>Ga0209573_1001201_pt1 | contig 42215 bp, 40 predicted proteins | sample TNRBio252014_DNA_FD_185870 | JGI IMG/M metagenome (GOLD analysis project Ga0209573, IMG submission 185870) | Wastewater treatment Type I Accumulibacter community from EBPR Bioreactor in Madison, WI, USA - TNR Reactor_6/25/2014_ DNA (SPAdes)... | ecosystem: Engineered > Bioreactor > EBPR >...
CGTCGCGCACCGCCGAATCCGTGGAGACGTCGATCTCCTCATAGGTCTCCACACCCTTTTGCTTCAACAGCGATTTGGCGCGCACGCAATAAGGGCAGACGGGAGTGGTATAAAGAGTGACGTGAGGCATGGGTTCAGAGAGTTCCTACTCCGCATAGCGTATGGGCAAACAGGGTTTCCAGCACCATGATGCTGCCTGACAGAGCGATGATATATGCCAGTGCATAATCGGTTTTCTTTCGGCGCTGCGCCGTTCCGTAAACTCGCTGATAGAGCGACTCCGCCAGATAGAACGGGCTGTAGCGGATTTCCTGTTGATGCGATACGGTCATGGCAACCTCCTTAAAGCAGGGGCTTATTATAACAGATGGCGCGAAAAATACCACCCCGCAAAGGTCAGAAATCCGGATCATCGTAGTGGCTGGGGGGCTTAAAGCCGCGAATACGGTCGGCAAGCAGGGGGCGGAAGCTGGGGCGGGATTTAATCAGCGCGTACCAGTCCTTGGCGCGTGGCGCATGATCCCACGGCACGTCCCCCAGATAATCCAGCACGGAGAGATGCGCCGCCGCGGTGAGATCGGCAAGGGTAAGCGCCTCTCCCGTCAGCCAGTTATGCTGCATGGTCAGATGGGAAATATAATCCAGATGATAGTAAATATTCTTTTTGCATTCACGCAGGGTTTCACCATCAGGGGGGCCATATTGCATCAGCTGGCGGAAGACGCGCTCAAAGAGGATGCCCTGCGTGACTTCATGATAGAATTTTACGTCGAACCAACTGATGAGCCGGCGAATCTCCGCACGCTCCAGCACGGTGGAACCAAGGAAAGGCGGAGGTTCATTATACCCTTCTTCAATATACTCGGCGATGGCATAACTGCCGGAAATAATCATGCCGTTTTCATCCACCAGCACCGGCACTTCCCCGGCCGGATTCAGTTTGAAGAAATCCTGGCGCCGTTCCCAGACGGGTTCGTCCACCAGCTCGAAATCCATCTGTTTTTCCCTTAATTGCAGCCGAATCTTACGGCAATAGGGCGATAAGGGCGTGTGATAAAGCGTTCTCATGTCAGGCTATAATTTCACCTGCGGAAGGTTTGACAAAGCGCCCCAGATAAGTGGGAACCACGGCGTCCACGGCAACCGGCGCGATGCCCAGATGCGCGAAAGTGAGCGCCTGTCCCGCCACGACATTATCGTATTTCAGCAGGCGCACCTGATCGCGGGTCAAAGGAGGAGTAAAGGGCAGGCATTCTGCAACGCTCCCTATCGCCATGGCCAGCCGGAAGGGAATCTCCACCAGAGCCGGGTGGCGATGCGTGGTGGCGCAGACATAGTCGAGAATCTGACGGAAGCTATAAATATCGGGCCCGCCCAACTCGTAGGTTTTTCCCAGCAAATGAGGGGTAGTGAGTGCGCGTGCCACCGCCGCGGCGACATCGCCCACATACACCGGCTGAAAACGGGTTTTACCGCCGCCAATGAGGGGCAGAACGGGGGAATAGCACGCCATGCGGGCGAACTGATTGAAGAAATTATCCTCCGCCCCAAAGATCACGCTGGGGCGCAGCACGGTGGTTTGCGGCAGGGCGGAACAGGCGGCGCGTTCCCCCAGCAATTTGGTGCGTGCGTATTTGGAGTTTGCCGCAGTTTCCACGCCCAGAGCCGAGATATGGACATAACGTTCCACGCCCGCGATCTTGGCCATTTTGGCCAGTTTCTCCGCTCCCTGCGCGTGCAGCGCCGTGAAATTCTGGTCACCCCGCTCCCACAACGCGCCCACCAGGTTGACGACGCCGTAGCTGCCTTTGAGTTTGCCTTCCAGTGTTTGTGGCCGAGCCAGATCCGCGTAATCCAGGACGATCTGCCCCACATCACCGAATGTTTTGATCTCAGCGCCTTGTTTGGGGTGGCGGGAGAGCACCTGCACCACGAACCCTTCGCGGGCAAGGGCGCGCACTACATACCGCCCTAAGAAGCCTGTTCCCCCTACGACCGTAACAATACCCTGCTGCATAGCTCCATCCGGTTTAGTGAACCAAAGAGACTATAACGATAGCGGACAGCGCAAAGCAATAAAAACCGGAATTCGGTTGTCAGGAGGCTGAAAGAAGGCAAAAAAAATGGGAACACCGTTGACGAGCAACAGACATGTTCCCGAGGTGGGGAGGAATTGGTCAGGAGAGAGCGGACACGAGCGTGACCGCTACTGATCCTATGCAACCCGCAATCCAAAATGCGCTTATTTTGCGCATTTCTGGTTCCTTTTCGCATACGGATGCGACAAAGAAAAGACTCGCTATCACTCCGGCTGCCAGCGGCAGACCAAATGTGAGGAATAGTGAGTTTTCTAATGTTAGGGGTACTGCTTTTATACCCATAGCCAGTACCGTTCCTATCCATAGGAAGCTTGCAAAGCCGCTCCACTGGTTCTTAAGGACTGCTTTAGCTATAGACGTTTTCTTCATCGTCATGCTCCTCTACTGGCGAAATTGCCAAAACAACATATTGCTTGTAAAAATAAACAAAGTTGAGGAAGCGGCGAAGATAACTCTCTGAGCGGTCAGCAACAATCACAAACGCTACGGTGTCACAAAAGATTAACACAGCGCGGGGGAGGCTCACCCCACGCAAAACCGTTGACAGCGGGTAATCCTTCTATAGAATGCGCCTCCTTATCCGACCCTGTGCCCAGGTGGCGGAATTGGTAGACGCGCTAGCTTCAGGTGCTAGTATTCGCAAGGATGTGAAGGTTCGAGTCCTTTCCTGGGCACCATTCTCCAGTTTTGTTTGCATCAGCAAACAGATTGAAGGGATAACGCATTGTATATTCGAGCTTCTTCTCTTTCAGCGTTAGGTTCTGGAATACAAAAGTCAGTAATTCGCGTTTTTCGTTAATCCCCGAACCTGCGTAATGTTTCGCCGCGTGGTCGGCCATGTTGAGAAGCAGGCAGAGCCTGTTGTTGAACTCATCGTCTGTTACATCGTAGGCATGCACCAGTTCGTTGATCTCCAACTGCCGATCCTTCAGGCGCTTTTTCATCGCCATGAACTCTTCTTTGTTTAACTCGCCGCTGATGCGCAAATCCATCAACCCTTCCAGTTTGGTTTCAATTTCGGTGTGCTCATGCTTGAGCATGGCAGTCTGTTTTTTGTGATGGCTTTTCTTAGCGTTGTGGGTGTTTTCAATCCATCCCATCACGTCTTCAAAATAGCCACGGTCTTTCATCGAGAGTTGCTCCAATACCGCAATGACCTGCCGTTCCACATCGTCTTCGCGCACCCAGATTTTCTTCTCCGGCGCATCCTCGCGGTAGGCGATGACATACGTCCATTCGCCAAACTCGCCGCTGGCGTATTTCTTCTTTGAAGTTTCTGCCGTACACATGCGACCCGTTACCGCGCAGGTAAGCAGGCCTCGGAACACATAATCTTTCCCCGCGTAGCGCGAGTGTGGCTTGCCCTTGCCGGTACGCACCTGCTGGCAGGTATCGTAGAGCGATTTCGGGATGATGGTTTCATAACGGTGCGGATATTCCTCGCCCGTGCGCTTCACCTTCATCACGCCATAATAGAAGCTATCCTGCAGGATGCTGTAGATATGGCTTTTAATCAGCAGCCCTTTATTGCCACGGCTGTTATTCAGCCCTATGTCCCGCGCCATCGTCACCAGCTGGGAGATGGAATAGCATCCCGTGGCGTATTTCTCGAACAGCTGCCGCACCAGTGGCGCACGCACCGGATCAATCTTGATATCGGGCTTTCCCTTTTCATTCGTGAAGTGAAGGTAGCCAATCGGGGCCTGCGAAATCCATTCTCCTCCGCGTAACTTATGAGCAATGGAGCGTTTAACGTTATCACGCAAGCTGTCGACGTAGCCCTGCGCCAGCACGACGCCGATACTCCACATGAACCTGTCTTGCGACACGGAGTCTTTGTGGATGACGTAGCCTTCCGAATTAAAGTGCAGCTCAATTTTGCCGTCGCGCACTAGCGCGTCCAGCATCGGAAACTCCTTGAAGCTGCGCTGCACGCGGTCATCCGGCTACACAGAATACGTGCAGGGCTAACAGTAAAAGAACTGAGCCAGCGCATCCACCGCCAGCATGGACTGACCATTAAATCCGGCTCCATCCGCAACTATGAAAAGGGGACGGAGAAAATTCCCGCCGTGGCACTGAACAGCATCGCCGCCATTACCCAAACCGACATCCGCGAATTTTACGAACCCGCGCACGCCACCGCGCTCCTCGATAACAACCAGAAAATCCACCTGCTCGAAGCCTTCAGCATGATCCGCTGCCAATCAGCGCGGGATTCGCTGCTTCACCTGGCGCGGCGGCTAGGAAAAGACTGAAAATGCTCTCAAAATTATTGATTGTTCTCAGTTTTCCGCTATTTTCTCATGTGGAGTATTTGATAATCCAGTGGGAAAGCAATGAGCACCAACGAAATAATGACCATTAAAGAGCTCTCTGAGTACCTGAAGCTCAATGAGAAAACTGCCTATCGTCTTGCCTCCGAAGGGAAGCTACCTGGTTTTAAGGTTGGCGGATCATGGCGGTTCCGAAAGGAAGAGATTGATCGGTGGATTAGGCAACAAGAGAAAAAATAACAGTGTGCGATAGCAAGGAGGGTAAATGGAATCCAGTATAACGATACCTGCTTTTACGAGCGAGGCCTCTCTAAAGCGAAAGCTAAGAAAGCATCTGTCTAATCTTGGCTTCCATAAATCTGAAGATGGGTCATTAGTATTACCCGGATCGGGAAAGGAAATAGTAAGAAACCTCCATAGTGTTCAACGAAATGATAGGCTAAAAAAGAATCAAGATTTTATTACTCAAAACTCTAGCAAATTAGTTGACCATTTTGCGCTTGGAAAAGAAATAGATCCAGCAAAAATAAGGCCTGTATTGCAAAAAGTACATAGTGGTACTTGGGAATCAGATCTTTTTAGGTTTGCCTCACTTACATGGTCAGTTCCTGTTTCCAACGGCTTTGGCAGAAGATTACGCTATCTTGTTTGGGATAGCGGAAATAATAAACTAATGGGAATACTTGCGATTGGTGATCCTGTATTCAACCTTTCGGTGCGCGATCAATTAATCGGTTGGAATAGCGATGAGAGAGGTCAAAGATTAGCCAATATACTTGATGCATATGTTCTAGGGGCAATTCCACCGTATAATTATTTACTTGGCGGAAAATTAATTGCTTGCTTGTTGCGTACTAAAGAAGTGTACAGCGACTTCTTGGAGATTTATGGGAATACTAAAGGGATAATTTCCGGCCAAGAAAAACATGCTCGTCTACTTGCTATAACCACATCCTCATCTATGGGGCGTTCTTCTGTCTACAACAGATTAAAGTTAGACGGCACTCACTACCTCAAACCAATTGGCTATACTGGAGGTTGGGGACATTTTCATATTCCTGATGATCTATTCTCCAATTTACGTGAGTATTTGCGTACTATCGGTCATCCTTATGCTGATATGCATCGATTTGGCAATGGACCTAATTGGAAGTTACGTACTACACGAGCCGCTTTATCTGCTTTGGGGTTTAAGGCAGATTTATTAAAGCATGGTATTCAACGTGAAGTTTTTATATGTGAACTCGCGAGAAACAGCCTCGAAATCTTACAGACTGGTAAAGGCGCCCCTGATTTATCTGGGTTGCTATCCGTGGATAAGGTATCCAAGCTTGCACTCAATCGATGGATTTTACCTAGATCCGAGAGAATGCAGGAGTATAAGTTTTGGCAACAGAGTGATTTATTAAACTTACTTAAAGTTAACTGGCAAACAACTTCATGCGAAATAAAGAGGTTTGCATGAATAAAGAGTGTGAGGTTAATAGAAATACTGAGCCAGAGAGCCTTGATTGTTGGCAAGCCAAACTGGAGCAGCATTTTTCAACCCTCGCTGCGTCCCGGCAGGTGAAAGGCATGCCGGTTTTTGCGTTAGAGCACGGTCTGACGCAGGAAGAAATGAACGAGATTTTCCCTCGCCTAAAAGCGCGCCTTCAATTCCAAGGTTTCGATCTAAAGCGACATTGGTTGCTATGGGTGATTTATGCCGCTGAACAGGGATACGATTACGATGGCGACGAATATTGGACAACATTTGAACATCGTACCCCTTATTGGCATAACTCTTACCGCAATTCTATCCGAGGTTGGTTTAGGCAATTCTATAGAATCTACAGAGGTGTGGAACCGACTGGTAGGTGGGCGGGACAGTTTCCGATTATAGCAGGACCCATTACACATGCGATTTTGCCGAAAGACATGCAGTTGCAAATGGCACGAACGCTGCATGACCTGAGATATCAATTGGCACGCCAGACTTTTCGTAACCCGCTAGAAATAGGCCGTCTCTTGGCTTCCTCTGCAGGATATACCACCTCCCGATTTGACAATTTCCTCCAGCAACATGAATTGGTTGGCCGCATAGTTACGGCGCTTGTCTACAATGATCCTTCTATCGCGGGCGATTGTATCTACGAAAAAACACTTACGCGCATAGTGCATGACCTTGAGAAAGTACGAAATGCCAGAGAATGGTTGTACGAAACTAAGCGTATTGTTGAACTGGTTAGACTTCATGGCCTGGAAAGTAGGATGGGTTATTCGGGCGCGACGGATGAAGAATACGAAGAGCAGGAGCCTAAGGAAGATAGATACAATATCCGCCCGAAACTTGTGTTGTGGCATATAGGGAATGGCACATGGAAAGCCATGGTGCATCTACATGGCTTTTCCTCACTGATAAAACAATCGTCACATTTACAAAACTTCTTCAAAGAAACGCGGTGCAGTGTTGCAGGCACGGACGGGAGAAAACATCCTGGGGGGTGGTTGCTGCTGCCTGCATGTAAAAAGGCTTTAGAATCATGGCCGGATATTACCAAGCCTATCTTGAATTTTGAACGCAATGATACGCAGGTAGATCAACTCATTCAAAGCGAGTGCCGCATTACATCCGGGCCGATCTGGTTATTCCACATTGGAGCAGATGGCGCAGCGCGCGAAATCACTAGCCGACTCGTGTGCGCTGGGCAGAAATATATTGTACTTTATAGTTCTGCTCTAGATTCCCCAATGTTTGTGCCTTGTGACCTGCAATGCATAGGTATTCAAGCTAAGTACCTGACGATACCTGCTACTCTAACGGATGGAATTATTGGGCATCTAAAGCAGTTGGGATTGTCAGTCGCCCGCACCATACGGCTATGGCCCGCGGGCATGGCAGTGCGGTCATGGGATGGTGTCGGTCAAGGGGAATGGCTTAGTACAGAAGCCCCCAGTTTTGGTATTACCCACGATGCGCCCGTTGATTCGTATGCGCTGCAACTCAACGGGCGCCTGCCTGTTCTCATAGAAGCTGCTGGCGTGAGCAGTCCAGTTTTCTTTCAAATTCCTCCTCTTCCAGCGGGTAGGCATGCTCTGACGGTAACTGCGATCGAGCGCAGCGGCGCTTCTTCTGGCACTGAAAGAGTGATCAGATCGGGCATGATATCGCTTCTAGTGCGTGACCCTGAGCCGTGGACGCCTGGATTATCAGGCCATGCCGGTCTTACCGTATTTATTGACCCAGTCGATCCCTCGCTGGATAGTTTTTTAGAGGGGGATGCTACCATCCATATCTACGGGCCGGAGGGACGGCAAGTTGCGTGCAGCATCGCCTTGATGCGGGAAGACGGAAAAGAATTGGCCAGCAAAGAAATTGGAAAATTTCCAATCCCCATCCCACCGGAAATATTAGCAAAAAAAATAAAAGATTTTGCTGATAAAGAAAACGACCCTACAATATTCCTCCGCGCCTCATGCGGCATGTTTATCGTGGAGGCAGAAGAATTAGGCACATTCAAAGTGCCATTGTATCGTGAGGCGTTGCCGCTGCGTTGGTGGATGGTCACGGAACAGCGTAAAACCATTTTGCGCCTAACGGATGATACAGGGGACGAAGAGGCGGAATTAAAGGTACAATTTTACAGCTTCCTGAAACCTGCAACCCTTGTCTCTATTGCCGCGGATACATGCTTGGAAGGCATAGAATTGTTGCCTCCTGGTGGACTCTATATAGCAGAAAAGGGGAGCTACCGGAAAACACTGGTTGCCAGCCCCTCTAATGCTGAAATCAACTTAAGCAATCTTGTTATTGATCCTGATCAGAACTCTCTACCGGCTGACATTGCCGCAACGTCTCAATTACTATCCTTGATTAAGGTATGGAATAGTGCCCCTATCGCGGGGCCATTGACGATGTTCCGCCGCCAGCGCACAGTTAAGGCTCTAGCCCGGCAGATTTACCTTATTATTTGCGGAAAACGGTGGACTGATGCTGAGCAAGCATTTCATGACGCAGGCGATAATCCTGTCAGGCACCAGCAATTGCAGGGCAATATTGATCGAAGGTTCGGAGGTTTTTCTTCGGTGCTAGGTAGAGATGGCGCAGAAATGCTGGCTGGTGATTATGCGTTATGCATTCAGCGCTTCCACGACCTTGCCTCTCGATATGCAGTTTGTACTGATCGGGATGTGTGTGATTTTGCTATTCGCCTAGCGTGCTTAGAATCACCATTCAAGATTCCTTTAGGCGAAAACATTGCAGAAAATATAGAGAAAATCGCGCAATATCCTGTCTTGCTTCGTGGGGCTAGGCTGATGGTCGTATTCGCGCAGAATGCACAACAAACGAGGAACGCAGAATGAATATTATCCAAGTCAGCGCCGCCCAAATTATGCAGTCAGCGCGCAGTCACTTAAGACTACCAGCACTCGCGCAAGACCATCAGCTTGAGGACATTTTTCTTGCTGCCGTGTTGCGACGCCAGGCAGGATTTCAATGTCCTTGTTCACCGGCGCTCCTAGCTTCAACCCTGCGCCAGAGCCTAGCTCACCTTACCCAGAGCCCTTCAAGAGATATTCTGGATGAGCGAATTGAGGCGGCGCTGGAAATGCTCTGTGTGGTCGGCGATCTCTTAGAATTGGAAAACGTCACCAGTATGGATTCTAATGTTAAGGGGACATGGGTGTTCGCGGCACCGCCTACCTTTGTGATTCATCCATCAAAAGAGAAATTCTTTATTCTTGGCATTACGCATGATGATTTGTCGCCTTTGCCGGACAGCCTTGGCCGCCGTCTTCAATATTCTGGCTTTGTCAGGTTTTTGGTTCCTGAAAACGGTGAAAACTTGCAAGAAACACTGCTGCAATTAGGACTTCGGGAACTTTCATGGAATGCATGGCATAAACTTCCAAAGCATAAGACAGCACAAGATTTTCTTACCCAGATGCAGCAGAAGCTCGATCAACAGCCAGCTTGCGGCGCTATTCCTGAAATTGAGATATTGGATCCTGATTTATCAACCCGGTCATACAAGAAACGCTGGACAATACCTAAAAAACATACTGGGAAATATGTGGCACGCCGCCCGCAAGAATACGGCGCTGCGCTATGGGGTTATACGGAATTGGCAGATGGTGCGCCGGTGCGCTTTCTGGATTTGCCACTCAAGAATGTTCGATTTAGAGGCTGTGACACCGCTTGGCATTTGCAGCTTGCGATAGACCACTGCAGGCGGTCGCCGCAGACTTACCGTTGTCGTAGAATCGGCGACGAAATGCTATTAGAGTTCTTTATGCCATTACCTATGTGGGCGCAGCGGAAGCTTGCAGTCATTGGTCGGCAGGCAGAACAGCCTAACTGTCTTTTTGCGTACTATGTACCGGTGAGCGAGGCGGTTGAAGAAGAAAGATTCTTACAAGAGCAACTGTGGTTAAGCCGCGAGAATTAAAATACGGGGAGAAGAATATGCTAAAAACCATCCAAGAAACAATTGCGGAACTCCACGGTTCGCTTACAGATTACATCGAGGCAACCTACCATATTAGCCATCCCACGCTGATTCAGCAGCGTCGCGGATTGCTGGAAGAACGTGGCGTCACTTTTCAGATTCCCTACTTGGAATCTACCCCCCGTTACACGGCCGGTGCGCGCTTTAATGATATTGCCGGTCTGCCGCCTGCGGCGCTGGAGATATACGAAGCCCTATCACGTGCGTCGGATGATCTGCCGAAAATCATCCACAATCCACCCTACAGCCACCAATACGAATCCATCAGACAATGCCTGGTGGAAGGCAAAAATCTTATCATCATGACTGGCACCGGCTCTGGTAAGACGGAATCCTTCTTGCTGCCTATCCTCGGTAAACTGGCTAGGGAGGCAGCCGGAAATCCCAAAGCCTTCGCCCAGCCCGCCACGCGCGCGCTCCTACTATATCCCATGAACGCGCTGGTGAATGACCAACTCGGTAGGCTGCGGGCGCTATTCGGTGATCTGCGACTGGTTAAGAAATTTGGCGCATGGGCGGGAAGACCGCCGCGCTTTGCTCGCTACACAAGCCGAACGCCCTACGCAGGCGTAAGGGATTCCAAGAAAGACGGGAGGAAATTAAAGTCCTTTGAGGATTTCTATGTGCAGATTCAACAGCAGGCAGACGATGCTTCTTCCGAAGGGCATGAGGCCGCCAAGCATCTGTTTGAGCAATTAAAATCACGCGGGAAATGGCCAGCCAAGCCAGATTTAGCTGCTTGGTACGGCGATAAAGGCTCTAGTTGGAGAGACCGCAGAACAGGTGATTTTGTGCGCGCGGTAACGCTGGAGAATGACTCGGAATTGCTGACGCGCCATGAAGTACAGGAAGCGACACCCGACCTGCTAGTGACCAACTATTCCATGTTGGAATACATGCTGATGCGCCCCATCGAACGCCCGATCTTTAATCAAACGCGCGAGTGGCTGGCAAAAAATCCGAATGAAAAGATTCTCATCGTGTTGGACGAGGCGCATCTTTACCGGGGCGCAGCTGGCGCCGAGGTCGGACTGTTGCTCCGGCGCCTTCGAGAACGCCTTGAAATTCCGCCGGAGCGTTTTCAGGTTATCTGTGCGACGGCCAGCTTTGAAGACAAAGATTATGCGCCGGTATTTGGCGCGCAGCTTGCGGGTGTTCCAGCAGAGACATTCGTTCCTATCACCGGCACATACGATTTGAAGCCTCAGGAATCGACAGGAGCGGTGCAGGACGCTAAACTACTAGCAGGAATTGATCTGCTGGCGTTTTACTCTTCTAACGAAAATGAACGCCTCACATCGGTGCGCTCCCTGATGCAATTCCGGCAAGTGAAGGTCGAGGGCGACTTAGCGCGGGACTTATTTAACGCGCTTTCCGACTACGGGCCGCTTAAAAAAATGATTAATATCACCATGAGAAAGGCTCACCCTATTTCGGAATTAGGGACGGAGCTTTTCCCCGGCATAGATAAGAGAACAGCTGATAAAGCGGTTACCGCCCTGCTAGCCTTGGGAAGCGTTGCCCGTGAGGATCCTGCGGGGGCTGGCCTGTTGCCATGTCGTATCCATAATTTCTTCCGTGGTTTGCCTGGGCTTTGGGTATGCATGGATCCGGATTGCACCGAGCTAAAAGAAGAAGAGCGCAGTGGTATCTGCGGTCGCATGTATAGCCAACCCCGCAATCGTTGTAGCTGTGGCGCGTGCGTCATGGAATTATATACCTGCCGGAGTTGTGGCACGGCTTATGCCCGCGCTTACACGGATAACTTGGATAATCCAAATGCGCTATGGGCGGAGCCAGGCCGGTTGATGCGGATGCCGGATGGCACCATTGTTCCGAACTTGCCGCTAGATATTCTGTTGGAAGAACCGCATGAGGAAGGCGTTGCGGAACCAGCGGATTTTGATCTTGAAACGGGCAGATTGAATCCTCCGCAGCTTGGGGAGCGTGTGCGTAGAATCTATATCCGTAGAGAGCGCACAGCCCCCGTTGCTACCGATGACGATGAGCAAGAAGACAGCGACGCGGACGTTCGCGGGAAGTTCGTGCCCTGCGCAATATGCGAACAGGGAAAACCTAATAAATCTTCCGTGCAAGATCATCAAACTAAGGGTGACGAGCCATTTCAGGCATTGGTATCTCGGCAGTTGCAAATCCAACCCCCGAGTCCAGTAGGTGCAAGTCCCTTTGCGCCACTGCGTGGGCGTAAAGTGCTGGTTTTCTCTGATTCCCGGCAGGTGGCGGCACGCCTTGCTCCGAAGCTGCAAATGTATTCTGTGCGCGATTCCCTGCGCTCGCTGATAGCTTGGGGGTTCCGTAAATTGCAATCCTGTGAGCCGCTGCAAGCACGCCTTAGTCTGGAAGATATTTATCTTGCTACTCTGCTTGCCTCTCAACGCCTCTCCGTGCGATTACGTCCGGAACTGGGGCCAAATGAAACCTTTGCCTCGGAAGAGGTGGTGGCCAGAGCGATACAGAATGGTGTCCTAGACTCCGATCCGGAATTGCTGAATCTCTGGATGGACATGCGCACAGAGCGCCCTCCGCTTTCCCTGCTAGATGATTTGGTTAAAACATTACTGGATCGTTTCTTAGGGTTGGAGGCGCTGGCGATTGCGTCTTTTGTCGAGCGCGGCCAGTTAACCCCTGAACTGCATAAACTTCCCGATATCCCAGGCATTGCACAGACGCCCGAAGCCAAGGTTGCGCTTGCGCGCGTATGGCTACGTTGCTGGCGTGATAAAGGCGTCTGGCTTGGCCACATGCCGCCCAATTGGTGGCAACGCCCCCATAGAAGCGGAACCAGCGTTAAAGGCCATAAAGGAAACTTTAAGGCTATGGAGCGATTGCTGCAAAACAAGGACAATAAGAAAACATTCAAAGACAAATGGCTGCCAGAACTTCTGAGGTTGTTCACAGAACCAATGGACAGTGGCCAGTATCGGCTTGCGGGAAAGAACATATCCCTACTTCTGGAAGGGGAATGGGTACGCTGTCAGGCTTGTAAATCAGTACACAGGCCAATTTCGGGATATAATGCCTGCATTGATTGTAATTCGCCCAACGTAGCACCACTGGATCCGGCTACTGATCCTGTTTTTGACGCACGCAAAGGGTTCTATAGGCACCCGATTGTAGAAGCTTTGGGAGAGCCGCCCATTGCGCCTATGGCCTTGATCGCTGCCGAACACACCGCACAACTCAACGCGCCGCAAAATGAGGATGTTTTCTCCAAGGCAGAGCAACATGAACTTCTGTTTCAGGACGTGGAACTTAGCTGGGGGGCGATAGGAAGACGCGCCACCGCCATTGACGTGTTGTCGAGCACGACCACGATGGAGGTTGGTATCGACATCGGGGCGCTATCCGGCGTGGCTTTGCGCAATATGCCGCCAGGACGCGCGAATTACCAGCAGCGCGCCGGACGAGCTGGTCGCCGCGGTAATGCCGTGGCCACCGTCGTTGCTTTCGGCAGCGCCGATAGCCATGACGAACACTATTTCCACTCGTCGGATGAAATGATCTGCGGCCCGGTGGTTGATCCCCGCCTTACGCTGGATAATGTCGATATCGTAAGACGGCATGTTCACGCATTTCTCTTACAGCGCTACCATCAAGAACGACTGCCAGACATTGATCCTGAAGATCAGCCTGATCTGTTCTCCGTGTTGGGGACGGTGGCTAGCTTCTGCACCGATAACTCAATCTTGAGTCGAAGCGGTTTTGAGCAATGGCTTAATAACAACGTGGATCAGTTGCGCCAGCGCGTCGCATCTTGGATTCCAAAAGAACTATCTGCCGAAGACCGCGAGGTATTGTTGGAAGGCCTGGTGCCAGATTGCATGCATGCGATAAATAACGCGCTGCGTGGCCAAAGCGGTGAGGTCGCTGCACTGGCAACAGCTACCGAAGAAACCGACGAAGAATTGGCCGCGGAAGACGGAGAGCAGTCAGGAGTTGGAGCGGAAAGTAACAAGCTGCTGGATTGGCTTCTCTATAAAGGCGTCTTGCCTCGTTATGCTTTCCCAACGGACGTTGCGAATTTCTGTGTCTTTGACCGGGATAATTCCACTAAATTCCGTGCTATTATGCGGTATGCTCCATCACAAGGACTCCCCATAGCTTTAACGCAATACGCACCTGGCAAGCAGGTATGGATCGCCGGTAAATGCTATACGTCCGGTGCGATCTATGCGCCCATCCGCGAAGACCTGTTTGATGCATGGCAGGATCGGCGTTATTATTTTGAATGCACCGAATGTGGGTTTGCGGATACCTTCCGCTTGGCTGCGGTTGGCAGCAAGGATGCTCAAGACTGCCCTGCATGCAGGGCACCCGGTACTTTCGGCCCCGGCCATTACTGGCTGCGGCCACCGGGATTCGCGCATCCCGTCGATATGGAAGAGGTAACATCACCGGATGATATGCCGGAGACCAGCTACGCTACCCGTGCAAAATTGACCATGCCGACACCGCCCGATGAGGCAAGATGGCATTCTGCAGGTGAGCGAGTGCGCGTGTTGACCAATCGCACACACCTGCTCGTTTCCAATACGGGGCCAGATCAGGAAGGGTATTCTTATTGCACGAAATGTGGACGAATTGAAGCTAGTACAGCGCCAACACCTCTGCTGACTCAGTTCCGCGCACATCAAAAGCCTTATCCGGCAGACAATGAACAGCAGTGCGATAGTGACCGCATTGCTAAAAAAATCGTGCTGGGTACTGACTTCATTACCGATATTGCCTTGTTCTCTCTGCGCGTGGCAGCCCCCTTAAAACTTCGGCCTGGCTACGATCCCACAAATGTGGCGTTGCGTACCGTCAGTGAGGCGTTGGCGAAAGCAGCCTGCCGAATCCTGGAAATTGAACCCGGAGAATTGATGGCGGAATTCCGACCGGCACTAACCCCAGCTGGCAGTAATGGTCTGGAAAGTGAAATCTTCCTTTACGACACACTGCCGGGCGGCGCTGGCTTCTCCAGTCAGTTAACCCGTCATGCAGATCGGCTATTCCGTGAAGCGTTGCATATACTGAAGAACTGTCCTGAACATTGCGATGCGTCTTGCTATCGCTGCCTTCGCAGCTTCAAGAATAAGTTCGAACATAGTCTATTGGACAGGCATGTCGGCGCGGCGCTGGTAGAATATCTGCTGACGGGTGAATTGCCGTCCTTTGACGAGCGCCGTTTGTCTGCCTCAACGACGCTTCTTTGTCATGATTTGCAGCGCCAAGGGGAAGACCAATGGTTGATCGAGTCGGACGCACGTTTGTCTATACCGCATATAGGAGAAGTTGTTGTTCCGATTCTTATCACGCGCCGCGATGGGAAGCGCTTTGGGGTTGGGCTCTTAGCTCCGTTAACAGATAGCTATGCGGCAAATCAGTCGCTCAGGGATATCCAGGCGAACTCGTCTGATATTGAAGTGGTTCTTATAAACGAGCTAACTGTGCGCGGCAATCTAGCTAAAGCCACCCGTATCGTACAGGAACGCATTAATGAGTGATTTGATATGATAGAGATATTTGGAGTAAAGGAAGGATCAGAGTATGAAGCCGCACTCCATGTGCGAAGCCTTTTAATGCAGTTATGGCCAGATCTCGCACAGCATAAAGAAGATCATGTTAAAATTGTAGTTGGACTTAAGATTTACGGTTACAAGACGCAAGACTTGGATTTGATAGTCATAGGTAGTTTCCGGCAGCCGCGAGAATTTGCAGTAGAATACGAATTTTATCCGATAGACGATAAAAAATTCGTTCCACGTAATGCCTACATTCGTAATTTTGCTCTACTGATTGAAGTGAAATCCCATGATGCGACTGGTATACGCTTTGAAAGTAATCTTGCGTCCGTGTGTTATAAGAGAAATGGTAAGGAGCACTGGGAAGATGTTACAGAAAAGAACCGTAAACAGGTATTTGACTTTAAAAATTTTCTAGGCAGGAGCGGCATTCGAGGAATCTACGTTCAGAACCTTATTCTTTTTACGGGCATTAAAGACGGCGATTTACCTAAAAGACCCCATAATTGTATAGCAATAAATACAAGTTTTGAGCGCTGGTTAAATGTGCTGGGGCAAATTTCTTCACCGCGCAAAACAGACCGGAATGCCTATATTAACTTCGGTGCAGAAGACGTTTTCGCCAAATTACTTTCCCCTGATTTTCCTTTGTTTCAGACGCTGGAGCCGACCTCGCTCGACCGGCAGAGAATGGATCGCATAGCTCGTAATGCCATATCCGAAACCTGGATGGGGGAATTAGGCAATAAGCAGATTGTCTTTCGTGGCCGTGGCGGAGCTGGCAAAACCGTCATGCTTCTCCAAATGGCCTATCGGGTTTACGATCAAGAACAACGGCGGTCGATGATGTTGACCTTTAATCGTGCTCTGGTGGCCGACATGCGCCGTACTATGGCATTACTGGGAGTACCACGCAACGTTCAGAGTGGGGGGATTGCCATTGAAACCGTACATGCCTTTATGCGGCGCATTATGCTTGACTTGGGAATTCTCAAAGAGGAAAGCGATTTTCTTGAATACTACGAAGAAAACAAAGAAATGCTCCTCAACTATTTGCGGAATGGTGCCATTTCTCCAGAGGATATTGAGGGTTTAAAGTCAAATCATGCGAACGAGTATGCATGGGATTTAATTTTTGTGGATGAAGGGCAGGATTGGCCGCGCAATGAAATAGAAATTCTGCGTAGGATATATAATCCTGAGCATGTCATCGTTTCCGACGGTATCGATCAGTTTGTCAGGGATTCTGTAGCGGATTGGACAACGGGTATTGACCGGCAAGATCTGAGTGTGCGGCGCTTAAGGAGATGCCTGCGAATGAAGGTAAACCTTGCCCACTTCGTAATGGATGTGGCCAGTGGTTTCGGATTTCAGGATTGGGATATTGAACCTAATGTGGAAGCCGGTGGCGGCAGAGTTATCATCGTTGAAGGAAGTCTAACCGATAATTACAGTCTTTATGAGCGCCTGAGCACCGAAGCAAAAACCCTCGGCAATTATCCTGTCGATCTTTTGGCCTGTGTACCTCCCAACCTTGTGCTGCATAGCGACGACAACGCTGTCTCGCTGCCTGGTAATGCCATTCTTAAGCACGGTGGCAAGGTATGGGACGGTGTTTCTTATGAGACCAGAGAACAATATCCAAATGACCGTGAAGCTCTGCGGATTGTGCAATATGATTCCTGCCGTGGCTTAGAAGGCTGGACAGTCCTTAATTATGCCTTCGATGATTTCTGGACATACAAATATCAGCAGAAATTGAATTCTGCGATTTCTCCTGACAATCTGTTGGACACAAAAGAGGACATAGCAACCAACTATGCCTCACGGTGGGCAATGATCCCGCTTACACGCGCTATTGACACTTTGGTTATTAATGTCTCGAATAAAGATAGTAACATTAAAGAATTGCTCAGGAAAATTTATAATAAAAGGAAAGATTTTATAGAGTGGGAAGTTCTAAGTTGATGAGGGGTAATTGCGTTAATTTCGCTCCAGCATAGCAATCACCTTCAGTTTCTTCTGGCCGTATTCGAAGGTTCCCCACCATTGCTCCTGTCCAGCGACGGTGCGGCGTTCCAGCATCAGGGTGAAGCGGTTAATTCCCATCTTTTTGGTTAGGGCAAAATCCTCCAACTCATACCAAGACCGGCGTGCCTGCGTGGTTGCCATGCGTTTTACGGTGTGCGCGTAAGTGTCGAGCAGCGCCTCAATTTCTGCATCGGTGCATTTGTCGTTCTGAACGTCTTCAATCATGGCTTTGTAGAAAAGTTTGCTCATTGCTATCTCCTTGTTTTTGCAGTGTTTGTATGGACATGAATGCTTCCTTTGGAGCGTTAATCAACTGAATAAGAAGGAATAATCGCGCTATTCTGATGCGTTACGCGAAAGCCGCTATTGCCAGCCACACAAGGTTTTACCCACCTCGTTATGATCGAGGATTTGCCGCGCTGTGCCATCCGTCAGCGTGTCCTGCTTGCTGATGTAAATCGGCCTGCCTATCGCGCAAACCCGCATTTTATGGATCAAGGGCAAGCCGTATTATCTGGTCGCACGCTATGACCGCGAAGCGGATACTTCCGGCATTGTTCGCCGCCTGCATCAGGAAGATTTCTGCCAGGCCATGCATATCGCCCCGGAAATCAAATACGAAAACGAAGGTGGCCCTACGCTGGAGCAGTGCTTTGCCTTGCTGGACGCACGCATTACCTCAGGCGCAATGGCCGGTAAAAACAAGATCACGCTACTGCAAGGTGTCATTTTCAATTACCTCATTGGTAATGGCGATGCCCATGGCAAAAACTTTTCCATCCTCTACCAGGGCGAATCAGAATCCCTCGCGCCATTTTATGACCTGCTTTGCACGCAAATTTACAGCGATGCGTATAAGGCAAAAATGGCCATGAAAATCGGTGGCAAATACAAATTCAAAGAGGTCAGCATCCGCCACTGGGAAAAGCGCACATGCCCCACCACGATCACCATTTCCTTGTCGGTGACAATCGGCTGGCGGAAGCCAAACTCCTTGATGGACGCTGCCACCTTTTCAATCGCGTGCGCGTTAATCCTTGGATTCCGCGCATAGGGAACCACCTGATCCAGCGGCATCAGTTCAATCTTCATTTCGGTTTCTCCTGTGGTTTTAGCGAAATGGTTTCGGCACCCATTTCGTTTTTTGATTTCGGGTTATCGTTTTTTATCAATCGGATGCGCCGAAAAAAACGAAACGAAATCGACATTTTGAAGCTGGCGCTGGGGAAATTCCGCGCTCGCGGCGTACCCGTGCAGGCCGGGCTGGAAGGACCCGCCGCGCTTGCTCCGGTTCAACATATTGAAAAACATATCAAAACAGCGTTGATTGCAGCTGCACGCCTGTTATCCAATAGAAGGTTTAACCCCACAAGAAAGAGGCAAACACTATGGAAAAACACACCAACCCCATCGAATTTAAGGCCAACCCCCACGAAAAAGCCATCGACCCCAGCGAATATGCCAAGCGCATCGCCCAACTGAATGACCGCTTTCGCCAAACTTATTGGGGCGGCAAAGTCATGACCACCTGCGGCGTGAACGAGTTATCCGAAGATATTCAGGCACGACTGTTCCGCGCCGTTGCCGAGTTCGATGATTTCGACTGGCGCAACGACCCGCATGGGGAACACGACTTCGGCAAGGTGGAAATCGACAACCACGAATTCTTCTGGAAGATCGACTATTACGATGCCCGTATGGAATGCGGCTCCGAAGACCCGGCCAACCCGGACGTCACCACCCGCGTGCTAACCATGATGCTGACCAGTGAGTATTAACGCCTGATCTTTGACAGGTAGAACGCCAGATTCTGCATAAACTCTTTCGGCAGGCGATCCGCCACCGTGCGCTCCATCACCTGCACATTCTCCTTCTGCTTAAACAGCTGCATGATGCCGGGACCAAACAGCATCTTCAGTGGCAACCGCTTCCCCGATTTTCGCATATACACTTCCGTTTCGCTCGAACCCTTCTTGCGCGGTGCGATGAAGGCGCTGCGATAGGTTTTGGTTTTTCCCCATGCCTTGGCTTTCACCAGCCCACGCTTACCACCGGGCTGCTGAGTAGGTTTCTTTGATCCCACCACAAATTCAATGAGCCGCAAGGGACGCTCGCTTGCCGCCAGTTCTGCCCATAAGCGCCGCACAGTAGATTTACGGGTTTCGATACGCCGCTTTACCGCCGCCTGCCTGCCGCCGATCTGTGGGGCTATATGGCGGGCGCTGGCAGACTTCGTACTTTCCGCCACCCGGTTAAGCGTCCGCACCGTCGCCTGCGGCACTGCCTGCTTCTCCAGACTGCTCAGGCCACGGCGAAGCGCCTTCAGATCGCTCTCGACTGAAATATCTACGGGCATAATGATTTCCTGATCTTACGCTAATAAGCGCAATAGCCACCACTGGAAAGTTCCCCCCAGTGGTGGCGAGAACTGAAATTACTGATCGCTGAGAATCTTGATAACCAGTAGCGTTAATGTTTCTTCTGCTTCTACAGCATGCATGGTTTTAGGCGACATGTAGAGCCATGCGCCGGGGGTGAGTTCCTGCGATTCCTCACCAATGATAAAAGAACCTTTCCCACTCAAACATTGCACAATGGCAGAGCCCTGAGCCTGATGAGGCGGTAAAGAGCCGCCTGCTTGAATCATCACATGTATAGCTTCAAATTGTGCATTTTTAACAATAGAGGAAAATTTTCCACCACCGATGCTTTTCAAATCTATGACTTTATTGGGTAGCGTGCTCTCATTTGACATTTCTTTTCTCCTTGTTGTTAAGTATGCGCCGTGTAGTGGGCAGTTATCAGGCTGCCTGTAATTCCTGACGCGGTCCGAAGAACTCGAAATGCACCTGCGATGCCGGGATGCCCCATTTAATCAGGTCATGATAGATGGACACCATGAAGGGCTGTGGTCCGCAGAAATAATAATCCGCATCCCGCGCTGGCAATAGCCCTTCGATATATTCCGCCGTGACAAAGCCGGTGCTGGCATTGCCCGTGCGTTCTCCGGCATCACTGTAGCGGTGATATGCTTTCAGATTTGCATGCTGCTCTACAAGGGCATCCACCGTTTTGCCAAATGCCTGAACATCTTCGTTTAGTGCGGCGTGAATGAAGATAATCTCGCGTTTAGGGAATGCGTCCAGCGCCGAAAGCATTATGCTCATAATCGGCGTAATACCTACGCCAGCAGCAAGCAGTACCAGTGGGCGTTCATGCTTCTCGGTTACATCGAGGAAGAACTCCCCGCATGGCGGCGCGATTTCAATCGTATCGCCCGGTTCCACTTTGTCGTGCAGCATGTTGGAAACATAACCGGCTGGCGTGTTTGCTTCAGGTGGCAGCTCACGCTTTACACTGATGCGGAAGTGCGGCTGATCCGGTTTGTCAGACAGGCTGTAATTACGCATGGTGGTTTGCCCATCCGGGGTTTTGACCCGCACGGTGATATACTGCCCCGGCTTGAAGGCGGGAAGCGGTGCGCCGTCGGCAGCAACCAGATAGAACGAGGTGATGTTGTTGCTTTCTTTTTCTTTGCGGCTCACGCGGAATGATTTGAAGCCTTCCCAGCCTCCCGGCTTCTTGGCGTTTTCATCGTATATTTGCTTTTCACGGCCAATCAAAATATCGGCAAGGAAACCATAAGCGGCAGCCCATGCATTAATAATCTCATCCGTTGCTGCTTCACCCAGCACCTCACGGATGGAGGCCAACAGGTTTTCACCTACAATCGGGTAATGCTCCGGCTTAATCATCAGCGATGCGTGCTTTTGTGCGATCAGCTCTACCGCGCCACCCAGCACTTCCAGATTGTCGATGTTGGCGGCATATGCCGTAATCGCACCAGCTAAGGCGCGTTGCTGCTTACCAGCCGTTTGATGCGCCGGATTAAAGAATGGGGCTACTTCCGGATTATGCTCGAACATCCGCTTGTAAAAATGCCGTGTCAGGGTTTCGCCATGCTCTGCCAGCACGGGGGCGGTGGATTTAACAATAGCAATGGTTTTTTCGTCTAACATGGCAGCTCCTTTATAATATGTAGATTAAATACATATTATGTTTATAATCACTTCTCAGATATTTACAAGGCGATTATGCAACTTACCCAATTTACCGATTACGGCCTTCGAAGCCTGATGTATCTGGCCGCCCAGCCAGACAGATTATGCAGCGTACGCGAAATTTCCGAGCATTACGCAATCTCCAGAAACCATCTGGTGAAGGTGGTGCATCGCCTTGCCCAACTTGGTTATGTCACCAGCAGCAAAGGTAAAGGCGGCGGCATTCGCTTGGCGTGTAAATCTGAAGAACTGCGCTTGGGCGATCTTGTTCTGGCACTGGAGCCGAATATGCATCTGGTAGAATGCTTTAACCGTGAAGCTAATACATGCACAGTTGTTAGCGCCTGCAAACTGAAGCATTTTCTAGCGGATGCAAGTAAGGTTTTTATTGGGTCACTGAATCAACACACGCTGGCGGATGCGGTGAAGGATAATAAGTTGTTCCAAAAGCGAACACCCTAAGCAGCGAGCGGCAACGGTTCCCACTGGAAGGTTTTCCCCTCCAGATTTGGCGGGGACTTGAATAAATGACCCCAAAGCTCTAAAGTCTGCTGCAACTCCAGTATGCGGTTCGAGTTAATTCCGCGCCGGAGCACCATTCTCCAGTTTTGTTTGCATCAGCAAACAGATGGAAGGAAGTTGTATCTCTTCTCGTCCCCCCTTGAACCGTCATCCTTAAGAAAAATGCCGTAAAAAACTGGCGGATCAGGCGTCATTGCTGCCGTGGTAACGCTCGATCCGCCGGTCGGGGATAAACCACATGCAGGCGACGAAGATATAGACGCCGAGCGCCACCCACGGGTTTAGGAAGGCGAGGGCGATACCTGCCATATAAAGAATTTGCGAAGCAATGCCCTTTTTGTCGAGACCCAGCGCCGTGGCCAGGGCGGAGTCCTGCCCGTCCTGGGCGATCAGGAAACGCTCCAGCAGGAAGTAAGCGAAACCGGCCATGAACAGCACAAAGCCGTAGAGTGCGGTGGGAAGGGTGGCAAAATGGTTTTCCCCCATCCAGGCGGTGGTAAAGGGAATCAGCGACAGCCAGAAAAGCAGGTGTAGATTCGCCCAGAGTATTTTGCCGTTAACCCTCTGCGCGGCATGGAGCAAGTGATGGTGGTTGTTCCAGTAAATGCCCAGATAGATAAAGCTCAGCACATAACTTATAAATACGGGCAACAAAGGTTTCAGGTGCGCCAGCTCGGTTCCGTGCGGCACTTTCATCTCCAGCACCATGATGGTGATGATAATGGCGAGCACCCCGTCACTAAAGGCTTCCAGGCGGTTTTTATTCATCTCAAACCTTCTGCTAGGATTACAGGATGATGTGATATAAGTGGCTTTGTCATACAAGCCGTGGCGCAAAAAATCCACAAAAGAGGATTTTGGGGTTCCTTTCCCGCCGCAGCTATGATTATATAGGGGCAAGTGAGTGCCTTGAGGAGAGTGTAGAAATGAAGCGATTTGTTCTGGCAGCCGCCATTGCCTCCATATTGCCCGCAGCCGCCCACGCTGTCTGCGCGACGCAGATTGAAAGCCAGGCAATGAATCTTCATGCACTCAAAAGCAGCCTGATGGTGGCGGCGCTTTCCTGCGGGCAGCAGGCGGAATACAATGCCTTCATCCAGAAAAATAAACCCCTGTACACGACGGACAGCGCACAGGTGAGAACCTATTTCTCGCGTGCGTATGGCAGCGGTGCGGAATATCAGATGAATCGCTTTATCACCAAGCTGGCCAATGATGCCTCCACCAGCTCGATGGGGCAGCAGTCCGACGCTTACTGCGCCGCGATGAAAGACTCCTTCCGCAGCATCTCTTCTTTGAGCAGGGACGGAGTGAAGCAGCTGGCTTCCGGTGCGCAATACGCCTCGCTCCACGGTATCCATACCTGTGACACGGGTGCAGGCAGTGCCAAACTGGCCATGAATAGCGGCCCGCGCAGTACAAAGTAAAACCGTTTTTTCTTCTACATAAACCACCATTCCCTGAATTTCGCGTCAGCAAAATTATAGGTGTTGAGGCAATTCAGAGTTTTTCTGCGTGCGCGACAACAATGAAAGGGCGCCTACCCGTCAGAGTAAGCGCCCTTCATGGTAACGTTAGGTTGCAGTCGGAAGCTATTGCAATACTTCCGTACGCACGCGGATTTCAGCGCGACGGTTTTGCGGCTCCTTAATGCCGTCATCGGTCGGCACCAATGGCTCGCGCTCACCTTTCCAATCCACCGAAACGGTGCCCGGCGCGCCCATATTCTGCAATTGCTGCTGTACGGCTTTTGCACGGCGCTCGGAAAGCTTCATGTTATACGCATCCGAACCGGAGCGGTCGGCGTGACCCGTGACGCTGTATTGTACCGCACGCGCATTATGCGTGTTGGCAAACAGGTTGTTGAGCACTTCCATCGCATCGGCGGTAAGGTTGTATTTGTCGAAGTCGAAGAACACCAGATAAGAACGGCTGTCTTCTTTGACATGCGCCACGGGAGCGGGCGGCGGTGGCGGCGGCGCTTCGGGGCCGCAGGCGTCCATGCCCATTTCCCATTTCGTGCGCACACAATTACCGAACGTGTTTACCACGATATGGCCGTTAGTATCATGCACGACGTCGCGTGTATCGGTAGCACCCTGAGCATGGGCACCGGCTCCCAGGAGCAGCGTGCCGCTGACGAGTGCTGTGGAAAAAAGAATTTTTACCTTGGTTTTCATATATCTACCCTATTGTAACATGTAATTATGCCTACGCCCTCGCGTATATGTCAGAAGCTTAGGCTACAAAAGTAAGTTAATACTTAACGGGGATCAATTTTCCATGTGGATTCTTTGCCTTTCCCGACAAGAAAACCATTTTATTGTGCTCTGCAACACACATTTTTGGTTGTGATAGGGCGGAAGCGGGTGGTACGTTAGGCTCCCAACTCAGGAGGCGGCCATTTCCAACCATCTGCATCTGTATGACCTTCCCGACGGATTGACCTTTGTCGGCGACATTGCCGTGGATACGGAGGCGATGGGTCTGAATAACAAGCGCGACCGCCTGTGCGCGGTGCAGCTTTCCTCGGGGGATGGCGATGCGCATGTGGTGCATTTTCCCGAGGCGAAATTTGAGGCACCTAACCTGAAAAAGCTGTTGGCCAATCCCAACACCCTTAAAATCTATCATTTCGCCCGTTTTGATGTGGCCATCCTCAAGGAGTATCTGGGGATAGAGGCGGCGCCGGTCTATTGCACCAAAATAGCGTCGCGCCTGTGCCGTACCTATACCGACCGCCACGGGCTGAAGGAATTATGCCGGGAATTGCTGGGGGTGGAGATTTCCAAGCAGCAGCAATCCTCGGACTGGGGCGCGCCCCTGCTTTCCCCGGAGCAGGTGGATTATGCGGCGTCGGATGTGTTGCATCTTCATGCGCTGAAGGCGGTTTTGGACGAGCGTTTAGCCAGAGAAGGGCGGCTGGAGCTGGCGCGGCGACTGATGGATTGCCTGCCCGCCCGCGTGGATGCCGACCTCGCAGGCTGGGCGGAAGAAGATCTTTTCGCGCATGTGTAGCAACAGCTACCTTCTATCGTAAATTTTCGCTGGGTATTTCATATTGCGCACGGAGATATTTATCGACGGCGGTCAGAACCCGATACTGATCGCGGATTGCTATAAAAAGAGGCATGTTTTCCGCGCCGATTTCTCCCTCCACCTCGCCCTTAATGGTAGCGAGGTCTGCGTGCAGGTAAGTGCTGTTTAGCGCAAAACCGGGACATGCGTCCTCCAGCTGTTGGGATAGTTCAAAGCCGATATCGCGCAATATTTCGTACGCATTGGCGGGGAAGGTATCGCGCTGGGCTTTTACCAGCAAATCCTGAACAAAAAGTCCTGCGGGTTTTTTTCTGACCCGCTCCGTGTAGCCGGACTCCAGAGCCCTCAGGGTGTTCATGAGGCCGTTGCAGACACGAACGGCATCCTCTGCTTGCGGCAGTGCGGAAGAGGGAAGGAACGCCTGCAAACGTTCCAGCGCCTTTTTTGTTGTGCCGTGATCCAGAAAGCCGATGATCCGCTCCTTGCTGAAAATCACGCTGTGAGGTTTTAGACTCCCCAATTCGTTGCCCGGGAGAGAAGGGTCAAGAGTAGGTGGGGGGTGGCGTTTCAATGCCATATAGGGTTCTCCGCTCGTGGGAGCGGCTGCCGCAATGCGGCGCATGGAGTTTATGTGATCCTCGCGTATTTCTTGCGGGGTGCGTGGCTTTGGCGATGGTTCTTGCTTTTCAGGGATATTGCCTTCGTTATCCGTCATAGGCTGCCTTTACCTGCTCCATACCGGCGATGCAGTCTCGATGCGTTCATGGATGTTCGTTAAGGGCATGATGTGCCGTGGCAGCCTCTTGCTCTCCGATCTCCTGCCTCAATTGAGCAAACAAAGCTGCATAGGGGCTTGTGGCAGGAGTTCCGACCGGTTCGATCTTTGGCTGAGGTTGCGTCATAGGAATATCCGCTGCGTTTTTGTTAAACAAAAAATGCTTATATACGATAAATCAGTTTGTTGTGTGTGAAGCTTCTGTGAAGATTGCGCCCGCTTACCATCTCTCAAGCGGTCGTTGGTAAAGGGCTTCCTCCCGCCCCAGAATGCGATACAGCGCCTCCTTATGGGAGTCACGCCAGTTTTCTATCTTGTCAAGCCACTCCATCGCGGGTCTGTATCGGGAATCTTCATGAATATAATACACTTCGTTTTTTATGCATTCGCGTGCTGCCGTAATAATTTCGGGGGCATAGCTTAATGCATCCTGCTCCCGTTGCGTCAGGGAAAGATCCTGCTCACCGGGTATAATGTGCATCTTGTGCAGAGCCTTGCACAAATTGGCAAGCTGCTCATGAGGTAGCGAATGGTCGGAAAAAAACTTCAACACCGTATCTTGTCCGGCCTCCAGGGGAGCGAGGTTTTTTTTGAATAATTCAAAGAGAGCGCGTTGCTGTCTGCTGCTGGTGGCACCGCTGATGACGGCGTTTTGCCAGCCCGGTTGATAGGTGATTTCCAGGGGAGGTGGGGCGCGTTCCAATCTGTTGCGTGGCGGAAGGTGCTGCTGCAGGTAAAGATGTACCTCATCGATATACATGGCGGCGACGCTGAATGCCTCCCGCTGCTTGGGCACCGCACCAATGGCGGCCTGCTGCAGGGATTCCCTGGCTTGCTCCAGAGTATCCATATCTTTGAATGGATTGTAAATTCTGGATGTTTTCTCCGATAAGAGGTCATTTGCCAAAAAATGTGTCACTATGTTGAAACGAGTGATGGCATGGATGCTGCGAATCACGAGTTCCCGTTCCGGGGTAGTGGGGTGCAGATTTTTCGAGGCCAGTTGCAGGCTCTCCTTGCATTTTTTGAGCCGTTCCCAGAAATCGGGCGTGGCTAATTCGGAGCGCCGCTCCGGCGAGATACAGAGGCTACGGTCACTGGCATACAGTTCATTGTCTGAGATACGCTCCTTCAGACCATGATAATGCGCAGGGGGGGCGTCTTCGTTGTAAAGGAGCCGGGAGACGAACGTTTGTTGTTGCGGCGTGTTAGTGGATTCGGTCATAGCTACACTTCCTGGCTGGTGCCTGCATTTCAAGGAGAAAAATACAGAAACAAAACACAAAAGAATGTGAAATTTTTGTGAATATCGCGCCGGGGCAGGGGCTGGCGGTAAATTGGCGCTGGAAAACTGTGCGTGTTGTTGTAGATTCGGCGAACCCTACAAATGGATGTACGGGTAACACAGCAGGAGACGAAAGCAGTGACGCATTCCCATATCGCAGCGGGGCGAGCCACCATAACGCGGGAAATTGAGGGGTTGGCAGCGGTTTCGGAGGCGCTGGATTCTACCTTTGTAGAGGCGGTGGAGCTTGTCGCGAGCCGGAAGGGGCGGCTGATCGTCACGGGCATGGGAAAAAGCGGGCATGTGGCGCGGAAGATAGCGGCCACACTGGCTTCGACGGGCACCCCTTCGTATTTTGTCCATCCGGGGGAGGCCAGCCACGGCGACCTGGGGATGATTACGAGGGATGATGCCATATTGATGCTCTCCAATTCAGGGGAAACCAAAGAGCTGGAAGATATGATCGGGTATGCCAAGCGTTTTGCCATTCCCGTGATTGCGCTGGTGCGCCGTGCGGAATCGATGCTGGTGGCGGCGGCGGATATCCCCATTATACTACCCGACGTGCCGGAAGCCTCGCCTACCGGCGCGCCCACCACCTCCACCGTGATGATGATGGCCTGGGGAGATGCGTTGGCGATGGCGTTGCTGGAGCGTCGCGGATTCACCAACGAGGATTTCAAGGTGTTCCATCCGGGCGGCAAGCTGGGGCGGCAGCTTCTGAAGGTAGCGGATGTAATGCACGGCCCCGAAGCGATGCCGCTGGTTCAGCGCGATGAAAACATGCGCGAAGTGCTGTATAAAATGACGGCGGGAGCGTTCGGCTGCGTCGGCGTGGTGGATAATTCCGGCCTGCTGATGGGGGTGATTACCGACGGCGATTTACGGCGTCATGCCGATAGTGCCTTACTCGACCATTCGGCGGATGAAGTGATGAGCAAGCATCCCAAGACCATTCTGGGTACGCGACTGGCGGTGGAAGCACTGGGGATGATGAACGAAAAATCCATTACCAGCCTGTTTGTGGTGGATGCTCAGGAGCGGCCGGTGGGAATTATTCATATTCACGATCTGCTGCGTGCCGGGATTGCGTGAAGTGAAGCAAGAAACGCGGCGGAAAGGCCGTATGAACTGGAGAGGGTAATACCAAAACCATGACCCGTGCGAACCGCTTTACCAACCCTTTGGGTCACTCTGACCGCAAGCGCCTGCTGGAGACGCTCACGCGCTACAGCCGGTTCGTCAGCGTGAGTAAGGCATTGCTGATACTCATGACGATGATTCTGGTGGGAACCGTGGTCATACTGCCCCTGATGCGGGGCGATGCGGGCGGGATGCGCATCGTTTTTACGGCCACCGAGGACTCCCCCGAAGAGGAGCCGGTCATGAAAAACCCGCGCTTTCAGGGCACGGACTATAAGAACCAGCCATTCATGGTTACGGCGGAGAGCGCCATTCAGCGGGATAAAAACACGATCGACCTGACCGACGTTTCCGCTGACATGACGATGAAGGACGAATCCTGGCTGATGGTGACGGCTAACAAGGGGACGCTCGCGCTGGGGGATAAAGAACTCTGGCTGGAAGGCAAAGTAACCTTGTTTCACGATGCCGGATACGAGATGACCACGCCGCGTGTGCTGGTGGATTTGGGCAAAAGCGAGGCTCGTGGAGATACCGAGATACACGGTCAGGCCGCGATCGGCAATATCGAGGCCGGATCCTTTACAGTGTTTGACCGGGGCAGGCATCTGGTGTTTCATGGGCCGGTGAAAGTTGTGATCCAACCGGGAAAAGCAAAATGAAAACATCCTCCGCGTCATTCCCGCAAAAGCGGCAATCTCTCTGCCGGAAAATACAGAGAAAGATACATCTGTCGGCATTTGTGGGAATGCTATTCCTGCTAGGTGCCGCTGCGCCGTGTTTTCCTTCTTATGCCGCCCCGATGGAGGGCGACAAAAACAAGCCTATCGAAATTACCGCCGACAGTCTGGAGGTGCTGCAGCCCGACCGTACGGCCACATTTCGGGGCAATGTTCACGCGAAACAGGGAAGCATTACGCTGACCGCCCAGCAGATGACGGTGTATTACCGCGTGAAAGAGGAACGGGCGGGGGGAGATCTGGGTGCCGTATCCAAAATCGACGCGGTGGGCAGTGTGGTGCTGACGACGCCCGAGGATGTGGCCAAAGGAGACAGCGGCACCTATAACGTAGATGAGCGTAAAATCTGGCTGGTGGGCAATGTCACGCTTACCCGCGGGAAGAATGTTTTGCAGGGCAGCAGAGCGGAATACAGTTTTGAAACGGGCAAAAGTCTGTTAGCATCTGCTCCGGTGGAACAAGGTGGTAAAGGCGGGCGCGTAAAAGCCCTCTTTGTGCCGGAAGACAAAAAAGATTCGCACTAAGCGAGAGAGAATACACACACGAAGTCAGGAGGCTTCGTAAAAGCGATCAGCCCGTGAAGCGGTGCGCCCTCTAAAGTGCCAGTAGGCGTGCGGAAGGTGTAAAGGCAGTATACGACACCATGAGCGTAGTAGATATTCAGGGCGATGAAATGGGGGCGGAAGCGACGGAGAAGCCGCGCCTGCTCAATATTCAGTCGGGACTATTCATCGAAAGCCTGGGTAAGCGGTATGCCAAAAGGCCGGTGGTGCGCGGTGTCTCGCTCCATCTACGCCGGGGAGAGGCCATTGGATTGCTGGGGCCAAACGGAGCGGGTAAAACCACCACTTTTTATATGGTGACCGGTCTGGTGCGCCCCGATTACGGACGCATTTATCTCGACGGAAAAGACATTACCGGCCTGCCCATGTATCGCCGTGCGCGACTGGGTATCGGCTACCTCCCGCAGGAGGCTTCGATCTTCCGCGGCATGACGGTCGAGCAGAATATTATGGCGGTGCTTGAGGTGAGCCAGCCTTCCCCTTCTATCCGCAAAGAAATGCTGGATGAGTTGCTGGCGGAGTTCTCCATCACCCATCTGCGCCTTTCTCCTTCCATCCAGCTTTCCGGCGGGGAGCGCCGCCGCGTGGAGATTGCCCGCGCTCTGGCCTCCAACCCATCTTTCATTCTGCTGGATGAACCGCTGGCGGGGATTGACCCTATTGCGGTGGCCGACATACGCGAAATCGTCTCCCATCTGAAAGATCGTGGCATCGGCGTGCTGATTACCGACCACAATGTGCGCGAGACGCTCGACATCATCGACCGCGCCTATATCATCCATGAAGGCATGGTGCTGATGGAGGGTACGCCGTCGGACATCGTGGACAATGCCGAGGTGCGCCGGGTGTATCTGGGCGAGAAGTTCAGCCTTTAATTAAAATACCATGCAAGAAACGCGCCAAATGCGTGACATGGCAGTAAGCTTCTGGTAGTATACTTCCAAGAATAGTCAAAAAACAACGGGCATTCATGGCGGTTACACCATCCCTGCAGCTTCGCGCCAGCCAGTCGCTGGTCATGACCGAGCAGCTCCAGCAATCCATCAAGCTGCTGCAACTTTCCGCTCTGGAGCTTTCCGAATTTATCGAGCAGGAGATGGAAAAGAACCCCCTGCTTTCCACGGAAGAAACCAATTCAGACGAAACAAAGCCGGAGGCGGCGGAACCGGGAGGGGAAGCGGATGCCGAGGGCGAAGATGCATCCTCCCCCGAGAGGGACGATATGTATACGCGCTCGCTGGATATGTCCGGCGAGGGTAGCCGCGAAGCGGGCACGCCCGATACCAGCAATGACGATATCTGGGGAGGGGACACCGATTCCCAGCGATACAATGAAAGTGATTTTTCGGGGCGGGGAAGTGAGCGGGAAAGCACTTACACCAGTGATGTGATCGAGGAGCGTTTCAGCCAGGCGCCCAGCCTGAAAGAGCATTTGCTGCAGCAGGTGCAGGTGGATATTGCGGACCCGGAGCAAAAACTGATCGCGGCTTACCTTATCGACCTTCTGGACGAGGCGGGCTATTTGCGCGAGGACGTGTCCCGCCTTCATGAGGTGCTGGGGTGCGATGCGGCGCAGGTGGAAGCCACGCTTTCGCACCTGCGCCAGTGCGATCCGGCGGGAGTCTTCGCCTACGATCTGAAAGACTGCCTTACCCTGCAATTGCGTGAAAAGGGGCAGATCAGAAAGGCCATGGAAAGCTTGCTGCAGAATCTGGAGTTGTTGGCAGAGGCCAACCTCAGGAAGCTTACGAAGCTTTGCGGGGTAGGAGAAGAGGAGCTTGCGGCCATGCTGGTGGTTATTCGCGCACTGGATCCGCGCCCGGGCAGCCATTTTAGCAGTGAGCAGCTACAAACGCTGATTCCGGATGTGCTGGTACGCAAGACTGGCGTCGACGGCTGGCGTGTGGAACTCAACAGCGAGGTGATGCCGCGCCTGCTGGTCAACCGGCAATACCATACGGATCTTTCCGGGCGCTCGCGGAGCCGGGAGGAGAAAAAATTTCTCAACGAACAACTGGCCAATGCAAGCTGGCTGGTCAAGGCGCTCGATCAGCGGGCACAGACGTTGCTGAAGGTAGCCAGTGAGATCGTCAGGCAACAGGAAATGTTTTTAGAGCACGGCATTCGCTATATGAAGCCGATGACCCTGCGGCATATCGCGGAAGCGGTGGAAGTGCATGAGAGTACGGTCAGCCGTATTACCAGCAATAAATTCATGGCGACGCCACGCGGGGTATTCCCGCTGAAATATTTTTTCTCCTCCGCCCTGACCGATGCGGCGGACGGGGAAGGAACCTCCAGCCGCACGGTGATGCATATGATTAAGGAAATGGTCGGCGGAGAGGCGGCTGATGCGGTGCTATCCGACGATGCGATTGCGGAGAAACTTGCGGAAAAAGGAATTGAAGTGGCGCGCCGCACGGTGGTGAAATATCGCAAAATCATGCAGATTCCTTCTTCCGTAGAGCGCCGTCGGCAGGCACGTCGTGCCTAACGGATTCTTAATACCTCTGACTTACTATTTAGGCTAAATGCAATATTCACATAAGGCTTCCGCCTGCCAGCGGATCATGGGCATGTCATGGAAAAGAATGAAAATATAGATGTCGAAGTCCGGCACTACACCAGCGGCCATGGCGGTACGCGGGTGGCTGAGGGTACGGAATTTGAAGGCCAGGATGTCTTTGATTCCGTCTCGTTGCGACGTATATCGGACGTAGTGCCTGCGGAGCAGCCCGAGCCTTCCCCCCCGGAAGCGCCGGTGATAGAGGCAAGGGAGCCGATTCCGCCGCCCGATACGATTGAAGATGCCATGCAAGGGCTGGCGATGGCGATTCACCGCGCCGCCTGCCTGCTCAATGGCGTATGCGATAATACCTTGCAGGGCGATGCTTCCTTTGACAGGGGCGAGGGATACTCTCCCAAAGAAAAAACGATCGCATTTGCCTCCGGCATGACTTCCGTGGCGATGGGGGCGCAAAAGGAGCTGGATGTAGGGCCGCTAGGCTCTCTGATGCAGGATGAAACGGTGAATGATATTCTTATCAATGGCCCCTACAATATTTATGTGGAGCGCGGCGGAAAGGTCGAGCGCACGGACATCGTGTTCGAGGATCACCAAAGCCTGTTCGATCTGGCGCAGAAAATCGTGATGGCAGTGGGTCGGCGGCTGGATCCCAAGCGTCCGCTGGTGGACGCCCGCCTGCTGGATGGGTCGCGGGTCAATATCGTGGCGCCGCCTTTGGCCATTGACGGCCTGAGCATGTCCATCCGCAAATTCGCACGCGACCGTATTACGCTCGACCGTATGGCGGAAGGCGGGAATATGAGTGCGCAACTGGCGTCTTTCCTGAAAGTGGCAGGGCGCGCACGGATAAATATCGTGATTTGCGGGGGCACCGGGTCGGGCAAGACCACGATGCTCAACGCGATTTCGCAGCATATCGGCAAAGAAGAGCGGATCGTGACCATTGAGGATTCCGCGGAGCTTCAGCTTCAGCAGCCGCATGTGGTGCGTCTTGAAACCAAGGAGCCGGACTCTCTGGGCAGGAAAGACGAGGAAGTCTCCATGCGCGATCTGGTGAAGAACGCCCTGCGGATGCGCCCTGACCGCATTATCGTCGGCGAGGTGCGGGGGCCGGAAGCGTTCGATATGATTCAGGCCATGAATACCGGCCATGACGGTTCGCTCACCACGATCCATGCCAACACCCCGCGTGACGGTATGTCCCGGATTGAGAACATGGTTAGTATGGCCAACCTCAATATTCCGACGGCGGCCATCCGGAAGCAGATTGCTTCCGCCGTGCATCTGGTGATTCAGACCCAGCGTATGGAAGACGGCGTGCGCCGTGTGACGGAGATCACGGAAGTAGTGGGCATGGAAGGCGAGATCGTCACCATGCAGGAGCTTTTTAAATTCAAATCGCAGGGGATGGGGCCGGAGGGCAGGCTGAAAGGCCAGCATGTATGGTCGCAGGTGTTTCCCCGTCATCTGGGATTTACCAATATGCTGCGTGAAGCGGGCGTCTTTAAGTTATAAGAGAGTGGATGTTGAGTCATAAGCGTATAAAACGGCGGCCAGGAGGCCGTCCCAGCCATGAGCCAGGGGCGTTATAGTAGGAGTGTTAGGAGAAAGTATGCAGCAGGGCACAGAGTCATTAGATCAACGTATCGCGGTATTGGAGCAGGAGCTTTTCCGCATGAAGCAGGAGTTGGGGAAGGGCACTTATGACTCCTCGGCTTATTATCCCGACGAAGACCTGACCTTTGAAGAAAAAGAGCAGGTGCAGCAACTCACGGACGGGCTGGTGCATGAGCTTTCCAACATGGGATTGATTCAGCCTTTACTGGAAGACGAAACGATCAACGACGTGCTGATTAACGGCACGCAATCGGTCTATGTGGAGCGTTTCGGCAAGCTGGAGCGCACCCCGATCGTCTTTCCAAGCGATGCCGAGATTCTCAAGATTGCCCATCGTATCGTGAAGCTGGTGGGTCGCAAACTCAATCCGCTTCGCCCGCTGGTGGACGCCCGACTGCTGGATGGCTCGCGGGTCAATATCATCGCGCCGCCGCTGGCGGTGGATGGCACCAGCATCTCCATTCGTAAATTCTCCAAGAAGCTGATTACGCTGGACATCATGAAGGAGCAGCAGAACCTTTCGGATGAAGTCGGGGAGTTTCTGAAGATTATCGGCAAGTGCCGATTGAACATCATTATTTCCGGCGGTACGGGGTCGGGTAAAACGACGCTGCTTAACGCCATGTCCCAGCATATCAGCCATGATGAGCGTATCGTGACCATCGAGGATGCCGCGGAATTAAAACTCGCGCAGCCGCATGTGGTGCGTCTGGAAACCAAGCCGTTTTCCACGTCGGGTAAGATTGAGGAAGAGGTGACGATGCGCGACCTCGTGAAGAACGCGCTGCGGATGCGCCCCGACCGCATTATCGTCGGCGAGGTGCGCGGCTCGGAAGCGTTCGACATGATGCAGGCTATGAACACCGGTCACGAAGGCTCGCTGACCACCATCCACGCCAACCATCCCCGTGATGCGCTCTCCCGCGTGGAGAACATGATCGGGATGGCGAATCTTGGCCTGCCCATCCGCTCTATCCGTTCGCAGGTAGCTTCGGCCATCAATCTGATCGTGCAGATCAGCCGGATGCGCGACGGTCACCGCCGTATCCAGTATATCTCCGAAATCTGCGGCATGGAGCAGGACACCATCGTGATGCAGGATTTATTCACCTTCAACATCAGCGGTGAAAAACCCGACGGCAAACTGGGCGGAAATTTCAAATGGTCGGGCATCATGCCGCGCTTCATCCGCCGCGTTGCCTATTACGGCGAGGAAGAACGCTTAGCGCGCTGCCTGGGCGTCAAACTGCCGAAGCTCTAAACTGCAGGGAACAAACGCTCTCTGTCTCGAGTTTTTGCGTTAAGAACTCCCATCTTTTCTTGGCTTTTCCTGCGTTTTGTGCTATATTGCATAGCACCATGATATGTTTCGAAAAGTCTTTTCTTATTCATTTATATTCCATAAAAAACAGAGGTTAGGCCATGCAGGTTATTGTATCAGGCAAGCAGATTGACGTTGGCGATGCGTTGCGTACTCACATTGAGGATCGCCTCAGCGAAGGGCTGGGAAAGTACCTTGAAAGAGTCACGACCGTGAAAGTGGTGGTTTCCCGCGAGTCCCATATGTTCCGGGTCGATATTAACGGTAATACGGGCACCCATTCCGGGGTGGTGATTAAAAGTCATGCCGAAGGGGTGGATGTGTACGTTGCCTTCGATGCGGCGGCCGAAAAAATTGAAAAGCAGCTTCGGCGCTATAAACGCCGCCTGACCAATCACCATAAAACGGCGGCACATGCCGATGAAATGGCGAAAATCTCTCCGATGCCGGCGCGTCAGTATGTGTTGCAGCATCATGAGGAAGAGCCGGAGCACGATGCGCCGCTGGTGATTGCCGAGCAGAATACTCATCTGGATAAAATGCCGGTGAGCGAGGCGGTCATGAAAATGGATCTTGCCGATCTTCCTGCGGTGGTATTCATCAACTCTTCCAACAACCGCGTGAACGTGGTATTTCGACGGCAGGATGGCAATATTGCCTGGATCGATCCTCATGAAGAGGTAGAAAAAGCCGCCTAGGCTTTTGTAACGGGTTTTGTATGAATCTGGTTGAAGTGCTGGCTCCGGAAGCCGTGTTTCCCGCGCTTGAAGTAACGTGTGACAAGCAGGTGCTTCTTAAAGTGGCGGATTACGCGGCGGGTAAAGTGCGGCGTCCTGCGCAGGAAATCTTCGAGGCGCTGATGGAGCGCGAACGCCTGGGCAGCACGGCGTGCGGAGGAGGGGTGGCGATACCTCATGCGCGCCTCCCGGGGTTGAAGCACACGATTTGTGAATTCGTCAGGCTGAAACGAGCCGTCAATTTCAATGCCCCGGACGGCAAGCCCGTGGATATTCTTTTTGCCATTTTCGCCCCGGCGGAAGGGGGAGGGGATCATCTGCGTGCGCTGTCCCATATTGCGCGGATGTTAAGAGACGCCGATTTATGCGATTCCCTGCGCCGCGCCACCTCGCGGGAGACTCTCTACCGGCTGCTGGTGGATCATGGGTGAGTCCGTTTTCAGCATCCCCCTTCAGCTTCACGCCAGTTGTATCAGTATCGGCGGCAAGGGAGTGCTGGTCGTCGGCGCATCGGGCAGCGGTAAATCGGATATATGCCTGCAATTGATAGATGCCGGTGCGGTATTGGTGGCGGATGATCGCGTGATTCTGGAGCGTTCGGCGCAGGGAGAGGTAACGGCGCGTGCCCCTGCGCGGTTGCAGGGCATGATGGAGGTGAGGGGGCTGGGAGTAATCACCATGCCCTGGGAGCCGGTCGTCCCGCTTGCGCTGGTCGTGGAGGCGGCAGAGGAGCCTGAACGGTTACCGCCGGAAGAAACGCGGGAGTTTTTTGGCGTGCAGGTGCCTTGCGTGCGTTTGAATCTTCTGCACCATTCGGCGTGCGCTAAAATCAGGCTGGCATTGGCGACCCAGATTGCAGGGCGGTGGCAGGCCGAAATACGATGCATGAGTGAGGAATGAAACATCTGGTCTTGGTCAGCGGGTATTCCGGTGCGGGCAAAACGGTTGCCCTGCACGCGCTGGAGGATGCCGGGTATGTGGTGGTGGACAATATTCCCCTCAAACTCCTGCCTGCGGTGGTGGAGACGGCGCTGGAGGACGAAGAGTTCCTTGCCATCGGCGCGGATGTGCGCACATCAGGGTTTTCCACGGAAGAATTTGCCACTTCACTGGCGGCGCTGAAGCAAAAAGAGGGGCTGGATTGCCGCGTGTTGATGCTCACCGCCGATGCGGATACGTTGCTGGGACGGTTCAAGGAAACGCGCCGCCCCCATCCGCTGGCTTCTGATCGCCCGTTGCCGGACGGTATCCAGGCGGAATTCAGCCTGCTGGAGCCTCTGCGTATCCTGGCGGACGAAGTGCTGGACACGACCGGCCTGACGCCGCGGGAATTGCAACAGACGATTCTACGGCGTTTTGCGCCCGGGGTGGCGCCTATTTATGTGGAGGTGCTGTCTTTTTCCTATAAATTCGGTATTCCCCGTGGGGCGGATGTGGTGTTTGACGTGCGGTTCCTGCGTAATCCGCATTATGTGGAGGCGCTTCGGCCGCAAACGGGGCTGGATGCCGCGGTCGGTGAATATATCCTGCAGGATGAGCGATTTTCCGACACCTTCCGTCGCCTGAAGGAGCTGCTGCTGGAGACGCTGCCCTGGTACAAAGAAGAAGGAAAGCGCACGCTGTGTCTGGCCATTGGCTGTACGGGCGGCAAGCACCGTTCGGTTTTCATGGCGGAAAGACTGGGCGCCGCCCTGCGTGATGCAGGCGTGGCGGTAGGGGTGCGCCACCGGGAGATACAGGTGTCATAACGCTGTAATTCACTTTTTTTCTTGCGGTTTGGGCTGTTGATGATAAGCCTACAGGGAAGAGATTTCATAGGCTGTTATGATTGGCATTGTCCTTGTAACCCACGGCAGACTGGCGGAAGAGTTCGTCAAAATCGTTGAGCATATCATGGGCCGGCAGGAACGGATTGCGACGGTTTGCATCGAGCCGAATGACGATATGGAAAAATGCCGGGAAGCCATTATGGCGGCGGTGGAAAACGTGGATAAAGGCAGCGGCGTGGTGTTGCTGACGGATATGTTCGGGGGCACCCCTTCCAATCTCTCCATTTCCGTGATGAACAGCGATTCCATCGAGGTGCTGGCGGGGCTGAACCTCCCGATGCTGATTAAGCTGGTAAGCGTGCGCAACGCATTGCCGCTCTCGCAGGCCGTATTGCAGGCGCAGGAGTCGGGGCGGAAATATGTGAACATCGCCCGCAACCTGCTCAAACCCGCCTAAGTTTTTATGCCAAGCCTGCGCGTGATTATCTGCAACAAAAAAGGGCTTCATGCCCGCGCCACGGCAAAATTCGTAAAAACCGTAGAACATTTCCGCTCCGACGTGCAGGTGAAGCGTGTGGAGCCTCTGCCCGGACAGGATGCAGACGAGCATATGGGGCCTGTCTCGGGACGGTCGCTGCTGGGGCTGATGATGCTGGGGGCGGATACCGGCACGCAGCTGGAAATCATCGCTGAAGGTGCCGATGCGCAAGCCGTGCTTGCCAGCCTTGGGGAGCTGGTGGCGCAGCGTTTCGGCGAAGAGGAATAAAGGTGCGAAAGCATGTTGCTCCGCATCCCGAAAGCCGGTAGTTAAAGAGTATGAATACAAACGAAGCAGCAGCCCTCCCGGATATGCCCGAGGCGGTTTCCACCACCCGTAATACCGGCATTTACCCTTGCCAGGCCATCGAAGAGATGATCCGGGCGCGTGAAATTAATGCCGTGGATATTCAGCCCGATCAGATACAGCCCGCCAGTATCGACCTGCGTCTGGGGGCGTACGCCTATCCGGTGGATACCAGCTTTATTCCCGGCGAGGGGGTGAAGGTGCTGGAGAAACTCAGCGCGCTCGATCAGGACTACGAACGGTTCAGGATCGATTTGCGTGACGGGGCGGTGCTGGAAAAGAACAAAGTGTATGTGATCCCCCTGCTGGAGTCGATCAGGCTCAAACATGAGGTGGCGGCGTTCGCCAACCCCAAAAGCTCTACCGGGCGGCTGGATATTTTAACCCGGCTGATTGCCGATGGCGCGACGGTCTTCGATCAGGTGGAAAAAGGCTATGCCGGGCAGCTTTATGTGGAGGTTGCGCCGCGCAGTTTTTCGGTGGTGGCGCGAACGGGCGACCGGCTGAATCAGCTGCGTTTCCGGCGTACCCGTGGGGAAGCGCCCGTGGCCATCAAGGCGGGAGAATGGGAGCAGTTGCTTCAGCGGCAGGAGATAGCGTTTGTGGAAGAGGGGGCGCTTCCGAGTGAGAAAACCGGCGAGCTGCGGCTCACCGTGGATTTGCAGGGAACGGGCGAGGAGAGCATTATCGGCTGGCGCGCCAAGAAGCATGTGCCCCGCATCGACCTTGCGCGGCGCGATTACGATCCGCTGGATTATTGGGAGCCGATTCGCTTTCGCAAACATTCCACGCTGATTCTCGATCCGGATGAATTTTATATTCTGATGACGAAGGAAGCGGTGGGCATCCCGCCGGAATATGCCGCCGAGATGTTGCCCTACGATACGAGGGCGGGGGAGTTTCGCGTGCACTATGCAGGTTTCTTCGATCCTGGCTTCGGCTGGAACCCACAAACCCGTAAAGCGGGTAGCAGCAAGGTGGTGCTGGAAGTGCGCGCTCATGAAGTGCCGTTTCTTCTGGAGCACGGACAGACGGCGGGCTGGCTGCGCTATGAACGGATGGCGCAGCGCCCCGAGAATCTGTACGGGCAGGATATGCGCTCCAACTACCAGCATCAGTCCCTTAAGCTGGCCAAGCAGTTCCGGGCTTTGCCGGAATAAAGACGGGCGAGCGCGCCCCCAAGCGCCAATGATTCGGAAGTCCCTATATATCATAGCGTTGCCTGGTCTCTCCATTTTCATGAAACCTTCACACATTTTTCCCTCCGGGCTGCCTATAATGGCGTTATGGGTCTTGGTATCGCATTCAGGAAGCAGCCCCGCACGTCCGTTGGGACGGTGTTGGCGGATACCCCTCCTTTGGCCGATCGTGAGCTGATGGACGGGCTGATGCCGCTTATCCAATCCCGCCCCCAGCTTAAGGAAGCCCTGGCCACCCGGCTTGCGGACGAACTTAATACCTCCATGTACGGGCGTGCCATCCGGGATAACGTCAGTCCCGACACCCATCCCCACGCCACGATGTATATCAGCCCCTATGCGCGCCCGGCTGCCGGTGCGGCGGCCTTTGTCACCTATACGGACAGGGCGACGGGTGAGGTCTATGTATTGCTGGGGTTAAAGAAGGAGGGGGAGTTTGTGCCCCCCGGCGGTTATATGGAGGTGCATGAACCGGAAGGAGGGAACCCCAATAAGCCCTACGACCGCAATTTAATGGAAACCTCCCGTCGTGAACTCGAAGAGGAAACCGGGCTAAAAATCCACCCCGACTATAAGCCTGAAAGCCTGGGAGCGTGCAGTGAATACGGCGTCACCAACGATCCGCGCTTGCAAACGGTGGTGGAGGGGTTTCATTATAACCTGATGGGGGCGCGGGACTCCCTTCCGAAAGTAGAAGGGCGGGACGATATTGCGGCGGCTGTCTGGGTAAAAGCGTCGGATATACACGCGCATCACACGATTGACCCCCAGGCGAAAACCGGTCAGCAAACGCATTACACCGTCCAGATAGAAGGCCGTCAGGTACCCATACGCGATCAATACGGGGCGGGGGTGGAGCTTGCGGTGGCCAATGCGCGCAGCGCCATGCTGGGGCAATGTACCCATCGTATGAGTGCGCGCAAACTGGTTTTCGACCCGGCCAGCAAACCGCTTGCGCCGGAAAGCCATGCCGCCTGGCAGGATACGATCACCCGCCTGGGAGCCATTCCCATTCCGCAACGATCATGGGCGGAGATGACCGCTCCCGCCGCAGCGTCCCGTGAACAGGGTGGCACCACGCTTCATTAGCGTTTTTTTCATCAAACTTTCATACTTTCCTCCCTTCCTTCCTGCTAGGTTTCTCTCGTTTTTAGAGGGAAGTCATGGGCAAAAAGCTAGAGCTTAAAAGCACGGTATCCACTCAGCTTGGGGGGATATTGGGAAAGCTGCAGACCCGGCCGGGGAAAGAGTTGTGCGAGGGGTTGGAGGCGCTGTTGCAGGACAGGCCGAAAGTAGCGGAGGCGCTGCTTGCCCGCATGGCGCACCGGGTGATTGAGGGAGAGGACAGCCAGCGCGCCATCCGCGATCCTTACGGAGAAGAAAGCGCCTATGTGTATCTCAGCCCATATGCTCTTCCTTCGGCGGGGGCGGCGGCTTTTGTCACCGCAACGGATATGAATACGGGGGAGATGTTCGTATTGCTGGGCAAAAAAACCAAACAGAAGAAGGGTGAGACGCCCTATAGTTACCTGGTGCCGCCCGGCGGCTATATGGAGGTCAAGCCCCCCAAAGGTACCCACGAGCGCCATCGGCAGCCTTTCGATATAAATCTGGAAGCGACCACGCAACGGGAAACCTTTGAGGAGGCGGATCTGGATCTTACACAGTATCATGTCACTCCCACCCCCATTTCCGCCTGTAGCACCGGGGGTAAAACCGATCCGCGTGACCGGCACAGTATTTTTGAATCCTACCATTACAATCTCCTGCTGCCTTCTGACCCTGCCAAAACCCTGGAAGAACGCCTGCCCCGCGTGAGAGGAAAGGATGACCTTGCCGAGGGGGTATACTGGATTAATGTGAAGGATATTCAGGTGCAGCCAGACGTGGGAGAGCAGGAGTTCAAGAGCCGTAAAAGCCGCTACACTGCTTCCATAAGAGATAAAGAAGGAAATTCATCCGCCTGTAATATCATGGATTGTTACGGCTCGGCGCTGGCTGAGGCCATTGCGCGTGCCCGCACAGAGTATCTGGAAAAGCTGCGACATCCTGAACATGCGGAAAACACCCCCGATCCGGCGGTTGCCCCGCTGCTTCCCAGTAGTCAGGTGTCGTTTGCGCAGGAGGTGGAGAGGCTGAGAAATACACAAATGGAATTGTCAAACTAGGCCTTCCGCACTATAAAGACGCCATGCAACACACCATCGCAGCCCTGTATCACTTCGCCCCCTTGCCGGACTATAAAGAGCGGCGGGAGGAATTGCTTGCGGTGATGAAAGATTCCGGCATCAAAGGCAGTATTCTGCTGGCTGCCGAAGGGGTCAACGGAACGATCTCCGGGTCGCAGGAAGCCATTGAAACCGTGCTGGCTTACCTGCGCGGCTGGCCAGGATTTGCGCTGCTGAAAGCCAGATTCAGCCTTCATGAGGCTCCTCCCTTCGCACGCGCCAAAGTAAAACTGAAAAAGGAGCTGATCTCTCTGGGTGCGCCCGCCGATCCGACGAAAGAGGTGGGGATATATGTGGCACCACAGGACTGGAATGCATTGATTGCCAGCGATGACGTGGTGGTGGTGGACGCCCGCAATGACTATGAATATTACCTGGGGCATTTCACCGGAGCGCGTGATCCCCATACCCGCAAATTCAGACAG
>Ga0209573_1001202_pt1 | contig 42210 bp, 33 predicted proteins | sample TNRBio252014_DNA_FD_185870 | JGI IMG/M metagenome (GOLD analysis project Ga0209573, IMG submission 185870) | Wastewater treatment Type I Accumulibacter community from EBPR Bioreactor in Madison, WI, USA - TNR Reactor_6/25/2014_ DNA (SPAdes)... | ecosystem: Engineered > Bioreactor > EBPR >...
GCGCGATGGCGATCGAGCGCGAGGAAATCGAACGTCTGGCCAAGGACCGCGACGACGAACAGGCAATCTTGGATCGCAACGTCTATGCGCGTCTTTCGGACAGTCTGAAGGGCAAGGACGCGATTGCCGGACCGAAGGGCTTCAAGAAGGGCACGACGCTCTCCAAGGAGATCCTTGACGAATATCCCCGGTCACAGTGGTGGCAGTTTGCCGTCGATGACGAAAAGCTGCAGGCCGACCTTGAAGCTTTGCGCGGCCAGTATGACGACTCCAAGAAGGCGCTGGAACAGCGCTTTATGGACAAGGTCGAAAAAGTGCAGCGCGGCGACGAAATGCCTCCGGGCGTGATGAAGATGGTCAAGGTTTTCGTTGCGGTGAAGCGCAAGATGCAACCGGGCGACAAGATGGCTGGTCGTCACGGCAACAAGGGCGTGGTTTCGCGCATTGTTCCCGTTGAAGACATGCCGTTCCTTGAAGACGGTACGCATGCCGACATCGTGCTCAATCCGCTGGGCGTGCCGTCGCGCATGAACGTTGGCCAAATCCTGGAGACGCATCTGGGCTGGGCCTGCGCAGGCATGGGCCGCAAGATCGGCGACCTGATCGAAGCCTACAAGAAGGGCGGCGACATCCAGCCGCTGCGCGACACGATCGAGTCGATCATCCCGGCCAACGACCGCAACGAGCCGGTCCGCGACTATGATGACGAGTCGGTTGTTCGCCTCGGCGAGCAGATGCGGCGCGGCGTTTCGATCGCAACGCCGGTGTTTGACGGCGCCCATGAAGTCAACATCAACGAGATGCTGGAGCAGGCGGGCCTTCACACTTCCGGTCAGTCGCAACTCTATGACGGCCGCACCGGCGAGCCGTTCGATCGCAAGGTGACGATGGGCTATATCTATATGCTCAAGCTTCATCACCTTGTGGATGACAAGATCCACGCGCGCTCGATCGGTCCGTATTCGCTCGTCACACAGCAGCCGCTGGGCGGCAAGGCGCAGTTTGGCGGTCAGCGCTTCGGCGAAATGGAGGTCTGGGCGCTTGAGGCTTACGGCGCAGCCTATACGCTTCAGGAGATGCTGACAGTGAAGTCGGACGACGTGGCCGGCCGCACCAAGGTCTACGAGGCGATTGTGCGCGGCGACGATACGTTTGAAGCGGGTATCCCCGAGAGCTTCAACGTTCTTGTCAAGGAAATGCGCTCGCTCGGTCTCAACGTCGAACTGGAAAATACCAAACTCGACCAGCAACAGCAGCAGCTGCCCGACGCCGCCGAGTAGCGGCGTTTCATTCCGGTCGCGAGGCAAGTCCACGCGACCGATCCAATTCACCGGTCAGCGCGCCTGACCGGACCGGCCGGGGGTCTCGCCCGGCAAACGATGCAAGAGGTCAAGTGACCTCGAAAAGGAGCATGGCATGAACCAAGAGGTCATGAATCTGTTCAATTCCCAGGCGCCGGCGCAGGTGTTCGATTCCATTCGGATATCGCTGGCCAGCCCGGAGAAGATTCTGTCCTGGTCTTTCGGCGAAATCAAAAAGCCGGAGACGATCAACTACCGTACGTTCAAGCCTGAACGCGACGGCCTTTTCTGCGCGCGCATTTTTGGCCCTATCAAGGACTATGAGTGCCTGTGCGGCAAGTACAAGCGCATGAAGTACAAGGGCGTCATCTGCGAGAAGTGCGGCGTTGAAGTCACGCTGTCGCGCGTTCGCCGCGAGCGCATGGGTCATATCGAACTCGCTGCGCCTGTCGCCCATATCTGGTTCCTCAAGTCGCTGCCATCGCGCATCGGCACGCTGCTCGACATGACGCTCAAGGATATTGAGCGCGTTCTCTATTTCGAGAACTACATCGTGACCGAGCCGGGCCTGACTGCGCTCAAGGAAAACCAGCTCCTCTCGGAAGAGGAATATATGCTGGCGGTCGACGAGTATGGCGAGGATTCGTTTACCGCGCAGATCGGCGCGGAGGCGATCCACGGCCTGCTGGCTTCGATGGATCTCGAAAAGATCGCTGGCGACCTGCGCACCGAGCTGGCGTCGACCACGTCCGAGCTGAAGCAGAAGAAGTATCTCAAGCGCCTGAAAGTCGTCGAGAACTTCATGGAGTCGGGCAATCGTCCTGAGTGGATGATCATGAAGGTCGTTCCGGTCATTCCGCCGGACCTGCGTCCGCTGGTGCCGCTGGATGGCGGCCGTTTTGCGACGTCGGATCTGAACGATCTCTACCGCCGCGTGATCAACCGCAACAACCGCCTGAAGCGCTTGATCGAACTGCGCGCTCCCGGCATCATCATCCGCAACGAAAAGCGCATGTTGCAGGAAGCTGTTGATGCGCTGTTTGACAACGGCCGTCGTGGCCGCGTTATCACTGGCGCCAACAAGCGTCCGCTGAAGTCGCTGTCGGATATGCTCAAGGGCAAGCAGGGCCGCTTCCGTCAGAACCTGCTCGGCAAGCGCGTCGACTATTCCGGCCGCTCGGTTATCGTGACCGGTCCGGAACTCAAGCTGCATCAATGCGGCCTGCCCAAGAAGATGGCGCTCGAACTGTTCAAGCCCTTCATCTATGCGCGTCTTGACGCCAAGGGCTTCTCGTCCACGGTCAAGCAGGCCAAGAAGCTGGTCGAAAAGGAAAAGCCGGAAGTCTGGGATATTCTGGACGAGGTCATCCGCGAGCATCCGGTTCTGCTGAATCGCGCGCCGACGCTGCACCGTCTTGGCATTCAGGCGTTCGAGCCGATCCTGATCGAAGGCAAGGCGATCCAGCTTCACCCGCTGGTCTGCACCGCCTTCAACGCGGATTTCGACGGCGACCAGATGGCGGTCCACGTGCCGCTGTCGCTGGAAGCCCAGCTCGAAGCGCGCGTCTTGATGATGTCGACCAACAATATCCTGCATCCAGCTTCGGGCGCGCCCATCATCGTGCCGTCACAGGATATGGTTCTGGGCCTCTACTACCTCTCGATCGTCAATGAGAACGAACCGGGTCAGGGCATGGTGTTCGCCGACATGGGCGAATTGCAGCATGCGCTTGAGACCAAGGCAGTCACCTTGCACGCCAAGATCAAGGGCCGGTTCAAGACCGTCGACAAGGACGGCAATGTCGTGTCGAAAATCTATGACACGACGCCTGGCCGTATGATCATTAGCGAGTTGCTGCCGAAGAACGTCAATGTGCCCTTCGAGACAGCCAACCAGGAGATGACCAAGAAGAACATCTCCAAGATGATCGACACGGTTTATCGCCACTGCGGCCAGAAAGAAACGGTCATCTTCTGCGACCGGATCATGTCGCTTGGCTTCGCGCATGCTTGCCGCGCCGGCATTTCGTTCGGCAAAGACGACATGTTGATCCCGGCGGCGAAGGAAAAGCTGATTGCCGATACCGAGGCTTTGGCCAAGGAATACGAACAGCAGTATAATGACGGCCTGATCACCCAGGGCGAGAAGTATAACAAGGTCGTCGACGCCTGGGCCAAGTGCTCGGAAAAGGTTGCCGACGAGATGATGGGCCGCATCAAGGCCGTCGAGTTCGACACCAACGGCCGTCAAAAGCCGATGAACTCGATCTACATGATGAGCCATTCCGGCGCCCGTGGTTCGCCGACGCAGATGCGTCAGCTCGCCGGCATGCGCGGCCTGATGGCCAAGCCGTCCGGTGAAATTATCGAGACGCCGATCATCTCGAACTTCAAGGAAGGTCTGACCGTTCTCGAGTATTTCAACTCGACCCACGGCGCCCGCAAGGGTCTGGCTGATACGGCCCTGAAGACGGCGAACTCGGGCTATCTGACCCGCCGCCTGGTCGACGTGGCGCAAGACTGCATCGTCAATGCGGTAGATTGCGGCACTGACAAGGGCCTGACCATGACGGCGATCATTGACGCCGGCCAGGTTGTCGCTTCTCTCGGTCAGCGCGTGCTGGGTCGTACCTCTCTGGTCGACATCAATCACCCGGTGACCGGCGATCTTATCATCAAGGGCGGCACTTTGATGGACGAGCGCGACATCGAGAAAATCGAAAAGGCTGGCGTCCAGTCGGTTCGCATTCGCTCGGCGCTAACCTGCGAAGTTCAGACCGGCGTCTGTTCGGTTTGCTACGGTCGCGATCTGGCGCGCGGCACCCCCGTCAACCAGGGCGAGGCCGTCGGCGTTATCGCGGCCCAGTCGATCGGCGAACCCGGCACCCAGCTTACCATGCGTACGTTCCACATGGGCGGCACGGCGCAGGTTGTCGACCAGTCGTTCCTGGAATCTTCGTATGAAGGCAAGGTGCAGATCCGCAACCGCAATGTGGTGCGCAACTCTGATGGTCACCTTGTCGCGATGGGCCGCAATATGGCGATCCTCATTCTCGATGAGGCAGGCAAGGAGCGCGCAGCGCACCGCGTCACTCACGGCGCCCGCATCTTTGTTGATGATGGCGATCAGGTGAAGCGCGGCCAGCGTCTGGCGGAATGGGATCCGTACACCCGTCCGATCCTGACCGAAATCGAAGGTCACGTGGCTTTCGAGGATCTGGTGGACGGCATTTCCGTGCAGGAAACGGCCGACGAGTCGACGGGCATCACCAAGCGCGAGGTCATTGACTGGCGTTCGACCCCACGCGGTTCCGATCTCAAGCCGGCGCTGACGGTGCTCGACGCCAAAGGCAAGGTTGGCAAGCTGTCCAAGGGTGGCGACGCCCGCTTCCTGCTCTCGGTCGAGACGATCCTTTCGGTCGAGCCAGGCGCACATGTGAAGCCAGGCGACGTTCTGGCGCGTATTCCGATGGAAAGCGCCAAGACGAAGGACATCACCGGTGGTCTTCCGCGTGTTGCCGAACTGTTCGAAGCTCGCCGTCCGAAGGATCACGCCATCATCGCCGAGATCGATGGCACGATCCGCTTTGGCCGCGACTACAAGAACAAGCGCCGCATCATCATCGAGCCGCATGACTCGACGCTTGAGCCAGTCGAGTACCTGATCCCGAAGGGCAAGCCGTTCCATCTTCAGGACGGCGACGCTATCGAGAAGGGCGACTACGTCATGGACGGCAACCCGGCGCCGCATGACATTCTTGCGATCAAGGGTGTCGAGGCTCTGGCTTCGTATCTCGTCAATGAGATCCAGGAAGTCTACCGGTTGCAGGGCGTGTTGATCAACGACAAGCACATTGAGGTGATCGTTCGCCAGATGCTGCAGAAGGTCGAGATCACCGAGCAGGGCGATTCGACCTACATCACGGGAGATCATGTCGATCTGATCGAACTGGATCAGGTCAACGAACGCCTGATCGAAGAAGGCAAGAAGCCCGCGGCTGGCCTGCCGGTGCTGCTTGGCATTACCAAGGCTTCGCTTCAGACCCCGTCCTTCATCTCGGCGGCGTCGTTCCAGGAGACCACGCGCGTTCTGACTGAGGCAGCAGTTGCCGGCAAAACCGACACGCTGCAGGGCCTCAAGGAAAACGTCATTGTTGGCCGTCTGATCCCGGCTGGCACCGGCGGAACGATGACCCAGATCCGCCGTATCGCGACGTCGCGCGACGAGTTAATCCTCGACGAACGCCGCAAGCAGTCGGGAGCCGAAAAGGCCGACGCGATGCTGGCGGACATGTCGAAGACTGCAGCCGAATAAGGCGAACGGTCCGAACCAAAATCAAAAGCCGCCGGGCGCAGTTCGGCGGCTTTTTTCATGGCTGGTGTAGCGATACGCTGCTGCGCGGAGTCGGAGAACTGGCATGAGTAAGCAGGCATGGTCGATAGTGGATGGCTATTTCGGCGAAGAGCTGCTCGGCGACCAATCCGCCTTCGAGAAGATACTGAAGGCCAACCGCAAAGCAGGGCTCCCCGAGATCGACGTGTCGCCTTTGCAGGGCAAGTTTCTGGCGCTGCTGGTCCAGATATCAGGCGCAAGGCGCATTCTCGAGGTTGGCACGCTTGGCGGCTATTCTACCATCTGGATGGCAAAAGCGCTGCCGGAGGGCGGGGCTGTTGTCACGCTCGAGTCTGACCCACACCACGCCAAGATTGCGCGCAGCAATTTCCTTGCCGCCGATGTCTCGCACAAGGTTGAACTCATTGAGGGTATGGCGGCAGACACATTAAAATCTTTGGCGTCACGCGGCGAGCCGCGTTTCGATTTTGTCTTTATCGATGCCGACAAGCCCAACAACCCTGTCTACCTCGATTGGGCCGCCAGGCTTGGCCACAAGGGCACGGTCGTCGTTCTCGACAATGTTGTGCGCGAAGGTGCTGTTGCCGACGCTGACAGTCGCGACGAGCGTGTCATCGGCAGCCGTGCAGGCATCGAAATGCTGGGCTCGGACCCGCGCTTTGACGCTACCGCAATCCAGACCGTTGGCGGCAAGGGTTACGATGGTTTTGCTATAGCTGTTTTGAGGTAGCGCCTGTCGCTGGCTTAGTCGTGGAACTCCTCGACTATGTTGCGTTTGCCCAGCATGAACGCATCGGCGACGTGGCGCAGCGGTGCAACATCGACATCCGCCTGACCTGCCTTCACCAAGGCGGCAAAGCGTTCATATAGCCCCGGATATTCGCGCTCGGGAGCGTCCTGCACCTCTTTGCCTCCGATTGAAAGTTTTGCGCCGCCACTCGACAGAACCATCGTTCCGGCATCGGTGTCGGCTTCAATGTTCCAGGTCTGCGGGCCTGTCTGCAGCCAGTCGAGATCCATTGTAGCGGCCAATCCGCCGGCGCCGGCAAAGTCGGCCTTTACGGCAATCGGCGCGTCACGGTTTGAGGGAAAGTCGAGAACAGCCGATGTGATGTGCAGTGGCGGCAGAATGTGTGTGACGATGGACAATGCGTTGATGCCGGGATCAAAAACGCCGAGCCCCCCCGGCTGCCAGATCCAGTCCTGATTGGGGTGCCAGCGGCGAACGTCTTCTTTCCAGATGATGCGGGCTGATCGGATGCGTGTGCTGGCCAAAAACGCCTTTGCAGCCTCGACAGCCGGCGCATAGCGCGAATGCCAGCTGGCGAACAAAGTGACGCCTTTGACGTCGGCGCTGGCGCGCAGGTCCTCGACCTCGCTGATTGTTGCGCCCGGTGGCTTTTCGAGAAAGACATGCTTGCCGGCGGCGATTGCTGTATGCGCCGCCTCATATCGAGCCTGCGGCGGCATGCACAAAGAGACAGCGTCAATGTCTTTTTCAGCGGTCAACATCGCTTCAATTGACCTATAGGCCGGAACGCCATCGACCGTACCGTTGCGGCTGGCAGTGGCGACCAGTTCAAAATCCTTGTTGGCCGCCAGAGCGGGCAGGTGCTGGTCGCGCACGATCTTGCCGACACCGACAATGGCGATGCGGATTGGGGTTGTCGTCACGCGGGGCACTCCTCAAGTTTGATGTCAAATGCGCCGCCTGAGAGGAATTTCTCGAACGCCTGCTCGTGTGAACCGATGTCGAAACCCTGCGCTGTCAGCCAGGCGTCGTCATGATATGTGTTGGCGTAGCGTTCGCCTGAATCGCAGATCAGTGAAACGATGGAGCCTGGTTCGCCGCGATCACGCATGCGCTGTGCAATCAGGCTCACGCCCGCGAAATTTGTCCCGGTTGAACCGCCGACGCGCCGTCCGAGATGCCGTGAGAGAACGCGCATGGCCGCCAGCGCCACTGTATCCGGAATACGGGCCATATGGTCGATGACGCCGGGCACAAAAGATGGCTCAACACGTGGCCTGCCGATGCCCTCAATGCGCGTCGGCTTGTCACAACGGACATTGGCGTCGCCGTTGCGGTAGCCGTCAAAGAAGGCTGAATATTCCGGATCGACAACGCTGAGTCGCGTGGCGTGGCGCTTGTAGCGGATGTAGCGACCGATGGTCGCGCTGGTGCCGCCGGTTCCGGCGCTCATCACCACCCAGGCCGGGATCGGGTGCCGCTCGCCGCGCATCTGCTCGAAGATCGATTCGGCTATGTTGTTGTTGCCGCGCCAGTCCGTTGCGCGCTCGGCGTAGGTGAACTGGTCGATATAGTGGCCGCCAAGTTTGTCAGCCAGTGCCGCCGCCTCTTCATACAGCCGCCGCCCGTCATTTATGAAATGACATTGCCCGCCGTGATGTTCGATCGCGGCGATTTTTTCGGTCGAGGTCGAGCGGGGCATCACTGCATAGAACGGCACGCCGATCATGCGGGCGAAATAGGCTTCCGACACTGCGGTCGATCCCGAGGAGGCCTCAACAATAGCGGCGCCCTGGCGTATATGGCCATTGCACAAGCCATAGAGGAAGAGCGAGCGCGCCAGCCGGTGCTTGAGACTGCCAGTCGGATGCGTCGACTCGTCCTTAAGGTAGATGTCGACGCCATTCATTTCCGGTAGCGTCAGTTTCCACAGATGAGTGTCGGCGGAACGACGCGAGTCTGCTTCAATAGAGGCAATCGCCTGATTCACCCACGCGCGATCTGCGCTGGCGGCGACTGATTGAATCCTGGATTGCGATTTCATGGATGTGCTCCCGCAACTCAACTACATCCTCACGACGCCGAGTGCCAGCCATTGGGTTCGGCTGAGTTCCAGGAGCCGGAAAGCAGTTCGCCGGGCAATAATCAGGTAACCATGAAGGCGTCGCCGACACCGCAGAAACGCCTATGTCTGCATTTTGCCTCAATTGCGCGCGAATCGGGTAAGAGGGACACTGGAAAACACGCACCTGAGGGGTCCGATGAACTATCGTTTGATTTCTGCCGTGGCGGCTGGCGCATTGCTGGCTGCCTGCACCACAGATCCTTACACGGGTGAACAGAAAATCTCCAATGCCGCCGGTGGCGCAGCTATTGGAGCAGGCCTTGGCGCGCTGGCCGGCACGCTTGCAGGCGGCGATGACCGTCGCAATGCGCTTCTCGGCGCTGGCATTGGCGCGATCGCTGGCGCAGGCGTTGGCGCCTATATGGACAATCAGGAAGCCGAACTACGCGCCCAGCTGCAGGGCACAGGCGTCAGCGTCACCCGCTCGGGCGACCAGATCATTCTGAATATGCCGTCAAACATCACGTTCAACACGGATCAGGACGCTGTGAAGTCAGCCTTCTATCCAACGCTGAATGCGGTCTCGCTGGTGCTGAACAAGTTTAACCGCACCATTGTCGATGTTTATGGATTCACCGATTCGACGGGCAGCGATCAATACAACCAGCAATTGTCGCAGCGCCGCGCGTTGTCGGTCGCCACCTACCTGTCAAATCAGGGCGTTGATCAGCGCCGCTTCGCCGTTACCGGTTTTGGCGAAGCGCGGCCGGTCGCCAGCAACAGTACGGCTGATGGCCGGGCGCAGAACCGCCGCGTTGAAATTCAGCTGTCGCCGCTAACGCAAGGATGAGGCTTTCAAGAGACCTGCGCACAGGTTTCTTGGGCCAAAACGACCGTCAATCAGCGCCCTCGTTGGGGTCCATGGCGGTCGTTTCGTTTGCGACAACCTCGACCTCGGTGTCCTGGCCAGAATCGACGGTGATGTCTTTCTGGTAAATCTTGTCACGGTTCTTGGCGAGGATTGTGTAATTTCCCTCGCCCAGGACGATGGTCGCATAGGGACCAACCGTTTCAAGGATCGGGTCGCCCGAGTCGTTGACCAGCGACCATGAGGTCTCGGCCAGAGCTTCGCCGCCCGCTTCGCGCACCAGTTTCAGGGTCAGTTGCGCTGCGTGGTGCTCGACTGTCGCTTCGGTCAGTTTTCCCGCATCAACACGGATGTCGGAACGCACAACGGCGTTGACTGATCCATATGTAGAAACGACGTGATAGGTTCCGGCGTTCAAGCGGACGACAGAGTTTGGCTTGATATTTGGAACAATCAGCGCGCGATTGCCGGCAGCGTCCTGCTTTTCGTCATAGATCGAAAACAACAGCTTTGCTGGCTGGATCCCCTTGCCTCCGGCGACGCCGGCATTGAGCTTGAGGCCCCCAGCGTTCAGCACCACGTCTTCGCGCTTGGCGTTTCTCCCGAGGCTGATGCGTTTTGTGGCGGCTGCTCGCCCAAATGCTGCGTGAATCAAATAGCTGCCAGGCTCAAGTTCAAAGACGCCCACGCCACCTTGAGCCGACGCCGCCAACGGGAGGGAGCCATCCGGACCAGGCTCGGACTTGAAAACTCGCCAAGTCATGCCGCGTGGAATTTCTTCTCCGTCACTTGTCAAACGGGCGGCAAGCCGCAGTGACGTAAAGCCGGTCTGCGCCAGCGGTCCGTCCGGTCTGGCGGGCGCAAAATTCTGTTGGGCGGCCGGCGCGGTCGCGTCTTGGGCGAGGCCAGATTCACTCATGGCCGCCAGTGAAAAGCAGGCGATGATTCCGATGATCACAATGCGATGCGACATAGCTTGCCATGAAACGCAAAGCGGTGGCATTTTCAAGGCTCTCTCAGCCAGTTCGCCAGGAGCGCACCGTGCGCCTTTTTTTAGTAAGCCCCGCAAAGGAATGCCTGCTTGACCAACCCAGTTCTTGACCTTCTGGCCACCCGCGCTTCTGCGCCCATTCATGAATTGACCGAGCCAGCGCCCGATGACGCCCAGATTGCAGAGCTGATCAAGCTGGCGTCGCGCGTTCCAGATCATGGCCGCCTGGCTCCTTGGCGGTTCATTATATATCGTGGCGACTCCCGTGCAAAAATTGGTGAACAATTGGCGGCGATCGCCGAGAAGAGAGAGGGCTCGCTGAGCGAGGCGCGCCGCGCGCAGGAGCTGGCGCGCTTTTCCCGTGCGCCGCTGGTTATTGGCGTCGTAGGCATTGTCCGCGACAATCCGAAAATACCGCAATGGGAGATGCTGCTCTCGGGCGGTGCAGCGGCAATGACACTCGTTATTGCCGCCAACGCAATGGGTTACCGTACCAACTGGATCACCAACTGGTACGCTGAGGATGCCGAAGCCCGGGCGATGCTTGGGCTTTCGCCGAAAGAGCGGGTCATTGGTTTTGTGCATATCGGCACACATAAGGGAGACATCCTGCCACGCCCGAGGCCCGACCCGGCAGCGCTCTATAGTGACTATAATGGCCCGTGGGTGGAGCCTGTCTAACGCGACACGCGCTAACTATTGACCGTAGAGGCGCGAGCCAGAATGCGTTGAGCCAAGCGCAAGTGCGGCCGATCGTACATTTTGCCGCTGACGCCAACCACACCGGGATTGCCAGCGGCTGCAAAAGCGTCGACCAAAGCTTGGGCGTGCGCCAGAGTTTCAACTGACGGGGTGAATATCGCATTGATGATTGCGACCTGAGCCGGATGGATCGCGAGTTTGCCGGTGAAGCCGTCACGCAGAGCTGCACGGCACTCCATTTCAAAACCAGCAGCATCGCGAAAGTCGGGATAGACAGCATCGATCGGTTCTACGCCGGCGTCTGACGCAGCAAGCAGCGTCATGGAGCGCGCCAACCGGAACAATTCGGTGTAGCGCCCGGCGTCATCTCGAGCGGAATGAGCGCCAATGGCCGCCGAAAGGTCCTCGGCGCCCCAGGTCACCCCGCAAAGACGTTTGCTGGCCTTGGCGTAGGTGCCGGCGGCCAGCACGCCAGCGGCCGTCTCCGTGATGATTGCAAGGATGTCAGTTGACCCGTCTGGCAGTCCAGCTTCGGCCTCCGCCACTCGGAGCTTTACGGAAAGCGTTTGCACATCTGCGCCGCCATTTGACTTGGGCAACATGATCCCGTCCGGTTTGGATTTGATGACATGTGCAAGGTCATCATCGGTCAGGCCGCTGCCGAGGTCATTGACGCGGACATAGATCCTGGCCTGCGTTGAGGCCCGGTTGGATACGATGAAGCCGGAGGTGATTGAACGCGCTGCGCTCTTGTTTTCCGCAGAGACAGAATCCTCCAGATCGACGATCACAACGTCGGCTTCCGACGCGAACGCCTTGGCCAGTTTGCGCTCTGAATCACCAGGGACGAACAACAGCGATCTCATAGGCCGTCCTCAAACCGGTTTCTTGCTGATCATTGCCTGCCGCGTTGTTCGGGCGACAAGAACGTCGTTCTGGTTGTAAGCCCGGTGCTCGAATTCAACGATGCCCCGGTCATTTCTGGATCTGGATTCGCGCACCGACTTCACCTCGGTTTCGATGCGTAGAGTATCGCCGTGGAAAACAGGGTGCGGAAACACCGTGTCCGTCATGCCCAGATTGCCGATTGTCGTCCCAAGCGTTGTGTCGTGCACTGAAATGCCGATCATCAGACCGAGTGTGAACAGCGAATTGACCAGCGGCTTGCCCCACTCGGATTTGGCTGCAAAGTCGAAATCGATATGCAGCGGTTGAGGGTTGAGCGTCATGGTCGAGAACAGGATGTTGTCGCTCTCGGTCACGGTGCGGCGAATTGGATGCTGGATGATCTGACCGACCGTGAACTGCTCCAGATATAGACCCGCCATAGAGAGATCTCCTGCAAATTGTCTTACCGCCGGTGATAAGCGCTGGCTGTCGGTCCCGCAAGGCGCGCCCGGTTCTAGGTTTGAGCGTAGGCGCGCCAACAAACATGGTGAACGCTTCGTAAACCATTGATTCGATAAGCTGCTGCCGAGGGCGGAGCAGGACTTCAATGATTATTGCGCATTTTCTCCGGTGGAGTGAACAGGCGAAGGTATCAGAACGGGCGGCGGCGGCAGGCGCGCTGGCCAGGGCATTCATCCAGGGGGAACTTCCCTTTGAGGACCGATGCTCGGCTGAAGCAGCGCTGACGTTTCTACTTGATGATCCTGCTGTCAAGGTCAGGCTGGCGCTGGCGGAAAGCCTGGCCATGAGTCCGCTTGCGCCGCTACAGATCATCTCGTCCCTGGCCTCAGACCAGCCGGAGGTCGCTGCGATTGTAATTGCGCGTTCGCCGCTTCTGTCGGATTCAGATTTGATCGACCGGGTGGCGTCAGGTCATGCGACGCTACAACGTGTGATCGCTGACCGTCCGCATGTTTCAATGTCGCTCTCGGCTGCGCTGGCGGAGGTCGGCGATATGGAAGCCTGCAGCGCGCTTCTGTCCAATGCAGGCGCAGAGATCGCCTCACTGAGCTTTCGCCGGCTTGCAGAACGCTTTGGCGACAATGCGAGGCTGCGTGAGGCGCTTATCGCCGATATCCGCCTGCCTGCAGAATGCCGTCACATGCTGTTGATCCGGCTTGGTGAAGCGTTGCGACAGTCTGCGTTTGTCAGAGCGTCGATCGGCGAAGTCCATGCCGAGCGCGTTACGCGCAGCGCGTGTCTGAAGTCGTCGCTTACTCTGGTCGGGCGCACGCCGCAGGAGGAGTATCCTGCGCTGATCGAGCATATCCGATTGCGCGGCGATCTGACGGCCAATCTGCTGATCCGCGTCATCGCTTATGGCAAGGTAGATTTCTTCGGCGCCGCGCTCGTCGCCCTGACAGGTCAGGGTGACGCCAGGGTGAGGGCGCTTCTGGCCAGCGGCTTTGACACCGGCTTGCGGGCCTTGTTTGGCCGTGCCGGACTTGGTGCGCCGACCCATACGGCTATCCTGTGCGCGTTGAAGGTCTGGCGGGCAGTCGCCCGCGGCAAACGCGTTGCGGGAGCGCAGGAAGTTAGTTGGCTGATGTTGGACGCCGTTGGCGGCCAAAACGCCTCCGGCGAAGTCGCCACGCTCCTGAAATCAATTCACCTAGACGCACTGCGCGCCAATGCGCGCGGTCACGCGCTAGCGATCGCCGCCGCCTGAAATAACCGGCGGGGTGGGTTGTGAACGTCCCCGCAAGGTGCGCCATGCCTGCCATCTTGCGCCAGCGACATCCACCAGTGCCTGGAAAAGCAAAGCGCCAATCACGATCAACCCGCCAATGATTGTTGATGCCGGTGGTATTTCCGCCAGAAAAAGCCAGGCGAATCCAACGGCGAACGGGACGTCCAGCGTTCCGATCAACGCCGTCTCAGCGACCGGCAGGCGGCTTGCGCCCTCTGTGAACAGGATCACTGCGGACGAAAAGGTCAGGCCGAACAAGACGAGATAGCCCATATCGGCCCAGCTAACCATCAGCGGCTCGGTGGTGAAGAACGAAGCTAAGAAAAGCAGGAAAGATGCGACAGCCACGGCCCACAGTACCGGCTGATCGGAAAATGCCCGCACAGCAATCATGTAAAGTGCAAATGTGAACGTCATGGCCAGCGCCATCGCGTCGCCGAGCACATTTCCCGTATTCAGGCCGTTGCCTACGATCACGATCACGCCGCCAAGCGAAATCAAGGCCGTGATCATAGTTGTCAACCGGAAGCGCTCTCCCAGCATCAAAAGCGCCAGCAGCGCCGCCACAAAGGGTGCAATCGCGTATATGACCGCGACATTGGATACGTAGGTGTATTTCAAGGCGCCTATATAGAGCAGCTGCGTCGCAATCGAGAGTGCCCCAAATAGCCATGTCTTGGGACCAAGCCGGAGCGAAATCGGTATCCCAGCGCGCCGGCGGCGCCAGAAAAAATACCCTGCGGTCACAATCGAACCGACCAGCCCGCGCCAGCCTGCGATTGCCCAGACATCAGCAGATACAAGTTTGGTGAAAACGCCAGCCAACGCAAACAGCGCAGCTGATCCAAGAACAAGAAGAATGCCGACAACGCGATTTGCTTGCATGAAATAGACCGCCGCCAGAACCAGCGCCGGTCATAGTTGCGGCTTCACTATCCGTGCGCTTGCGCGGTTGCGACGTCAGATGTCGAGCTGATCCGCTTTGGCGAACTCGGCGCGCTCCTGGATGAAACGAAAGCGGGCGTCGGCCTTCGTACCCATCAAGTCGTCCACAGTGCGTTTGGTTTCGGAGCCTTCGCCCTCCTCGACCTCGACTCGCAGCAGCGTGCGTTTTCTTGGATCCATCGTTGTGGACTTCAATTGGTCGGCGTTCATCTCGCCCAAACCCTTGAAGCGTCCGATCTCCACCTTGCCGCGACCGCTGAACTCGTTCTTCAGAAGGTCGTTTTTGTGCGCTTCGTCGCGCGCATATGCAATTTTTCCGCCTTGCGTGATCTTAAACAGCGGCGGCACGGCGAGATAAAGATGACTGTCACGGATCAGTTGCGGCATCTCCTGGTAGAAAAAGGTGATCAGTAGCGTAGCGATATGCGCGCCGTCGACATCGGCGTCCGTCATGATGATCACGCGGTCATAGCGCAGATCGTCATCGCGATATCTCGAGCGCGTTCCGCAACCGAGGGCCTGAGTGAGGTCAGCGATCTGCTGGTTCGCCGCCAGTTTGTCTGTGCCGGCGCTGGCGACGTTCAGGATCTTGCCGCGCAGGGGCAGAACCGCCTGGCTGGCCCGGTCGCGTGCCTGTTTTGCCGACCCGCCAGCTGAATCGCCCTCGACAATGAAGATTTCTGCGCCTTGTGCGGCGCCTTGCGTGCAATCCGCCAATTTGCCAGGCAACCGAAGTTTTCGCACTGCCGATTTGCGGCTGACCTCTTTTTCCTGCCGGCGCTTTACCCGTTCGTCGGCCCGCGCAATAACCCAGTCGAGCAACTTCGACGCTTCTTGCGGACTGTCGGCCAGCCAGTGATCGAAAGCATCACGCACCGCGCCTTCAACAATCCTGATGGCCTCAACCGTCGCCAGCCGGTCCTTGGTCTGGCCGACGAACTCTGGCTCGCGGATAAAGACCGACAACATGCCAGCGGCTGAAATCATCACGTCGTCGCTGGTGACGATCGACGCGCGCTTGTTGCCGGTCAGTTCAGCATAGGCTCGAAGGCCGCGTGTGAGGATGTTGCGGAAACCCGTTTCATGAGTGCCGCCTTCGTGCGTGGGAATTGTGTTGCAATAGGAGTTGACGAAACCGTCGCCGCCGAACCAGGTGACCGCCCACTCTACTGAGCCATGGCCTGTCGCCTTGTCGGATTTGCCTGCGAAGATCTCGCGCGTCACCTGCATCTCACCTTCGAGATGCGTTGCCAGATAATCCTTCAGGCCGCCGGGGAAATGGAACTCTGCCTTGGCAGGCGTCGGGTCCTTGTCCTTGATGAGGGCCGGGTCGCAAGACCAGCGTATGTTCACGCCGCCGAAGAGGTACGCTTTCGAACGCGCCATCCGGTAGATGCGCGCTGGCTCAAAAGCCGCGCTCTTGCCGAAGATCTCGGGATCGGGGTGGAAGCGTGTGCGTGTGCCGCGGCGGTTGTGAACCTCACCAAGCTGCTCAAGCCCACCTAGCGGCTTGCCGCGTGAAAAACGCTGGCGATAGAGCTTGCGGCCACGCGCGACCTCGACCTCCAGGTCATCGGACAACGCATTGACAACAGAGACGCCAACGCCATGAAGACCGCCTGAAGTTTCATATACTTTGGAGTCAAATTTGCCGCCGGCATGCAGCGTGGTCATGATGACCTCTAATGCCGACTTATTCTTGAACTTCGGATGCGGATCGACCGGAATGCCGCGGCCATTGTCAGTTACCGTCAGGTAGCCGTCTGCGCCCAGTTCGACGTCGATAAAGGTCGCGTGACCAGCTACCGCCTCGTCCATCGAATTGTCGATGACTTCTGCGAACAGATGGTGCAGGGCCTTTTCGTCAGTGCCGCCAATATACATGCCCGGCCGGCGCCGCACCGGCTCCAGCCCTTCCAGAACCTCGATGTCGGCTGCGCTGTAGCTTTCTGAAGCATCTTTTGCCGGTGGAGCCTTGCGTGCGGCCTGGGCTACAGGGTCGGCGGCACGGGAAGGGCGCACGGCGGGTTCGCTCATTTTGGCAAAGAGGTCGTTATTGTCATCCATGCGTAGCGGTGTTCCGGCTTGCGAATCAACAATTCGATACTGCCAGTCTTGGTCGTGAATGGACAGGCGTTCGCGGTCTGTTCGAGGGGCTTGAGGGATCAGATTTGTCGATTCGAGATTAGACAAGCCTTTTTCGTGATTTACACTTTTCAGCCAATCTCGATCAAGATGGGTCCGGCGCTCGTGCGGCAGCCAATCCTTAACCTTGGCCGGCATTGCCCGGTAAAGTCATTTTTCGTTCGTCCTATTTTAGCAATTGGCAGTCTAAAAAAATATTGAGGTGCGGATTAGGCTGATAAGGCAATTGAATGGTAGACTTCGGGTCCTTGCTACTCGCCGCTGCGCTTTCCGGACTGTGCCTGACCGTCACACTCGGCGTAATGTGGGCGACATCCAGATCTGGGTATGTCCTGACGATGGCAAGCGGCATCTTGCTTTTGGTTTTCCACATTGTCGCGTTCTGGATGTATGGCAAAACAGTGAGCGCGCCCTGGCTGGCGGACGTTGTACTGGCATTGATGATCGCCGGTTTCTTCGTCATACATGCCGCAAGCCTACAATATTTGAATGCGCCACTTGGCCATGCAACGCCGATCTTCGCAGGCGTCTGCGGCCTATTGGCCATTTTCGCTGCGGCTCTTGGCTATGATGGAATTGGGTTCATTGTAGGGTATGGCGTCGTTGCAGTCTTGCTGGCGATCGCGGGGAGCGCATTCTGGCGGCATGGCAGTCAAAATCACGTCATTTTGACGGTGGTGTCTTTGCTCACCAGTTCTTGCTCGATTTCGTTTTTCTTTTGCGCCGCCGTGCTGCTCTGGAACGGACAATGGCAGATTGGAACCGCGCCCGACAATTGGGCCGAGCGCATCAACATGGTTGTAGCGGTTGTCTCGATGACCGGCCTTGGGGCGCTGACGATGTCGATGGAAAGCTTGCGCGCCCGTAGCGAGCTGATCACGGAGACCATGACTGATCCGCTTACCGGATTGATGAACCGGCGTGCCTTTCAAAGCATTCATGGAGGCAGGTTATTTGGCCCGTTTTCCTCGGTCATCATGTTTGACCTAGACAATTTCAAGAGGACGAACGACGTGTTCGGCCATCCGGTCGGCGACATGGTCTTGCAGCGTTTTGGCAATGTCATGACGAGGCATGCATCGAAAGGTGTCGACATATTCCGGCTTGGCGGGGAGGAATTCTGCGCGGTAGTTGTTCGGACAGAACCAGAGAAAGCCAGGCAGATCGCCGAGCGGATGTGCGTGAGTTTCGGTGCGGAGGTTGTATCAACGCCCCTTGGATCATTGCGCAGCACTGTCAGCGCCGGCGTTGCGAGCGGTCTGCAAGATGGAATTCCATTGGACGAGGTTGTCGCACTGGCTGACGCGGCCCTCTACGCAGCAAAACGCGCCGGTCGTAATCGGGTGGTTCAATACGAGACTCATAGCGTCCGGGTTGCTCCTGTTGCCCGGAGCGCGTGACAGCACTGGCTGACGTAAATGCATGCATATTGATATCCTGGATATCATGATGCATTATTTGCAATGCATCTTAATATCTCTGATTTGTTATCGGGATGATCACGTCTAGGCAGATGCGCGCTGCACGCGCGATGTTGGGCATCGACCAGAAGGCGCTCGCCAGAATTTCAGGTCTTTCAGTGCCAACAATTCAGCGGATGGAAGCCAGCAACGACGTCGTGCGTGGCGTGGTTGAAAGTCTAGTGAAAGTGATCGATGCCCTGGATCGAGAGGGTATAGAACTGATCGGCGAGGGTGCGCCGAGCACAGCCACAGGCCGGGGAGTTCGACTCAAGACGCCGCCGCTGTCCGGTAATGAACAGGGCTGAACGGCGCCATGACAATTCAGGCCGCAAGCCAGCGGGGTCACGACAAGCCAAGCTTCGGTGATTTGTTCACGCCGAAGCTGGTGACCGTAATCCGTGAAGGCTATGGGCTTGCCAATCTGCGCGCCGACGCGATCGCTGGCCTGACTGTCGCTATTGTGGCATTGCCGCTTTCGATGGCGATCGCCATCGCGTCGCATGCGACGCCGGTGCAGGGGCTTTACGCGGCGATCTTTGGCGGATTTCTGGTGTCCATGCTGGGCGGCAGCCGCTTTCAGATCGGCGGTCCAGCTGGCGCATTTATCGTATTGGTGGCGTCCATTGTTGACCAACACGGAATGGACGGGTTGCTGCTGGCCACGATGATGGCAGGAGCCATGCTGGTTGCGATGGGATTCCTGCGGCTCGGCACCTACATCAAATTCATTCCCTATCCGGTGACGGTGGGCTTCACCGCAGGAATTGCGGTCATCATCTTCGCCAGCCAGATCAAGGATCTTCTGGGCCTTGGTTTGCCCGGGACAGAACCCGGTCCGCTTCTCGAAAAGCTCCCGGTGCTTTGGGAGGCCTTACCCAGCGCAAACGCAAGTTCAACGGGCTTGGCGGCTTTGACCATCATCACCATTGTCGGGCTGAAGCGGTTGCGACCGAACTGGCCCGGTATGCTGGTCGCTGTCGTTGTGAGCGCCGCATTGGTCGCCATCTTCAAGCTGCCGGTGACAACGATTGGCAGCCAGTTTGGCGGTATTCCTTCAACACTACCATTGCCCAGCATGCCGGCCGTCAGTTTTGAAAGGCTGCAAGCGTTGCTGCCGGCAGCAATCTCTATTGCGCTGCTGGGCTCCATCGAGTCGCTTTTGTCGGCGGTCGTCGCTGACGGAATGACCGGCAGACGTCATCGTTCAAACTGTGAACTTGTCGGGCAAGGGGTCGCCAACATCGCATCGGCAATGTTCACCGGCATTTGCGTCACTGGCACCATTGCGCGAACAGCTACAAATGTGCGGGCAGGCGCGCATGGACCTGTCTCCGGGATGCTGCATTCCATCTTCCTGCTCGGCTTCATCTTGTTCGCCGCGCCGCTGGCCAGCACAATTCCGCTGGCTGCACTGGCGGGCGTTCTGGCCGTGGTGGCCTGGAACATGGTGGAAAAGCATGCGGTCGCTGTGCTGCTACGCTCCTCGATCGGTGATGCAGCAGTTCTGCTTACGACGTTTGGCTTCACCATTTTCCGCGACTTGACCGAAGCCATCATCTACGGGTTTGCTCTTGGCTCCGTCATCTTTATCCATCGCATGAGCCAGGCGACAGCCATTGAAACGGACACGCCGCTGGTTGCCGAAGATCAGGCGGATCGCAATCAGGCTCGCCCGGCCTATGACGAGGCGCATGCACAAAGCCCGGATGTGGTGACCTACCGAATCTCGGGGGCCTTCTTTTTTGGAGCTGCGGCTTCAATCGGCACGGTGCTTGACCGGATCAATGCTCACCACAAACTGCTGATTGTTGATCTGACTGCAGTGCCGTTTATCGATTCGACTGCCGCGAATACGCTGGAGAGCCTGGCTCAGAAAGCAGCGCGCACTGACGTGCGGGTCACCTTGACCGGAACCACGCAGGAGTTGCGAAGACAACTCGTTGCGCTGGATATCAAGCCGCCGCTGGTCCACTACGAGCAGTCGATCCAAACGGCGATGGAAGCGTGGCGGAACGAGTCCGCCACGCCAGAGACTCATTCAGCGGCCTCGACGTAGTCGCTTAACGGCGGGCATGAGCAGACCAGGTTCCGGTCGCCGGCAACGTTGTCGATACGCGAAACCGGTGGCCAGTATTTTGCCGCCGTGTCGGGGTCGGCGGCCGGGTAGGCGGCTTCAATGCGGCTGTATGGGTGGGACCACTCGCCGGCCAGGGTCTCGGTCGCTGTGTGCGGCGCGTTGACGAGCGGGTTGTCCTCTCTAGGCCAGTAGCCGTCGGCGATCTTGTTCGCTTCTTTTGCAATTTCGATCATTGCATCGCAGAAGCGGTCGAGCTCGCGCTTCGGCTCCGATTCCGTTGGCTCGACCATCAGCGTTCCGGCTACAGGCCAAGACATGGTCGGTGCGTGGAACCCATAGTCTATCAGTCGCTTCGCAACGTCTTCGACACTGACGCCGGCTCGTTCCTTCAAGACCCTTGTATCGAGAATGCATTCATGTGCGACACGATCGCCACGACCCTTGTAAAGAACTGGGAAGGAGTCGCCGAGGCGGGTCGCGATGTAGTTTGCAGCCAGGATCGCATGTTCGGTTGCGAGCTTGAGGCCATCCGGTCCCATCATGCGAATATACATCCACGTGATGGGCAGGATCGACGCCGAGCCGTAGGGCGCCGCGGAGACCGGATGCTTCGAGCCGTGGTCGATGTGACCGGGCAAGAAGGGCGCAAGGTGCTTGGCCACGCCAATTGGACCGACGCCCGGTCCACCTCCACCATGCGGGATGCAGAAGGTCTTGTGCAGGTTCATGTGGCAGACGTCGCCGCCAATGTCGCCCGGACGCGCCAGCCCGACCATGGCGTTCAGGTTGGCGCCATCGAGATAGACCTGGCCGCCATTATCGTGGATCAGCCTGGTCAGTTCCTTGACGCCTTCCTCGAACACGCCATGCGTCGAAGGATAGGTGATCATCAGCGCAGCCAGGTTGTCCTTATGCTGCTCCACCTTGGCGCGCATGTCGTCCATGTCGATGTCGCCGCTTTCGAGGCACTTCACGACGACGACATTCATGCCCGCCATCGCGGCGCTGGCGGGATTGGTGCCGTGCGCGGAAGAGGGGATCAGGCAGATATTGCGGTTCGATTGCTTGCGCGACGCGTGATAGTGGCGAATAGCCAGCAGACCGGCATATTCGCCCTGACTACCGGCATTGGGTTGCAGCGAGACAGCTGCGAAACCAGTGATTTCGGCTAGCCAACGCTCAAGGTCGTCAGTCATCGATTTGTAGCCCTTTGAATGAGCTTTCGGCGCAAAGGGATGCAGGTTGGCGACGGCGGGCCAAGACACGGGCAGCATCTCGGCTGCGGCGTTCAACTTCATTGTGCAGGAGCCGAGCGGTATCATGGTGCGGTCCAGCGCCAGATCCTTGTCGGCCAACTTGCGCAGATACCGCATCATCTCGGTTTCCGAGTGGTTTTCGTGGAAAACCGGCTGTGACAGAAAACCCTTCAGCTGACGGGGCTTTCCAGGCATAGCGCGTTTGGAGTCAGCCGGTACTGCAGCGCCAAACAGCGCCGCAATCGACTGAAGGTCTTCTTCTGTCGATGTTTCGTCGAAAGTTACTCCGACCAGATCGGCGTTGACCATGCGCAGCAGGCGGCCATCTTTTTGAGCCTGCTTGGCTTTTGCCTTGGCTTCGCCCTTCAATTCCACAGCTACGGTGTCGAAGCGTGTGTCGCCAACCACTGTGTGGCCCGCAGCCTTGAGACCCGCTGCGAGACGGGCCGCGAGTGCGTGGACCTGATTGGCGATCGCTTGCAGACCTCCAGGACCATGCCAGATTGCATAGGCAGCCGCCATATTGGCGAGCAGAGCCTGGGCAGTGCAGATGTTGGAGGTCGCCTTGTCGCGGCGGATATGCTGTTCCCGGGTTTGCAAGGCCAGACGGAAGCCGGGGCGGCCCTTGGTGTCGACTGACTGACCGACGAGACGGCCAGGCATAAGACGAGTCAGCGCATTGGAGACCGCGCAATAGGCAGCATGCGGACCGCCAAAGCCCATCGGCACGCCAAAGCGCTGCATTGAGCCGACAGCGATATCGGCGCCGAGGCTTGCCGGGGTCTGAACGACAGTCAAGGCCAGCGGATCGGCAACAAAGATCACGATTGCGCCCTTAGACCGCGCCTCGGCAATCTTGGCGGCGTGATCCCCAAAGACGCCGTAGGTGTCGGGCCAGGCGACGACGAGCGCGGCGGTTTCGTCATCGATGCTGTCGCCGTTGAGGGTCCAGCCCAGCGGCTCGGCACGGGTCGCCACGACGTCGCGCGTCTGAGGGTGCGGCTGGTTGGCGAAGGCGATCCCGGTGCGCTTGTCCCTGTGGTGGCGAACCGCGATGCCGACAGCCTCAGCTAGTGCGGTGCCTTCATCAAGCAATGACGCTGACGCAACCGGCAGACCCGTCAGTTCCGTCACCAGAGTCTGGAAATTGAACAGCATTTCCAGCCGGCCCTGACTGATTTCGGCCTGATAGGGGGTGTATGCGGTGTACCATGCCGGATTCTCAAACATGTTTCGCAGGATCACCGGTGGAGTGTGTGTGCCGTGATAGCCAAGGCCGACAAAGCTCTTGAGCACGATGTTGGCCGACATCTTGTCGGCCAGTTCGGCGAGGGCATCGGCTTCGGTTGCGGCGGCGGGAAGGTCAAGCTCCCGGTCGAGCCGGATCGACTTGGGCACGGTCTGGGAGATCAGCGTTTCAAGGGACGGAGCGCCAATCGCGGCAAGCATGGCGCGCGTTTCGGTTGTTGACGGCCCGATATGACGCGGAGCGAACGGATTCGTTGAAGTCATCTGCTCACCCAATCAACTTCTTGTAGCCTGCCTCGTCCAGCAAGCCGTCAAGTTGGCTCTCATCCGCCAACTTCATCTTCCAGAGCCAGCCGGCGCCGACTGCGGCTGAGTTGACCAGCGACGGGTCGGAGGACAGGGCATCGTTGGCGGCAATGATCTCGCCATCCAGCGGCGCATAAACATCGGATGCCGCCTTGACGGACTCCACGACCACCGCCGTGTCACCCTTCTTCAACTGTTTGCCAATTTCCGCAGCTTCAACAAACACGATGTCGCCGAGCTGTTCCTGCGCATAGTCGGTGATACCGACTGTCGCTTCACCTTGATGAACGGTCAGCCACTCGTGGTCTTCGGTGTAGTAGGTTTTGGCCATAAGAATTATCCCTTGAAATAGCGATGGGGAGTGAACGGTAGTGAGTGGACGGAGATTGGAATGCGCTGGCCGCGCACTTCCGCGAAAAGATTGGCCGCGCCCGGCTTGGCCAGCTGTGATGCGACGTAGCCCATGGCGACTGGATGCCCCACTGACGGGCCGAAACCGCCAGAAGTGACGCGCCCGACCGTGTTTCCGTCTTCATCGAGGATCGGCGCGCCGCCGCGCACCGGCTGGCGGCCTTCGGGTTTCAGGCCGACGCGCTTCTGCTTCGCGCCGGAGGCGATCTTTTCCCGCAGCGCGGTCGCGCCGATGAAGGCGCCGTTCTCGCGCAGATCTTTCGGGATTGCCCAGAGCAGGGCCGCGCTTGCCGGATCTGTGGACTGGTCGATGTCATTGCCGTGCAGGCATAGTCCGGCCTCAAGGCGCAAAGAGTCGCGTGCGGCGAGCCCGACCCACTGTACGCGGTCGTCTTGCAGCATGTTGGTCACCAACGCACGGGCCTGAAACTCCGGCAACGCAATTTCAAAACCGTCTTCGCCGGTATAGCCCGAACGGCTCATGAACCAGCCTTCTTTCGGTTCGAATCCATTCATGAAGGTTAGACCGCCGAGATCGATGCCTTGCGTTTCGAGCGCGCTTGCCGCTCCCGGTCCCTGGATGGCGATGAACACGCGATCGAGCGGCTCGATCACCACGTTGAAATGGCCGCCAATATCGCGCATGTGGGCTTCGTCGGCCTCGGCGTTTCCGGCATTGCAGACGACCATGAAGGCGTCATGGTCAAGGCGTGTAATGATGAGATCATCGAGAATGCCCGCGTCTTCGTTGAGGAAGAAGCTCAGCTTGGATTGGCGCAAAGGCAGAGCGGCCGCATCAATCGGGCAGGCTTTCGACAGCATGGCTGCAGCGCCGATGCCGGTTACGCGAAAAAGCTTCATATGCGAAATGTCAAACAGGCCGACATGTTCGCGGGTGTGAAGATGCTCCTTCATGACGCCAGCCGGGTAGGTCAACGGCATATACCAGCCGGCGAACGCGCCAAACTTTGCGTCAGCATCCTTGTGCAAATCTTCGAGGGGCAAGTGTCGTGTTTCGTCGCTCATCATTCCTCCAGAACGCGCTGCGCCAGCCGCTTGTGCGGCCAGATTGCGCCCCTCTGTCGGAAGCCTGAGAGACTCGCGGCGCCGGAACTCTGTCGGCAACGCTTACACCTTCGGCGCAGGGCTTGCGCCCCGACTTTCCAGAGTGTCGGACCCGTCTACGGTTCTTTTGCCTGAGAGATTTCGGGCGATTTCCCCTTCGGCGGCAGTTTCCTGCTCTCTCCCGCAGACCGGTGGGCTTTCGCCCTCGACATATCATGCATAGCCCATGCGCGACGCATTGTCGACTGGCAGCGACCTATCTTGCCCCCAGCTTATGTTGATGGTCTGGACGACATTGCCGATTGATAGATCGTTCATGCTGGCTTCAGGCAAGGTGTGGGAAAAGCCGGGCAAACGGAGCCAGCCGGCTCGTGCAATGAGGATAGCCATCATGAAACGCCGAATCTTCTCAACCTTGCTTGCAGCCGCCATTCTGAACGGTCCGTTGCCGGCGTTTGCGCAGGCAAGTACGCCGTCAGCCTCGCAGATTGAGCGATCTCTTGACGCGCCTGTCGCGAAACAGAAGCAGCGTGTGCCTGTGCGGGAATTCAAAAGGCGGCCCGAACTGCGCCGACAGGCTCCGTCGATCAACATCCAGTCGATCAATTTCGCCTTCGGATCGGCGGCGATCTCGCCCTCGCAATATGACAAGATCGACAATATCGCGACCGCGATGGAGCGCATTCTGCGCCGTGACCCCGAAGCGCGATTCCTGATCGAAGGCCACACCGATGCTGTGGGCTCCTTTGGTTCGAATCTCAGACTTTCCGACGCGCGCGCGGCCGCGCTAAGGTCAACGCTGGTGCGTGAGTTTGGTGTGCCCCGCTATGTGCTTGAGACTGTCGGATATGGCGAAGAATATCTGCTTGTGCCAACCCAGAACGAGAATTGGCGCAATCGCCGCGTTACGCTGCGCCGAATCGACGCCTTCGTGGCGTTTTGATCAGGGATTTTGAGGTGCGGCGGGCGGCGCATTTTTCGCACGCCGCACGGCGGTATCCAAAGCCGACAGAAACGTCGACCTGTCACGGTGGGTGAAGGATGCATTGAAACCGCGATCTTCGCCCGTCTCGCGCAGATGCTGCTTGAGGTTGCGCATCGCGACCGCCATGCCGATGGAAGTTTCGTCGAATGGCCGGCCGGTTGGACTAACTACGTGACAGCCTGTTGCTACAGTGCGGGCCGCCAAGGGAATATCTGCTGTGATCACTACGTCATTTGCTTTTGCGTTTTCGGCGATCCAATCATCGGCCGCGTCCATCTTGTTGGATACGATGACGTTGCGGATCATTGGATCGCGTGAAACCCGCAGGCCGCCATTGGCGACAAAGGTCACGACAAGACCATACCGCTCCGCCACTTTGATGACCTCATCCTTTACGGGGCAGGCGTCGGCGTCGACGTAGATAACAGGCTCGTTCATGCAAGCGATTTAGGCGAACGCGTCAAATTCCGCCATACCAGTCGTAGCCACGGTCTTCCCAATAACCGCCTTTACCCCAACCGATTTTGGCGAAATCATCGAGCAGAGTAATGCGGTTGACGTATTTTGGTTGCTTGTAGCCAAGTTGACGCTCGACCCGCACGCGTAGCGGAGCGCCGTTTTCGACCGGCAACGCCTTGCCGTTCATGCCATAGGCCAGGATCGTTTGCGGATGTCGGGCGTCCAGGAGATCTATAACGCCGTAGTACAGTACATTGCCCATCAGACCGCGTTCAATAGTATCCATGCAGTCGAACATTACGTAGCGGGCTTCATTTTTTACGATGGCCTGATCAAGCACCAGCGAGAGTGGCGTTCCGGTCCATTTGGCGATGCAACTCCAACCTTCGACGCAGTCATGCCGTGTGATCTGGGTACGTGACGGCATGGATTGCAAATCGCCTAAAGACAAAGACAGCGGCTTTTCCACAAGCCCGGCAACCTCAAGCCGCCAGTCGGTGAAGTTGTTGGCGAGCAAAGCCTTGTAGCTGGCGTCTTCTGGATTGGTGACGCCGTTAGGCCGCATTGGCTGGCGGATGTCGGCCTCAGTAAACTCCTGCGCCATAGCGCTATTGCCCTGCAGCAGGCGCTGCGCGTGATAAGACAGATCGTTTGCCTTTTCCAATATCTGGCGCACCGGACTGCGGGAACTGGCGACAGAGTCAAAGGCGTCGCAGCCGGTGAGGCTCAGACCTGCCATAGTGACGGTTGCGCCGGTCAGGAATTTGCGGCGGCTGACGTGGAGCTTGTTCATGGGTTCTGCTCCTCTGAAGCATCAGCTGGATCGACCCGATACCAGCCGGTGATGATCGAGCGCAGTTCGTTGATCGGGCCAGCCGCCAGGATCATCAGCATGTGGATGATGAAGAAGCCGACCAGGAGCAGCATGACGACAAAGTGCATTGTTCGGGCAGTCTGACGTCCCCCCAACAGTTCCGCCAGCCAGGGCGCTATGGTATTGAAGCCGGGTGACATGGACAGGCCAGTCAAAAACATCAAAGGCAAGAGCACAAAGAGTACGCCAGCATAGGCGAATTTCTGCAGTACGTTGTATTCACGCCGGTGGTGGAACCGGAACTTCAGATGGTCGATCAAATCATGCGGGAGCCGACGGAAATCGCGGCTCTTCGGTACGAGGTCGCGCCAGGCATGGCCATTGACAAGGCTGGCGACAAACCAGACCGCCAGAGTGCCGAACAACAACCAGGCGAAAAAGAAATGGATCACTCTTCCGCTGCCAAGGTCGTGGAAAGACGGGATCGTGGCCCATGACGGAAAAGCCTTGGCGCGTGGCGGATCGCCCGACCAGCCAAGAATGCCTGTAGTATCAAATTTAGCGCCAAGGATCGTTGTGAATCCGCGGGGCCCTTCGGGCGTGTTTTCGGCCCCAATGCGCATCACCGAATTGTCAAACTGAAAGCCGGACTGATCACCGATATAGAGCGCGGGGTGGGCGTTGAAGATTTGCAGGCCGGTTAGAAGCAGGAAAAACAGGCAGACGGCCCAGACCCAGTGAGTCACACGTGTCCAGATGGACTGGCGGTAGACCAGCTTGTCGTGGACTGGCCTGTCCGGGTTGCTCAGGGCGAGATGTTCCGTGCGTTCCACGACATGTTCCTACTAGTCTCCCATCATTTACGGCAAAGGCTGGCTGTTTGTTTCATCGCCGATCAAACTTGTGCCGCACACGAATTCGTGACTGAGCGCAAAAAAGAAGGGCCCGGATCGCTCCAGAGCCCTTCTCGTCGCGAACGGGAGGGTTACGCGACTTTCAGCACTGCCTGAGGTTCAACCATTTCATAGCCGAGAGCTTCGGCCACGGCAGCGTTGGTTATGCGGCCCTTGTGCACATTCAGGCCGTTGCGCAGGTGCTTGTCGTCAAGAATGGCCTTCAAGCCCTTGTCGGCCAACAGCAAGCCATAGTGCAGGGTCGCGTTGTTCAGCGCGTGTGCGGACGTGACGGGAACTGCGCCCGGCATATTGGCCACGCAATAATGGATTACCCCATCAATTTCGTAGGTCGGGTCAGCGTGAGTCGTTGCGTGGGAGGTCTCAAAACAACCACCTTGATCAATGGCGACATCAACGAGCACAGCGCCTTTTTTGATGCCGGAGAGCATTTCACGCGTAACCAGCTTCGGCGCGGCCGCGCCTGGGATGAGCACGGCTCCGACAATGACGTCAGCCGAGAAACACTCTTCCTCGATCGCTTCAACGGTCGAGTAACGCGTGTGAACACGGCCGTTAAAGATGTCGTCCAGAACCCGAAGCCGCGGTATCGAACGATCAATGATCGATACGTCTGCTCCCAGTCCTGCAGCCATCTTTGCAGCCTGAAGGCCGACGACGCCGCCGCCGAGAACGGCGACCTTGCCGGGCAGCACGCCGGGGACACCGCCAAGCAGCACGCCACGACCGCCATTCGCCTTCTGCAAAGCGGTCGCGCCTGCCTGAATAGCGAGACGACCTGCGACTTCCGACATTGGCGCAAGCAGCGGCAGCCCACCGCGTTCATCGGTAACGGTTTCATAGGCCACTGCGGTAACGCCAGAAGCCAGCAATCCTTTCGTCTGCTCGGGGTCTGGCGCGAGATGTAGGTAGGTATACAGGATCTGGCCCTCGCGCAGTTGCGCCCATTCGCCCGGCTGCGGCTCCTTTACTTTGACGATCATGTCAGATTTGGCGAACACATCGGCCGCGGTCTTGGCGATCTTCGCTCCGGCCGCCATGTAGGCAGCGTCATCGGCTCCGATGCCAACGCCAGCTCCGGTCTCGATCAACACGTCATGACCGTGAGCCACATATTCGCGCACCGAGCCAGGAGTGAGGCCGACGCGATATTCGTGGTTCTTGATTTCCTTGGGGCAACCCACGCGCATTTGACATCCTCCACTGTCGGCTATTCCAGCCTTGTCACGTAACGTAAAGTGGACCACGGATCGGCTCGAATGTCCTTGCGAATTTGGAAACATCAAAAAGCGATTTTCGTGGTTTCTTGCTTGACAGATGTCAATATGGACAGGATTTTGCGTGAATGAGTTTAGACAGTCTGGATATTGCAATTCTGGAGGCGCTTCAGGCGAATGGTCGCATGTCCAATGCGGCGCTTGCGGAAAAGGTTGGCCTGTCGCAGTCGGCGTGTTCGCGTCGTCTTGACAGCCTCGAAAAAGACGGCGCCATCAAAGGATACCATGCGCGCATTTCCAGCAAAGCCGTTGGGCATCCGATGACGGCGATTGTGCATATTTCGCTATCCGGCCAGTTCGAGAAATCCCTTGCCGAGTTCGAGGCGGCGATCAAGCATTGCCCCAATGTCCTGTCATGCCATTTGATGACCGGCGAGTACGACTACGTGCTGCGGATCGCTGCCCGAGACCTTGCTGACTATGAGCGCATCCACAAAGAATGGCTGTCTGCGATGCCGCATGTCACCAAAATCAACTCTGCCTTTGCGCTGCGGGAGATTGTTGACCGCAGTTCCGTGGGACTAAGGGTTGGGGAGCATTGAATGAAGCGGCCCTGCTAGGCCGGTTTCCATCCACTGCCGCGACCGTTCACGCCACAGCTCGGACAAAGTTGGCGGCCGGAGGCGCATGGACGGAATTGTACTAGACTTGACATCCCAACGGCGCAAATCTGCGAGCATAATAATAACAGGCTTCAGGGAGCAGAAAATGCCAGCAGTGTCACTTTCCAGACGATCATTCATCGCGTCCGGCGCCGCGGCAGGCGCACTGGTTATGCTGCACCCATTCTCGGTTAGGGCCCAGGCAAATCAGGCGCATCTGCGGTTTCTGGAAACCACCGATATTCATGTCAATGTGATGCCTTATGACTACTATGCCGACAAGGCGAATGACACGATGGGCCTTGCCCGCACAGCAACGCTGATTGATGCAATCCGCAATGAGGCGACAAATTCGATCCTGCTTGACAATGGCGACTTCCTTCAAGGCAATCCGATGGGGGATTATATCGCCTATGAAAAGGGCATGAAGGAAGGCGACATCCATCCGGTCGTCAAAGGGATGAACGTCCTCGGCTACGAATGTTCGACGCTCGGCAACCACGAGTTCAACTATGGCCTTTCTTTCATGGACAAGGTGTTGGCCGGCGCCAATTTTCCATTTGTCTGCGCCAATCTTGTGCGTGGAACCGAACTTGCCGCCAACCCGCGTGACGACAAGCTGTATCTCAAGCCGTATGTAATTCTGGAGAAGACAGTCAAGGACGGGGCGGGGGCCGACAAACCCATCAAGATTGGCGTTATAGGCTTCGTTCCACCGCAGATCATGATGTGGGACGCGAAGAACCTGACGGGCAATGTCGTCACCCGTGACATCGTGCAGGCGGCGCAAGCCTGGGTTCCCCAGATGAAGGAGGCGGGCGCAGACGTCGTGATTGCGCTCTCCCATTCGGGCATCGACATCAAGCAGGCCGATATGATGGAGAACGCCTCATACTTCCTCGCCGGCGTCGAAGGAATTGATGCGGTGTTCACCGGCCACCAGCACCTGGTATTTCCGGGGCCAAAGGATTTCATCAACCTTGCCGGCGTCGATGCCCAGAAAGGAACTCTCAATGGCAAGCCTGCCGTCATGGGTGGCTTCTGGGGATCGCATATGGGTCTGATCGACCTGCTGCTTGAGGAAAGCGGCGGCAAGTGGAACGTCGTCTCGGCTACCTCCGAGGCGCGGCCGATCTGGAAACGCGAAGAGAAAGAAGTTGACGGCAAGAAGACCAATGTGACGGTTGCCACGGTGGCGAGCCAGCCAGAGGTCGAGACTGCGGTGAAAGAGGACCACGAGGCAACGCTCGCCTATGTGCGCCGGCCGGTCGGCAAGACATCGGCTCCACTCTACTCCTATTTTGCCTTGGTCGCCGACGATCCGTCAGTGCAGATCGTCAGCCAGGCGCAGACCTGGTACATCAAGGACCTTCTCAAGGACACGCAGTGGAAGGATCTGCCCGTGTTATCCGCGGCGGCGCCATTCAAGTCAGGCGGTCGCGGCGGCGCCGAATATTATACCGATGTGCCCGCAGGCGACGTTGCTATCAAGAATGTCGCCGATCTTTATCTCTATCCCAATACTGTTCGCGCCGTCGAAATCACCGGCGCCCAGGTTCGGGAGTGGCTCGAAATGTCGGCTGGCATCTTTAATGCGGTTGAGCCGGGCAAGGCTGACCAGCCGCTGATCAATCCAGACTTTCCATCCTACAATTTCGATGTCATCGACGGCGTGACGTACAAGATCGATCTATCGCAGCCGCCGAAATATGATCCCAAGGGCAATGTGATTAATTCCGGGTCCAACCGGATCAAGGATCTGATGTTTGGCGGCAAGCCGGTCGATCAGGCGCAAAAGTTCGTTGTTGCGACCAACAATTATCGTGCGGGCGGCGGCGGCAATTTCCCGGACATCAAGTCGGACAAGATCATTTTTGAAGCGCCGGATACGAACCGTGACGTGATCGTTCGCTACATAGTCGACCAAGGCACGATCAACCCATCGGCCGACGCCAACTGGACTTTTGCCCCGATGGCCGGAACCTCAGTCCTTTTTGAAACCGGGCCAAAGGCAAAAGACTATATTGCGGATGTGAGGGCAGTCAAAATCGAGGCGGCGGGAGACGGCCAAAACGGCTTCGCACAATATCGCATCACGCTTTGAGACGGCGTGGACAGCTGCCGGGCGTCAAGCAGAAGCTACTGGCAGACGACTTTGATGCGGCTGTCTGCGCCGGCAACGTTGGCGCAGGTCAGCTGCTTGTCGCCCGGAGCCGCTTTGAAAGGCGTCTTGACGCCCACACGCATCGGTTCGACTCTTGGCGCGCGCAGACTGACGGCAGGGCCCTTGCGCCCAGTGCGCGGTTGCGGCGGAAATGCTGTTCGCGTTGTCGGCCGATAGGTCTCACGCTTCGGGTAGAGCAGACCCTCGCCAAGATACATTGACGATGCCGGACCGGCCATAAGGATCGTGCCATCATCAGTTTTGGTGCAGCCAGCCGACGTTAGCGCAATGCCTGTCAGGAGCGCCGCAGCAGAAAAACGTAAAGCATAAAAATGCGTGCGCATACCGCAAGGCACCATTTGTTAGTTCAGAGTCGGCTCATGAACCCGCTCAAACGTCAGGTCAAGCCTTATAGAAGACCTGACGCACATCAATGTACTCGGCGCGGAAGCCAGCCTCGCAATAATATAGATAGAATTCCCACAAGCGCTTAAATCGTTCGTCGAACCCCAGAGGCCGTATTTTGTCCCAAGATGACCAGAAGCGATGGCGCCACTCGGCCAGCGTGCGCGCATAATCCTGCGGAAACACTCTTTCACGCAGATAGGCGAGGCCATGCTCGGGACCGAGAGATCGCAGGATGGAGGGTGTTGGAAGCATTCCGCCAGGGAAAACATAGCGCTGGATAAAGTCAGGTCGCGCCCGATAGGTTTCAAATGCGGCTTCGTTGATCGTTATGATCTGCAAACCGGCAATGCCGCCGCTCTTGAGTGACGATTTCACCTTGCCGAAAAACGTTGGCCAATATTTCTCGCCGACGGCCTCGAACATTTCGATGGAGGCGAGACGGTCATATCGGCCTTGCTCATCGCGATAATCCTGCAGCTTGATCTTAACCTTTTCGCTCAAGCCTGCCTTGGCGATGCGTTGGGTTGCGAAATCATACTGCTCGCGGCTGATTGTCAGTCCGGTGACTTTGCAGCCGATCTCGCGCGCTGCGAATTCCGCGAAGCCCCCCCAGCCGCACCCGATCTCCAATACATGATGGTCCGGTCCGATTTCGGTATCGCGGGCAAGGGCCCGGTATTTCGCGTTCTGAGCAGATTCCAGATCGTTGGCTCCTGTTGCGTATAGCGCAGACGAATATGTCATCGTCGGATCCAGCCAACTACTATAAAACTCATTGCCGAGGTCGTAATGAGCCGAGATGTTCTTCTTCGAGCCGGACTGCGTGTTTTCATTCAACCAATGACGCAGGCGTTGCACCGCGTTGGTCAGCCAGCCGGAGCCGCCAGCTACTTTTTCGCCCGTCTCGACATTGACGACGAAGAGTTCGAGGAAGCTTGTCACGTCGGGGCTTGTCCAGTCGCCGTCCATATATGACTCGGCCAGACCAATCGTACCGCCCGTGAAGGCGCGTCCAGGCATTTTCCAGTTGTTCAACACTAGCTCAGCCGCAGGTCCTGGCCCATTTCCCGCCACCAGCAATTTGCGTCCGTCGGGCATCGTGATTTTTAGAGATCCCAAAGCCAGACGTGTCGTTGCCTTAAGGATCATCCGCACACGCGCCGGCAGGCCACGCAGGACGTCGGTCATGTTGTTTTCATCGAGACGAATAGCATCATTTGGAGGAGCGACATCCTGCTGATGAGCTGACATATCTAGCACCTTTGCGCATCGAGGTTTTTGCCTCGAACTGTTTCAACGAACCCTCGGACCCCGGCAAATGGCGAGACCGCCGATCGCGACGCCTGTGGCCAGCGATCAAACTTCGTTCACCTAAGCCAAAGCGCTAGCGCCCTTATGGATTCCCGCCACAATCTTCCATGTCATGAAGAGAATCTTCAAGAGGCAAGACAACAGGACGCGGCAGTGCGTTGTTTTGCCGGCGCTGACGAATGCCGCCGCCACAAGCGCCGGGTTTCGACTGCCTCAAGAACGTTCCCGATGTACGCCGTAGCTCACCCCGCTGGTGAGAAACCCGGTTTGTTGTCGATCCCCTTGATCGATGCGTAGGCGTTTAACGCCCGTTCGCGCGCCAAATGATGGTCGACCAACGGTAGAGGATAGGTCTCGCCGAGAGTTATGCCCGACGAATTCAGTTCAGGTTCAGGCGCCTGCCAGGGTTTGTGGATCCATCTTGGCGAAAGACCCGCCAGTTCCGGCACAAACCGGCGGACATATACGCCGTCGGCATCAAATTTCTCTCCCTGCAGGACCGGGTTGAAAATGCGGAAATAGGGGGCCGCATCCGCCCCGCAGCCGGCCACCCACTGCCAGTTCGCCGGGTTGCTGGCCGGATCGGCGTCGACCAGAGTGTCCCAGAACCATTGCTCTCCCTGCCGCCAGTCGACCAGCAGGTGCTTGGTGAGAAATGAAGCGACGATCATGCGAACCCGGTTGTGCATCGCGCCGGTTTGCCAGAGTTCGCGCATTCCCGCGTCGACAATCGGGTAGCCCGTCAGCCCTTGCCTCCAGCCCACCAGTCCGGTGCGGTCGGAACGCCATGGAAAGGCGTCGAACCGGCGGTCGACATTGACCCCGGTGAGATCGGAGAGATTGAACGCCTGGTGATAGCAGAATTCGCGCCATGCCAGTTCGCTGCGAAATTTGGCAGAATTGTTATCTGAATGGCGCTGTTGCCGAAGGCGGGCGAGTATCTGGTAGGGCGTGATCTCGCCGTGAGTCAGATAGGGTGAAAGCTGTGAGGGGACAGCGCGAAACGGAAAGTCGCGGCCCTCGGCGTAGTTGGTCAGGCCAGCGGCCAGAAATTTTTCCAACCGTTGATGCGCCGCTGGCTCGCCAGGTGTCCAGTTCGCTGTGAGACCAGCAGACCAATCGGGCCGGGTGGGCAAGAGACGCCAGTCAGCCAAGCGGTCTCCGATTTCACTATGGAAAGGGATAAGTCTGTCTGGCGCATCGACCGGATCGCGGGGTTCGGGCTCCGCCCAGAGTGCTCGTTCAAACGCACCGAAGACCTTGTAAGCCCCGCCCGAGCCGGTGCGCAGCCGGGAGGGTTCGTGCAGTAGCTGGCCGTCGAAGCTTTCGGCTGCGACGCCTTTGGATCTGAGCGTCGTCTTAAGCTGCGTGTCGGCATGGACAGCGCCGGGTTCGTATCGCCGGTTCCAGTAGACTGCCTGTGCATCTATCGCTTTCGCTGTTTCGAGCGCCACGGCGGTCTCATCGCCGCGCCTGAGCAGCAGACTTGCACCGCGTTCCTTCAGAGATCGATCAAGCGAGACCAGCGAGTGATGGAGCCACCAGCGGCTGGCGCCCCCAACCGGACGCCTGGCCTTGCCGCTCTGATCGAGGACATAAAGGCAAACGACGGGGTTGCCGGCTGCTGCTGCAAGCGCGCGATTGTCCGATATGCGCAGGTCGTTGCGAAAAAGGATGAGCGTGGGGCTTTTGTTGTGACGGTGAGCGTTGCGCCGCATCAACGATCTCTTCAGTTTAACAAGCAGTCACAAACTTGATTCGTAATTGTCAGGTTTGCATCAAGTTTTGCCAACCTGCTTGCTGTATTGGTAGTCGAGTCACGGTCCGCCTGATCCACCCCGCCACTCAAGTGGAGAGAAAGGGACAGCTAATGCGCTACGTCATCATCTTCGCTTCGATAATGTTCTTCTATATTTGGGACGGCATGTTCAACGGTGGCCGCTATCTCGACCACACGCTTCGGGCGATGGTCGGGGTGGTAAGGACAGTGACCGGCTGGTTCTAACCCGTGTCGCCGCAATAGCCGCAGTATCAGCCCGATGAGCTAGTTTGCCGCCTGATGCCAGGACGGTAGATATACGCCCGTCAACGGTGTGGTTTCAGGCCGAGCAATCCGTTTCCAGTGCGCCACCCATTGGCCGGGCCGGAAATAAAGCGGAATGAGATAGGATCCGCTGAGCAGCACGCGATCATAGGCGCGCACCGCGTCGACAAATTCGGCCCGGTCGCGCGTATTCAGCATGTTCTGAATCATCGCGTCCGCCGCCGGATTGGCGACGCCCGCATAGTTGAACGTGCCCGGCTTGTCGCGGGTTACCGAGCCCCAGCGCGCCATTTGTTCTACACCCGGCGACAAGGAGGCGGTGTAATTGAACACCATAGCGTCAAAATCATACTGGTTCTGGCGTTGAATGAACTGTGATGCATCGACCGAACGGATCGACATGGCTATGCCAAGCCGTTTGAGCGTTTCCTGGAAGGCGAGCGCCAGCTTTTCATTTTCGTTGCCCTTGAGCATCAGCTCAAAAGTCACCGGCTTGCCATCCGGACCTTTCAGTGCGCCGTCAGTCAAGGTGTAGCCTGCGGCTTTCAACTTATCGAATCCGGTCTTCAGGAAGGCGCGATCACGGCCCGAGCCATCCGAGACGGGTGCGACCCAACCTTTTTCCATAATTTCCGGCGTGACCGCGTCAGGAAAAGCGGCGAGCAGCTTGCGCTCGCCTTCGCTTGCAGGCTTGCCTTGCGAAGAGAGATCGGAATTGTCGTAGAAGCTTTGCGTGCGCGTATAGGCGCCGGACAGCAGATTGCGGTTGATCCACTCGAAATCGAGCAGATCGGTCATCGCAGCGCGGAACTTGATGTCGGCAAATACCGGCTTGCGTGTATTCATCACGATGCCGAGCATGCCCGAGGGCGTCCCCGTTTTGAAGGTTTCCTGAATCAGGTCGCCCCGCGTGACTGCATCAAAATTGTACTGTGTCGTCCAGCGCCCCGCATTGTCGTCCGAAAAAACGTCGACCAACCCCTTTTTGACCGCCTCAAACAACGCGTTGTCGTCACGATAGTAGGTTAGCGTCACCTCATCAAAATTATCGATCCCGCGCTTGGACGGAATGTCCTTCGCCCAATAGTCCGGGTTTCGCTTGAAGGTCAGGCTTTCGCCAGCCCGGACCGTTTCGAGCCTGTATGGTCCGCTGCCGGTCATCGGCGTCAAGGTCGACTTGTCGAACGTCGCCAGATCAATCGTGTGCTTGGCCAGCACCGGGAAATTCGCGAGGATCAGAGGCAGTTCGCGATCAGGCTGCTTGAATGTGAAGCGCACGCCATGCGTGCCGACCTTTTCAATTTTGTCCAGCTTGTCGGCGGTGTTCTTGTAGCGGGGATAACCCTTGTCACGCAGGATCTCGAACGTGAAAATCACGTCTTCAGGCGTTACCGGCTGCCCGTCTGAGAATTTCGCCCGTTCATCGAGGGTGAATTCGGCGTAGGTGCGTTCGTCGTCAACATCAATCGACTTGGCGAGCAGCGGGTACATCGTGAATGGCTCGTTCACGGATCGCATCATCAACCGGTCGAAGACAAGATCGCCAAACTGCAGGTCTATCATGCCGCCGCCCGCTTGCCCCTGGACGATGAACGGGTTGACACTGTCGAACGAGCCGGGCCGCGCGTAGTTGACCGCTCCGCCCTTCGGCGCGTCCGGCTTTACATAGGGAAAATTGGCGAAATCTGCGGGCAGGGCGGGCGCGCCATGCATGGCGATAGCGTATGAGGGCTCCGCGAAGGCCGCAGGCAGGGATGATGCCGATAGCAGGGTGAACGAGGCGATAGCGGCCGCGATTTGATTTTTCATGAACTTCGGCTCCTCAAATGCACGAATCGATCTTAACCTAGTATGTGCGCCATGGTTTGCCTCACAAGCGCAGCAAGCCTAAAATAAGGAAAAACGGCGATCCGCAGGTCGTTTCGGTCACCGCAGGCTGGATTTGGCGCGCGGAGCGTTGTAACAGGCCGCCCAAGTCATCCTGTTGCCTCATTTGCGCAACAGGAAACCCTGAACGAGCACGGCCTGCGACCGGCGCTTTAGAATTTCCACATGGGGTATCGGAAACAATGACGAGTTCTAATGTGACTCAGCCACGCTTCACCGCAGCCTTCGCGGCCGCCGGTATAGTCGCCATGTCCGCCGGCGCGGCTCTCGCCCAGCAGGCAGCGCCAGCAGAACTGCCCAAGGGCTGGTTCAAGGCGTGCAACAAGCAGGCGGATGTCGATATCTGCAACGTCCAGAACATTGTCACCGCCGGCACCGGCCAACTGGTCACCGCCGTCAACCTTGTCGAGGTGAAGGGCAAACAGAACCGCAAGGTTTTTCAGGTCACTGTGCCGACCGGCCGTCTGGTTCCTCCAGGCATCGGCCTTCAGGTCGATGGCGGCAAGACGGTCAAGCTCGACTATGTGATCTGTTTTCCGGATCGCTGCGTGGCGGAAGCTACGTTGAATGACGCGCTCGTGGGTCAGTTCAAGAAGGGCACCAACCTGACGCTGACCTCGGTGAACTTCCAGAACCAGCCGAACCCGGTCAAGGTTTCGCTGCAAGGTTTCACCGGCGCCTATGACGGCGAACCGATCAAGCAGGCCGATCTTCAGGATCGCCAGAAGAAGCTTGAAGCCTTCGTCAAGCAGAACAATGAGGACTTCGCCAAGAAGCTCAAGGAAGAGCAGGACAAGGCCAAGGCTGCGAACTGATCTCAGAATTCACAACGTTCTTCCAAAAGCGGGGCTTCGGCTCCGCTTTTTGTTGGCTGCGAGGGGAGAAATCGATGGATCAGGTTGAAGTTTCCCGTCACTGGGAAACCAATGCCGAGGATTGGACACGGCAAGCTCACATGGGCCTCCATGTCTATCGCGACACGCTCAACACGCCGGCATTTTTGGCCATGCTCCCTTCGGTAAAGGCGCTACGCGGTCTCGACATCGGCTGTGGCGAGGGCTCGAATACGCGTCTGGTGGCCGGGCTTGGAGCAGCTATCAACGCGTTGGATGTTGCGCCGACGGTCTTGCGTCAGGCGTCGGTGATCGCAACAGGCGGCAGCGCGTGATTGTCGTTGTGAGTCTTATCGCCTGGGTCCGATCTATGATCTGGTTGGCGCAATGGTTGAGCGCGCCATGCCGCAGGCCTCAAGCAGCCAAGAGATAGCTGCCCGAATGGGCACGTCGCAGTGAGTCATTGCGCGCCTCGAAAACGCACATCACATGCCGGACGATGTTGGCAATATGCCTGCCGCCAACAAAAACCCCGGCAGTCGCCCGCCGGGGATTTGTCATTCCTGTTTTAATCCAGTCTCTTACACCGAATAGTACATGTCGTATTCGACCGGGTGCGGGGTCATCTCAAAACGCATGACCTCGGCCATCTTCAGCTCGATATAGGCGTCGATCTGGTCGTCGTCGAACACGCCGCCAGCCTTCAGGAAGCCGCGATCCTTGTCGAGTGACTGCAGCGCTTCGCGCAAGCTGCCGCAGACAGTCGGGATCTTCTTCAGTTCCTTCGGCGGCAGATCGTAAAGATCCTTGTCCATAGGCTGGCCGGGGTGAATTTTGTTCTTGATGCCGTCAAGACCGGCCATCAAAAGGGCGGCGAAGGCGAGGTACGGGTTGGCGCCCGGATCAGGGAAACGAACCTCGACGCGCTTCGACTTCGGCGACGTGCCGAACGGAATGCGGCAGGAGGCCGAACGGTTGCGCGCCGAATAGGCGAGCAGAACCGGCGCTTCATAGCCAGGCACCAGGCGCTTGTAGGAGTTGGTCAGCGGGTTGGTGAAGGCGTTGACCGCCTTGGCGTGCTTGATGACGCCGCCGATGAAGAACAGGCAGTTCTCCGACAGACCGGCATATTCATTGCCCGCGAATGTCGGCTTGCCGCCTTTCCAGATCGACATATGGACATGCATGCCCGAACCATTGTCGCCAAAGATCGGCTTCGGCATGAAGGTCGCGGTCTTGCCATAGGCGTTGGCGACCTGGTGCACGACATATTTGTAGAGCAGCATCTTGTCGGCGTTGCGGGTCAGCGCATCGAACTTAACGCCGAGCTCGTGCTGGGCGGCAGCCACTTCATGGTGGTGCTTTTCTACGCGCACGCCCATTTCGGTCAGCACCGTGAGCATTTCGGAGCGCATGTCCTGACACGAATCGATCGGCGGGACGGGGAAATAGCCGCCCTTGACGCGTGGGCGGTGACCAAGGTTGCCGGTCTCATAATCCGTGTCGTCGTTGGACGGCAGTTCGGTCGAGTCCAGCTTGAAGCCGGTATTGTAGGGATCGGCCTTGTATTTGACGTCGTCAAAAACGAAGAACTCGGCTTCCGGCCCGACAAAGATCGTGTCGCCAATGCCTTCAGCCTTCATGTAGGCTTCCGCCTTCTTGGCGGTGCCGCGCGGATCGCGATTATAGGCTTCGCCCGAAACTGGATCGAGAATATCGCACAGCACAACCATGGTCGACTGCGCGAAGAAGGGGTCCATGTGGACCGTTTCCGGATCCGGCATCAGCACCATGTCGGACTCGTTGATCGCCTTCCATCCGGCAATCGATGAACCGTCGAACATGACGCCGTCGGCAAACATGTCCTCATCCACTTCAGCTATGTCCATCGTGACGTGCTGGAGCTTGCCCTTGGGGTCGGTGAAGCGCAGGTCGACGAACTTTACGTCATTGTCCTTGATCTGCTTCAGAATGTCTTTGGCGGTCGTCATAATCTCTCCGTATGGGCTGCAAGGTTGTGAACGCGAGCGTTCGAGTGACTGGATAAAAGCGCAAATCCATCAGCTGCGCAGGTTAGGCGCACCCTAGATGGCGTCCACTCCGGTTTCGCCGGTGCGGATGCGGATGACTTCTTCGATGTTGGACACAAAGATCTTGCCGTCGCCGATGCGACCGGTCTGGGCCGCCTTGCGGATCGCCTCGATGGCGCCATCGGCGGACTCGTCGGCGACAACCAGCTCGATCTTCACCTTGGGCAGAAAGTCGACGACATATTCAGCGCCGCGGTAAAGTTCGGTATGGCCTTTCTGGCGGCCAAAGCCCTTGGCCTCGATGACGGTGATGCCCTGAAGGCCGGCCTCTTGCAGCGCCTCCTTCACCTCATCGAGCTTGAACGGCTTGATGATTGCTTCGATCTTTTTCATTCGGCGAGAGCCTCCACAATGCGTCTGGAGCCCTGGCGGGCGTCCCTCTCTCACTTAAAGCATGTTGCGTGCCAGATTTCGAGCAAGGTCGCTGACGGACCGACTGGAAGTAGGTTTTGCCTATATTTGAAGCCAATCAGCGTCTCCAGGCTTGTTTTGAGGACCGGATTGGGTTGCGTGACGGGAGCGCTTGACAAAACAGCGCCTATTTTTTGTGCAAAGCGATGAAAGGAGTGGCAACCTATATTGCTGCTCTTATGCAATCTGCTTGCTATCGCGCGCGCCGCCGGGCTTTGCTAGTCGTTTGTTGGTACGGGGGAAGTATGCGGCCTGAGATTCTCACCCCTGACGAAATGAACGAAGCCGACCGCCGCGCAATAGCGGCGGGGCCGCTGGACGGCTATGGCCTGATGCGTCGCGCCGGCGCCGCAGTCTTTCAAGTTTTGATGGTGCGCTATCCGGCTGCTCCGGCGTTCGATGTCCTGTGCGGTCCGGGTAATAATGGCGGCGATGGCTATGTCGTTGCACGGCTCCTGGCTGAGGCGGGAGTTGAAGTCGGACTGTGGAGCGCCGGCGCTCCAAGGCCGGGTTCGGATGCGGCGCTGGCAGCATCGGATTGCGCATTGAGCCCGAAGCCGCTGGCTGAGTTTCTGCCTCGGGAAGGCGCTGTGATTGTCGATGCGCTGTTTGGCGCGGGCCTGTCGAAGCCGCTTGCCGGCGTGGCGCTGGACGCGGTGCTGAGTGCGAACGAGGCGCGGGCTACCGTGCTCGCCGTCGACCTGCCATCTGGGGTTAGCGGCGCAACAGGCGCAGTGGGCGACACTGCCTTCGCGGCGGCGCTGACAGTTACATTCGCCCGCAAGAAGCCTGGCCATCTGCTTTATCCGGGCCGTCAACTCTGCGGGGAACTCGTCGTGGCCGATATCGGCATTGCGGATGCGATCATCGCCGAGATTGGCGCGGAGACGTTCGAGAACCTGCCGGCTCTGTGGTGCGATAAGCTGCCTGTGCTTGCCTACGACACGCACAAATATGCGCGCGGTCACGTCGGGGTTTTTTCTGGCGGACTGACGTCGGCAAGCGCTGCGCGTCTGGCCGCCATGGGCGCGGCGCGCGCAGGAGCAGGAGCGGTGACGTTGCTCTCGACAACCGACGTGCTGGCGGCAAACGCTGCGCATCTGACGTCGATCATCCTGCGTCGGTCCGATACGCTGGCGGAGGCGCTTGACTACCTTACGTCGCGCAAACCGCAGGCGCTGGTCTATGGTCCGGGCCTCGCTCCAGACGAGGGCTCCGGCCGCATGTTGCTGGACATGCTGGGCGAATTGGGGAAGGGCGGCTATACGCCGAAGGCGGTCGTGGTCGACGCCAGCGCCATTACCTCTCTGGCGACACAAGCTGCGCTGGACTGGAGCGCGCTGGTTCAGCGCTGCGCGCTCATCCTGACCCCGCATGACGGTGAGTTTGCGCGACTGTTTCCAACGATTGGCAAGACTGGCTCGC
>Ga0209573_1001203_pt1 | contig 42162 bp, 36 predicted proteins | sample TNRBio252014_DNA_FD_185870 | JGI IMG/M metagenome (GOLD analysis project Ga0209573, IMG submission 185870) | Wastewater treatment Type I Accumulibacter community from EBPR Bioreactor in Madison, WI, USA - TNR Reactor_6/25/2014_ DNA (SPAdes)... | ecosystem: Engineered > Bioreactor > EBPR >...
CGCTTCATGCAGCTGCTTGCCGTCAAGGCCAACTGTCACATCGCCGAATGTGTCGAGGCCGAACTCTGTTGTCTTGGTCATATGGGTCTCGTCTCCGCGGGTATTCCGCCATAATCCCGGTCGCAGGGGAAAATTCATTCAACGGCAGATAGTACCGAATGAAGCGCTCCGCAAAACCTGCGGAGCAAATGCACTGTTCAACGATTATTGACGCCGAGCGCCGCGCCGCGGGTACTCGAAATGCGCGGTCATAGAGACTATCTTTCCGACATGCACGACCACGCGCATGACCATTCGCACAAGCCGCGCCAACGCTCCCGCAATTGGGAAGGCGCGTGGCGGCGCACGCCGGGTCGCCTGTTTGGCACATCATTTGTGCGGCTTTATCAACTCACACTGTCAGGCTTAATAGGCAACCACTGCCGGCATCTGCCAACCTGTTCGGAATATGCCTACGAGGCGATCGCGCGCCATGGGCTTTGGGCCGGAGGCTGGATGGGGGCATTTCGTGTGGCGCGCTGCGGTCCGTGGGGCACGCACGGCATCGACCGCGTGCCGGAGACACTGGATCCGCGTTACCGCTGGTTCACGCCTTGGCGCTATTGGCTGGTAGGACGAAACGCCAGATAGCGGTTCCCCATAAATTTTGAGAGGAGCGCAGTGGTGAGCTAACACGCGTTCTCGCGTTGCTGCCGCTTGATCCTGCAGCCAAGGGGTTGCTCCCTCACCGCCTTTACGCCGCGCTCCTAAATCGCTACATGCCTCCCGCCGGAAACATCTGGCAATCGCCACCCGCGCTCGTAAGCGGGACTGGATAGAGGAGAAAATACCTATGGCCGAAGTCGCCCTTTCTTTCCCCGATGGTTCGCAGCGCAATTACCCCGCCGATTTGACCGGTACGCAATTGGCCGAGTCCATCTCCAAATCCCTCGCCAAGAAGTCCGTTGCCTATACGTTGAACGGCGAATTGCGTGATCTGTCTGACCCGATCGGCAAGTCCGGCGCGGTCGAGATTGTCACCCGCACCGACCCGAGGGCGCTTGAGTTAATCCGCCACGATACGGCGCATGTTCTGGCTGAAGCCGTGCAGGAGCTTTGGCCGGGTACGCAGGTAACCATCGGCCCCGTGATCGAAAACGGATTCTACTACGACTTCGCGCGCAACCAGCCGTTCACGCCCGATGATTTCCCGGCCATCGAAAAAAAGATGCGCGAGATCATCCAGCGCAACAAACCTTTCACCAAGGATGTCTGGGACCGCGAAAGGGCCAGCAAAGTGTTCCGCGACAAGGGCGAGAGCTACAAGGTCGAACTGGTTGACGCCATCCCTGAAGGGCAGGATCTCAAGATCTACTATCAGGGCGACTGGTTCGATCTCTGCCGCGGGCCGCACATGGCTTCGACAGGTCAGATCGGCAACGCCTTCAAGCTGTTGAAGGTCGCCGGAGCCTATTGGCGCGGCGACTCGAACAACCCGATGCTGACGCGCATCTACGGAACCGCATTTGCCGAACAGGCTGATCTCGACCAGTATCTCCACATGCTGGCGGAAGCTGAAAAGCGTGACCATCGCCGGCTGGGCCGTGAAATGGACCTGTTTCATTTCCAGGAAGACGGGCCGGGCGTCGTGTTCTGGCACGCCAATGGCTGGAAGCTTTTCCAGAAACTGGTTTCCTATATGCGCCGCCGGCTGGCCGACGACTATCAGGAGGTCAATGCACCGCAAGTCTTGGACAAGTCGCTGTGGGAGACGTCCGGCCACTGGGGTTGGTATCAGGAAAATATGTTTGCGGTGAAGTCCGCACATGCCTTCACGCACCCGGATGACGAAGAGGCCGACCAGCGTATCTTTGCGCTAAAGCCCATGAATTGCCCCGGCCATGTGCAGATATTCAAGCATGGACTAAAATCCTACCGCGAGTTGCCGATCCGGCTGGCCGAATTTGGCGCGGTGCATCGCTACGAACCGTCCGGCGCGCTCCATGGCTTGATGCGCGTGCGCGGCTTTACCCAGGACGATGCGCATATCTTCTGCACTGAAGACCAGCTTGAGGCCGAGATCCTGAAGATCAACGATCTGATGATGTCGGTCTACAAGGATTTCGGCTTTGATGAAGTTGTGGTCAAACTGGCGACACGACCTGAGAAGCGCGTTGGATCAGATGCTGCCTGGGATCATGCCGAAGACATTCTCAAACGTGCGCTGACGCGCATGGCGCGCGAGGACAACCGCATAAAAACTGGCATCAACGAGGGCGAGGGGACGTTTTACGGACCCAAATTTGAATACACGCTGCGTGACGCCATCGGTCGAGAATGGCAGCTGGGCACCACGCAGGTGGACTTCAATCTTCCGGAGCGTTTTGGCGCTTTCTACATCGGAGCAGACTCGGAAAAGAAGCAGCCGGTGATGGTGCACCGCGCCATCTGCGGCTCTATGGAGCGTTTCCTTGGCATCCTGATCGAACACTTCTCGGGTCATTTCCCGCTGTGGTTTGCGCCTGTGCAAGTGGTGGTGGCGACGATCACCTCAGATGCGGACGACTATGCGCTATCGGTGGTGAAGAAGCTGAAAGCCGCAGGTCTGGCGGCAGAGGCTGATCTGCGTAACGAGAAGATCAACTACAAGGTCCGCGAGCATTCGCTAGCGAAAGTGCCTGTCATGTTCGTTTGTGGTCGCCGTGAGGCCGAAGAAGGCACGGTCAATATCCGGCGCCTCGGCTCACAGGCCCAGCAGCCTATGGTTCTTGGCGAGGCGATTGCAGCGCTTGTCGATGAGGCGACGCCACCCGACCTGAAACGGCTTCAACTGGAGGCAGTTGCCTAAAGTGTCGCGAGATAGCGTGCGATCCGCTTGCCTGCTTTGATGTAGCGGAGCGGATCGACCGCAGTCCCGTTCTTACGCACCTCATAGTGGAGATGAGGACCGGTCGAACGACCGCTTGATCCGACCAATCCGACAATCTCGCCGAGCTTGATCTTGTCGCCTTCGGAAACGAGTATCTTGCTCATGTGCCCATAGCGGGTCGAGTAGCCGTTGCCATGGTCGACTTCGACTAATCGGCCATAGCCGCCACTCCAGCCCGCCTTGACTACTACGCCGGCTGCTGTCGCCTTGATTGGCGAACCGGTGGGCGCGCGAAAGTCCATGCCGCCGTGAAATGCGGCTGCGCCCAGAAACGGGTCGGAGCGAGACCCGAATGAGCTGGTAACGGCCCAATCTTTGGCCGGGCTTGAAAGCGGTAGCTTGCGGGCCTGCTTTTTCAGTGCATCCAGTTTGCCAAGAGCGGAGTCCAATTCCTTGACCTTGCTGTCAAACATGGCCTCACCATCGGCTGGAAGGTAAGGGCCGCCAACCGCAACCTGGCCAAAGTTGGTGTCGACCTTGAGGCCTGCATCCTGAAGTGCGACGCCGATTGCCTCGGCGGTTTGATTTGCGCTGTTGGCCAGCGTGTCCAGCTTGTTCATCTGATCGGACTCGATGGTTCGCAACGAGCGGTTGATTGCCACGAACATCATATCTGCCCGATCAGCAGCTGATTGAGAGCCGGCGTCCGTCTGGCGCGTTGACCAGCGCTTGAAAACGTCCAGCGGAGTTGTGGAAGTTGCGTCAGCGTAAGCAAGCAGAGCGCCGGTTGCGGCGTTGTTACCAGACGCGCGGACGTCCGGTTTCGGCCCGGGGACTGGTGCTGCGACGGGTAAGGCGCTTTCTGCGGTCAGCCCGTCGATGAGCGGCGCAAGGCTTTTGTGCCGCGCGGTCAGTTCAGTCTGGCGCTGAAGCAACTCGCCAACCTTTGTCTCGACCAGTTGCTGGTCGAGCAACTGGCGGCTGGTGATCCGGTCAACCTGCGCGCGTAGCGCCGAGATGCGATCTTCATAGGCCTGCTGCATGCGCGCTTGCCGCGCCACCGAGGCGCCGATCAGGTCGTCGCGAAGCACCAGATAGCTGGTTGCGACGAGGTAGCCGAGCGCCAAAGTTGCGAATGCTGTGCCCAACGTTGCAACCAGCCACGGCCTGACTGTGAAATGTTTCAGCTTGTCGCCATGGGCGATAATGACGGTATGCGGCTCCTTACGGCGACCAAATACACTTGACTGACCCTGCTTCTTCACGATGCAACCCGTCTCACGAGGAGGAAACGTCGATGATTACACACTGTTAGGGTTAACAAAGGTTCAAACCTGGTCCATCCGAGACGGCTTCTGCCTTTCAGCGCATTGCTTTAACTGTAGGCGAACACGGAGATTCCCTGATGGCGCGCTATGATTATGATCTTTTCGTCATCGGAGGCGGCTCGGGGGGCGTGCGCGCTGCGCGGGTGACTGCCGGCCTGGGCAAACGGGTGGGAATCGCCGAGGAGTATCGATTTGGCGGAACCTGCGTCATTCGCGGGTGCGTGCCAAAGAAACTCTTCGTGTACGCGTCGCAGTTTCCAGAGAGTTTCGAGGATGCGGCTGGGTTTGGCTGGACCGTTCCTGCGGCAACGTTTGACTGGCCGACGCTGATCGCCAACAAGGACCGTGAGATTGCGCGTCTGGAGAAGCTCTATCAAACCGGTGTCGCCAATGCTGGTGGCCAGACGATCCAGTCGCGCGCGACGCTCATTGATCGTCACACCGTTCGGCTTGAGGCGGAAGACCGAACAGTCACAGCGGACCAGATTTTGATCGCCGTCGGCGGCCGTCCCGCGCCTCACCCAGCCCTCCCGGGACACGAATATTGCATCACGTCCAATGAGGCATTCCATCTCGAAAAGCTGCCGGAATCGATTCTGATTGAGGGCGGCGGATACATTGCCGTGGAATTCGCCAACATCTTCCACGGACTCGGCGTGGAAACCACGATTGTCTATCGAGGCAAGGAGATATTGAGCCGCTTCGACGGCGATCTGCGCCGTCTCCTGCATGAAGCGATGGAGGAGAAGGGCATCAAGGTCCTGACCGAGCGATTCCAGAAGCAGGTTACGAAACGCAAGGATGGCAGGTTGGAGAGCGAGCTGTCGGACGGGTCGAAGGTTGTCGCTGAGCAGATAATGCTATCGATCGGGCGCAAGCCCAACACTGAAGGACTTGGGCTGGAGGCTGCCGGAGTCGAAACCGGTGCACTGGGCGAGATACTAGTCGATAGCTATTCGCGCACCAATATCAAGAATATCTGGGCCGTTGGCGACGTGACCGACCGCGTGCAGTTGACCCCCGTGGCAATTCATGAGGCTATGTGTTTTGTCGATACCGCCTTCAAGGATAACCCGACTGAGCCAGATCATCAGGTAGTGGCGACGGCGGTATTTTCCCAACCCGAGATCGGAACCGTTGGCATGGCGGAAGAGGTCGCGGCCAAACGTTTCAAGCTGGTTGATGTTTACCGCGCGCACTTCCGGCCATCAAAGGCCACTTTGTCCAGGCGCAGGGAACGGACGCTGTTGAAGTTGATAGTCGACGGCCAGACGGACTTGGTGCTGGGCGCGCATGTGCTGGGGCCGGATGCGGGTGAGCTTGCACAGCTGCTTGGCGTCATCCTCAAGGCAGGTTTGACCAAGGCCGACTTTGACCGGACGATGGCGATCCACCCCACCGCCGCTGAGGAGTTGGTCACCATGTACAAGCCGACCTACAGGATCAAGAACGGCGAACGGATGGGCTGACAGGTTGGAGCCGATGGCGACGGTCAAGCCGCATCTGGTGCTGTTTTCGGGTGGGACGGCCTGTCGCACGATCAACATTGCGCTTGCTCAGCAAGGCTATCGACTCACACGCATCGTTCCAGCTTGGGACAGTGGCGGCTCATCAAAGGCGCTACGCGAGAGTTTTGGCATGCTGCCTGTTGGCGATATCAGGCAGGCGCTGATGACCATGGCCCATGGCGAAGGCCGCGCCGGCGATGTCGTACGAATATGCAATGCCCGCCTGTCGGAAGAAGCCAGCGCTTTCGACCTTCACGCGGAGCTGGATTTTTTCGTCAGCGGCGCACATCCGTTGCTTCAGCGAATGCCGCCGGAGCTCGGTTCCGCCATCGTCAACTATCTTGCGCTGTTTCGCGCCCGCATGCCGGGCGAATTTGACCTTCGCAACGGATCCATTGGCAATTTTATCCTGACCGGCGCCTACTTCGCCAATGGCGACAACATCAATCGGGCGATTGCGGTCTTCAAGGGCCTGTGCGGCATTGCCGGCAATGTATGGCCGGCCTCGGTCCAGGACGACATTGAGCTGGCGGCGCGACTTAACAATGGCAAAACGCTTGCCCGGCAGCATCTTGTCACCCGCTTGTCGAGTGAGGACGCCGCCGCCGGTATCGCTGAAATCACCCTGCGCGCGACGGCCACGCGCGGCGCGGTGGAGGCAAATCCAGGCGCGTTGGAGGCGATTCGCTCGGCGGATGCGCTGATATTTGGCCCAGGCAGCTTCTATACAAGCATATTGCCCCATTTGCTCGTCGATGGCGCTCTCGCAGCCATAGGCGGCAATCGTCACGCGATGCGGATATTCATCGGCAATATCCTCGAATGCGCAGAGACGCGCGGCGCAACACTTTCCGCTCTGCTTGACCGGTTCCTCGGCTCAATGAAGGCGTATCCCGGCATTGATCGGCCATTGACGCATGTCTTGAGCAACCGCGAACTGTTTCCGTTCGACAAGGCGGTCGGTAAATTTCCCTATCTTAAGCAGGGCGAACTGGATGAATTTTGCCGCCAACGGCGGATCGAGAATATTTCGGGCGTCTTTGAGGATGCATGGACGCGGGGCCAGCATGATGGTGAAGCAATCAGCGCCGCGCTGCGTTCAATCATGCCGCGGCCGGATCAAGCCGTCGCCGCAGAGTGTCCATAAAGACTAGTATCGAGTTTGGCCTTCCTTTATAGAGCCGCCTTTCTCAGTGGGCGCGTTGGTCGCCGATAATGGGTGCGTGAAATGACAAAGTGGTCGCCAAATTCCTGGAGGTCCAAACCAATCAAGCAGGTTCCGTCCTATCCGGATCAGGCTGCGCTGGTGGATGTCGAGAAGCGCCTTTCAACTTTTCCGCCGCTGGTTTTCGCCGGCGAGGCGCGCAAGCTCAAAAAGCAGCTGGCGAGCGTCTCTGCAGGCGAAGCTTTCCTCCTGCAAGGCGGCGACTGCGCAGAGAGCTTCGCTGAACATGGCGCAGACAATATTCGCGACTTTTTCCGCGTCTTCCTGCAAATGTCGGTAGTTCTGACCTATGCTGGCGCAAAACCGGTTGTGAAGGTCGGTCGCGTTGCTGGCCAGTTCGCCAAGCCGCGCTCCTCCGACATCGAGACGGTGGAAGGCGTTTCGCTGCCCAGCTATCGCGGCGACATCATCAATGGACCCGGTTTCGACGAGAAGTCGCGCATTCCCGATCCTGCCCGGCAAGAAATGGCCTATCGCCAGTCGGCCGCCACGCTCAACCTTTTGCGCGCCTTCGCACAGGGAGGCTACGCCAGTCTGGAGAACGTGCACCGCTGGATGCTCGGCTTTGTCGAGGATAGTCCACAGGGTGATCGCTATGAGGAACTGGCGAACCGCATTTCGGAAACGATGGCCTTCATGAAGGCGGTCGGCATCACCTCGGAGTCACATTATGCGCTTCGTGAAACCGACTTTTACACCAGCCATGAAGCGTTGCTTTTGGGCTATGAAGAGGCTCTGACCCGTGTCGATTCGACATCGGGCGACTGGTACGACACCTCCGGCCACATGATCTGGATTGGCGACCGCACCCGCCAGCCGGACCATGCTCACGTTGAATTCTGCCGCGGGATCAAGAACCCGCTTGGCCTGAAATGTGGTCCATCGTTGGAACCGGACAGTCTGATCCGGCTGATCGACCTGCTAAATCCGGGCAACGAGCCCGGCCGCCTGACGCTGATCAACCGTTTTGGCGCCGACAAGGCCGGCGACCACCTGCCCAAGTTGATCCGCGCCGTTGAAAAGGAAGGCCGTTCGGTGGTCTGGTCCTGTGATCCGATGCACGGCAACACAATCACGGCCGCAGGCTACAAGACGCGTCCGTTTGACCGGATATTGAAGGAAGTGCAGACGTTCTTCGACGTCCACGCTGCGGAAGGCACGCATCCAGGCGGCATTCACGTCGAAATGACCGGCAAGAATGTGACCGAATGCACTGGCGGCGCACGCGCAATCACTGCTGACGAACTGCAGGACAGATATCACACGCATTGCGATCCGCGTCTGAACGCCGACCAGTCAATCGAACTGGCTTTCCTGGTTTCCGATCTTGTAAAGCGTAGCAATTCGGCCAAGCCTCACAGTGAAGCGGCTGAATAGCTTTCGGTGATTTGATTGAGCCGCGCTGAAATTGTTTTTGTTTTCGGTGCGGCGCACCATATGAGTGGCGGATGTCCGAAACTATTATTCAGCCTGCGCCCGCCACATCAGCCATGACCCGTCTCAGGAATTACTTCTTAACCGGCTTTATAGTCTGTGCGCCGCTGGCGATCACGGCCTATCTCGCATGGTCTTTTGTCCAATGGGTTGACGGATGGGTAAAGCCCTATATTCCGCACGATTACAATCCCGACAATTATCTGCCTTTCGCGGTTCCGGGTTTTGGCCTTGTCGTGGCGCTTCTGCTGATCACGCTGATAGGTTTTCTAACGGCAAATTTCATAGGTAGAGCAATTGTCGGCTACGGCGAGTACATGCTTGAGCGTATGCCGCTGGTGCGCGGCATCTACCGGGCGCTGAAACAGATTTTCGAGACAGTACTGTCTAACAAGAGCGAGATGTTCTCGAAGGTCGGCTTGATCGAATACCCACGCAAAAACGTCTGGTCCCTGGTATTTGTCGCAGGCGAGAAGGACACCGAAATCAACGCGAAGCTAGATCGCGAAGCTGATCCGCTGATCGGCGTGTTCATGCCGTGCACGCCCAATCCGACGACTGGGTTTCTTATGTATGTGCATCAGTCGGAGATCGTCATGCTTGATATGTCGATAGAGGACGGCGCCAAGCTTATCGTCTCGGCTGGTCTCGTCGTTCCCGACTATACACGCAAGGTGATCACCGCCGAGGGAAAGACGCTGGAAGTAGCCTTGAGCAACCCTTCGGCTGGCGCTGCGCCCAAGAAACGGGCGTCATCCGGCGCGTAGCAACCGTACGGCGTCGTCGCGACCGAAGAGATAGAGCAGGGCGCGGATCGCCTGTCCGCGGTCACTTTGCAGTTCCGGATCGGCGCTGAGCAGGGCTCGCGCATCGTCCCGGGCGATCTCCAGGAGGTCGGAATGAAACTCGATGCGTGCGACTTGAAAGCCTGGCGTGCCGGACTGCCGCGTGCCAAGCAATTCGCCCTCACCGCGCAGTTTTAGATCCTCTTCGGCGATGACAAAACCATCCTCGGTTTCGCGCATCACTGCCAGGCGGCGCTTGGCGGTTTCGCCCAAGGGGTCCTTGTAGAGCAATACGCACGAGGACGGCTTGGCGCCACGCCCGACACGCCCACGAAGCTGGTGCAGCTGCGCCAGACCAAAACGCTCGGCATGTTCGATCACCATGATTGTGGCGTCAGGCACGTCGACGCCGACCTCAATCACGGTGGTCGCCACCAAAACCCGCGTCTCACCAGCCTTAAACGCGCGCATCGCTTCGTCTTTTTCGGCGCCCTTCATGCGGCCATGAACCAGCCCAACCTGTTTGCCAAAGACTGGCAGCAGCGATTTGTGCCGGTCTTCAGCCGACATCAGCTTGATCTCGTCGGATTCTTCGACGAGCGGGCAAATCCAGTAGATCTTCTCGCCATTGGCGACCGCTTCGCGCATCCGGTTGACCAGTTCGTCCAGCCGCTCGGCTGGCATAGCGACGGTGCGAATCGGCTGGCGGCCCGCCGGCTTTTCACGCAGGCGCGAGACGTCCATATCGCCAAAGGCTGTCAGCACCAGCGTCCGCGGAATTGGCGTAGCTGTCATCACCAGCATGTCAGGCGCATCCCCTTTGGCAGTCATCGCGAGCCGCTGATGAACGCCAAATCGGTGTTGCTCGTCGACCACCGCCAGCGCCAGCGACTTGAATGTCACGCCGTCCTGGAAAAGCGCATGGGTGCCAATTGCAATGTCGATACTCCCGTCCGCCATGCCCGCCAGCGTTTCGTTTCGATCGCGGCCTTTTTCTCGGCCTGTCAGGATGGCGACGCGCAATCCAACCCTGTCAGCGAGCGGTGCTATGGTGGCCAGGTGTTGGCGCGCCAGAATTTCGGTGGGAGCCATCAGCGCGCCCTGGCCGCCAGCTTCTACGGCGTGCGCCAGCGCCAGCAGCGCGACAACGGTCTTGCCGGAGCCGACATCACCTTGCAGCAGGCGCAGCATTCGATCGGGTTCGGCCAGATCGGCATTGATCTCCTTCAGCGCCAGATCCTGGCTGTCGGTCAGGGAATAGGGCAGCGCTGCGCGCAGTCTTGATACAATGCGTCCGTCGCCAGCCAGCGCCCTGCCTGCAATCCGGCGTACGCGCGACCGGAACAGCGCAAGCGCGATCTGGCCAGCGAGAAGCTCGTCATAACCCAGTCTTCGCCACGCCGCGCTTTCGGGCGAAACATCAACCGGGTCTGCCGGATTGTGAATACGCCTTAGCGCCTGATCGAACGGCGGGAAGGTTTGGCTGCGCAGAATGCCGGCGTCTTGCCATTCCGGCAGCATGGGCAATCGCTCCAGCGATGAAGTGATTGCCCGGCGCAGCACCTTGGACGACAGTCCCGCAGTCAGCGGATAGACCGGCTCGACCAGCGGCAGCGCATCCGTATCCCCAGCGCGCGCTATATGGTCCGGGTGCACCATGCTGGGTCGTCCGTTGAACCATTCCATCCGGCCGCTGACAACGATCAGTTCGCCCTCTGGCATGGCCTTTTCGAGATAGGCTGCGTGCGCGTGGAAAAATGTGAGCGTGATCTCGCCTGTGTCGTCATGCGCGAAAACCCGGTAGGGAACCGAGCGGTTGCCGCGTGGCGGCGGTTGGTGGCGATCAATACGCACCTCCAGCGTGACAATCGCGCCTGCGGGCGCAATCGCAATGCCGGGGCGATTGCGGCGATCTATGATCGAATGCGGAAGCGTAAACAGCAGATCGCCGACCCGCGCAGCGCGGTCGGTGATGTCCGAAGGGACGATCTTTTCAATCAGCGCGGCAACCTTCGGGCCGACCCCGGACAGGGCGGTGATCGGGGAAAACAGCGGATCGAGCAGGGACGGGCGCATGCCGCGACATACTTATGGCAGCAGCGCGGCCATGCAAGGCTGACAGCGCGATGTTTCCACGCTATATGCGCCAGCTTATCAGGACGACACGATGACCGGGACCAAACATACAGGCGAAGGGCTCGACGCTCGCCGCCGCAAGCTTCTTTTTCGATCCTGGCATCGTGGCATGCGTGAGATGGACTTGATTCTCGGCACTTACGCTGACGCTTCCATATCCAGCTTGACCACGGCGGAAATCGAACAATATGAGGCATTGCTCGAAGTTGCGGACACCGAACTATTGCCAGTCCTGACTGGCGAGCGACCGGTGCCAATGAATCAAAACACTGAAATAATCAACAAAATCATCGCCTCACGCCAATCAATTCAGTATTGAAATTATGTCGCTTCTGCCCAAAATAGGCCTGCGCCAAGGCCATACTGGTCAATTTGTCATCGACGGTGTCGCCGACGGCTACGAGGCCTTTGCGCTTGCAGTGGCGGCGCGCGAAACTGCAGGTGACGGACCGGTCATCTTTGTCGCCCGCGATGGCCAGCGTCTTCCGCCGATCGCCGATGCATTGTCATTTGTGGCCCCGGAACTGCCAGTGCTTGAGCTACCGGCCTGGGATTGTCTGCCTTATGATCGAGTCTCGCCGGGTTCGGACGCAGCCGCACGGCGCGTAGAAGCACTTTCGGCTATCGCGGAATTGCGAAACAAGCCGCATCGGGCCGTTATCCTCACCACGGTCAACGCATTGTTGCAACGTGGACCGGCTGCGGAACTGATTGCCGCGCAGGGCTTTAGCGCAAGGCCAGGCAATCAGGTTGGGATGAATAGCCTGATTGCGCGGCTTGAGACATCTGGCTTCGATCGCGTGCCGACGGTGCGGCAGGTTGGCGAGTTCGCGGTGCGCGGCGGCATTCTGGACCTTTTCGCACCGGGCGCCTCGGAGGCTTTGCGGCTCGATTTTTTTGGCGACACTCTGGAATCAATCCGCGCTTTCGACGTCGCCACCCAGCGCACGACCGGTAACCGCAAGATCTTCGCCATGCAGGCGATGAGCGAGGTGACGCTGACGCCAGAGACAATCAGCCGTTTTCGCCGCGCCTATATAGAGGCGTTCGGCGCGCCGTCGCGCGATGATGCGCTGTATGCGGCGATCAGCGAGGGCAGGCGCTTTGCCGGCATGGAGCACTGGCTGCCGCTGTTTTATGATCGGCTGGAAACGCTCTTTGATTATCTTCCGGATGCCCCGGTTGTGCTGGACCACCTGGCTCGTGAAGCTCTGAATGAACGCCACGAACTGATCATCGACCACTATGAGGCGCGCAAGAAGCAGGGCGAAAGCTCCGTCAGGGACGCTGTGCCGTATAAACCGGTCCCACCTGCGCGTCTTTATCTGTCACCTGACGAGGTCACGGCTGCCCTGGCTGACCGTATGGCCGTGGAATTTACGCCCTTCGATGCACCTGAGACGAGCGGACGCAGGCTGATGCATGCAGGCGCGCGCGCCGGACGCAGCTTTGCTGGAGAACGCGCCGACCCCAATGCGAATGTGTTTGATGTGGTGGTGCGTCACATCGCCGAAGAGCGCGCAAGAAGGCGCCGCGTTCTGATTGCCGGCTGGAGCGAAGGTTCTCTCGACCGGCTGACGCAGATTCTCGAAGAACACAAGCTTGGCAATCTGAAACCGGTCTCCACGCTTGAACAACTCCAGAAACTGGAGACCGGGCAGGCGGGTCTGGCCGTTCTGCCGCTTGAAACAGGATTTGAGACGGACGAACTGGTCGTTGTCGCTGAACAAGACATTCTGGGCGACCGGCTGGTACGCCGCTCGAAGAAGCGCAAACGCGCCGCCGACTTCATCGCCGAAGCCACATCGCTCTCTGCCGGCGATATCGTCGTGCATGCCGACCATGGCATTGGCCGCTTTGTTGGCCTGAAAACGATTGAAGCCGCCGGCGCGCCGCATGACTGCGTCGAAATTCACTATGCGGGCGACGACCGCCTCTACCTGCCAGTCGAAAATATCGAGCTTTTGTCGCGCTTCGGCTCGGACAATGCAGAGGCGACGCTGGACAAACTTGGCGGCGGCGCCTGGCAGTCGCGCAAGGCGCGTCTGAAACGCCGGCTGCTCGAAATGGCTGGCCAACTGATCAAGCTGGCGGCGGAACGGCAGATGCGCTCGGCTCCGGTCATGCTGCCCCCTGAAGGGCTTTATTCAGAGTTTGCCGCGCGCTTCCCCTATGAAGAAACCGATGATCAACAGAATTCGATCGATGCGGTGACGGAAGATCTATCGCTTGGCAAGCCGATGGATCGGCTGATCTGCGGCGATGTCGGCTTCGGCAAGACCGAGGTGGCGCTGCGCGCTGCCTTTCTTGCTGCGATGGAAGGTTTCCAGGTCGCGGTCGTCGTGCCAACGACACTGTTGGCCCGTCAACATTTCAAGACTTTTTCGCAGCGCTTTTCAGGTCTCCCGGTCAACGTGCGTCAGGCATCGCGCATGGTCGGAACGAAAGAACTGGCGGAGACCAGGAAAGGGATTGCAGACGGCACGGTGGACATTGTTGTTGGCACGCATGCGCTGCTCGGCAATTCGATCTCGTTCAAAAACCTTGGCCTCCTGATTATTGATGAGGAGCAGCATTTTGGCGTCAAGCACAAGGAACGGCTGAAAGAACTGAAAAGCGACGTGCATGTCTTGACCTTGTCAGCCACGCCGATCCCGCGCACGCTGCAGCTTGCCTTGACCGGCGTGCGCGAACTGTCCCTGATCGCGACCCCGCCGGTCGACCGCATGGCGGTGCGCACCTTCATCTCTCCGTTCGATGCGCTGACTATCCGCGAAACACTGCTGCGCGAGCGCTATCGCGGCGGCCAGTCGTTCTATGTTGCGCCGCGTATCGCCGACCTGCCCGAAATCACCGAGTTTTTGCGCACTGAAGTGCCTGAGTTGAAGGTTGCGGTCGCCCATGGCCAGATGGCGCCGGGGCACCTCGAAGACATCATGAACGCCTTCTATGACGGTCAATACGACGTGTTGTTGTCAACCAGCATCGTCGAATCCGGTCTCGATATCCCGACCGCCAACACGATGATCGTGCACCGCGCTGACATGTTCGGGCTGGCCCAGCTCTATCAGTTACGCGGGCGGGTCGGGCGCTCGAAGGTGCGCGCCTATGCGCTGTTTACGCTGCCGGCCAACCGCAAACTGACAGACACCGCAGACCGCCGCCTCAAGGTGCTGCAATCGCTGGATACGCTGGGCGCCGGCTTCCAGTTGGCCAGTCATGACCTCGATATCCGTGGCTCCGGCAACCTGCTCGGCGAAGAGCAGTCAGGCCACATCAAGGAGGTCGGATTCGAGCTTTATCAGCAGATGCTCGAAGAGGCGGTGATGGAGATGAAGGGGTCGGGCGAGGAGCTTGATTCAGGCTGGTCGCCGCAGATCACAGTGGGGACAGCTGTGATGATCCCGGAAGAATATGTGCCGGATCTGCAGTTACGGTTGTCGCTCTATCGCCGCCTTGGCGATCTCCAGGACGCCGAAGAAATTGACGCTTTTGGCGCTGAGCTGATCGACCGTTTTGGCCCCTTGCCGGATGAAGTCGAGCATCTCTTGAAGATCGTCTTCATCAAGGCGCTGTGCCGCAAGGCCAATGTCGAAAAACTCGACGCCGGACCGAAGGGCGTGGTGATCCATTTCCGCAAACGCGAATTCGCCAACCCGGCCGGTCTGGTCGGCTATATCGGGCAGCAGGGCTCACTGGCCAAGATCCGGCCCGACCACAGCATCGTCTTGATGCGCGACTGGCCGACGCCCGAAAAGCGGCTGGCTGGTTCTGCTGTAGTGATGACCCAGTTGGCGAGGTTGGTGGAGAAGGCGGCGGCTTAGAGCGACCGCCGGGCTGGCTGAATTGGACCGTCACTGACCAGCGTAGGGATCAGCCAATGCAGCATCAGGTTTGCTGACTGGAACCTTGGTCAGCGAAGTTTCCTTTGCCATCGCCTGCGCGCCCTTCTTCAGCAGTATCTTGCGGAAAGAAGGATGCATGCCGCCATCTGAATAAGACTGCATGCTCATCACGCCGCCGGTCGCCAGCGTATCGGCGAAAAGCTTCTCGTCGGAGCTTATCCGCGAGGCGACCAATGGGTCCATCTTCTTGACAGCAGCAGGGCAGGCGGCGCGTGGATCGCTCGGTTCGCCATCGACGAATTCAGTGTTGAAGACGTATTTGCCGCCGCAATAGGACACCTGCGGCTGGCGTTTGGTCACCTCAAAGATGTCGTAGCCTTCTTTGATGTTCTGCCAGTAGGCAAAATCCGGGTGGTTCTTGTGCGAGGCCATGTTCTTTGGCGTCATGCGGAACGGAAAGGCCTGCACCTGGAAGCCGGGTTGACCGCCCTTCAACGCGTCGCGCACAACCGGATAGATTTCAGCCATTGCCTCGTCGGTCATCGCGTAGCAGCCCTGACTTGAGCAGGCCCCGTGCACCATCAGCGCGTCCCCGGTATAGCCGAGCGCCGCGTCGAGCCGATTCGGGAAGCCGATATCGAAAGACAGGTAGTAACGCGATTTCGGGTTCAGCTGTCTCGCATTGACCGTATAGAAACCTTCGGGCGCGCGCCGGTCGCCGGTCTTTTTCTTCGGGCCGAGATCGCCGGACCAGCGGCAGATCGGATAGGTCTTCAAGAGCGCAAATTTGCCCGACGGCGTGCGCTTCCAGATTTCCAGTTCGCTTTCCTGCTTGAAGATGCGAACCAGCACTGCGCCATCGGCGCGCATTTGCTTCTTGGCCATCTCGCCCTTTAGGCGCGGCGAAATCGATTGGGTCGCCTTCTGGTCAAGCTCCAGCGTCGACGCCACGCAGCCGCCCAACATCGCGCTAAGCGTTCCAAGAACGAGAATTTTTGCAAGACCGCGACGCATGTACATTTCCAGACAGTCGAGCCAGGCGCTCACTTTGCGCCAACGCCCGATATTTGGTCGATCCGGCTTAATTAAAAGTTTAGCGACCGGTTAACCGACTGTATTGCTGTCTCAACCGGCCCAATGCGGCGACAACAGGGCAAATGTGGCGCAAAGTTCCCGCTACATGATCACTTCAGGTCCAGCGTCCGCAATCTCAGCGCGTTGGCGATAACCGACACGGAAGAGAAGCTCATTGCCAGCGCCGCAAGCATTGGCGAAAGCAGAATGCCGAATGCCGGATAGAGAATACCCGCAGCAATTGGCACGCCGATGACATTGTAGCCGAAGGCCCAGAACAGGTTCTGCTTGATATTGCGGATTGTCGCCTGCGCCAAGGTGCGAGCCCGGACGATGCCTGTCAGGTCACCCTTGACCAACGTGATGCCAGCGCTTTCGACCGCGACATCTGCCCCGGTGCCCATTGCGATCCCGACATCGGCGGCGGCAAGAGCTGGCGCGTCATTAACTCCGTCGCCGGCCATCGCGACTTTCGCCCCTTTGGCTTGAAGCTCGTCGATCAGCGCTTTCTTGGATTCAGGCAACATGCCGGCCCGCACTTCGTCGATGCCGAGTTTTGCTGCGACGGCTTTCGCCGTGCGCTCATTGTCGCCGGTCGCCATGATGATCTTGAGACCCTTTTCATGCAGCGCGCGGATCGCGTCGGCGGCGCTTGATTTGATCGGATCGGCGACGGCGACAATGCCGCCGGCCTTGCCGTCAACCGCGACATACATAGCCGTTTTGCCTTCGCTGGCGAGCTGATCGACAGTGCCCTCTAGGGCGGCGACATCGATGCCCGCCATCATCGCCGCATTGCCCAGCATCACAGTCTTGCCGCCGACCAGGCCGCGCACGCCCTTGCCGGTGACAGCTTCAAACTCAGTCACGGCATGAAGCTTCGCGCCGCGCACTTTTGCGCCCGCCACAATGGCGTCGGCCAGTGGGTGTTCCGAACCCTTCTCCAGGCTCGCGGCGAGCGCCAGCAGGGTTGTTTCGTCCACGCCCTTTGCAACCACGTCCGTCAGCGCCGGCCGTCCTTCGGTCAGCGTTCCGGTCTTGTCGACGATGAGTGTGTCCACCGCGGCAAAACGCTCCAGCGCCTCGGCGTCGCGGATCAGAACGCCGGCATGGGCGCCGCGCCCCGTTGCTGTCATGATTGACATTGGCGTCGCCAGACCCAGCGCACACGGACACGCAATGATGAGCACCGAGACGGCGGCGACGATGGCGTAGACCAGCGGGGGCTGAGGGCCAAGCAAGGCCCAGGCTATGAAGGCGACAATGGCGACCAGCACCACAGCTGGCACAAAATAGTAGGACACGCGATCGGCCAGCCCCTGGATCGGAGCGCGCGAACGTTGCGCCTTGGCCACCATGTCGACAATGCGGGACAGCATCGTGTCTGCGCCCACCTTCTCGGCTCGCATGATCAACGCGCCGTTTTTGTTCAAGGTGCCGCCGGTGAGATGGTCTCCCGCCGTTTTTTCGACCGGTACCGGTTCGCCGGTGATCATTGACTCGTCGACCGAGGAGCGACCGTCGGTCACTACGCCGTCAACCGGCACGCTTTCACCTGGCCGCACGCGTAGCAAATCGCCGGTCACGATCTGATCCAGCGGCAAATCAACTTCAGCGCCATCCGCGCCGATGCGGCGCGCTGTCTTTGGCGCGAGGTCCAGCAATGCGCGGATAGCCGAGCCGGTCCGCTCGCGTGCTTGCAATTCTAGCACCTGGCCTAGAAAGACCAGCGCCACGATCACCGCTGACGCCTCGAAATAGACCGGAACCGAGCCGCCATGTCCGCGAAACTGGTGCGGGAAGATGCCGGGGAAAAGGGTGGCGACGACGCTGTAGGAATAGGCAGCGCCTACGCCAATGGCGATCAGAGTCCACATATTGGGACTGCGGTTGACAATGGAGGCCCAGCCGCGCCGGAAGAATGGGATTGCCGCCCAAAGCACGACTGGCGTCGCCAGAATGAACTCGATCCAGACCGCCGTGCGTTCGCCGATCCAGTCGCGTATGGGCAGGCCGAACATTGGTCCCATTGTGAGAATCAGCAATGGCGCCGAGAGAGCGGCGCTTATCCAGAAGCGGCGCGTAAAGTCGATCAGTTCCGGGTTGGGTCCATCATCAAGCGACGGCGTCATCGGTTCGAGCGCCATGCCGCAAATCGGGCAGTCGCCAGGCCCTTCCCGTACGATCTCCGGATGCATGGGGCAGGTGTAGAGCGTGCCTTTGGGCATTGCTTCAGGGGCGGGACGATCGCCGAGATATTTCTCCGGGTCAGTCTCGAACTTCGCCTTGCAGCCTGCGGAACAGAAATAGAATTTCTGGCCTTCGTGTTTCAGGAAATGCTTCGCCGTAGAGCGGTCGACATTCATGCCGCAGACTGGGTCCTTGGCCATCTTGTAGGCCTCCGGATCCGCGAGGAATTTTGTACGGCAGCCCTCGCAGCAGAAATAATAGGTGTGGCCGTCGAGTTCGACGGTTGGTTTGCCCCCATTCGGGTCGACGATCATGCCGCAGACAGGATCGCGGACAATCGCGCCGGCTGCCACACCGGCTGGCTTGGCGTGACCTCCGCAGCAGCTGCCGCCGGCGGCGTGGTTGTGGTCGTGATGGCTGTGGTCGTGCTGGTTCATCGTCGTCCCAATCTGGCAATCTGTGGCAGAGATAGGGTTTCCAGTAACTGGAAGGTCAAGTCCAAAAAAAGTTGCGTGGCGCGTAATGGCCGGTAGACGCAACATATTGGCAGTGGACAAACAGGGCAGCCCCTTGTCCACTTCCGCTTTCACGTTACCTGTTGGGTTATGCTCCGCATTGAAGATATCAATATTGCCAAGATTTATGTGCCGACCGCCCGCCGCAAGACGCTGCACCCCGAAACGGTGCGGCTCCTGGCGGAAGACATCGTCGAGAACGGCCAGAAGACTCCAATTCAGGTGCGTGTAGATGGCGATCGCTACGTGCTTGTCGAGGGCCTGCACAGGCTCGAAGCTGTCAAGTGGCTCGGCGAGGCCACAATAAAAGGCTATCTGGTGCAGGCGCGCCGCCACTGATTTCGAAAAAGTCTGTATTTGTCGTCAAAGTGGCCTGAGCCACCATCCTGATATGATTTCACCGGCTTCGACGATGATAACGCCGACCTCGCATTTGTGTGACCTCCCGATGGCGCGGTAACCATTTTGATTCAAACTTTGTTGGCATTTTAGACATCATAAAGGGAGCGATTGCCCGGCGGTGTTTGCACGGGTCTGTTTTGTTTTGCGTACAGGTCCCGCATGCGTTCCACGGGCATCATTTCCACGCTTTTTGCCGGCCTTCTGGCCGCTGGCTGCACGTCCAGCAGCCTGAGCGATCTGCAGCCGTCCAGTGAGACGACCGCATCAGTTGCGCGGCCACGAATGGCATTGTCGTCGGTCGATGAAGTGCTGGCGACCGAAGTGCAGCCGTCGGCGGGAAGGCAGCGGTCCGACAGATCGCCGCCGCTTGCAGATATCGCCGAGGACGACGAACCTGACGTGACGCCAATTGCGTTGGTTTCACCGAAGAAACCGGCGTTCAAGTCGATCAAAACTGAAGAAGCAGTCGTGAAGTCGCCGCTTGACGGCGGAACGATTCATCGCCGCCGTTTCCGGGACGCCAAGCCAATCAATTTCGGCTCCGCTTCACCGAAGAAGCTCGCAGTGCATGGCGTCGATGTTTCGCGCTGGCAGGGCGATATCGACTGGCAGCGGCTCAAAACCCAAGGCGCCAACTTCGCCTATATCAAATCTACTGATGGCGGCGATCACCTCGACCCGATGTTCCGCAAGAATTGGAACGGCGCAGCCAAGGCCGGCATTGCTCGTGGCGCCTATCACTTCTTCTACTGGTGCCGCGCTGCGAGTTCGCAGGCAGACTGGTTTATCCGCAATGTGCCCAAGGTCGAAGGTGCGCTGCCGCCGGTGATCGACGTTGAATGGAATCACCAGTCAAGCTGCAAGAAACGTCCGTCGCCGGCGACCGTGCGCGAAAAGATGCAGGTATTCATGGACCGGCTCGAGGCGCATTACGGCCAGAGGCCCGTCATCTACACAGCGCCGGACTTTTACGAGGACAATTTGAAGGGTGCTTTCAAGGACTATCCGTTCTGGCTGCGCTCAGTCGCCGCCCATCCAATCAAGCGTTACCCAAATCGCAAATGGGTGTTCTGGCAATATTCGGGATCGGGCCTGTCGCAAGGCGTTAACGGCCATATTGATCTCAACGCCTTCCATGGATCAGAGTCGGAATGGCGCACCTGGCTCGGACGCAATGCCGGCTAGGCTAGGGAAGGTGGCGGACGGCTTTGCCGTCCGCCCATATAGAATCAGTTGACCGAAGTCAGCGTCATCGACGTTCCCGTTGCCGCGAGGTTCAAGCCGACCTGACCGGTAACGCTGATCGTCTGCAGATGGATTGAACCTGATGTTCCGCCGATCAGGATATTGGCGCCGACGCCAAAGCCGACAGTCGCTTCAGCGGTCGCACCCTCGTAAATGCCGGCCAGCGAGCCGTTATGATAACCCGCTGTCGGCGCAAAGACGGCCCAAACCAGCTTGCCCTGGGTGGTAAAGCCGATATCGACTCCCATCTTGCGGATCGCGCCGGCGTAGTTGTCAGTCTCGCCGTTCGTCGAACGGAATGTGCAGGCAACTTCCTTCGACGAGCCCAGAACGTAGCCAACGCCGCCGCCAATGTCGCAAGTCAGCGTGCCGATGCGCACTCCGCCGGATGCTCCGGTTGCTGCGACCGGTTCCAGGTTCTGGACGTCTGCTGCGTGGGCGACTGATGCGGCAAGCGCCAGCGGCGCAAGGAAAGATGAAATCAACAAAGTCTTCATGGTGTTCTCACTGTACAATTGGCGGCCGAATCTTGGGTGTCCGGCGCAACTGGATCGTGCTTTCACGCCAACAAGGCGAAAACCCGGCGAGCTCTTGGGCTTTTGGAGGCGGAGCCGATCATCGCCTGCAATCGTCTCAACCGTTGCAACGCGGCAACGATTGTTTTAGCGACGGAGCAACGCAGGAAAGCACTATCATGACGATTGTCGACACTCGCACACCCGAACCGAAACGCTTCATCTCCGGCGCGACCGGCGACTGGGAAATCATCATCGGCATGGAAGTTCATGCCCAGGTGACGTCGGAGTCAAAACTCTTTTCAGGCGCATCGACGGCATTCGGAGCGGAGCCCAACGCCAATGTCAGTCTGGTCGATGCCGCAATGCCGGGCATGTTGCCCGTCATCAACGAGGAATGCGTGCGCCAGGCGATCCGCACCGGCCTTGGCCTCAAGGCGCAGATAAACCACAAGTCGGTCTTTGACCGGAAGAACTACTTCTATCCTGACCTGCCGCAGGGCTACCAGATTTCTCAGTACAAGAGCCCGATCGTCGGCGAGGGCTTGGTGACCATCTCGGTCGGTCCGGACAAGAAGGGCCAGTTCGAGGACATTGAGGTCGGTATCGAGCGCCTGCATCTGGAGCAGGATGCCGGAAAGTCGATGCATGACCAGCATCCGACCATGTCATATGTCGACCTGAACCGCTCCGGCGTAGCGTTGATGGAGATTGTATCAAAGCCTGACATGCGCTCCGCCGACGAAGCCAAGGCGTTTCTGACCAAGCTGCGTTCGATTGTGCGCTATCTCGGCACCTGCGACGGCAATATGGACGAGGGGTCGATGCGCGCCGACGTCAACGTCTCCGTCCGGCGTCCCGGCGGCGCATTTGGCACGCGCTGCGAGATCAAGAACGTCAACTCGATCCGCTTTGTCGGCCAGGCGATTGAGGTCGAGGCCCGCCGCCAGATCGAAATCCTTGAAGATGGTGGCGCGATCGACCAGGAAACGCGCCTTTTCGACCCGGTGCGCGGCGAGACGCGGTCCATGCGCTCCAAGGAAGAGGCGCATGACTACCGCTATTTCCCTGATCCGGATCTTTTGCCGCTCGAGTTTGATCAGGCCTATGTCGATGAACTGGCCAAATACCTGCCCGAATTGCCCGACGACAAGAAGGGCCGACTGATCGAAAAGCTTGGCCTCTCGGCCTACGACGCCTCGGTGCTGGTCTCGGAAAAGGCGATTGCCGATTATTACGAGCTGACAGCTGATGGCCGCGACGGCAAGCTGGCGGCCAACTGGGTGATCAACGATCTGCTTGGCGCTTTGAACAAATCCGGCCAAACTATTGAAGAATCGCCAGTTTCGCCCGATCAGCTCGGCGCGATCCTCGACCTGATCAAAGAAGGAGTGATCTCCGGCAAGATCGCCAAGGACCTGTTCGAGATCGTCTGGACCGAAGGCGGCGACCCGCGCGAGATCGTTGAGACGCGCGGCATGAAGCAGGTCACCGACACCGGCGCGATTGAAAAAGCGGTTGACGAGATCATCGCCGCCAACCCGGATAAGGTCGAACAGGCGCGCGCAAAACCGTCTCTGGCCGGCTGGTTTGTCGGTCAGGTGATGAAGGCGACGGGCGGCAAGGCCAATCCGCAGGCGGTCAACAATTTGATCAAGGCCAAGCTCGGAATCGAATAGCCCGCTGGGCGACAGGACTTATTGTACTTCGTCGATGCAGATGGAGCGCAGGTCGCCATTGGGTAGTTTGTTGTAACACCGCTGATTTGATTTGCAGTTGGGATCGCCATTGGGTGTGACTGTGCCGCCGAGGCGCTCGCATTCCTGCGCAGTCAAATTTACCGCGCCGCCGGTCGTCCTGATGCCGCCGTCTCTCGGCTTTGGCGCCCTGGCGACGGGCTTCTTTTTTGTTTCGGCAATGGCGACGGGACAACTTGTCTGAACGGCGCAGGTTGGCGAAGGCCCGGCGAAAACCGGCGCAGCAGACAGGGGGGTGGCGCTGAAAATCAGAATCGCCGACGAAGCGACAAAGGACTTTGAGATTGGGAAGGTCATGTCAGTAACTCCCTCAGGCTTTACCGACAGTCACGTTAGCACTTCGCCAGATACAAGCAATCGGCATTTGTCATGCAGCCGGCGCTGCTGAAACAGCGGGAAAGTCGTGCTTTTTGTCCGTCGCGCTATAGGATTGACACATGTTCATTCGCACTGCCACCGCACGAGATATCCCCGCGATCCGCACGCTTTTGGTCGAAACCTGGCACGACGCCTATGACGCCATCTACGGCGCTGAGAAGGTGACGGCGGTTACGGACGAATGGCATTCGATCCGGTCGCTGACGGCGCGTCTGAACCAGCCGCGCTCGGAATTTTTGGTCGCCGATGATGGCCAGCAACTGGGCGGCATGGCTTATGCCGAAGCAGACGAAACCGGCCAAACTGTCAATTTGCGCCAGCTCTATGTCCGGCCCGGGCAACAAGGTAGGGGTATTGGTGGCTTGTTGATGGACGAAGTCGAAGATTCATTTCCTGAGGCCCGGCGTTTCACGCTCGAAGTGGAGCAGGCCAACGCCAAGGCCGTGCGCTTCTATCAGTTGCGCGGATTTGTCGATGACGGTTCTTCGCAGGGCACGTGCGCCCGCTCAGGGATCAGCAAAACGGCCCGCGCCATGGTTCTTGTGCGCGGCGCTGGCTGACCTGGTCTATTCCAGCACAGTTTCTTTGCCTTTTGGATCGACGACCGTGCCGACATGACAATTCTGGATTGTCTTCTTGTCCTGGTGTTCACAGCGCAGCTTGCCAGCTGCGATCGCGGCCGCGCGGCTTGGCCAGCCGCAAGAAAACTCGGCCCAGTGAATGCCCTCCTTGTGCTGGACGCCAATCGTGAAGCTCCAGCCTGCCGGAAAACACCAGGCGACGCGCGCGCAATCCTGCGGCAGGGCGCCGCCGCTTTCGACACATTTCTGACGAGCGCAGGCCATGGCTTTTTCCGGCGTGCCGCCAACGCAATGGCCTGAGCCTTGTTCCGGCGCATAGGCGAAGGCGATGCCGCTGAGATTGTCGGCCCGCTCTTCCTGTGCGGCTGCGGGCAGGACGCAAATTAGTGACAGGGCTGCTATGAGAACGAGGTTGCGGACCATTGATGCACCCACATCGACAAGCCCATCAAAGGTCATTTTCCGATACTGCGCAAGACCAGCCATGCGACCGTCAGCGCGCCAGCACCAACGCCCAATAGCGGCGCTTGCCGGTTTTGTCGGGCGCTGACGCCAGCCCGTAACGGGTGAAAGCCGGATTCAGGATGTTGCGGCGATGCGGTGGCGAGTCCATCCAGCGCCGGAACAGTTCATCAGTCCCGAATGCGCCATAGGCGATGTTTTCTGCGGCGCCGCCATTGGTCTCAACGCTTTTCATGCGCTCAGCAAAAGCGCCGCCATCGGTCGTGTGATTCATCGTATCGGCGCGCGCCATGTTTTGCGCCTGAATGGCGGCGGCTTTCTCCAGCCCGCTATCGGCGCTGAGCGGCCCAAGCCCGTTGCTGTTGCGAATTTCAGGCAGTGATGTTGGCCCGGTGTAAGCCTTGCCGCCAGGGCCTCCGGCGCAACTGGCAAGCGTCAGCATGGCCGCAAGGGCAATCAGTCCAGACGTGCGGTTTTTTGGCGGAGTCAGCATCGAGTGAGGCTCCATGGCAGGCTTGCCGTTATCAGCGTCAAACATGGCAATTTTTGTAGAAGCGCCAGCGCTCAGGCTTGGGGTATATCCATATTGTCGATCAGCCGTGTGCGGCCAAGCCAGGCTGCTGCAAGAATGCGCCCCGGCAATCCGGGCCGCCAGTGACCGAGCGTTCCCGCCTCGCGCGCTGCAATGTAGTCGACCTTGTCGAAACCGGCGCCGACAACCGAGTCTTTGGCCTGCTGGAGCGCTATTTCCGGGTTCGCGCCGTCGGCCAGTTCCGCGCCGGTCTCGCGCATGATCAAATTCAGCTTGCGGGCGACTACGAGTTCAGCCGTGCTTAGATAGGCATTGCGGGACGACATGGCCAGGCCGAACGCGTCGCGCACGGTTGGCGCGCCTACAATCTCGACCGGAATGTCGAGGTCGCGGCATAGCTTCTTGACCACGCAAAGCTGCTGGTAGTCCTTCTCGCCAAAGATCGCATAGTCGGGCGTTGCTTGCAGGAAGAGCTTTGCCACAACTGTCGCTACGCCGGCGAAAAATTGCGGCCTGAAATCGGTCTCGAGTCCTTGCGATGGCCCGCCAATGTGGATCGAAGCGTCAAACCCGTCCGGATACATGTCCGCCCCGCCAGGCGTGTAGGCCAGATGCGCCCCGGCTTTGCCCAGCGTGTTTAGATCCCGCTCCAGCTGGCGTGGATATTTGTCGAGATCCTCCGTCGGCGCAAATTGCTTCGGGTTGACAAAAATCGACACCACGCAGCGGTCGGCGGCCTCCAACGCTTTTTCCACCAGCGAGACATGGCCGTCATGCAGCGCGCCCATGGTCGGAACCATGGCTACAGAAAAACCCTTGCGTTTCCAGGCCGATACCGCCTTGCGCAAATCCGAAACAGTGGAAACGACGACAGGCTGTTTCATTGCGGCTTGGCGACCGGTTTCTGGAAGGTGTGCTGAGGCTGCGGGAAGCTGCGGCTGCGCACTTCAGTTGCGTATTGCGCGCCCGCCGCTGAGACGTGGTCGCGCAAATTGGCGTATTCCTTGACGAATTTTGGCACCCGGTCGACCGTCAGGCCAAGCGCATCGTCAATAACCAGAATCTGTCCGTCGCAGGCCGCACTTGCGCCGATCCCAATGGTCGGGATTGAGATCTGCCGGGTGATCTCCGCCGCCACCGGTTCGATCACACCTTCAATGACGACGGCAAACGCGCCAGAAGCCTCGACTGCCTTGGCATCGCGAAACAGGGCGGCAATGTTGTCGTCGGTCTTGCCTTTGATTTTGTATCCGCCTTCTTTTTCAACAGATTGCGGTAATAGCCCAATGTGACCGAGGACCGGTATGCCCGCGCCTGTGATGGCGGATATGTGCTTTGCCATGACCTCGCCGCCCTCCAGCTTCACAGCTGAACAGCCAGTTTCCGCCATGATGCGGCGAGCGGATTTCAACGCATGGGCGGGTGATTTTTCGTAGGAGCCGGCAGGCATGTCGACCACCACGCAGGCTCGCCGTGCGCCGCGCATGACTGCCTGACCGTGCGCGATCATCATGTCCATGGTCGCGCCAAGCGTATTGGCATGGCCGTGCAGGACCATGGCCACGCTGTCGCCGACAAGAAGCAGTTCGACATGCGGGTCGAGCAAGCGGGCGATCGGATAGGTGTAGGCAGTCAGCGTAACAAGCGGAATGCCGCCTTTGGCGGCCCGAATTTGGTCCGGCGTGATCCGTTCGACGACCTGGCTGTCGTCGCCGACCGTTTCATTCGATGCATAGGCCGCCACCGCTGTCTCCCCGCAAACTCATGGCCGGTGACCCAATGGCTGGCCACGCCGCTTTGTGTATGAGGCGCGAGTAGCCAACGCAAGTTGGTCGTTTGCGGGGATTGGCCAAACTTTGCTTGCCTTAGACTGCAGGCAGGGCCATAACCGGCCCAATCGCGACGCATACACGAGCTTTGTCCATGTCGATGAAGACATTCTTCACACAGTTTTTTACCTGGTGGAACGGCCAGACCCTGAACACGCGTTTCAGCACCTGGCGCTTCGGAACCAAGGTCGGTGAAGATGAGCAGGGAAATGTTTATTATGAGGGCGGCAAGGATTCTGAGGGGCGCACGCGCCGCTGGGTAATCTACAACGGCGTTTCGGAAGCTTCGCGCATTCCGCCGGGCTGGCATGGCTGGATTCACTATCGTGTCGACACGCCGCCCGTTGACCAGAATTATAAGCCGCGTGAATGGCAAAAGCCGCATCAGCCAAACCTGACGGGCACGCCGCAGGCATATCATCCGCCCGGTTCCATCCTGCACGTCGGGCACCGCCCGCAGGTCACCGGCGACTACGACGCATGGACGCCTGGCTCCTGACAAGCGAATTTTACCGCTCGCTGCCTCTGTTTGGGCCACAATTTCCGTCTACGGCCAGAATCGTGTCTAAACGCGGCATGGTCCGTGACAGGAAGCATCCTTGATGAAGCAACCCGGAGCCTCGAAACGCATCGCAGCCCTCGTGGCGGCCTGTCTTCTGTCGGCGACGCCCGCAGCGTCGTTTGCGCAGGATGAGCTTGACGCGCCGGATGAATCAAAGCTCGACAATACGCCGTCCATCATCGAAAAACCGGAAGTGAAAAAGGAACCGCAGCGCGTTTCCAATCCGGTCGCCGAGTTTGCCGGACTCGACAAGATCACCGGTCGCATCATCAGCTTTGACGTGTATGTCAACGAAACGGTGCAGTTTGGAGCGTTACAGGTCACGCCCAAAGTCTGCTATTCGCGCCCTGATGCGGAAGAGCCGAAGACCGACACTTTTGTCGAAGTGGACGAGATCACGCTTGACCGCAAGATTCGCCGCATCTTCACCGGTTGGATGTTTGCCGAAAGTCCCGGTTTGAACGCTGTCGAACACGCTGTCTATGACGTCTGGCTCAAGAGCTGCAAGCAGAAGTCCAGCGTTCCGCCGCCCGAGCAGGCCAAGACGGGCGGTTGATCCGCCAGCACTTGGAGGCAACGTTTTAGAAATCGTCCTCCCGGTCAGTAGGCTGCTGCGGTTCGGCATTTTTGCTGCGCTGGAACGTGTAACCGGTCTCAACCGCCGCCTTGCCAAACTTGTCGCGCAGCAAGTCGATGGCCCCCTCCGCCAGCGCGCGTTTTCGCGCACCTGTGTCGACGAGATCGGGCGGGTCGGCTCGCCCGGCGTCCGAGAGGTCGTGCACGCCAATGCCGAGCAGGCGAAACTTGGTTCCGTCGAGTTCGCGCGCCATCATGTTCAGGCCGGCTTCGAAGATGCGGTCGGCCAGCCTGGTCGGATCTGCCAACTGGCGGCTGCGTGTGCGGATTTTGAAGTCGACCGTCTTCAACTTCAGCACTACCGTGCGCCCCGCAATGCCGGCTTTTTTCAAGCGCGCCGAAACCTTTTCCGACAACGCCCGAAGCACTGGCGCAAGGTCGTCGCGGTGCGAAAGGTCAACGTTGAAGGTGGTTTCGGCAGAGATGCTCTTGTCCTCTCGATCCGAATGCACCGTGCGTTCGTCCTGTCCGCGTGACAGATAGTATAGGCGGCTCCCCATGACGCCATAGCGCCGCATCAATGCCTCCAACTCCATGGTTTGCAACTGACCGATGGTCCGGACGCCGTCGCGCGCCAGCGTATCGGTAAACACTTTTCCGACGCCCCAGATCAGGCTGACAGGTTGATCGGCAAGAAAGGTGGTCGCTTCCGCTTCGCCAATCACAGCAAAGCCGCGCGGCTTGTTGAGGTCGGAGGCGACTTTTGCGAGAAATTTGCAATAGGAGAGGCCTACCGAAACGGTGACGCCGAGTTGCGTCTCAACCTTGCTGGCAAAATCCGCGAGCACTAAGGCTGCGGGTCGTCCGTGAAGGCGCGCCGTACCGCTCAAATCTAGAAATGCCTCATCAATCGAGATCGGTTGCACCAGTGGCGTCAGCGCTTCCATCATTGTGCGAATCTGGCGTCCCACGCGCACATATTTTTCCATATCTGGTTTGACTACGACCGCATCGGGACAGGCGGCGAGCGCCTTGAACATCGGCATCGCTGAGCGCACCCCGCGAATGCGCGCAATATAGCAGGCGGTGGACACGACACCGCGCTTGCCGCCGCCGACAATCACCGGCTTGTCACGCAGTTCCGGATTGTCCCGTTTTTCAACCGCGGCGTAGAACGCGTCGCAGTCGACATGCGCCAGTTGCAACCGGTAGAGTTCGGCATGCCGCAGCAAGCGCGGGCTTCCACATGCCTCGCAGCGCGCCGTCTTTCTGGACTGTTGGCGCAAACAGTCTCGGCAGAAGCCGAACTCCGGATCGTTGACGGCGGAGGTCATGGGCGCAAACTTGATGTGAACTCAAGTGATGTTAAACGAGATGGGCCGCAGCAGCAATTCCGCCCGGCGAACGCGCTGTGGAGGAGATGTCAGCCTCTAAATGGTGCGCCGGCCGTCGGTGCCGACGCCTGGACGCGACAGGCTTTAGAAATTGATTGTAACTCGATGAATCATCGCGCAAATCCGAGCGCCCTGGCGATCATCGGGCCCGCCTCGGACCATTGGTCGACAACCGCGATGTCAGACGGCAGAGGCGGCAGGAGTTGGCGAAGACTCGGCATCGCCATCAGGTTGAACAGGTGTGCGTCTGCGACTGACTCGCGCGCTGACAGGAGATTGCGCGGGATGTCGTCGACAAAAGCCACCGGACGATGGTGGTCGCCGCGCAACGCCCGTATCGCCGGGCCTTTGGCTGTTTCGGTGGTCAGCAGCGGGTAGGGGAATCCCAGACTGTCCAGCAATTCGCGCCGGACGCTGCGGTGAGCATGCGGCATGGCGGTCAGCAACACGATTTCAGCATGGCGGGCCAGCCCGGCAACCGCCTCGGCAGCGCCGTCAACCTCGATTTGCCAGTCGGCTTGCGCCGCGAAGAAGTCGGCGATGAACTGCGCGACGCGCTCGTCGCTCGCCAGTTCACCGCTCGGACGATGCTTGATATTGCCGCGCAGCCGAAACGACCCGAATGCTATTTCGTGTTCATTCGATTGGATGTAGCGGGTGAACGGCCCGACAAATTCGAGCAGCACATCATCCACGTCAAGTACCAGCAAAGGCCGCGAATCCAGCGCCAGTTCAGCGATCTGGCGGGCGGTTTCGGGGTCGTCGCTCATGTCGAATGGTCCCAGCGGTCATCGCCAGTCGGCAGCGCGCGCGCCGCACCCGCTATCGCCTGCGGCGCCAGGCCGGTCGCCTGGCTCAACGCCATCAGGCTTGGTTCATGGGCGAGAAAGAATGTCAGAACGCCGGCCATGAACCCCGGTTGCGTCGCCGCCGTCCGGATCGCACTGGCCTCAATGCCGGACAGCGCCAGAAAGCGCGGCAGCAGCTCTGGATCCGACGCAAGAAAAGCCAGCGCCTGTACCGCAATGTCTTCTGCATTCGCCTGGTTTACGGCCACGGGCGCCACCTTGAATTCGAGATCGACGCACGGGGCTTAACCCCGCCCGTTCTGAACGGCAAGCGCCATCTCCTTGATGCGATTCGGCAATTTCCGTTTCGTCAACGTTCTTGTCATAGTGTGGCGAGGGAATCAGCAGGAACGCCGCCGCCTTTCCGGCGGCTTGAACACCGCTGGACATGGGCGCGCCGGATGGCAAAAAAAGTAATGATCGTCGAGGACAACGAGCTCAACATGAAGCTCTTCCGCGACCTTATCGAAGCGAGCGGATACGACACGGTTCGCACGCGCAACGGATTGGAGGCGCTCGATCTTGCCAGGGCGCACCGGCCGGACCTGATCCTCATGGATATCCAGCTGCCGGAGGTTTCCGGTCTTGAAGTCACCAAATGGCTCAAGGAAGATGACGATCTTCATACCATTCCGATCATCGCCGTGACTGCTTTTGCCATGAAGGGCGATGAGGAACGCATCCGCCAGGGCGGTTGCGAGGCGTATATTTCAAAACCGATATCGGTGCCACGCTTTTTGGAAACTATTCGGTCGTATCTAGGGGACGCCTGAGACCTGCATAGGGTCCTCGGGCGGTTTGCAGGAGTTTCATTTACCGATGACCGCACGCATCCTGGTGGTTGATGACGTTCCGGCGAACGTAAAGCTGCTGGAAGCACGGCTGCGCGCTGAGTATTTTGAGACCGTTGCCGCCACAAACGGTCAGGACGCGCTCGAGATTTGCGAGAGCGGCCGCATAGACCTTGTTCTCCTGGATGTCATGATGCCCGGCATTGACGGCTTCGAGGTGTGCCGTCGCCTCAAGGCGAACCCATCAACCATGCATATTCCGGTCGTCATTGTGACCGCGCTGGACGACCAGAACGACCGCATTGCCGGCCTCGACGCCGGCGCCGACGATTTTCTGACCAAGCCGGCTAACGATTTGCAGCTGATAAGCCGGGTCAAGAGCCTGGTCCGCTTGAAGTCGCTCACGGATGAATTGAGACTGCGGGCATCCACTGCTCGCACAATTGGACTTGAAGACCACAGGCGCGGGGTGGACCAGCCAGCTCGGGTGTTGTTGGTGGATGACCGCGAGTCGAGCCGCAATCGCGTCGCCGCCATGGCGTCGACCGAAGCTGTGGTCGATGTGGTTGGCAGCCACGGCGCTACGGCGAAGGCCGCAACTGGCGACTATGAATGTATCATTATATCGACCAACCTCGAAGGCTCAGACCCGCTGCGTCTTTGCTCCCATTTGAAGGCGGTCGACCAGACTAGGCATGCGCCGATCTTGCTGATTGCCGACCCGGTGGATGATGACCGCGTCGCGCGCGCTTTGGAACTGGGCGTCAATGACTACCTGACCCGGCCGGTTGTCCAGCAGGAACTGCTCGCCCGCATCCGGACGCAGGTGCGGCGCAAGCGTTACAATGATCAATTGCGCAGCAGTGTCGCCAGGTCGATCGAAATGGCGGTAACGGACGGCCTCACAGGCCTTCACAATCGTCGTTACCTCGACACACATCTTGATACGCTGGTTGAGCGATCAGTCGCACATGGCCGTCCGTTGTCAGTCGTGATGCTGGATCTCGACCACTTTAAGCGGATCAATGACACGTTGGGTCACGACGCCGGCGACCAGGTCTTGCGCGAGGTCGCCAAAAGGCTGCGGCGAAACCTGCGCGGACTTGATCTGGCGTGCCGCTATGGCGGCGAGGAGTTTGTGTTGGCGATGCCTGAAACTCCCGCCCGTTCGGCTGGCTTGGTGGCGGAAAGGATCAGGACCCAACTGGGCAACATTCCGGTAGACGCAGCCGGGACATTGGTGCCGGTCAGCGCCAGCCTGGGTGTCGCCACAGTCGATCTGGCGGGCGACGATTCTGCGGCGCTTCTGAAACGAGCTGATGCCGCGCTTTATCGGGCCAAGCATGGTGGCCGCAACCGTGTGATCTTGGATGAGCACGCTGACGCCGTCGCAGCCAGTGGCAAGATTGCCGTTTAGATTTGTTCGCTTTGCTTGTTGAGCCAGAGATTAACAAACGGTTGATTTGTAACGTTTAATGCGCGACAGTATAACAGCTGGTGAGGGGCGCATATTCAAACATCGGCGACATTCTTAAAGAATACCCCAGTTACTCAGGTCCGCCGCATCTCCTGGGTTTTTGGGGTTTGCCGGTCGGCCGCTGACGAATAGTGGCCTCCTCGTACCGCTGTCAGTAGGCCGGCCGGCTCCACCTCGAACAAACAAAAACGCCGCCTGAGCGGCGGCGCATTTCAAGAACCGGCAAGCCCAACTTACTTGATCTTGGTTTCCTTGAATTCAACATGCTTCTTGACGACCGGATCATACTTGCGGAACGACAACTTGTCGGTCTTGGTGCGGCTGTTTTTGCTGGTCACGTAGAAGAAGCCGGTGTCGGCGGTCGAGAGAAGCTTGATCTTGATGTTGGCGGCTTTGGCCATGACTGAGGTCCGTCTATGCGAGAAACTTGAGAATCCGCGCGCCAAGGCCGGGGCCGGACGCGGAAAGTTGGCCGCTACATATAAGAGATACCCCGAAAGTCAAGGCTCACCGCCGCAAGCTTGATAATGCAGCTGACAGCGACACGCGTTAAATGACGGTGCGCACCATGCGGTTGTGCTGCATCCGATAGAATGCTTTCAGTTCCGGATCGACAGTCAGGCGTGCGGTCAATTCGTTCAGAATAGTGCGGGTGATCGTGGGAATGTCTATCCGTTTGGCTTCTTCCAGCGGTAACCAGACGATCTCTTCCAACTCGTCCGTTGGCCCACCTTCGCTTAACTCGACGGCGACCGCGTCACGCCAGCACGCCACGAACCTTGTGTCGAATCGCCGTACGCGCCCCGGTGGGGTCACTGCGCGGGCGACGTAGCGTATCCGCTCCAGCGAAGGGATGACGCCATGATCCGCAAATCCCTGCCAGTCGGGACGATTGGTCGAAAAATTGCCGCGTTGGCCGATCAGCAAACCGGCCTCTTCATAGGTTTCGCGAATTGCGGATAAAGCGATTGCGCGCCCGCGCGCTGCCGATGCACGACTGCCTGAGCCCGTCAATTTGGCCGCTTCGGCTTCGGGCAGGGGAGCCGCCACCGCAACGCGGCTATCGGCAGGGTCGGTGCGACCGCCGGGAAAAACAAACTTGCCCGCCATAAAAGCGTGACGCTGGCTGCGGCGTCCCATCAAGATGTTGACAGTGCCTCCCGATCGGTCAAGCAGTATCAGCGTTGCGGCGTCGCGCGGCCGCATGGGCTTGCCGCCAAGGGCAAAGTCCTTCGTTTCAGCCTTGTCGATCTCTGCGCGGGTCAAACCATCCATGGTCTGCACGTTAGACACAGGTGAACGTTGTGAAAAGGCCAACAGCGCCTAATCAGGCTTCCGGATGCGTTTCGAGGGCTTCTTTGGCTCCGCCGAAGCCATGCATGAAGAGAGCCCACTGGAGGCCGACGACCGCTCCCTTGACCGGTTGCAGCAGCAAAATTGAAAGCATGATGGTGATCGGCACCCAAAGCGCCAGATGCTGCCAACTGCTCCACTCAGTCAGCAGTTCCATCGCCATAAAACCCGACACGACAATATGTCCGACAATGACAATGACCAAATAGGCGGGCAGATCGTCTGCGCGATGATGCGAGATGTCCTCGCCGCAATGCTCGCAACGGTCCACTGTTTTCACGAACGCCCGGAACAATCGGCCTTCGCCGCAATTCGGGCATTTGCCAAGCAGGCCACGGCGAATGGCAGGCCAAAGAGAACGGGCGGGCCGATCCGGCGCGCTGTCGCTGTTTGCTGCCTGCTGTGCGCCAAATGTCTGGACCGTCATTCCCTAACTCCTGCGTTTTGAGGCGCGTGGCTGTGCTGCCCTTTGCCTGCCTTTGCCGCTGCGCGCGCCCTTCGCCTTATGAAAGGAGCGTCGCGATCCTGGTAGAGGCTTTGGGTCCGAGATCATCTCGAAGCGGATAGCGCCCGCCATGGGAGCAACTTCCACCAGCTTCACCTCGACAGGATCGGCCAGCTGAAAACCCTTGCCGGACCGTTCGCCAACCAGCGCTAGCGCACCCTCGTCGAAATGGTAGTAGTCATCACCCAACGTCGATATAGGTATAAATCCGTCGGCGCCGTACTGCGGCAATTGGACAAAGAGTCCGGCCTTTGTCACGCCCGATATCCGCCCGGTGAACGTTTCTCCTGATTTTTCAGATAGATAGCCGGCAATCAGACGATCCACGGTATCGCGTTCTGCTGCCATAGCGCGGCGTTCGGTCGCGGAAATCTGCGTTGCGATTTCATCTAGGCGCTCCTCTTCACCACGTGTCAGCCCGTCAGAGCCAAGACCCAGCGCCGAAATCAACGCACGATGGACGATCAGGTCGGCATAGCGACGGATCGGCGAGGTGAAATGTGCGTAGCGCTGGAGACGCAGGCCGAAATGGCCGATATTTTCGGGAGAGTATTCCGCCTGGCTTTGCGAGCGCAGCACAACTTCGTTGACCAGCGCTTCATTGTCCTTGCCGCGCACCTTTTCAAGGATCGAATTGAACATTTGCGGCGACAATTGAGGGCCGCGCGCCAGTGACATGCCGATTGTTTGCAAAAACTCGCGTAGTGATTCCTGTTTGGCTAGCGAAGGGGCGTCATGCACGCGGTAGACGAGCGCCTGGCGCTTGGCCTCCAGCGTCTCCGCAGCCGCAACATTGGCCTGAATCATGAACTCTTCGACCAGTTTGTGAGCGTCAAGCCGATCTGGCACGATCACCTTGTCTACAGTGCCATCAGATTTGAGCAGGATCTTGCGCTCGGGCAGATCGAGTTCCAGCGGATGGCGCGCTTCGCGTCCGCGTTTCAATACCGCATACCCGGCCCACAATGGCTTGAGTATCGATTCAAGGATTGGGGCAGTCTTCTCGTCAGGGCGGCCGTCAATAGCCGCTTGCGCCTGTTCGTAGGCTAATCTGGCGGGAGACCGCATGATAACGCGGTGAAAACTGTGCCTTATCTTGCGCCCATCTGCAGCAAAGACCATGCGTACGGCCATAGCAGGGCGGTCGACTCCCTCCTTCAGCGAACAGAGATCGTTCGAGATGCGCTCCGGCAGCATCGGCACTACCCGATCGGGGAAATAGACCGAATTGCCGCGCTTGAGAGCTTCGCGGTCAAGTGGCGAACCGGGCCGCACATAGGCGGCGACATCGGCGATGGCGACAGTTGCAATGACACCGCCAATATTCTTCTCGTCCAGGTCAGGACCTGCGCAAACGGCGTCGTCATGATCCTTGGCGTCGCCCGGATCGATGGTGAGCAAAGGCAGGTCGCGCCAGTCCTCGCGTCCGTCCATTGTCACCGGTCTGGCGGTTTCCGCCGCTTCCAGCACTTCGGCCGGGAAGATATAGGGGATGCCATGCATGTGGATGGCGATCATCGAGACCGCCTTCTCGCTGGACAGCGAGCCAATGACGCCGAGAATTTTTCCGCGCGGCTGGCCATAGCGGTCCGACCGGATTGGTTCAACTTCAACCAGGTCGCCAGGCTTTGCGTCTCCGGCCATATCGGGATCAATGACCAATTCAGGTTGGCGACGTTCGACAGGTTCGATGCGCAAGGTTCCGTCGGCGAGTTTGCGAAGCACGCCAAGCGCAGCGTCGCGCCGCTTCTCGAATATCTTCATCACTCGCGCCGTGTAGGCGGCACCGGAACTATGGTCGGCGGGGAAGGTCTTAGCCAGGACGCGGTCACCAACGCCAGGCGCCTTTCCTCCGCGCGCAGTTCTGATCAGGACGGTGGTTGGCGCGCCTTTGGATGAATCCGGTTCATCTGGCCGCGCGAGCAAATTGCCGTCATCGTCGCGTCCGAATATATCCAAAACAGCCACTGCCGGGAGTGCCCCCGGCACGGTCAGGCGCTTGCGCGACTGCTTGATCTGGCCTTCATCCTGCAAGTCACGCAGCATGTCTTTCAGCCAGATTCGGTCCTCATTCCTGAGATTGAAAGCCTTGGCGATGTCGCGCTTGCCAGCGCGATCAGGATTTTCGCGAATGTAGGTCAGAAGGTCGTCGCGCGTGGGACGATAGTCCGCTGTGCGCTGCGCGTTGGCGCTCTTTGCTTGTTTGCGTCCTGAGATCGAGCGCGCCATCTACCCCTTCTTGCCGCGCTTGGCGGGCTTCTTACCGCCGCCGGCTCCGTCTTTTTCAACCTTTGCGGCGATCAGCGCAAGCGCTTCCTCCAGGGTTACAGACTGCGGGTCCTTGCCCTTTGGCAGCGTGGCGTTGACCTTGCCAAAATTCACATAGGGGCCGTATTTGCCGTCTCGGACGGTGATATTGCCCTCGCCGTCGGGATGCGCGCCGAGGTCTTTCAGCGACGCAGGCGTTCCGCCACGGGCGCGCGGGCCCTTGGTTTGTTTCTCGGCGATCACCGAAACCGCCCGGTTCAGGCCGATTGAGAACACGTCTTCGATGGAATCAAGATTTGCATAGGTTCCATCGTGCAGCACGAACGGTCCGTAGCGTCCGAGACCGGCCGAGATCATCTTGCCCGATTCCGGATGTTTGCCAACATCGCGCGGCAACGCCAGCAAGGCCAGCGCCTTCTCGTGATCGATCGTTTCAGGCGTCCATCCCTTTGGCAGAGATGAACGTTTTGCGTCCTTGCCTTCGCCGCGCTGCACATAGGGACCGAAACGGCCGGTGCGCAGCGTTATCTCTTCCTGGGTGAATGGGTCTTTGCCCAGCACCTTGTCGCCGCTTTCCCCGGCGGCCTCGCCGTCGCCATTGCCGTCGCCAAGCTGGCGGGTGAAATTGCACTCGGGGTAGTTGGAGCAACCGACAAACGCGCCGTATTTCCCCAATCTCAAGGACAGCGTGCCAACGCCGCATTTCGGGCAGATGCGCGGGTTGGAGCCGTCCTCGCGCGCCGGAAACAGAAGCGGCGCAAGATCCTCGTTGAGCGCATTGAGCACATCAGTGACGCGCAGTTCCTTGATGTTCTCGACCGCCGCCGAGAAGTCACGCCAGAAGTCGCGCAATACTTCCTTATAAGCCAGCTTGCCGTCGGAAATTTCGTCGAGCTTTTCTTCCAGCTCTGCAGTGAAGTCGTATTCGACATATTTGTCGAAAAAGCTCTCCAGGAAGGCCGTTACGATGCGGCCACGCGAATGCGGGATCAGCTTTCGCTTTTCAATTACAACATATTCGCGGTCTTCGAGCGTCTTCAGCGTCGAAGCGTAGGTTGAGGGGCGGCCGATGCCGAGCTCCTCCATCTTTTTGATCAGGGTCGCTTCCGAATACCGCGGCGGAGGTTCGGTGCTGTGCTGTGTTGCGTTGATCGCCTCGCGATCAAGTGTTTCGCCAGAGCGGATATCGGGCAGGCGGCGATTATCCTCGTCCTCGACGTCTTCTTCCTTCTGATCCGTATAGGCGGCGATGAAGCCGTCAAAGCGAACCACCGAGCCAACTGCGCGAAGACCGGCGGTGTTTGAGCCGTTGACGGCTTCAATCTCAACAGTCGTGCGTTCAATCTCGGCCGAATTCATCTGGCTGGCGATAGCGCGCTGCCAAATCATCTCGTAGAGCCGCGCCTGGTCGGTATCGAGGAATTTCTTTACGTCCTTGGGCAGCCTTGAAAAATCGGTTGGGCGGATCGCCTCGTGGGCTTCCTGCGCGTTCTTGGCCTTGGTGGTGTAGTGGCGCGGCTTTTCGGGTAGATATTTGTCGCCAAATTCTACTCCAATGGACTTGCGCGCCGCCTCGATCGCCTCGGGCGCCATCTGGACGCCGTCGGTACGCATATACGTAATAAGACCAGCCGTCTCACCGCCAACGTCCATCCCCTCATACAGCCGCTGCGCAACCTGCATCGTCCTGTTGGCCGAGAAGCCGAGCCGGGACGATGCTGCCTGCTGAAGTGTGGAAGTCGTGAACGGCGGGGCAGGATTGCGTCTAGTTGGCTTGGCCTCGACCGAGAGCGCCCGATATGACGCGCCTTGCAGCATCGCCCTAATGCCATTGGCCTGTTCTGCGTTTTTGACGTCAAGCTTCTGAAGCTTTTTACCATCGTAGACTGTCAAACGCGCTTCAAAGCTTTCCTTGCGTGGAGTGCGCAGGATTGCGGCGATATTCCAATATTCCTCGCGAATGAAGCGTTCGATCTCTGCCTCACGATCGCAAACCAGTCGCAACGCGACCGACTGGACGCGGCCTGCGGAACGCGAGCCGGGCAACTTCCTCCACAAAACTGGTGAGAGCGTAAAGCCGACAAGATAGTCGAGTGCCCGGCGCGCGAGGTAGGCGTCAACGAGCGGTACATCGATACTGCGCGGCTTTTGCATTGCCTCTGTAACCGACTGCTTAGTGATCGCGTTGAACACCACCCGGCTGACCGCCTTGTCCTTAAGGACTCGCTTCTGTTTGAGAACCTCCAGTACGTGCCACGAAATCGCTTCGCCTTCGCGATCAGGGTCAGTGGCGAGGATTAGGCCGTCGGCATCCTTGATTGCCTTGGCGATATCGGCGAGACGTTTCGCTGAAGCGGCATCAACGCTCCACGACATCGCAAAATCCTCGTCGGGGCGCACGGACCCGTCCTTGGCCGGCAGGTCCCGGATATGGCCAAAAGAGGCGAGAACTTTATAGTTCCGGCCTAGATATTTGTTGATGGTCTTCGCCTTTGCGGGCGATTCGACGACGACGACGTCCATATTGTCTTCTTGGTTTGGGAGCTGACCAGCGCTGACAATCGAGCAGCGCACCTTGACTTGCAGAAAGTCCGTTCAAATGGCGGCCCTTTCGTGGATGGTCAAGGCCTGTCGAGCAACTAAGGTGGAATACAACGTAAAGTTGTTACTAGATTGATTGCAATTACAGATTGATATTCTAAAGTTGCAGGGTGTGGACGAAATTGCATGACGGATGGGCGGTGTGGTCGAAAAGCGTCGAAATGCCGAGCAGCGCGAACTGGCTGAATACACGCACGCACTCCTTACCGAATTGCATCGATTGACCAAGAACCAAAATCTCGAGTTCTTGGCCTATCTCATCGAAATGGCCAAAATCGAAGCCGGTGAGACTGCGCGGGCAGGTCTTGGTTCAGTCAATCACCGTCGCGAGCGAGACGGCGCCGCCTGAGTGGCGCTCAAGTCGCCCGGCCAAATCAAGTTCAAGCAAGGTCATAAGAACGGATGCCGGGCGCAGTCCGCTATGACGGATGACCTCATCAATCGCAACGGGCGTAGGACCCAGCGCCTCAACCACTCGATTCCTATCTGCGTCCGTGAGTAGTGGAAATTCGTCCTGTTCGTACAACTCAGCCAGTTCGGTCTGGTGCGTCTTTGCCGTTTTACCAGAAGTCATTGGCGCCAGTTGTTCAATAATGTCCGCCACCTCGGTAACCAGTACAGCGCCTTCTTTCAGCAAGCCGTTTGATCCTGACGTGCGCGGATCCAGTGGTGAGCCTGGCGCCGCAAACACTTGTCGGCCCATTTCTCCGGCCAACCGCGCGCTGATAAGTGAACCCGACCGCACCGCAGCCTCAACGACAACAAGGCCGAGTGACAGGCCTGCAATCAAGCGATTGCGGCGTGGAAAGTCCTTCGCGCGAGGCTCCCATCCGAAGGGCATTTCGGTGATGACTGCGCCTCCTCGTTCGGCGATGTCTTGCGCCAGAGCGGCGTTTTCGGCGGGATACGGCTTGTCAATGCCTCCCGCGAGAACGGCCACGGTTCCGGTCGGCAACGCGCCTCGATGGGCGGCGGTGTCGATACCACGGGCCATGCCCGACACAACGCAATAGCCGGCCTTGCCGAGGTCGGTCGCCAGCATCTGAGCCATTTTGATCCCTGCGAGAGAGGCGTTGCGCGCCCCGACAATCGCTGTAGCTGGCAGGGCGAAAACTCCAGGTGTTCCCTTGACGGTCACCAGTGGCGGGGGCTGATCCATTTTGCGCAGCATGGGCGGATACCCGGCCTCGCCGATTGCGACGACGTCTGCCCCAAAGGCGCGTACTGCCGAGAGCTCGGCTTCCGCGACTTGCTCCGAGGGGATATTGACGCGGTGGTTCGCGCCGCCTGACGAGGCCATTTTAGGCAGCATTTGCAACGCCTGCTCAGCGGAACCGAAACGGTTGACCAGCTCACGAAAGGTGACCGGACCGACATTTGGTGTTCGGATAAGCCTAAGCCAGGCGATCCGCTGGCGGTCGCTCAGGCGTGGCTGCGATTCTATCACGTCAGCCTTTGGAGCCGATACGGGATTCATTGCCTGCTAGTAGCCGCTGAACATTATCTTTGTGTTTGTAAAAAATGATTGCGCTCATCAGGGCGAATAGGCTGGCGGTTGCCGGATAGCCCATGACGAATAGTACTACCGGTACGATAACCGAAGCCACGAGCGCCGCCAGGGAGGAATACCGGAAGGCTGCGGCCGTTGCGATCCATACGACTACGAATACCAATGCCGCCATCGGGACAAGGCCGACCAGTACGCCGAGATAGGTTGCGACGCCTTTGCCGCCTTTGAAGTTCAGCCAGACTGGATAGAGATGGCCAAGGAAAGCGCCAAACCCTGCAATCAAGGCGGCTTGCTCGCCAAAAAAGTGCCCGGCCACAAGCACAGCAGCAGTACCCTTGAGCATGTCGAGCAACAGCGTTGCGGCGGCGAGCGCCTTGTTGCCGGTGCGCAGAACATTGGTTGCGCCAATATTGCCCGAGCCAATACTGCGGACATCGCCCAGTCCGGCTGCGCGCGTAAGCAACAGGCCGAAGGGGACCGACCCGAGCAAATAGCCGAGGACCAGCGCCAGCACGTTCGTCAGTGTCAGCAATGACCCCTCCCGCAGCCTCTACCGAGCGTCTTGCGCGCGAAACACAGTGCGGCCCGCAACCATCGTTTGCAAGACCTTGCCCTGAAGACGCGCTCCTTCAAAGCAAGTATTCTTCGATCGCGAACGAATGTCTCTTTCCAGCACGACCCACGGCGTACCGAGATTGGCAAGCACAAGATCCGCTGGAGTTCCAGGTGCCAGCGTTCCGCCTGGCAAGCCAAACAGCCGGGCCGGCGTAGTTGACAACGCCTCAACCAGCCGAAGCAGCGATAGGTCGCCGTTATGCACAAGTCGCAGGCTGGCCCCGAGCAGGGTCTCGAGACCTATCGCTCCCGGCTCCGCATCGGCGAATGGCAGCCGTTTGGTGTCGACGTCCTGCGGATCGTGCGACGAAACGATGATATCGACCACACCGTCGGAAAGTGCTTCGATCATGGCCAGACGATCCTCTTCGGCGCGCAATGGTGGATCGAGGCGGTAGAAGGTGCGGTATTCACCAACATCATTGTCATTGAGCGACAGATTGTTGATCGAAACGGCTGCCGTTACATTTGCTCCGTCTGCCTTGGCGCGGGCGATTGCCGCCGCCGACATCGCCGTTGAAATCTTGGCGGCGTGATAGGCTCCGCGCGTCAACCGTGCAAGCATCAGATCGCGCTCGAGCGGAATCGCCTCGGCCTCGCGAGGAATGCCCGGAAGGCCGAGCCAGCTTGCGTAAATGCCTTCGTTCATCACTCCGCCTGAGCCAAGGTCGTGGTCGTGCGTTTCGTGTGCGAGAACGAGACCGAAATCGCGTGCATAGGTGAGCGCCCGGCGCATCACCAGACTGGAGCGTAACGTGCGCCGTCCTTCGGTAATCGCTACGGCCCCGGCTTCTTTCAACAGACCGAACTCCGTCATTTCCTGGCCAGCCAGCCCGCGGGTGACGGCCGCCGCCGGGTATACGTTGACCTTCGCAGTGTCGCGTGCTGTGCGCAGCACGAACTCCACCAAAGCGACATTGTCGATTACTGGATCGGTGTCCGGCATCATGATGATCGAGGTCACGCCGCCAGCGGCGGCCGCCTCGCTGGCCGATGCGATGGTCTCGCGATGTTCGCCGCCCGGTTCGCCGATAAAGACGCGGCTGTCGACCAGTCCGGGCATCACCGTATGG
>Ga0209573_1001204_pt1 | contig 42144 bp, 24 predicted proteins | sample TNRBio252014_DNA_FD_185870 | JGI IMG/M metagenome (GOLD analysis project Ga0209573, IMG submission 185870) | Wastewater treatment Type I Accumulibacter community from EBPR Bioreactor in Madison, WI, USA - TNR Reactor_6/25/2014_ DNA (SPAdes)... | ecosystem: Engineered > Bioreactor > EBPR >...
GATGGTTTTCGTGGTGAAAAAGTCGTTGCGGTCAATATTGATCTGCATTTGCTGCAACAGGCGGGAGTTGGCGCCTTCCACCTTATATACAGACAAGGTGGTGTTCGATCCCGTGCTATTTTGCGCAGCAATGTCGGCCTGAACGCTAAACTGGTCGCCGAGGTAAGCAATGCGGTTGTTAAAAATGCGCTTCAGGACAACGTCACGGCGGGCAGTGGTGTCTCCAAGTGCAACCGAATAAACCGGCGCGGTGAGCTTCGTATTCAGGTAAACGGGATTGCTGCCTTCGTTGTAGATGCCGTCGGTAGCCAATACAATGGCGCCGAGATTCTGATTGCTGTACAGGTCGTTGACGCCCGACAGCAACTCGGCAATATTGGTGATTTTTTCGGTGTATTTAAAGTCAACGCCTTCGCGAAATTCATTGCCAAAAGCGTATTGTTTCACTTCGTAGTCTTTGCCCAAATCGGTGGCTAAAGCGCTGAAATCTGCTTCGTATTTTTTAAGCGTTTCCGCTTTCATACCCGCTGGAATGGATTCCGACTGATCCTGGGCGAGCACAATAATCGGCTTTTTACTTTCGGTAATGACGGATTTCAGCAACGGAGAAAGCAGTAGCACCGCAATGATGGAGACTGCAAGAAAACGCAGCACGCCCAGCAAGCGGTTGAAGTTTTCCGATTGTTCTTTAAAGGTTTTGTCCCGATAATAAAGCAACAGCGCGTAAGCAAGTCCTAATAAAAGGCAGAAAACAAGGTACCACGCCGGGTATTGAAGGCTAATACTTTCCATGTAAAGTGCTAAAATGTCTAAACCAAGAACGCGCAATCCCGACGGAGGTTGCAGGATGCAAAGAAAAAAACAGATCGCCATTTTTCCAAATGCGAAGGAAGAAGGCGGCGCAAGTTATGCAAATTAAAGTAAAGGATAAAGGAACGTGATAAGGATAAAGGATAAAGTGGAAAGGTTAAAGGGGGGATACGTATTTTTGATCGTGCTCCGTAATCCTTACTTTAACCTTTAGCCTTTCTACTTTAACCTTGGTTTTTTTACGCTTTCGGGCCAACCGCTTTTTTGCCGCTCTTGCCCGCTGCGCCTGCACTTCCGGATTTGGACGCTTTTTTCTTGCCTTTGGTTTGCTCGGCCATTTTCACCGCTTCATAAGCATTCAACAGCCCTCCGGTGACGGATAACTGGCTCATGGACACGGTTTCTTCTTCTGTACCCGGTTTGATGACTTTTTGGGTCCAGGGCGCAGCAGATTCCATGAGGATGTCTTTTACCTGCTTGGCAGTCAGATCAGGGTAGTACGACCGGAGGAGTGCCGCTGCGCCGGCTACCATAGGGGCTGCCATACTGGTACCCTGCTGGTTTTTGTATCCGTTATCGGGTACTGTGGAATAAATTTCAACACCGGGCGCAAAAACGTCTACCAGGTCAGGGCTGTAATTGGAAAAACCAGCCGCTAAGTGTTCGTCTTTTGTCGGGCCATGCGCGCCAACTTCGATCCAGTTTTCTGCATATTTTTTTCCAAAAAGACCCGATTTCGCAAAGCGGTCATTCGGGAAATTATCGGTGAGACTGATTTTTTCGCCGTCGTTGCCTGCGCCGTGCACGAGTACAACGTCGCGTTCCATCGCATAACGCACTGCTGCATCCACCGCAGCCTTTTCAGGAGAAGCGCCTTTCCCGAAACTCATGTTGATGACCGTGGCACCGTTGTCAACTGCGTAGCGAATGGCGTTGGCTACGTCTTTATCGCGTTCATCTCCGTTGGGAACCGCCCGAACCGCCATGATGCGCACATTATCGGCTATACCATCCATACCGACGCCATTGCCACGAATGGCCGCAATAATACCCGATACGTGCGTGCCGTGGCTGGCATCCGGGCCGCGCACATCAGCATTGCCGTAATTGCGGTCGTTGACGTCCAGCGGGTCGTCGCCGATAATTGAGCGGGCATCGTATTCGGGGTTGTAGTTGTAGTTAAACTGGCCATTAAAATATTCGTAGCCTTCCTGCACCTGATCCATGACATCGGCAAAGCTTTCACCACCCTGAATGCTTTCTTTTACAGCGCCGGCAACGCGCATCAGCATCGCGTCCGACGATTTGAAATTTTCCACATCCTTGAGCGTAACCGCTTTGCGCGGAACGCCTAATTCTTTTTCAAACCGGGTAAACGCAGCATGAATAGCTGTATACAATTCAGCATTGGGCGCCAGTTCTTCGCGTTTTTTTGCAATGACCTTTTCGTATTCAATATACGTGTCGTATTCCGTGCGCTCCTTTTTGGACAATTTAGCCGGATCTTTGCCTTCGTACTTCTTTTTGTAGCGAACATACAGGCGAGTCACCTCTAAGTTTTCATTTTCTATGTTATTGCCATTTTTGTTGCCAAGAAAATTCCAGCCATGAATGTCGTCAACATAGCCGTTTTTGTCATCATCAATGCCGTTGCCGGGAATTTCGCCCGGATTCACCCACATGATGTCTTTTAAATCTTCGTGCATATAGTCCACGCCGGAGTCAATGACTGCCACGACGACCGTTTTACCCGTTTTACCTTTAAGTAATTCCTTGTAGGTTTTTTCGGTACTTAGTCCCGGATAGCCATCTTTGGCAAGATCGAGGTTAAACCAATTTTTAGGCGCGCTATCCTGAGCAAACAGGAAGGAAGCCGAAAAGAGCGAAACAAACAGACAGAATGCTTTGAATTTCATTATTTTACTTTTTTTTAAAGCTGAAAAACGCGAAATTAGGGGATAAGTTGCATCTTCCCCCAACAATTACCGGAATACGGGAGGGGGATTTTCTCTACACCTGTTGGGGTAAAAAATTGATTTTGAATAAAATAAATACAAACGCGGTTATGAAAAATAGCTTGATTATCCTGCTTGCCATGGTTGCGCTGCTACAGAGTTGCACGTCGGAAGGGAATGAAACGGCTGCCGGTAGCACCTCCACGCCTTATGCCCTGGTCATTCACGGTGGCGCCGGCGCCATTACCCGGGCAGCGATGACGCCCGAAATGGAACAAGAGTACCTGAAAGTGCTCAACGAAGCGCTGGATATTGGCGAAACCATCCTGAAAGAAGGCGGCGCGAGTTTGGACGCTGTGGAAAAAACCATCATGTACTTAGAAGACTCTCCTCTATTTAACGCAGGAAAGGGTGCAGTGTTTACGCACGAAGGAAAGAACGAGCTGGATGCTTCGGTGATGGACGGCGCTTCTTTGAAAGCAGGCGCGGCAGGCGGGCTTACCATTGTCAGGAATCCCATCCGCGCAGCGCGGGCTGTTATGGAAAAATCGCCACACGTGTTGCTGGTGGGAAAAGGCGCGGAGCAATTTGCCATCGAGCAAAAAATTGACACGGTTAGCCCGGAATACTTTTTTACCCAGGAGCGGTGGGATGCGCTGGAACGCGCGAAAGCTGCTGAAAACGCACAGGAAGGCGCGTTGCCGACCAATCCGGATTATAAATTCGGCACCGTCGGTTGTGTAGCGTTAGACCAAAAGGGCAATATTGCAGCCGGCACATCAACCGGGGGCATGACCAACAAACGCTGGAACCGCCTGGGCGATGCGCCGATCATTGGCGCCGGAACTTACGCCAACAACGCAACCTGTGGCGTATCCTGCACCGGACACGGCGAATTTTTTATCCGGTATGCGGTCGCCCACGACGTCAGCGCCATGATGGAATACAAAGGCAGCAGCGTGCAGGAAGCCGGAGAATTCATCGTCAACCAAAAACTCAAAAACGCCGGGGGCGAAGGCGGCCTCATTGCTTTGGACAAAAAAGGGAACATCGCCATGCCCTTTAACTCCGAAGGCATGTACCGCGGCTATGCCAAAGCCGGGGAACGGGTGGTGAAGATTTATAAGGAATGAAGGTTGGATTTTAAGGTTAAAGGCTAAAGTAGAAAGGTTAAAGTAGGGCACGTAACATGATCATGGTAACGTAATTCCTACTTTAACCTTTAACCTTTCTACTTTAACCTTTTTATCATCCAGCGATTTCCGGAGCTTGTTCGCTACCCGATTCCCGAACCAAAAAGCAGGAAGCTGCGGCCAGCACCATGCAAATTCCCGCCAAAACCAAGGCATTGCGCGGATCGTCGCCCAACAGGGATTTGTAATAAATCGGAACGGTCAACATGCCGATGAATTGCGGCACACAGATGAACCCGTTAAAAATACCCATGTATACGCCCATGCGCTTTTGAGAAACCGCGTTAGCCAGCATCAGGTAGGGCATAGACATGATGGAACCCCAGGCCAGCCCAATCAGGGTCATGCCTGAAAAGTAAATCCACTTGTCGTTGCTCAGCAGTACGCTGAAGAAGCCCAGCGCGCCGATAGTCAGAAACAAGGCGTGGGTAGCGCGGCGGCTGCCCATCTTTCGGGCAATGGCGGGTAAAAAAATAGAAATCACAAAGCAGGAAATGCTGAACATGGCAAAACACAAACTCCCCCAGTTTTTCCCATCCTCAAAACCGGCCGGGTTGGCATCCGGGCTGGGCGCGTTGAAGGAGTACTTCGCCGCTGATAACGAAAGGTACTGCCACATCAGCGGCAGGCCGTACCAGGTGAAAAACTTGACCCACCACAACTGGCGCATCACTAACGGCATTTCCGATAAAGAAGCCAGAATTTCTTTAAAAACGGGGAGCAAGAGCAGCACATAAACCCCCAGGCCAATGCCTGCAGTCCAGATAAATGCCTGATTCAGGCCAACCAACCGCCACGAAAACAAGCCGGCCATCAATGCAGCGCCAAGGGTAAGGGCCAAGTGCCAAAAAGCAATGTTTTTCTTTTGTTCCGCACTGAAAACAGGTTTGATTTTATACTCCTCATTTTCAGGCGGGTATTCTTTGGTGGTGGCCATGGTGAAAAACACGGTCACTAAAATCGCCGCTGCGCCGATGTAGAAAGGAAACCGCACGGAGTCGGGGATGCCGTTGCTGAAATCGCCGCCCACGGCCATGGAAATGCCGATGATTGGTAAAATCAGGGGCATCAGGTTTGCTAAGGTTTGACCAAAGCCCACCATAAAGGATTGTATGGCAAAGCCGGTTGGCCGTTGTTTTTTATTCAACAAATCGCCCACAAAAGCGCGGAAAGGCTCCATCGAGGAGTTCAAACCCGCATCCAGCAACCACATCAGGCAGGCCGCCATAAAAACCGACTTGGAATTGGGCATCAGAACCATCGCAATGCTGCCCACGATGGCGCCGATGAAAATATAAGGTTTTCGACGGCCCCATTTTGGCGACCAACTGCGGTCAGATAACGCGCCAATAATGGGTTGCAACAACAGGCCGGTGAGCGGTCCAGCCAGCCATAATCCCGGAATATTGCTTTCCTCTGCGCCTAAGTAGCGGTAAATCGGACTCATATTGGCCTGCTGTAAGCCGAAGCCATATTGGATGCCCAGGAAACCAAAACTCATGTTCCAGATTTGCCAGAATTTCAGGTCAGGCTTGTTTTGCATAATAATTGTATTGAAACTTTTAAATGAGCAAAAGAATAATGCCCAAACATACACATTTGGTGAAATATGAGTTACTTTTTACAAACTATTCCTTTCTCTGCTTCACAAACTTAAAGCATGTTCAAAATTCCAATCAAGCCGTGTTATCTTTGCGGAACGCAACAAGCGCCAATTCGAATCAATTTATGCAGCACACCAACGCCAGCCCGGAACCCGCGGAACTTCTACTTGGCACCGCTATGTGGGGATGGACCGTGGCGCAGAACGACTGCTTCCGCTTGCTGGATACTTTTTATGCGGCCGGTTTTCGCGGGGTAGACGGAGCCACCAATTATCCCATCAACAAAGTGCCCGGCGATTTCCGCAAATCGGAACAAATCCTTTTAGAATGGATCCGCACGCATGGCGTCAACGACCTGCGCGTCACGATGAAAGTGGGCAGTCTCGACAACCTGCGCAGCCCGGATTGCAACCTGAGCGAGAGCTTTCTGCTGTTTTGCGCAGAAGAATACGGCAACTGGTTTGGAACCAACTTGACCACCCTGATGGTGCATTGGGACAACCGCCGTGAACCGGACGAAATAGAAGAAACGATGGCCGGGTTGGCCACAATTGCCGGAAAAGGCTACCGGGTCGGACTTTCCGGGATTCGCTTTCCGGAGGTGTATGCGGGGTTAAATGAACGGTTTGGCCTCGATTTCAGCATTCAGATCAAGCACAACCTGTTGCAGTCCGACTATCCCCGTTATGCGCCGTTTCATGGCCGGCGCCGGTTTTTTGCCTACGGCATGAGCGCCGGCGGGTTGAAATTGAACGCCGAAGCTTATCATGCCGGCAGTTCGCTGAAAGTACGGGGCGGGGACACTTCCAACACGGCGCCACTGATCGCAGCGCTTGCGGAGTTGCTCAAAGATGCGCCTCCGTTGCAGCACCTCAGCCATGCCGGGATGTTGTACGCTTACCACCACCCGGATATGGCCGGGTTGTTGATTGGAGTTTCCAGTACGGAGCAGTTGTTGGACAGCCTGAATTTTTATAAGGCGCTCCGGCAAACCGATTGCCGGGAGTTGTACCGCCAATTGCTCACCTTGCAACAACGCTATGCGCCGGCACTTTGACTTTGTGATCATCGGTGGCGGCATCTTCGGGGTGTACGCAGCGCTTTACTTAGCGCGGCACGGGCAATCCGTTTGCCTGATCGAAAAGGAAACGGCCCTGTTTCGCAAAGCCTCCATCGTGAACCAGGCTCGGCTGCACAGCGGTTACCACTATCCCCGGAGTGTGGCGACGGCGCGGATGTCAGACGACAACAAAGCCCGTTTCACGGCAGAACACCGCGATTTTATCAATGCGGATTTTGAAAAATATTACGCCATTGACCGATTTGGATCGTTTACGGACAGCCAGCAATTTGAACGGTTTTGCAGTTTCATCAACATCCCCTGCGAGCCGGTCAGGACCCATCAACTATTCAATTTTGAACGCATCGAAGCTTTGTATAAAACCGTGGAATACAGTTTTGATCCGATCCTGATTGCCAATTATTACCGGCAGCGACTCGGGGAGGAAACGAAGGTGACCACTTTTTTGCAGACAGCGGTCATCCGCGCGGAGGTGGGCAATAATTGTTGGGAATTGAGCCTTCAGCGTACAGGCGGGGAGGAAATCATCCGGGTGAGCGCCGATCAGGCCATCAACGCCACCTACGCCGGCAGCAACGCCGTGAACGCACTTTTTGGCGTGGCAGACATCCCCCTGATGCACGAAATTTCAGAAATGGCGTTTTTAACCTCGCCTCAACTGAACAATATTGGCCTGACGGTGATGGATGGCCCGTTCGGATCGCTGATGCCCTATGGCTTGTCGGGCTTGCTGTCGCTGTCGTCAGTGATTTATACCCACCACAAAGTTTCTTACGCAAACCTGCCGGCGTTTGATTGCCAGGGTAAAGAAAACACGTGTCGCCCCGACTTTTTATCCGATTGCAACGCTTGTCCGGCCAAGCCCCGAACCAACTATGCGAAGATGATCGCCCAAATGCGGCAATACTTCAGCGAGGACGTGGAGTTTCGTTATTTTACTTCTTTTTTTACCATAAAATCCAAGCTGAAAGCCAATCATATAGACGACGGACGACCTACGGAGATAAGTCTGCTGCAAGATAATCCACGATTTTATTGCATCTTTGCCGGCAAAATCAACTCTATTTATGAGATTGAAAAGGCCATATCTTTTTGAGGGAGTTTATCCTCCAAATGACCTTTTCGCCTTGTATCCAAAGCGCTAACAAATATGACCAAAAACAAAGTAAAGGTGTCTTCCGAAATCGGGGCACTTAAACGAGTGATCATCCATCGGCCCGATGAAGGCATTGCCCGTATTTCTCCACGACAATCGGAGGAGCTTCTTTTTGACGACATTGTTTACCTGCCCAATATGCAGGAAGAGCACGATGTTTTTTCCGCGGTGCTGCGCTCTTTTATGGGCAGCGAAAACGTACTGGAAACCAGGCAGCTTTTGTTTGAAGCGTTGAGCGAAGACGAAGCGAGCAAGCAGGAAATGATTGATATGATTGTGGATTACGAAGAGCATCCAACCAGTTGTAAGTCTTTGCTGCACAGCCTCCCGGAAGATGAATTGGCCGATGTACTCATCACGGGGTATTATGCGAAAGACGATTATATCCTGTTCGATCCGATTCCCAATTTTATTTTTACCCGCGACATTGCGGTTACGGTGAACGACCACATCATTGTAACAAAAGCCGCCAAAGAGGCGCGTTTCCGCGAAAACTTCCTGACGCGCTTCATCATCTGGGCGCACCCGATTTTCAGAGGAATGCGGGAAGAAGGGCGCATCATCAACCTGAACAAGCCCGATATTTTTCCGCCTTCCAAGCGGGGAGAAGTGATTTCGGTAGAAGGCGGCGATGTCATGATCATTAATAAAGATTACCTGCTCATCGGGGCCAGCGAACGCACCACTTCCCACGGCATCCGTTCTTTGGCCAATGTTTTGTTTGAACGCGGGGTGGTGAAAAACGTGGTGCAGATCAATATCCCGAACGACCGCTCCTACATGCACATTGATACCGTTTTTACCCAAATCAACCACAACCACATCGTTGCTTACAAACCCATCATCGTGGACGGGTTAAGTTCAACGGTGGAAGTCTTGCGCCAGGACGGCAAAACCGGCCTTTATCCTTCCGTAAAAGATTTTTTCTTAGAGGAGATCAATCCCAATATGGAGTTTATCCTCAGCGGAAAAGGCGAATCGCCCTACCAGGAGCGGGAGCAATGGACGGACGGATGTAACCTGGTGGCGCTGAAACCGGGCGTTGCGCTGACGTACGACCGGAACCCCAAAACTGAAGAAGCTTTTGAAGACGCGGGCTATCGCGTCGTATGGGCGCGCGACCTGCTCAAAGCCTTCGACGATGGGATTATTTTGCCGGAAGAAGTGAAAAATACCATCATCACGATGCCCTCCAACGAATTGTCGCGCGCGCGTGGCGGTTCGCATTGTATGACTTGTCCAATTGAACGGGCTGAACTATAAACAACTATGCTGACTTACGACTATCCAAAGCGCGTGCGCTATGGCGAAACCGACCGGATGGGCTATTTGTATTATGGCAATTATGCCCAATATTACGAAATCGGGCGGGTGGAATGGCTTCGCAACTGCGGCATCAGTTACAAAGAAATGGAAGAACTGCACGGCATCATCATGCCGGTGGTATCCCTTCAGATGCGTTATGTAAGGCCGGCGTTGTATGACGAGTTGCTCACCATCCGGACGACACTAAAAGCATTGCCGGATCGTTTTGTAACCTTTCAAATGGAAATTTTCAATGAAAGTCATAAATTAGTGAATGGCGGCACAGTTCGCCTGTGTTTTGTACATTCGCCAAGTGGCAAATCGGTGCACGCGCCTGATTTTTTGTTGCAAAAACTACAGCCGTATTTTGAAAAAAATTAAACTACCCGATCCGAAGAAAGTTCAGGAATCCGTGCTGCGCTGGAAATGGTTGTCCGGCCTGATTGAGTGGTCTAAATACCACTCCCTGCCCGGTTTTTTTAAAGTGCCGGTGTATGACGTTTCTATGTTTGTATACCGGGAAGCGAAGCGCCAGGATTTATTTTCCAGGGCAAATGCGGTAGCATTCAGCTTTTTTTTGTCTTTGTTCCCCTCCTTGATGTCGCTGTTCACGTTGTTGCCTTTTTTGCGGCAATACGTTTTTAGTTTTTTACCCGACAAAGGCGCTAATTTTGACGAGACCCTGAAATCTGAAATCCACGGGTTTATGCCGGGAGATGCCGGCGATCAGATTATCCTGTTCATCGAAGACCTGATCACGAACCCACGGGTAGGGTTGTTGTCCTTTGGTTTTATTCTGGCTATTTATTTTGCTTCAAACGGGATGCTGGCGATGATGAAAACCTTTGAAAAATCGGAAGAACGGTCGTTTAAAAAGCGAAAACCATTTGAGAACCGCGTAATTGCCATCTTGCTTACTTTCCAATTGGGCTTGCTGCTCATTGCATCGGTCATCCTGATCATCATTGGCAACCTCATTATTAGCTGGGTGGCGCACTACATTCATTTAGATGTGTTTTTTAAATGGACCTTGTACGTCATGCGCTGGGTGATCATTCTGATGCTGGTTTATACGGTAATTTCCCTGATTTACCGCTACGGGGTGCCAACGCTGCGCAAGTTTCGCATGTTTTCACCCGGCGCAACCCTGGCAACGTTTTTATCGGTGTTGTCCTCCGCCGCTTTTTCCTTTTATGTAGACCAGTTCAGCCAATACAATAAATTATACGGCAGCTTTGGTACCATCATCGTCACCATGCTTTGGATACAAATCAATGCCTTAGTGCTGTTATTGGGTTTTGAACTCAATGCCGCCATTGCCATCAACCGCGATATCCGTTCCGAGCACAATCCGGAATAAGGCTGGGATGACGTAAAGAAATCCAACTGCACAATTCAGCTATATTAAGTTCGTTAGAGCTAAAAAATTGCCGCATGAACCGAGCGCTACGCCTCCATACGATTTTATTGTTCTTTTTTTCGGGCGCCTTATTCAGCCCCGCTTTTGCTCAGAAATACAGCAATGAGTTTTTGAACATCGGCGTTGGCGCAAGGGCGCAAGGGCTGGGCAACTCGGTTGTTGCTACTATTGGCGACCTTACCGCCGCTGCCTGGAATCCGGCAGGATTGGCGGGCATTGCTTCAGACAAAGGGTTGCAGATCGGCGCCATGCACTCCGAATGGTTTGCCGGCGTGGGGAAGTTTGACTACCTTGGATTTACGCTGCCCTTAGCCAATAGCGAGCGGCGCATCGGGGTGTCGCTGATCCGTTTCGGAATAGACGAAATTCCGAACACCCTGAGCTTGTACGAAGACGATGGCACCGTTAATTTTGACAACCTGCGCGAGTTTTCAGCCGCTGACTACGCTTTATTGCTCAGCTACGCACAACCGGTGAAAACCTCAAGCGGGAAATTGCTGATCGGGGGCAACGTCAAAGTAATCCACCGCCGAATTGGCCCTTTTGCAACGGCCTGGGGGTTTGGGCTGGATGCGGGCATCCAATACAAAACCGGCAACTGGCAATTGGCCGCAGTGGTCAAAGACGTGACCAGCACGTTCAACGCCTGGTCTTTCAATTTCACAGACGAGGAAAAAGAAGTTTTGGAACTGACCAATAACGAAATTCCCATCAGCAGCGTCGAGGTCACCAAACCGCAGCTTACGCTCGGTGTAGCCCGGCGCTTTCAGTGGAATAAGGTAGGATTGACCCCCGAATTGGATGTGGTCATCACAACGGACGGCGAACGAAATACGCTCATTGCCTCAAGCCCGTTCAGTATTGACCCGGCGTTTGGTGTGGAAGCTGACTACAATCAATTCCTTTTTCTCCGGGCCGGCGTAAACCAGTTTCAGCGGATTACTGACTTCGATGGAGAAAAAAATCTGACGTTGCGCCCGGCGTTCGGCGTTGGGTTGGTCATTTCCGGATTTCAAATTGACTATGCTTTTACTGATCCGGGAGACAGCCAGAATTTGTATTCCCACGTAATTTCGCTGTTACTCAACGTCAAACCAAAAAAACGGACATAAGAGGTGTTAAAGTTGGCTGTTAAGGCTTGCCCCATTCAGGAAAAATGCTTAAACTTGTGGACTGCATTTGTAGAAATGCACATTGCCACGCAAGCATCCATAGTTTCTGACCTAACATTATCCATATTTTGGTTAGATTTGATTTGGGTAGGGCGGGCCTCGATCCTCAGCTTTGTTGAGGACTCCCATCCGGGACAAGGGGATTACCGAACTGAATCAACTGCCTGAATCCTGTTCTATGAGGTCTGAACGCCCTCAATGCTTGTGTGGCTTTTCAATACCTGTAATTCAGCAAACGTTTATACGTTTTCGCCATCCTGTCCTGGGAATATCCCAACCGAAACATATTGAACACAACGAAATTGGCTGCCTGAACCCGCAGGTAGCTGTTGGTTTCGTATTTGCGTGCAGAGACGATGACGTCGTCCTGGATCACCATAAACCGATATTTTTTTTGCGCCCGGATGATCAGGTCGTAGTCTTCCATAATTCGGTAATCGCTGCGATAGCCGTTGAGTGCATCAAACGCTTCGCGGGTAATGAACAGCGATTGGTCGCCACCCCGGCACCAGATTTGGTTGAATCGGGTGAAATAGGCGTTCAGTTTCAGGATCCAGCGGTCGGAATTGAACCGAAACCGGAAACACCCCACCGGATAACCTGCTGCTACGGCCTGGAGAATTTTGTCTAAGTAATCTTCAGGAGGCAGGGTATCTCCGTGTACAAAGTAGAGCAATTCGCCGCTGCTTTGTGCCACCCCGTGGTTCATTTGCAGGGCGCGGCCGGGAGGCGTTTGAAAGACTTTCGCACCGGCCTTCGCGGCAAGGGATGTGGTTTGATCTTCGCTGCCGCCATCTACGACAATCAAATCAGACAGCAGGCCATTGCTCCCGGCTTTAAGCCGTTCGATAACCCGTTCAATATTTTCAGCTTCGTTCAGGGTGGGTATGATGATGCTTACCTTCATATTCATATAGATCAGTCGCTTTTCGTAAAGTACGAGATTTAACACAATTTTAGGGATTCATCCTGTAACTTTTTTAATCTGATCCATTATATGATGGAAAGAGACGGAATAAAAATTGGCGTGCCGATGTCCTTCAATTTACAAATTAGTCGTAGCCTTGCAAAAAACGGAGGGATGAGCCTCGGGCGAAAGACTGTTTCATCGTGGGAAATTGAGCAGGAGTGGCTGGAAATCCAGGCGGCTCAGGGTGACCCTGCCATGTTCCGACCTATTTACAACCGCTATTTTGAGCAAGTATTCCGCTTTATTCACCGAAGAACCGCAGATGAAGACCTTTCAGCCGATCTGTGTTCGCAGGTTTTTTTGAAAGCGATGCAGCGCCTGAGTGAATATACGTTTAGAGGAGTCCCTTTTTCGGCTTGGTTGTTTCGGATCGCCAGCAATGAAGTCGCGCAGTTTTTCAGACAAAATAAAGCAGGCCGGGTGGTCAGCATCGAAGAAGTTCACATTGGCGAAGTGATGGACGAAATAGACGAAGAACACAATGAAGCCCTGCGCAACAAACTACTGCTCGTGTTAAACGACTTGAATGAACTTGATTTGCAACTGATTGAAATGCGTTTTTTTGAACAAATGCCCTTTAAAGAAATTGCCGATATAACCGGAATGACCGAAAACAATGCAAAAGTGAAAGTCTATCGGATACTGGAACGATTGAAAAAAAAGCTCATTTCCTAAGCACCTGAACATGAATTTAAATGAGCCGATTTTTTTACTTCCTTTTCCAAAATTGCAGCGTCTATGAGTAAGCAATACGACATAAGAATCAATCCCCAACAGCCTTCGAGCGAAGAAATAGCGCGTCATAAAAACTTTGACGCCCTGCTGGAGCAATACCAGCAAACCCAGATAAAGCCTCAGCCCGGCGCCACCGTTATTCGTTTTTCTTTGTTGATGCGTTACGCAGCAGCGGTTGCAGTACTGGCAATCGCTGTTTACGGCGCGCTTGTTTTGATGCAACCCGCGGCAGCAGATGTCCAGGCGGCTTATTTTGAAAAACAACCCCATATTCTGGTTCCTTTTGATGAACCTGAGCTGAGCAAACCCACAATTGCACAAAAAGTCAATGGCAGCAAAGGCGGAATATTGGAGTATCCCAGCGGCTCCAGATTGGTGGTTCCTTCAGAAGCCTTTATGACCGACCGGGGTAAAATGGTGGAAGGAGAAGTAGATATTCATTACCGCGAAATGCTGGATTATGTTGACTTTTTCTTAGCCGGTGTGCCGATGAATTACGATTCGGCCGGTCAGCGCTACGATCTGGAATCAGCCGGTATGGTGGAAATTTATGCCGAGCAAAATGGCCAGCGGGTTAACCTGGCGCCAGGCAAAACGATCGCCGTAGAATTGGTTTCCTTTATTTTGAGAACGCCCAATAGCCAGATTCCCCGATTTAATGTCTACAAATTAGATACAGCATCCCGACAGTGGATTTATCAGGACGTGAACCACTTACAATTGGTAGAAGACTACCTTGACCCCAAAGATCCGGCTTACAGCGTCAAAAAAGCCCACCAGGATGCCTTGAAAGCCATCGAAAACAAAGGCATCCTGGAAATGCAGGCATTTCAGACAATGACCCCCGCTCCTGAAGCGCCTTCCAGTCCGCAAAAACACCAGGGCAGCCATCCGACCATTGAACTTCAATTCACGGACGACAAGGTCATTTTTGAAGACCAGGATGGTTTGGTAAATGGAGAAACTGATCGGTTAGAAAAATTGTACAAAGGAACGATCTGGCAAATTTTACCCAAAAATGGCGCTCTTGATGAACGCGCCTTCCGCGTGGAATGGGAAACTACCCGGTTGAAGCAATTGAGCAACAAGGAATACGAACTCACGTTTATCAGTGGCGAGAAAGCGTTAAAACTGATCGTTTCGCCGGTGCTTATGGGCAACGACTACGAGCAGGCACTCCGAAGCTACGATACAGCAGTGAAAGCGTACGAACAAAAAATGGCCGAATGGGTGCGTTTACTTCAGGAAAAGCGGGTTGCCATTCAGCAAAAGACAGATGCTGAAAAAGCGGCTGCACAACAAGCATTCGAGGCTCAAAATACCGAGCTTTTTGCCGCATCAGGCGGCGGTATGATCAAAAGCAAAGTCATTAACCGTTTTCAGGTTGCGAGCCTGGGGGTTTGGAGCTGCGATCGTCCGGTTCCGCCTGCGCCCAAAGCGGTTAGCGCGCAATTCACTGACCAGCAGGGTAATGCAGTAGACGGAAGCGTTGCTTATGTGGCCGATAAAAACCACAATACGCTGCGCCGGTTCTTAGTTGCAGACGGTGTGAAAATCAATTTTGACGCAGACTCAGACAACCTGCTCTGGTTAGTCACAGAAGACAATAAAATGGCGTTGGTGGAACCCGCACAGTTCCGGAAGGTCGGCAATAGCGACGAGCACACGTTTGAGTTCACCGTGGTGAATAAAAAAATCACCAATGAAGCAGAAGTCCGGGAGTTGCTGAAGTTTGAGTGACCCGGATTTTGTGCTACCTTCGCTTCATGTCAGCTGAAAGTCTTCGAAAGGATTTGATCACGCGCATTGCCCGGGTAGAGGAGGCAAGCTTTGAGGCGACTGCGCTGGCGGTTTTTCGCTACCAGGCGGAACACAATCCGCTTTATGCGGAGTTTATCCGGTTATTGGGCATTCGTCCCGAAAACATAACCCGGTTGGCAAACATTCCATTCCTGCCGATCCGGCTGTTCAAAATACACGATATCCAAACGGAGACCTGGTCGCCGGAAGCCGTATTCAACAGCAGTGGCACAACAGGACAGGTAGCCAGCCGCCACTTTGTACGGCAGTTGGACTGGTATTTGTCGGGTGCAAAGCAGGGGTTTGAATACTTTTACGGCCCGGTAGAAAACTACTGCATTCTGGCGCTGTTGCCTTCCTATTTAGAGCGCAGCGGCTCTTCTTTGGTAACGATGGCCGATTATTTCATTCGATTGTCCCGTTACGAGCAAAGCGGTTTTTTTTTATACGATTACGAAGCCTTGCTGGAACGGTTGGCCTGGTGCAGGCAACACGATATTCCAACGCTGTTGCTTGGCGTGAGTTTTGCGCTGCTCGATTTGGCTGAAGCGCATCCTACACCTTTGGGCGCTACCATTATTATGGAAACGGGCGGTATGAAAGGGCGGCGCGAGGAGCTGACCCGCGACGTGTTGCACGAAAAATTAAAAGCGGCGTTTGGCGTCCGGCACATCCATTCTGAATACGGCATGACTGAATTGTTGTCGCAGGCCTATTCCAAAGGGGATGGGTTGTTTCTGCCAGCTCCGACATTGCGGGTACTAATTCGGGAAACTTCGGATCCGCTCAGCATCGAACGGCCCGGAAGGCCCGGCGCCATCAACCTGATTGACTTAGCCAACATAGACACCCTCAGTTTCATTGCCACAGACGACCTTGGGCGCGGCTATGCGGACCAAAGCTTTGAAGTCATCGGGCGGCTGGATTACAGCGAGGTAAGGGGGTGTAATTTGATGGTGATTTGAGGATTTGAAGATTTGAAAATTTGGTAATTTGAAGATGGAGGAACGGACTAATAACCAGTAACCGATAACAAATAACCAGAAATGAGGATTTGAGGATTCGATTTTTTCAGCCTTAGGGAGGGCGAAGGGTAAAAATTATTAGATTTGTCGCGCTAATCGCATTGCGGCAATAAACAAGTATGATCAAGAGCCTCCAAATCCGGAACTACGCTATCATCGAATCGCTGGAAATCAATTTTTCCAAAGGACTGACCATCATCACCGGGGAAACCGGTGCGGGGAAGTCCATCCTGCTCGGCGCGCTTGGCCTGATTATGGGTCACCGTGCCGATACCAAATCGCTGTACGACGAAAGCGAAAAATGCGTGGTGGAAGGCGCATTTGAGGTTGCTCAATATGGCCTGCGCGGGTTTTTTGAAGCCCATGATTTGGATTACGACGACGAAGTCGTCATTCGCCGCGAAATTTCCCCTTCTGGAAAATCAAGGGCGTTCATTAACGATACGCCGGTGAATTTGAATGTGTTGCAGGAATTGAGTGGCGCCCTGATTGATTTACACCAGCAATTTGACTCCCTCGATATTCACAATGTTTCTTTTCAATTGCGAATGCTGGACGCCTTAGCCGACAACAGGGCATTGCTCGAAAGGTATCAGGAGATTTACCGCCACTACCAGTCCGAAAAAAAACAATTGGCCGAACTCATTCAGCGCAATGAGCGCAGCGCCCGGGAAATGGACTTTTTGACCTTCCAAATGGAAGAGTTCAACCAGGCTGAATTGATTGCAGGCGAGCAGGAGGCGCTGGAAGCAGAGTTATCGCGCCTGACCCATGCAGAAGACATCAAGCGCACCTTATCCGGCGCGTTTCAACACCTTTGCGAAAGCGATTTAGCAGTCATTACCCAGTTGGAGGAAATAGGGTACGCAGTAGCGACCATCGGGAAAATAGACGCGGCAACCGGGAAATTGCACGAGCGGTATTCTGGTTTAGTTGCTGAGTTACAAGACATTGGCGATGAATTTAGCCGTATTGCAGAAGCGACGGAATACAACCCGGAGCGGATACAGGAAGTTCAACAGCGCTTAGATCTGATTTACCGGCTGCAAAAAAAGCACGGCGTTGCCGATGTGGAAGCGTTGCTGGCGTTGCAGGAGGAGATCGAAAAACAATTAGGCGCTTTTGGCGATTTGGGTGAATCCATCCGCAATCTGGAAGAAAGCATCCGTACGCAGGAATCCCGCTTGATGGAAATCGCCGAAACCCTGCGGGAGCGTCGCAAATCCAAAGCTGCCCCGTTTGAAGAACAGGTGCAGCAGATGCTCGGTCAGTTGGCGATGCCCAATGCGCAGTTGAGCGTCGTTTTCAAAGCGCTTGACAACCTTGGGCCAACAGGCTTCGATGAAGTAAATTTCTTTTTTGCCGCCAACAAAGGCAGCCGCCTGCAAACCATCAAAGATGTGGCTTCCGGCGGTGAATTATCGCGCCTGACTTTAGTAACGAAATCGTTAGTTGCCAGTGCCATTCCTTTGCCCACGCTGATTTTTGATGAAATTGATACCGGGATTTCCGGCGATGTGGCGTTGCGCATGGGGAATATTTTGCGCCAATTGAGCAACCACCACCAGGTTGTGAGCATTACCCATTCCCCGCAGGTGGCTTCCAAAGCAGACGTGCACTATTTTGTCTACAAAAAAGAAAATGAAGACCGGACGGTTACGCTGGTTCGATCGCTGACGCCCGATGAGCGGGTACGCGCTATTGCTACCATGCTGAGCCAAAGCCCGCCCAGTGCTTCAGCGATGGAAAATGCGCGGGAACTGTTGAGTATGGCTTGATAAGTATCTGTCTTTATAGTCCGATAGCGGCGTTATGTTTGACCCCAAAATCGGTCATTTACGCGAGTAAACTCCCGTTTTTGGAGTCAAACATGCCTTGCTCTCGAACTCTAAAGAACAGACACTCGACCTTACATCTAAAATCTAATATCAAAAAAACAACGACTATGGCAAATAACCTTTTACAAGGCAAAAAAGGCATCATTTTTGGTGCCTTAGACGAAAAATCCATCGCATGGAAAGTGGCAGAGCGCTGCCATGAAGAGGGGGCGCAGATTGTGTTGACCAATGCACCGGTGGCCCTGCGTTTTGGCCAGATCAATGAATTGGCGGCCAAACTGAATGCGGAAATTATCCAGGCTGACGCGACTTCAGTGGAAGATATGGAAAACCTGTTCAAGCGCTCCATGGAAATATTTGGAGGGAAAGCAGATTTTGTGCTGCACTCCATCGGGATGTCGCTGAACGTGCGCAAAGGAAGGAGCTATACCGACCTGAACTACGATTTTATGCTGAAAACCTTCGATATTTCGGCAGTTTCTTTTCACAAGATGATGCAGACGATCTGGAAATTAGACGCCATCAACGATTGGGGCTCCATTCTGGCGCTGACGTATATTGCGGCACAGCGCGTATTTCCGGATTACAGCGAAATGGCAGAATCCAAAGCCCTGCTGGAATCTTTCGGGCGTAGTTTCGGCTACCACTTCGGCACGACCAAAAAGGTCCGTGTCAACACCATCTCCCAATCGCCCACAATGACCACAGCGGGTTCCGGTGTCAAAGGCTTTTCCGACTTCTTTGGGTACGCCGACAAAATGTCGCCACTTGGCAATGCGCCCGCTGAGGCTTGCGCTGACTATTGCGTGACGATGTTTTCAGACCTGACGCGCTATGTGACCATGCAAAACCTGTTCCACGACGGCGGTTTTTCGAATATGGGCATGAACCCGGCGCTGATTGAAGCCAGCGAGTAGTTACTGGTTATTGGGTTATTAGTTATTGGTAGCTTTTGGGATGATCGGAGCAACGAAACACGATCAACCTGTTTTTCTTTTTAACAAGTACAAAAGCCAGTCGTAAATTTCACGGTTCCAACGCTTGGAAAAAACCCAATACAGAAACCCAAACAGCGCGACCCTTGCAAAGTGCAAAACATGAAATGGCTGGTTATATCCCACAATCAAGGGTAAAGCGGCCACCCCGCAAAACAAAACCGGGAGGAGCACTGCTTTTTGAAAATCCCGGGCGCATGAACCGAGTTCTTTCGGTAAAATTTGAATAAAAACAACGCCACAAATCAGCGCTTGAACAGCAGACATCACAGCGGTAGCAAAAACGAGTGGTTGGGTGACCACGATTGCCAAAGCGATTGCGGTAAGCAGCCCCTGGATCAAACTGATGCGCTGCCAGTGGTGGATTTTTCCTTTGACGAACAGCAGACTGTCTACCGGATTGAGTTGGGCGCCCACCATTGCCGAAAGGCAAAGCCATTGAAATACGGGTGTATAGGGCATCCAGGTATCGCCAAAAATAAATTGTACGATTGGATTGGCCAATAAAATGGCAAGGGTATAGGCTGGAAAAAGCAGAAAATTGAGGCTGTTCAGCAATCCAAAGTAAGCTTTTCGCAAATAAAGTGGCCTCGATTGTAATTTTGACCACAATGGAAAAGCAACCTGCTCGGCTGCACCGGCTACCAAAACCGCCGGACGAAAAACAATGCGGCGGAAGGTGTCGTAAACACCCAGGGCTTCTACGCCCCAAAATTTGCCAATGAGCAAGGTATCTACCTGGCTGACAAAGTGCGTCGTCAACCGTTCTCCAATATGATTGAACCCATTTTTGAACCAGGATCGTGCGGCTTCCGGTTTCCATTGAGCTGAAGGGCGGAATAAAGCACTGCCAGCCGTGATCAGCAGGATCGTTTCGATCAACTGGCGCGTCAAATAGCCCAGGATTAAGGCCCAGGCGCCCCAGCCTGCCCATGCAAGTCCGATGCTGGTGATAAAAGCAACAGACGCGCCGCTGATTTCAATCCGGCTAAGCGCATGGAAGCGAAAGTTTTTCTGCAGCAAGGCCTTATATTGCACGCTCAATCCCCGGGCTAAAAGCGTAAAAGCGTAAACCGCAGTGAGCAGGGTGAGTTGTGATTCGCCATAAAAATGGGCAAATCCCCAACCTCCGAGTGCGACGACGCCCCAAAGTACCGCGCTTTGCAGGAGGTTGAACCAATAGAGCGTAGAAAGTACATCCTGCGGGCTTTGTGGTTGCTGCACAATTGCTGCATTGACGCCGCCTTCCTGAAGATGCACGGCCAAACTAACCCAAACTCCGCTTAATGCGGCAAGGGCAAGTTCGCTTTTGGGAACGAACCACGCCAGCAGGATCACCTGCCCCAGACCCAGTACAGCGGAAAACAACGCTGCGGAAAACGAACGGCGGGTGGCCGCTTGGAGCGAGTTCGACGGCATTTATTAATTGACTAAAGGATGAACCACAACAAGCGCAAATATATCGAATTCTGTAAGGAACGGGCGCTTCCCCTGCATATACAGCCCTGGTGGCTTGACGCGGTTTGTTCGCCAGGGCGGTGGGAGGTGGCTTTGTCTTTCGACGGGGCCGGGAATATAGACGGTGCATTGCCGTATTATTTACCGGATTCGTGGCTGCGCCGCATCCGGATGCCGCCGTTCAGCGATTATGCCGGCGTTTGGCTGCAATTGCCGGATACGCCGGGCATGAAAGCCGAACGCCGTTACGATATTGAAACGCGCATTATTGGCTCGCTGTGTGCGCAGTTGCCAACAGTCGCTTATTATGACCAGTCCTTTTATCCGGAGTTTGAAAATTGGCTCCCTTTTTACTGGCAGGGCTACCGGCAAACGACACTTTATACCTACATGATAGCACCCGGTTTCCCCCCCGAAGCGCGGTATGAGGGCTTTCGGAGTTCGCTGAAAAAAGATTTACGCAAAGCAGATCGCAGTGTGGAAATTTTGCATTCCGATTCGTCAGAGGACTTTTATGGGGTATACCAACGATCTTTTTTTCGGCAAAACCTCGCGCCTCCGCATAGCTTAAGTACTTTTCAGCGCTTGGATGGGGCCGCGGCTGCCCGCCAACAGCGGCGTATTTATTTAGCGAAGGATCGCAATAATGGTTCCATTCACGCCGGATTATACGTCGTATGGGATGACCAAAAAGCATATTTATTACTCAGCGGCGCTGACCCGGATCTTCGCGGAAGCGGCGCTTTGTTTTTATTGCAATGGCAAGCCATTCAGGATTTTACGGCAGCGGGTCTTGGTATTGATTTTTGCGGAAGCATCTTACCCAATATTGAAAATGCCCTGCGTGCTTTTGGCGGAGAACGGCAGGCTCATTTCCGGATTTACAAAGCAGGCAACCGGTTCTGGCGGCTGCTGGCTGTTTTGTTGAACAAAGATTATTGAAACGGATGCAGCCAACTTCACTGACTAAAGAACGATTGAACCATGCAGCCACAACGGCGCTGCATTGGTTGCAACGGAGTATTGAAGTGAACGGGGGAGGAGGGGCTTCGGCCTACCGGCACCTGTGGCGGGGTTGGGCGCCGCCTTATCCGGAAACCACCGGCTACCTCATCGAAACGCTGTTTGATTACCACCATATCCGGCAGGATGAATCTTTGAAACAGCTTGCCATTTCCTGCGCCGACTGGTTGTTGCCTTTACAACAGGCTGACGGCGCATTCCCGGGTGGGGTAGGGGCTCATGGCGCGCCCATCATTTTTGACACCGGGCAAATCCTTTTTGGATTGACGCGGGCTTATGCGGAAACCGGCGATTCGCGCTACATTCAATCGGTGGAAAAAGCGGTTAACTGGCTTTTGTTGAGTTGGAAAATGGATGGATGCTGGAAGCAACATGCCTACGTGCCGGGATACGAACCGAGTTATTACACCCGCGTGGTCTGGGCGGTTTTGTACGCGAACCAGTACCTGCGTTCGGTGTTGGTCAATCAAGCTATGCAGGTCGCGTTGTTGCATTATGTCGCGAGGATCACGCAGGTGCATAGCGTGCGCGATTGGGGATTCAAACCAGGGGAGCCTGCTTTTACACATACGATTGCTTATACGTTACAGGGTTTTTTGGAAGCTGCAATTTTGTTGGAAGATTCCAGTACGCTCTCGTTGGTGAGCGCCATTGCCGATCGGTTGCTGGAAGTCCGGCAAGCTGCGGGGCGCTTAGCCGGGGCTTATGATGAAAACTGGCTGGGAAATGATCGGTTTGTCTGCCTTACCGGCAATGCACAATGCAGCATCATTTTCAGCCGGTTGTTTGAACTTACCGGCGAAGCCATTTACCGGAAAGAAGCAGCATGGTTGCTGGATAGTGTGATGGAAAAGCAGTGCCGGAACGGAGCATTGGCTGGCTCTTCGCCGATTTGGGGGGCATATATGCCTTTCCGGTATCCCAATTGGGCGCTGAAATTTTTGTTAGATGCGATTACACGGATTAAGTAAGGTTTGACGGTTTGCTTGTAACCTTACACTAATTTTTCCGTAGAAGAAATATATGCCAAAAAATGGCAATGTATCAAACCTGCGTGAATCATGGCAAAAATACTCATCGTTGACGACGAGAGCAGCATTCGGCGTACCCTGCGGGAAATCCTCGAATTTGAAAAGTATGAAGTTTCGGAAGCCGGCGACGGCCTCGATGCTTTGGCAAAAGTGAAACAGGGGGGCTTCGACGTCATCCTCTTAGACATCAAAATGCCAAAAATGGACGGAATGGAGGCCTTGGAACGGATTCGAGAGACCGCACCGGATGCGCAGATTGTAATGATCTCCGGCCATGCCACCATTGATACGGCAGTAGAAGCAGTGAAGCGCGGCGCCTTCGATTTTATATCTAAACCACTCGATCTCAATCGGTTGCTCATTACCTTGCGCAATGCCCTCGACCGATCCAACTTAGTCGTGGAAACCAAAGCGCTTCGGCGCAAAGTTTCCCAATCCAAAGTGCAGGAAATTATTGGCGACTCGGAAGGCATCCGCATGGTAAAAAACACCATTGACCGAATTGCACCCACTGACGCGCGGGTGTTGGTCTTGGGCAGCAATGGTTCCGGCAAAGAATTGGTTGCCCGCTGGATTCACGAAAAAAGTGCACGCACTTCCGGCCCGATTGTGGAAGTCAACTGTGCCGCTATTCCTTCAGAATTAATTGAAAGCGAGTTGTTTGGGCATGAAAAAGGCTCGTTTACTTCGGCCATTAAGCAGCGGATCGGGAAGTTTGAACAGGCGCATGGCGGTACGCTTTTTATGGATGAGATTGGGGATATGAGTCTTAGCGCCCAGGCGAAAGTCCTTCGGGCTTTGCAGGAAAGCCGCATTACCCGGGTCGGCGGAGAAAAAGAAATTGCGGTGGACGTACGCATCGTCGCAGCGACCAATAAAGACCTGCGGAAAGAAATCCAGGCGGGGCGCTTCAGGGAAGATTTATACCATCGCCTTGCGGTCATTGTGGTTCACGTGCCTTCGCTGAATGAGCGCCGGGCCGATATTCCACTGCTCATCAACCATTTCAACGAACAGATTTGCGCAGAATACGGCATTGCGCCCAAGCGCTTCGAGCCACAGGCCATAGAAGCCCTGCAGGAATTGAACTGGACGGGAAATATCCGGGAGCTGCGGAATGTCGTGGAGCGCCTGCTCATCCTGAGTCATGAACGGGTGGTGCTGAGTGATGTGCAGCGGTATGTTTATACTGATGATTTGGTTGTATCCTGAAAAGTCAGTTCGCAGGACTTGAGTTGGCAGTTGGCAGGATTATTACGTATTGCAACATGTTGGGTATTAAATGATTGGAACGAAATCACCCCTGCCAACTGCCCACTGAAAAACTGCCAACTTCATCAACTACGGATTCCCCTTAACCTCTTCCCCCGGTTCACTTTTTCCAGCCAGTTTGGCGGCTTTCATTTTTTCCAGCAGGACATCGCGGACTTTAGCAAATTCGGGCATGACGGCTTTGGGCAGCGGCTCCGGATTCGGGAGGTTCAGCCTCAGGTGGTTGACCTGTTTGCCATTTTTCCAGAAGCGGAAACAAACGTGGGGGCCGGTAGCCAATCCCGTTGCACCAACGTAACCGATGATCTGGCCTTGCTGGACGCGCGCGCCGGAGCGAATGCCTTTTGCAAAGCCGCGCATGTGCAGGTATTGGGTTTCGTAAGCGCCTGCGTGTTTGATTTTTACAAAATTGCCATTGCCGCTGGTGTAAGAAGCCTGGCTGACCGTACCATCGCCCACGGCCATAATCGGCGTGCCGTGCGGGGCAGCGTAGTCTGTGCCGTAATGCGGTCTGCGGTACTTCAGGATCGGATGGAGGCGGTTCAGGTTGTAATAGGAGGAGATGCGAGAGTATTTGAGTGGCGCCTTCAAAAATGCGGATTTCATCGGGCGGCCTTCCTGATCGTAATAACCTCTGTGTTGGCCATTGTCGAAATAAATGGCGTAATATTCTTTCTTTTCGTTTTTGTAATAAGCGGCCAAAACTTTGCCAATGCCGGCGGGTTTGCCCTCGACGTAGTCTTCTTCGTAAACCAATTTAAATTCATCCCCTTTTTGCAGGTGGTGGAAGTCAACCGACCACTGAAGGGCGTCTTCCATTTTGTCGGTGAGTTCGTAGCTGAATCCGGTATTGGTCATGGCCTGCCACAACGAGGATTCAATGACCCCCGAAGCTGCGTTGACCGAGCGCGACGTTTCGCGTTTGATCCGCTCCACTTTCTGATCGCCATCTAAGTGAAAAATGACGTATTCATAGACATTTGGCTCATAGATAAAATGAACACCTTTGCCGTTTTGCGACAGAATGGTGTAAGGGTGTCCGGCCCGGATATTGGTTACGTCAAAAATACCTTTTGCGTTGCGGGCAATACGGTCAACAGAAACATAATCAACCTGGTGCGGGCTAAGCAAATTGGCCAATACCTGGCCCGATTTGATTTTGCCTTCGAACACCTGGAATGTGTCTACCGCAAAGCCATAGCGCAAAGTTGGCTGTTTGATTGGAAATGCGCCGAGTTCCACTTTTTTCTCCGCGTCTTTAACAGAAGCGCCGAGGTTGTCGGTCAAATTTGGAAAAAGAAAGAATGCAGCGCCGAGTAGTAAGGTAATACTGCCTGCAATGATGCCTACTGTCAGGCCGTGTTTTTTGGCCTGAGTGCCCTGACTGTCTGTTAACCCCACGATTGTTAGTTTTAAAGTTTTGAAATACAGGCAGTTTCGCAGGTGTTAATAACAGGGAAGCAAGATGGGTTGTTTTCTTGAATCAGCTTGCTTTCCTGTTTGAACATATAGTGTTGGCAAGTGTGCTGTTGTGTTCTGTTTGCGATTAGATTGCGTTGGCTGCCTGTTATTTTGTTTTTGTGTGTTTACAAAATGAATCATTGCCCGGACGCCCTTTTTCCTCTTTTCCTATCCCTTCAGGCTCAACGTGCAGAACCGGGTGTTCGCAAATATAGAACACGTGTTTCTACTTTGCGCAAAGATTTATGTTAAAACTGTTTTTAAAAACTGAAAGTCATCCCCAAACTGGGTAAAATCGGCAACTGATTTACCCGGTTATTGCTTACCCGGTCTACATAAAATACGTTTTCCCGGTTGTAGACATTCGTTACACTGGCCAATACTTCCAATTTAGCATATTCTCCAAAGAAGAAGGTACGCTTGAGCGATGCGTCCAAACGGTGGTAAAAAGAAAGCCGTCCGTCGTTGCGCACCGGCGACAACAACGTGCCCAGGTCAAAATTACCGGACAGGATATCGGTCAGGATCAGGTCATCGAAGGTATTGTCCTGGTAGAATCCCTGGGTGCGGGTGAACGGGAAGCCCGAACCCATGTTCCAGCGCAAGCTGACTTCCCAGGCGTTCTTTTTGCCAAAAGTGTAGGTTCCCAGCGCATTAATGTTGTGCCTGCGGTCAAACACGGTCGGATAAACCTGCTCGCCGTCGTCGCGGTTGACGTAGCCCAGCGAATAAGTCAACCAGACGTAAGCCTTTTTGCTTTCGTAGCGCAGGGAGACATCTACCCCGTAGGCGTCGCCGGTTTCGGTTACAAAGTCTGGATCATTATTGGCGCGTTTGTTGCGGTTGACGGCAATCAACTGGTTGAATTTCTTGTAATAAGACTCTACATTCAATTCCACCGTTTTGCTGAGGTCTATTTCCAAACCCACAATGCCGTGTGTTGCTTTTTGCAGGCGCGTGTCCGTGGGCGTTCGGGTGCCCGGTTCGTAGAGGGTTTCTTCCGGTCCGGCGAGGAAACCTACGAAAAAGTTGACCACGTCCAATTCGTTGACGGTGCTGATGAGGTTTTGGGAATAAAATCCGCCTGCCGCTTTCAGGCGCAGGAAGTCTGTGATATTGTATTTGATGCCAATCCGTGGTTCGAAGGACATGGAAGACTGCGAAGCGTAGTACTGCGCACGGACGCCCGGTTCGAGGATCAGGTTGCCCAATTTGTATTTGTATTTGAAATACCCGGCTACTTCAGTTGTGAAATCCTGTTGTTGAATGGTGGCGCCGAAAATATTGCGAAAACTCAGATCGGTGTTGAATCCATTGAATTCAAACCCGTAGTTGATCTGGGTTTTATCTCCAAAATAATTGAAATTCAGAATAGCCGAATAGCTGCTGATGCGGCTGCTGCGGGGGCCGGCGTCGGGTTCTTTCAGGGCGATGTCGTAATTGGAAAAGGAAATCGAACCGTCTATGACCACGTTGGAATTGACCGGCACCAGCGTAAAACTGGAACCTAAACCGGTGGTGGTCCAATTCAAGTCGGCCACTCCGACGAAATTAAACCGGTCGGTAAAGTTAAACCCGAACAGGTTCAATTTGCTGCCGTTGCCGCCGAGGAAGGAGACCTTGCCGTAAATATCCGTGTATTGATACGGTAGTCCAAAATCTCCAAGGTCTGCAAGGCTGGTGTCGCCGGATGCAAAAGAGAAAAAGGTGGTGTCGGTAGCGTACGGATAGAAAATTTTGGAGCTTTCGTTCAGGTAGGAGTGTTTCGCGGTGACGAGGAAAGAAGCGCTGCTGCCTGTTTGTTCATTGAAAGGCCGGATGGGGCCTTCCACTAAGGCTTTTGCCTGGAACGGACTGGCAGAAACCAACCCGCTCAGCCTTTTTTTGTTGCCTTCGCGGGTTTTAATGTCCACCACCGCCGAAACGCGCCCGCCGTATTCCGCATTAAAACCGCCCGTAAGCACGTCTACGCTGCGGATGGTCTCCGTTTCAAAAACCGAAAAAAAACCGATGGTATGGAATGGATTATAGATCGTCATGCCGTCGAGCAGGATCTTGTTTTGCACCGGCGAACCACCCCGGATGTAGAGCTGCCCGCCCTGGTCGCCCGAGACGATGATGCCCGGCAAGACCGGCAGGTACTGTGCAATGTCCGATTCGCCCCCGGTGGAAGGCAACGAGCGGATTTGTTTGGGCGTGACGGTCACTTTGGAAATCTGCACATCGGCGCGGGCTTGTTCGCGGCGTCCGGAGACGTTGACCGTACCCAGCTCTATGGCGCTTTCCGTCAGCATGATGCGTTCGTATACAATCGAACCGGCCTTCAGGTTGACGGTAAGGGCTACGCTGTCGTAGCCGATGTAAGTGGCGACTAATTTGTAGGTTTTTGGCGGCAGGCTGCCGATGCTGAAAAAACCGTTTTCGTCGGTATTGGTACCCGAGTTGGTGCCTTCAAGGCGAACGTTGCCCAGGATGATGGGTTCGCCGGTTTTCTGATCGTATATATTGCCCCGTATGGTGCCGTTTTGTGCAAAAATTGCCCCCTGAGCGAGGCTTAAAAAGCTGATAATGAATATAATTCTGTTCATCGAATGTTTGCCGTTTACAGTCAGGACGAATAAAAAAGAGCCGCAAAGATAAACCTATTTGCGCCAATGCCAAGCAGGGATTTTGTCGCATGGGTTTCATTGGAGCTGTTTTAAAGCCTTCGTAAGTTTTGTAAAATGGGCTAACTTAGCAGCACCCTTACCTGGCATATAAAAAATAGGGAAACAAACAGATGAACGAATACATCATCAACCTCCCCGCCTTCCAACTCACCCAGCAGGATTTTTTCATCCGCTTGCTGGTAACCATCGGCATCGGATTCCTGATCGGGCTGGAGCGGGAGCACGCCGCCATTACCAACAATGAAAAAAGCTTTGCGGGCATCCGCACCTTTGTTTTTGTGGTGTTGTTGGGTTTTATCGCCTCCATGCTATATTATTTGCTCGCGCCCTGGGTCTATGGCATTGTGTTCATCGCTGCGGTCATTTTTGTCGGGGTTTCTTACTGGATCACCGCTTCAAAAGGTGATATCGGCGGGACGACCGAGTTTTCCGCGCTCATCGCTTTCTTTTTGGGCAGCCTGGCGTTTTTGGGGTATATTGAACTCAGCTTAGCCATTACGGTGATTGTTTTAGTGATGTTGTCTGCTAAATTAAAACTAAAGGCAATCATTGGGGAAATTACGCAGGAAGAGTTGTACGACCTCATCCGCTTTGTCGTTGCGGCGCTGCTGATCTTACCGTTTTTGCCCGACGAAGCCATGGGGCCTTACGAGGTCATCAACCCGCGCGAAATTGGCTGGGTGGTGATCCTGACCTCCGGACTGGGCTTGTTGGGGTATTTGCTGATCAAGTTTTTGGGCGCAAGCAAAGGCATTTTGCTCACCGGCATTTTGGGCGGATTGGTTTCAAGCACCCTGATCACCTGGGTGTTTGCAAAAAGGAGCAGGGAAACACCCGCCATTTCGGCCAACTACGCCACCGGGATTTTAGCGGCTTCCACCATCATGGTCATCCGGGTCATGCTTTGGGTAACCATTTTTAACGGCGCGCTGGCGAGGAGTTTGTACCTTCCCCTGGGCATCATGCTGCTTGCGGCGGCGGGGATCACCCTGTATTTTTACCTGCGACATAAAGACGGCAAAGGGCACGATTCGTCTATTCCATTGGGCAAACCGCTGAATTTGCTGGGCGCTTTGATTTTTGGCCTACTCTATATGGCTGTTATTGTCCTGATCAGCTACACGAATGCGTATTTTGGCACGGGAGGGATTCTCGTTTCCAGCAGCCTCGCCGGACTTGCCGATGTGGATGCCATTACCATTTCCATTTCCAAGTTAGCCGGCACTAACGTTGAGCTTCAAATCGCAGGAACGGCGGTGTTGCTGGCCACAATTTGCAATACCTTGGTCAAATTCAGCATCGCGCTTTGGGCGGGCAGCCGGGAAATGAGGAAGTTTATATTGATCGGTTATGGGCTGATTTTTCTGGCGGCACTGGTTGGGTTGGGGTTGGTGAATTGGTGAACGATGGTGGATGGACGCATATTTCCTCATTGAGGATCAAAATAGCTAAAATATAAAAAGGCACCCTAAATCGGGCGCCTTTCTATATCTCGCTTTTAAATTTACCTAAGAACCTTTTTGTACCCAGTTATTTTGCTGTTGACGCTCGTTCAACCCTATACCACATACATAAGTCTTCCCTTGTACTCTCAAAATCGTGAACCATAAAAGTACGGATATTTCAGAATAAATGCAAGTGCCGTTCAAGGTTTTTCAAAAATAATTTTTGCATTGTGCCAAATGGAGCTAACAAAGGATGAATCAGCTTTTAGTTGAGCTTTAAGTTCACCCTTCGTCAAAAAAACCAGATCAATTTTAAATGGGAAGTTAGCAAAACCATCGCTCAGGTCGTGGCCTCTTTGTCCTTTGGGTATAGGCGTGTCCTTAATAACAATTAAGTCTATGTCGCTTTGGGAACCAGCATTTCCTTTGGCTTGAGAACCAAATAATAACACCTGGTCGGGCGCGTAATAATTAACGATTAAGCTGACAATCCGATCTATTTGCTTGCTATTGATCATGCCATGTCAAATTTAAGGTAAATAAAAATATCAGGAATCTCACCTTCTGGCAGGCTATCAAATGTTGCAACATCAGACCGCCTTACCTTGAGTGTCCACGTTCCGATACAAAGAACTGAAGGATTAATACTACTGCTGGCCGCGTGGAAATTTCCCCAGTCAGCGTCTTCGGAGATAGGGTCTAATGTAAAGGGAGAAACCAAATTTGCACTGGAGATCCCGGAAACATAAGTCGCTCCTGCAAGGCCATCAAAAATGAGAGATATTTCATTGATCCTTATTTCCTTGTTCCGTGCAAAAAATGGAAAATGTTCTGCCTTGATATCCAGAATCAGTTCTTGGTCATCTCCATTTTGTGCCGGATGGAAAAAGCGATGCCAGGCAGTTGGAAACTCTGCTTTCATACTCAGCAGCCTCGCTCCTGAATTGGGTAGTATAACATCAAGGGCTGTTCTTGCTGCAACGGCCAAGGTGGAGCCGCCTTCTCTCGAAGTGTATTGCAGATGCATGATAACATCCGAGATCGTTGAGAAGTCAAATTGATTGTCACTTATTGGCATGTCAATGATCCAATCGCTGATGGCGCCGCTACCCTCAAAGGGCAGGAAACGATCATCGTTGAAATTTAACTGGAACATCCCATTATCCCGTTGCCCGTGGCTGGTTGCGATAGACTGGATTGCACCCGCCTGGTCAATAAAACGAACATCATCATTTGTCTGGTCTCTTTCATAATCGGTACCAGCGAGATTACTGATGCGAATCGTACTTTTTACCAGGGAAAGGGTACAGTTAATGCTGGTGTAAGGCCCGACGATACAAGGAATTGAAATCGAAACCGATTTAATTCTTCTGTTGTAATGTCCTGGAAAATCCATGTTGTACAGCCACTCCTGGAGAGATAGCTTACATTTTCCGGTTGTTTTCAAGGTAAGCAAGGCGTCCGGAGCAACCTGCATAAGGGAGATGTGCTTGGTTATTTCCAGTTCACGGACGTGCTGATCAAAAAATGCGGCTTCAAGTCTTCGTACATCTAAAGACAATTTATCTCCGGCGAGCAAACCCTTTTTAAGGCTGTCCCAGTAGCCAAATTGAATATACGAGGTATTCCTGATGCCTAATTCGTGCTGAAGGCTGCGTTCCGCCCGTTTTGCCATTTCATAGGCCAATTGATACGACTGGAAATATAACGTGGCAACTTCTCCCAGCATCCAGTTGTACAACTGTTCGTTGGTATATTTATTCTTGAGATACTCCAGAACCGCCTTGGAATTTTCAATTTGTAATTCCTGATTTTCCAGTTCTTTTTCGGCAATGTTCAACCGGATTTCCGCTGCCAGGATTTGTTTTTCAATCTGTTTGAGCTCTTTGTCCGCTAATCGTTCCTGGAGTTTCCAATCGTCAAATCGTCTTTCATATCCACCAAGTATAGAAGCGCGGTTAGCTTCATATGAAGCCATAGAACTTAAAATATTCAGGATATCTGCTCCAATACTTGTTGCGGTGGACATCGCCGATCCTCCTAATTGAAACACAACATGAGGGGATCCTCCAAATCCAGACGCTCCAACGTGAAATTCAGGCACTAACCTAAGTGCTCCTGCAATTGTTCGTATTATTTGGGAATTTTCCTGATGCTTGTTTGCCTCCCCTAATTTATCAAGATTTAATTGCTCCTTGGAACTAATTTTCTCAATGTTTGTGTAATAATCATACCGTTCCTCAATAACCGCTTTGCTGCGTTCCAACCCGACAATGTTTTCCTTAGCTTCATCAATTTGTTTCTTGCGAATGTCTTTGATGGCGTTCAGCAATTGGATTTCCTGATTTTGACGGAGTATTCCCAGCGCCTCGGCATCTTTTTTCTCCAGAATACTCAGGAGTTTTTCGCCCAAACCTTTTAATTCCGAACAGAATTCCACTGCTTTCTGAGCCAGTGTCCTGAACCGGTAATGCGGCGCGGGAGCACTTATATCATTCAACACACTGTTCAAATCCAAACCCTGCGCTGCCGCCTTGACCAACAACGCCGGATCAATGGGTGGCTCGAACAATGGCAATTGCCGCACCACTCCCTGGATGTTCATACAATTCCTTATTTTGAACAGCCTGTCCTCAACCAAATTCCAGTATTCATCTAATTTTTCATTTCGGGGAATGCAGAAATACAGTGTTTCAAGACGGGGCAATGGCTCAATTCCTTCAGTCGGTTCTATAATGGAAACGGGCATTCCGGCGAGATTTTCAACGGCTATTTCCACTTTTTGATTTCCAAAAGTATCGAGTGCCTGATCTGCCGTTAGCTCATTATAAGATTTATCCGCTCGATGTACGCCCGGCACTTTATCGGGGCGAGGACCAAGGATTTCGTACGCCAATACATAGAGTTGAGTGGCCTCATTGATGGACTCAATAGTATCCCTCCGGAACAGCATATCGCCCCAATCTACAAGGTTTTTAATATACCGCATCACCACATTGCGTTGATAAGCCACCGGGCGGTAGCGGGCAATAAGGTGTGGTTTGAATGGATTGTTGCGCCATGCCATAACCTGTGCACCATGGTCTTCTATCGTGGCAAGAATTTCAGTAATTCGTTGCTGCCGATAGTTTTCATCATTATGCTCAAAGAAAGGCTTAGTGACCCAATAACGTTGTGGAACCGGCAGGTTTTCTGTATTGGTAGGATCAAAAATGTAATGGAACCAGGCTATCGCTTCCTCAAAGCGTTGGTTTTGGTTCAGTAGATTGGCTACAAGCAAAGGAGCATGGAAAAAGGCTTCCCAATTATAAATTGAATATGCCCCACCCAAACTAAAATCTACGATGTCCTTTTCTGCTGTCTTATGCGCCCCATTCGGGGATACCGGGGTATAGGTACTGAAATTGAAGTTGTTTTGCGGGTAATAATGCTGTGGATTTACCTGAATATTCCGCTTGAAAAAACCATCTAACCCAGAACGGTTCAACTCCCGGATAAACATATCGGTGTAAGGATGGTAAAAAGGATAAAAAACATACTTACGCCGCCATATTTTGGTTTGGTAATCCAGCGTAATTTCTTCAAATTCCGGTTTGACAAAAAATGAACGTTGCGTGTCCTGGTAGAATAAGGGCCTATGGCTGAGCCCTTGGGCGGGCTGTACTACTTCGAACGGGGCTTTGGCGCCATTCAGCAAGGTGGTCGTTCCATCAGAAGTGATGATATTTGCCTTGCTATTGTTAACACTATGGCTTTTATTGTTCACCAGGCGCGTATATTCGAAGTGCATTCCATTAGGAAGTCGTAAACCCGGAGACGAGTCGGGATAATTTAGCGGGCTGGTCTGTCGCCCTTCCTGGCCAAAATTTTCCTGAAGGTAATGATAAGACGACGTACCTACCAAAGCATCGCTGCTGCCCAAATAATAAACACCTGCGATTCCTTTCAGCTTTACATCCCGCACTTCTCCATCAAAGACAAAGGAAGAGGAGTGCCAGGGGCGGAAATTTTCGTCATGCCCAATCTCTGCCATCTTAACCGGATTACCGGTAAACTGATCGTAAAAAAGCGTATTGTTAAACTCTTTGGAGGTGGAGATAAAGAGGTCAATCATCAACGCATTATCAATAGCACGGTATCTGGGGCGAAGGTTATAGGCAAATTGCGGCCTGTCCCATGGGTGTATCAACTTGCGCTTGGACATTTTTTTACCCGACCACCCCTTGTGGCTGCGTATACTCCAGGCCAGTTGGATTTCCAGCAACTTGGGTTGCTCCGGATTCCCGCTTGGACTATTTGATGCCTTGGCAGCAGGAGTCCGTTTTAATTTTATGGGTTTTTCCAGAAATACCAGCCAGAAAAGGTGCACTTTTCGATTATATACGACCGGGATGACATGCTCTCCGGTAATATCTGCGTCAACTTTTTCCCAGGGCGACCATTGATTGTAATTAAGGTCATAATATCTGTAATAGTAGCTGGGCGCCTGGTTAGGTGTTCTGCCGACAACATGAAACCGATTGACCGAACCCTCTATTTCATGGTAAACGCCTGTTACCTCCAGCCGGCTTACGTCCTCTACTTTTTGCAAATAACTCAAAAAAGCTGCCTCTGCGTTTGTGGCCGTCAATTCATTTTGACGAAGTTCGCTTTCCAATTCTTCGAAGAACGGGGATTTATCATCTCTAAGTTCTGGCTCAATCCAGTTTTCAGGATACAGGAATACCTTTCGATTGGCTTCCCAAATCCGATAATTCTTCATCCATTTCCATTGCGTCCAACTGTTCTCAATATCCGGATCGTCCTTGGGGATTTTCACAAAACCGGCTTCTAAATTCAGGAAGCAACGTTGCACAAACAGTTGAACGGAGCTGATCGCCTGTTTCAGCCGGGACGTGAGCATACAGGCACTCATATCCACGTCTATCAGGAAAAAGCTGAATAAGTCATTGTTGTCTTTCCATTCCCAACTATAGGTATGGTAAGGATTATTATAAACCTGGCCATCAATGGTAACCGAAGCATCCCTGTGGGATAATTCTTTCAAGAAATCCGCCAGCGCATTTCTTTTCTTCGCTCTGAGGCCATCCTGTAGTGGCTCCAACTTTTCAAGCCATTCCCGCTCGTCGTACTTTGACTTGCAAGCCTGAAGCATGGCGGTTGCATTTGCGTTTTCCTGAGCATCAACATCACGGGTAGCCCAGGCAAAAAGCATTCCTTCAGATACTCCGGTTCGTTGGATAACTGACAAGCACAGGCTTAGACCCTTGTAAGTCTTTCCAAGTTTAAAACCTGAAACAGCCCAACCCAATCCATTCTTAAGTGCTTCAAAATCAATTTTTTCTAATTGAGTCAGCTTGTTCAAATCCTGGGATAACGAATTATCGTTGTTGATGGCTTTATCAAGCATATCAATAAAGCGAATGCCTTCCGGCTCAGGATAACGTTGCTTGAAATTATTTAATTCGTTCCAGTTTTCCCAATTAGCATAGGGTATTGCATTATTGCCTGTTTGAATCGGATTTTCAGCCGAATCTAACATTTGTACAGGCAATTGTGAAAAGTCAATAATCTCAAGCGCATTAGCGTGTGGTAATAACCAGCGTAGCTCTTCATACGAAAATTTGCATTTGCCAAGCAACACTTTACTCTTATGCAGTAAATGATAAGACAAATAATGCTGATCGGTATATGGCAAATAATTACCATCAGCATCTATATTCAAAATATTTTCATAGTAATCAATAAGGCTTGAACCTGCTCCTCCAAGCGTCAATTGCTTGATGAGCAGGCTTATTATTTGGGTATCTGTTGAGAGGTTTTTTGAAAAATGATCAATCATCAAGCTTTCCCTGAGGTAGGCGTATATTTGATCCAGCATAAAACGGTAACGATCAACTATTTGGGTTTCGGTAAGCCCAACCGGCGCCTGAAGCATGGCTTGAGCATTGGGTATGTCGGTGATAAAGGCAAAATTATCCAGAATAAAGACTTCCCGTTCGCTATTTGTTCCAGTCCATTTTCCCTCAATTAAATCCAATGCTGTTTCCAGAATTTCGCTATTTATGAAATTCGGAAACTTTCCAAGTTGAGCAGTCGTGTTTTCCCGGAAGGAACCGGGCGCTTTATAGATACTATCTTGTAGTTTCGCCAAATCTGTTCGCAATACGTTGAGGTATTGCGTTATGGTTTCCTTTCTTAATCCTACCGAAGAATCATAGGCATAACGACGAATATACTCGAACTCATCCAGCTTGAAGCCTGATGAACTGACTTGTTCCTTTCTTTCCAGAAACTCCCAGGTAGTAGAAGGATCAAGGAAGGGGTCGCTTATTTCCAAAATATCAGCCCAACGCAACAAATCTGGAACCCGCAACTTAAGTTTTTGCGCCATCAGCGCATAGCGGTAGAGCTTGCTCAGGTTTACTTCTGTTAAATTGTCATTGCTTGTAATAGAATCCAATACAGCTAAATCTGTGTCCGAAACTGCCAATGCCGCCAAAATTGCAGCCCGGTGATCCGCACGGAATTCACCACCGCTGTCTGGATTTTCAAATGCCGCGTCTATTGGATTGATAATTGTTTTATTTAAAAACAGTTTATCATACAGGGTAGGAATTGGTTTGCCATAGGGCTCTATACTAATTCTTGGTTCTCTGTTAAAACGGTCATAAAATACTTGTATTTCTTTAGCGTCCAGATTCAGGCGTTCTTGTATTTGATGTACTTTTTTTAAATGAACCAGACAGGAACCACTAAGCGCACCACTTCCAATTTCAGGGCTTCGGATCAATTGATCTAACTCCCACATTTTCCAGGAGCTATGCCGCCAAAGGCGTAAAAAACGATATGCCCTGTCCAGCTTTTCAGGGCTTAACAGGTTGATTTTCTGCTCCCCGGTATCGCAATTATTTACGGGGCGAAGTACCTGGCTTTGGTCATCATCCGGATTAATGAACCTAACCTGTATTAATTCCAATAATTCCGAATACTTTAATTGAGCTCGTTTCAGAAAAACATCTACCGGTATCTCCGTCTGTCCGGCATCAAATCCCCAGTATTCTCTCAAGGTAAGTATATTGGTTTCCGGATTAATAATCTTATCCGTTTCCTGAGAAGAAATTCCAAAATATTCTGCGGCAATACTTACTTCGGTGGGAACATCGGCAGCTTTATTTTGGAAATATTCCATCAATTTGAATCTGGGCACGCCCAAGTGCTGCAGGAATGTACGGGACGTTTCCTGCCACAGGTTAAAATGACCGTTGATTGGGAATTGCGCCTTTTTCAAAAGATCATAAGCGCCTGGCCGGATATGCTCCGGTATGGCTTTGAGTTCTTTAGCCGTAAGCGTGGATTGCAAGGTGAAGGCTCTATCTTCCGGCAACGGAATTGCATGCTCCAATACCTCATTGACCAGATCAATATAGGGCATGGAGGTATTGGTATTTTCGCAGCTAAGCAGGATATTGCCGAGGTCAGGCCTCCGTTCAAACAGAACATCTTTTACTGTTTTTCCTGCGGGTATAGCGTCTTTTTCCTCCAGAAATCGCAAAATGTCAGCGAAGTAGGCCGCAGCGCTATACACAGATTTGCAGTGTTCACAATCGCAATAGTCTAAAGACCCAAATAAAGTTTCGATATTCGGGATATCCTGTTTGAATGCATCTATTTCCGCTTTGGAGTAGGTAAAAGACGAAATGGCCCTTGGATTGTCTCTGAGTAAATCAAACCGGTATTGCCCGATGCGTGCCAGCAGGTTGGCATATTGTGCTTCAGCCAAATGGTAGATGCGACGAGCCTGGTCTTTATCTACATTTTGAATAGCTAAGGCTTCCGTAAGCCTGTCTTTACCTTTGAAATAGATTTGGACCGAGCTATGCAAACCTTCTTTCAATAAGGCGACACCAGACTGGGAAGTAGGTGCAATGCGCCTGATGCGCTGCAGCACCTTGGCTTCTATCAGCACATTCGCAGGAAGAGAAAGGCTTTGCCCGATGTGGTCGAGGTTTGCGGTTCTCAAATCAAGCGTTTCATCATTGTACACCAGATCAGCTACTTCCTGAGCATGGGTTAACTGTACGATCCCGGCCTCCTGCACCCTCGAAACGAAAGAAACAGATGGAAACAGTAATTCCGCCTGATCCATCATAGTTTGCGCATAGACCGCTACCTGGTCGGCGCCGGTAATGTTCGCAGGAACGGTGTCTCCATTTTCATTGATAAGGGTCTTCCATTGTGCATGGGTCAATTTTGCTGTATCCCGAGCAGTTTTTAGACGTGTATCAAAATTATCATCAATCCGCTGAAGCAAAAAAGCCACGGTTGAGGCATCGTTTTTGGCCACCACGCCAAGCTCCACCGTTGTTTTTAGCCGGGCAGTTTCCTGATTTGTCAGGCCGTTATCCTGCTCCAGTTCCTCCCAAAATTGCTGGTTTATGCCTCGATTGCTCAGGAAATATTGGGCTACAGTTTGCTGCTTGCCTGCGTTGGAAATATTGGCAATCTGGAGCAGGCTATTTAAATTTCCATCACCTACCAGCAAGGGTTTCTCTAAGGCATAACCTGTGCGCAATTGTTGTAGCGCAGCAATAATTTGACTGCGGTTTGACGAAATGCTGCGGGGAACCAGATTTTGAGCAATGGCACTTTCCAATGCGGCTTCCTGGATAGGCTGCTCAAGGAAAACAAGCCCCTGGCTCACTTTTTCTACTAATTGAGCCATATATATCGGCCATTGACTGGTATCGTCCAAATCCTCCGGAGCAGGCGCCAGATCGTCGGGTAGCTCGGGAGGGAGGTTTTGTTGCAGAAAAGCAAAAACGGTCTCCGGAGACAGGACGGCAGGCTGGTTGAAATCAATAGATAGCCGATGGCATAAAGACAAAAGCATGATCTGCTCCATCGGTATGCCGGTATCTTCGTACAGGTGGTTTATATCCCGGTGCTGGATGGTCTCCTCGATGTCTTCGATTGCCAATCCATCCAGGGATTTGGCCAACAAGCGCATCTGTGTTTCAAATACGGAATCGCCCTGGTATTTTTCAGGACCTTCGGTAAAATTGGCCCAAACCACCTGACCCGCATTGAAATATATATTTTTGTCCAATTCTGTTCCGGCTCCATCTACCACCCTGATCTCCAAATGATACGGATTTTTTACCTTTCCGGTGTCCGGATTCACAGGAGGGGAATACAGTAGGTCATAAAATCCATTTTGGAAAACGCTCTGCTCTCCAAGTTTTTGAATGGACTGTCGCAGCCCTTTTTCATAGACTTCAATTTTTATACCCTGCTTTCCTATCCACAAAGCATCGCGAACCGAGCCTCTGACGCGGTATTTTCCCACATTTGTGGCTGATGCATTTACCTGTTGGACTTTTGCATTCAGTGCACCCGCTGTAGCACGGTTCACCTCGCCAGTAACGGGAATGGTGTTCTGTTTTTGAAATTCCATCACGGCATTTCGGGTAGTGGCGCCCATTTGCCGGGCATCCACCTCGGCCTGGTTGATGGGAAAGCCCATCCAGGCCAGCACTTTTTGTAAGTCGTTAATGGTACCCTTTTGCATGTTGAGGCGCAGCGGATAGCCTATTCGTTTCAGTTCTTCCGGCTTGTTGAATTTAAATATTTTTAATGCAGGGGGCGGTACCGCATACCTGGAGGCGATGACGGAAGCCAACCGCTCTTCGGTCTCCGGGTTCATCTCGCCGGTGACTGGAAGTTTGTATTTCTTCTGGAAAAGCCGAAGGGCCTCTTGTGTAGTTTTGCCCGGATCCTTTTGCTCTAATTCCTTGCGCTCAATTTTGTAGTCGAGGCGTTGCAGGGATTTTTGCATCTCCGACAGATGCGCTGGTTCCTTATATTTCTTTGTGATTAACTCCTCGTTGACCGCTTGAAGGGTTTCCGCATCCAACGCGCCCGTTGGCTTTAGCCTGTGCTGCTTTTGTATTTCCCGGATGGACTGCTGCGCTTTTTCCGATAGCGCACCTTTTTCATTTTTCGGATCAAAATGCCCATCTCCTTTCAGGTAGTCCAATACTTCATACAAATGGGTAACCTGTTGCAGGTTGGTAATTTTTACGCGGTTCCCCAGGCGCTTAGCAGCCATGGTTTCCTGTGAGATTTCGATGCCTTTCCCAATGGTAATCGAGAGGCTGGTATGTGGTCGGGTTACCTTAATGGCATTTTTACGGTCGGTATCGCCGACAAGTTTATCCCCTCTCCAAAGCTTGAAATACACCTCCGGCTGCCCGTCCGGGTCGTCATTGCCCTGCATGGAGATTTTTGCCACACAACGCCCATGTGCATCGGTTTGCGCTTCGGCAAGGAAGTCGTCGAAACGATTGTCTTTGTCCCATATTTGAACGCGGAGGTTGGCCATTGGAGCTCCCTGCGCATTGACAAATTGAAGGGAGAGGGTATATTCCGCCGATGGTATGGATTTACGTTGCTTTGCCATGACGTTGGTGTATTTTGAATTTGAAAAAAGAAATTACATTTTTATTCCATACAGACGCTCACGAGTACACTTGGTTTTAGGGCTGAACACTTTGCTCCAGTTATAATGACTTTTAGAAAGAAATTCTTAATAATTCTATTGCGTTTGAAAAAGACTTACTATCCTGACTCGGAAGTATTTCGATACTTTCACTAATTTTAATTGGTGGCCATTTCAGTGGCGAAGTAATTTGGGCAGGGTTGATTGTAAATAGATTAATAGGCCACGATAAACTCGGCTGATATGGTGCCGTACTGCCTTTTGTATTCTCAATAGAATCTACCCGTCCTGGCTGCCCATTTAATATAATTCCAGTTTTTACAGTATATGCCACACTGCCATAATTAAATTCAAAGCCTTCGACCCATGGCACATTATACGTATCATCTCCGATTTTTATCGCAGGTTGATATGGATTATCTTGCCTAATTTGCAAACTATTGGATGAGAGTCCTAGGTGATATTCCAAGGCCCTGCTTTCAGCATTTAAACCTTCATCATGATACTTTAGAAATTCGGGAAGAAATCTATAAGGGCCAAATCTTTCACCACTAAGGTCTTCAATCCTTTCTGCTTCAGTATCATATCTATCACCAGCATTTAATCTTTCTGCCAAAAAATGTGAGTATAATGCTGACTTAAAAGCAGTATCGGGTGATTTTTCTAAATCTCCAATATCAACTTGAGTTGTTAAATAACTATCAAAGTAAACGCTATCGTTGTCTTTAGTCAAATCAATATTAATAATGTTGTCAGAATCAATGGATTTTTTGAATAATTCCGCCGTAGGTCCGCGACCATAGTTTTCTCCAATCGCTTGAAGTTTGCCATCAACTATTTCATACTTTCCACCCGTAACTTCATTAACTTGATTGATGAATAATTTTTTATTTTCATCAGTTCCAGAAACATTAAGGTTACTATTGTATCCTGTATGATCATTGTATGCAATTGGATTCCCTCTCACATAACTATACAAATTCACACCATCCTTCGCCCCAATTGGATCCGAACTCAACCACCTCCCCAACCAAACCAAATAATACCTCGCCGAATGGTATTCCAACCCGCTCTCCTCATCCCGCTCCATCCCCGTGTAACGATATCGTTTAGCTGTAACTTTTATATCCTTATTCACCGCCTGATAAACCGTCGTCCCATAAGGATGATATTCCTCATAAGAAATCACATCGCCTACATCATTTAGCTCTATACTTGCAGAGCCTAGATGATTGCCAAACTGGAAGCGTACCGTTCTTTGGTCAGTGTCATCGTTGACCGTATTACGAGTGTCCACCATTGCAATCCTGCGAGTGTCGTCCATCACATTCAGGGTAGTCCTTTCCAGTCCACTGTGGTTGCCTGAGTGTTTTTTATAAATCTCGATTCCCCCCAAATACAACCGCTCCTCTTTTTTTCTGCCGCCGCCATTGTTTTCCGTGACTTTCCTGACCCGTTGCCCGGTGGCATCGTAGACGTAGTAGGTCGTTTCGGGAGGATGATTATCATTGCAAACCACCTGTCTTGCAGAGGCTTGCAATTCATCTTTGAAATTCCAGGCCATCACCGAAAGATGGGGTAAGGAATGAATAAAGCCGTGCTGTGGATGATGCGGGTAGGTATAGGTTTGGCCGCCTGCCTGTGTTTGCTTTAGCCGGTTGTTGGCAGTTTCGTACTCATACAGCCGTGTCCAGTTGCCGCCCGGAGCATCGTGGTTCATTTCTAAGATATTGCCTACGGGGTCGTATACGTATTTTTGGGTGTATTTCCGCCAGGCCAGATCATCGTCCGGGCTATAAGACTTCAAGAAATTCTGGTCTTTCCAATTGTCGCATTGCCCAAAATTAACAGCTTGCCCGGCGTGTTCCTTTCCTTCCGCTTCAATCAGGCGATAGAGGGCATCGTATTTGTAAATCCCCTTTGGCTCTATTTTAAAATTATTGAAAAACTTAGTGGGGGTGGCTTTGTCTTCTATCTCCGAGATATTGCCAACCGGGTCGTAGGTGTAGTACAGATCTTGTAGTAGACCACCATTAGGTTTAGTGGTTTTCAGGTGGATGAGGCGGAACGTTTTTTCATCGTATTGATAGGTCGTGGTGGCGAGATTATTGCCATTCCTGTCGCCATAAACGATGCGTTCCCGTTGTCCTTTGGCATCGTAGTCTATGTCTTTGACAAACAGCTTTTCAGCCACGCCCGTTTGAGTTACCCGAACTTGTTCTAAC
>Ga0209573_1001205_pt1 | contig 42137 bp, 49 predicted proteins | sample TNRBio252014_DNA_FD_185870 | JGI IMG/M metagenome (GOLD analysis project Ga0209573, IMG submission 185870) | Wastewater treatment Type I Accumulibacter community from EBPR Bioreactor in Madison, WI, USA - TNR Reactor_6/25/2014_ DNA (SPAdes)... | ecosystem: Engineered > Bioreactor > EBPR >...
GGGGGGGGGGGGGTAGCCTCCGCGCCACTATGCACACATTCATGGAAGGCGCTCTGATTCTGGTCTTCGCTACTTTGATCGCCTCTTCGCCCGCGCTGGCGAAGGAACCCCGGAACCAGGATCCCGACCCGTTTGGTTGCGTGCTCGTGTGCTGGACTGGAATGGGCAACCTCTTCGGGTGCAATTGTGGCGGGAGCACGAATCCGCCGAGCGATCCGACAGCGTGCAGGCAGTGGTGCTCGAACCAGTATTACTCCGAACTGAGCCGGTGCAGACAAGGTAAGGAGCCCGGCACCCCGGAGTACGAAGAGTGCCTCGTGAGCACGGAATCAATGATGGACGAATGTCTCTCGCACTGCGTATGAGGCGGGGGCGCCACTCATCGCTTGCAGCAGCCCTTCTTCAGGGATGGGCCTTGGCCATGGCGCCGGCGGAAGCGGAAGCGGCAGGCGTGGCGCCGACGGTCTATTCCGTAACGGACGCGACGGGGCGATCTCTCGGCCTGCTCTCTCTCTCGCCGCGCGATCCGGAGAGCAGGAAAGTCTCTCAAGCGATCTACGAGTCGCCGTCGGGGCGCGTCCTGGTCGCGACGTACCGAATCGAGAGCGGACTCACCATTGGGACGTTCCGCGACGCGAAGACGGCCGAAACCCTCGTCGTATGGAAACGCTTCGATCTCTGCCCTTCAGGGGAGAGGATTCCCGGCCTGTACGTGCTCGGCGAGCACACGATGGCTATGAGCGCACGAAAGGGGAAAGACCCCGAGACGGAGAACAGGAGAAGGGAACTCTCGGCCTGGCTCCTGCGCCATTCGCCGTCGCTCGCCAAGCTCCTGCGTGAGGCTCACGAAGCGGCCCTCGTTTCGGAGGGTGCGTCGCTCGAGTCTCCTCTCGCTGAAGGCCTGTTCCGAACCGTGATACCCATGGTGCCCCTCTACTCGGTTTTCGCTCCTCCGAGTCCGGCGAGCGCGGGCCCCGGAGCGGCTCTGCGAGACGCGGGCCCCGACCGTACGAAGCGACTACTCTCCCTTCTCGAGCCGGACCAGGTTCCTACCTTCGCTGGTCCCGACTCGACGAGAAGCTGGCGCGGCCAGATCGAGGGTGGGCGGGGAGAGAGGCTCGGGAAGCTGAATCTCGAGTGGAAGACTCTCGGTGACCCGAAAGCCATGGTCGCGTCGACGGCGATCGTGGACTTTTCCGCCGGTCCCCGGAACGAACGTGCTTACATCATGTTCTTCGGTCCTGGTGGAGGCTATTTCGGAAGAATCGAACGGAGGACGGGCGGCGACTGGTCGACGGTGGTGACCTTCGATGGATTCGGAGACGTCGAAGGGGAGGGGTGGTTTGCCCCGTACCGCGTTGGTGACCGGTATGCGAAGGAGGGCAGGAGCGAGTGTGTGGAGGTTCCGCCGACGGGCGAGCGGGAGAGGCAACAGGCGCGTTCTGCGCTCGGGGACGCCTTTCTGGCCTCGATGGCCAGAAGCGGGGTTACGCAGGCGGAGTCCGAGGAGATTCTCTATCGCTGGCAGCGAGTGCTGAACCTGCCGCAGCTGAGGGATTCCCTGCCGCCTCTCGTTCCTCTCGCGGAGATTCTGGCCGAGACCCCGATTCCCGTGTTCAGGAGCGAAGCCGAGGAAGCATGGGCCGGCTCCGTGGAGTTGAAGGGGTTCGAAGCTCGCTGAGCGACCCAATTGCCCTGGTCGGTGGGGGAATGTGGGGAACGGGGGTCAGGTCCGTCATCCGTGAGTCGGACCGTCTTGCACGTGAGGGATTGGGGTCAGGTCCGTTGAGGATTGGTGTCAGGTCCGTTTTCCGTGTTTCGGCGAGGGGGCGTGTCCGTCGGGGCCAGGGCTTGCGCCCGCGTCCGGCGTCCTTGACACCAGGCGCGCCGCCAGCGCATCGGCTTTCTTCGTCAGATCTTCGACGCTGCCCTCGTTGACGAGGACGTCGTCGCAGGCCGCGTTACGGGCCTCGTCGGAGAGCTGGGCACTCATCCGGGCGAGGACCGCCTCGGGCGTCGACGCCGGGTCCCGTGCGAGGGCGCGGGCGAGGCGGAGCTCCTCGGGGGCCGAGACGGCGACGAGGAGGTCGAAGCGCTCCCGGCCGCCGTTCTCGACGAGGAGGGTCGCCTCGACGACGGCGGCGGGGTGTCCCTCGGCTTCGCGCTCGGCGAGCCAGCGTTCGGTCTCGATCCTCACGAGGGGGTGGATTCGACCGTTCAGGCGCGCGACGGACGCGGGGTCGCCGAAGACGAGGGCCGCGAGGCGCAGGCGGTCGACGGCGCCTCGCGCGTCGAGGAGTTCCAGCCCGAACTCGTCGGCGATGGCCGCGGCGCCCGCGCCTCCGGGCTCGTAGAGCGCATGGACGAGGCGGTCGGCGTCGAGAACCGGGATCCCCAGCTCGCGCCAGCGCGCCGCGACGGCGCCCTTGCCGGAGGCGATACCGCCGGTGAGGCCGATGCGCCGCACGGTCAGAGTCCGCGTCGGGCGCGGCAGAGGTCGACGGTGTTGGCCAGCAGGAGGGCGATCGTGAGCGGCCCGACCCCGCCCGGGACGGGGGTGTAGCGCGAGGCGCGCTCCTTCACGTCGACGGGGTGGACGTCGCCGACGAGGAGCGACCCCTTCGCCGCGAGCGCCGCGGCCTTCGCCTCGTCGCCTGGGAAGCAGCGGGCGACCTCGGCGGCGGTGGCGATCCGGTTGATACCCACGTCGATGACGACGGCCCCCGGCCGGATGAAATCGGCCGTGACGAACGCCGGCCGGCCGATCGCCGCGACGAGGAGATCGGCCTCGCGGCAGACGGCCGGGAGGTCGCGGGTCTTCGAGTGGGCCACGGTGACGGTCGCGTCGGCCTTCGTCAGGAGCGTCGCCATCGGCTTGCCGACGATGTCGCTCCGGCCGAGGACGAGGGCGCGGACCCCTCTCAGCGGCACGTCCTCGCGCCGGAGGAGCTCCATGATCCCGGCGGGAGTGCAGGGGACGGGGGCCCGCTTGCCCTGGACGAGGCGGCCGACGTTGACGGGGTGGAAGCCGTCCACGTCCTTCGCCGGGTCGATGGCCTCCAGGATGCGGGACGATTGGATGCCGCCGGGAAGCGGGAGCTGGACGAGGATCGCGTCGACCTCCGCGTCGGCGTTCAAGCGCCCGATCTCGGCGAGGAGCATCGCCTCCGTCACGGTCGCCGGGAAACGGAGCGTCTCGGCCTTTATCCCGGCCTCGCGGGCGCTCTTCTCCTTGTTGCGGACGTAGACCTGGCTCGCGGGGTCGTCCCCGGCGACGATCACGGAGAGGCCGGGAACGACGCCCCGGGAGGCTAGGGCCGCGGCGGCTTCGGCCGTTTCGCTGCGGATGTCGGCGGCGACCTTGGCGCCGTCGAGGATCGTAGCGGTCATGGGGCTCCTTTCCGCGCGACGTGCGCGGCGGCGATTCCGAAGGAAAGGAGGCGGACGTCGACGGCGGCGAAGCCGGCGGATCGCATCCTCTCCGAGAGGGCTTCGGGCGCGGGCCAGCGGCCGACGGAGTCGGGGAGGTACTGGTAGGCGGAGCTGTCCCTGGAGACGAGCTGGCCGAGGAACGGCACGAGCGTCCTCACGTGGAACCGAACGAGGGGGGCGAAGGGGCCCGTCGGCTCCGGCGTGAACTCGAGGACGACGAGCCGTCCCCCCGGCTTCAGGACCCGGCAGAGCTCGCGGAGCCCGCGGTCGAGGTCTTCGAAGTTCCGGACGCCGAAGGCGGCGGTCGCGCCGTCGAAGGTCGCGTCCGGGAACGGGAGGCGCAGGCCGTCCGCCCCCGCTTCGGGAATCGGGACGCCCCGGCGCCGGAACTTCTCCTGGCCAATGGCCAGCATCTCGAAGGTGAAGTCCGCCGCGACGACCCGTGCCCGTCCGCCGCTTCGCTTCGCGACCGCGAGGGCCAGGTCGCCCGTTCCCGAGCAGAGGTCGAGGTGGACCTCGCCGGGCAGGGGCGCAAGGAGCCGGGCGGCCTCCTTCCTCCACGCGACGTCGGTGCCGCCGGAAAGGAGCCGGTTGAGGAGATCGTACCGGGGGGCGATCCGGGAGAACATCGCCTGGATCTTTCCGGCGGCCTTGTCGATTCCGGGCGGGGGAGCCTCGTTCACGGGCCGGCACGGTAGCCTTCACGGAACAGTCCGTAAAGCCTCCGGCACGGCTCCGGGTCCCATCTCGAGCCGAAAGGACGGCGGGGTTCCTGGGACCGCCGCACGGCTCTCCGAGTTTCCATTCCGGGTTTCGCTTGACAGGCCGCGAGGGGCGTCGTATGTTTCCCGGCCCTGCGCGAGAGTGCACTTCCGCAAGGAGCGTCCTCCACCGGGAGCCCGGTCTTTCTCAGTGCCCGGCCGGGTCCTGTACTACCGAGACGAGAAGCGTGGCGCGGCGCGCGCTTCGCGAAACCCCGACCGGAGAGCTGAGTTTCCGTGAGTTCCCGAACGCCTCTCCCCAAGATGAACGAGCTCCCGCGGCGCTGGATCGTCGTCGATGCCGACGGCAAGGTCCTGGGCCGCATCGCAACGGTCATTGCCATGCACCTGACGGGCAAGTCCAAGCCGACCTACACGCCGTTTCTCGACACGGGCGATTTCGTCGTCGTCGTGAACGCGGAGAAGGTCGCCCTGACCGGCGCCAAGGAAACCGCCAAGCTGTACCGGCACCACACCGGTTTCCCGGGCGGCCTCAAGACGACGAGCGCGGACAAGCTCCGTGCGACCCGTCCGGAGAAGCTCGTGGAGGAAGCCGTCCGCGGGATGCTTCCGAAGACGAAGCTCGGCAAGAAGATGTTCAAGAAGCTGAAGGTCTACGCGGGGCCCACTCACCCGCACGTGGCCCAGGCCCCGAAGCCGCTGTGAGGCCGGAGGAGAGATCGTGAGCAACCTGCAGTACCACGCGATCGGCCGGCGGAAGGAGGCGGTCGCACGCGTCTACCTCCGTCCGGGAAGCGGCGTGTTCGTCGTCAACGACCGCCCGTTCGACCAGTACTTCCCGAATGACGTGCTGAAGATGGTCATCCGCCAGCCCCTCCAGCTGACGGAGTCGACCGAGAAGTTCGACATCATCGCCCGGGTCGCGGGCGGTGGCAGCGCGGGCCAGGCGGGCGCGATCCGCCACGGCGTCTCGCGCGCCCTCCTCCTCTTCAACCTCGAGCTTCGGCCGGCGCTGAAGAAGGCGGGGCTCCTCGTGCGCGATTCGCGGATGAAGGAGCGGAAGAAGTACGGCCAGCGCGGCGCCCGCGCCCGGTTCCAGTTCTCGAAGAGGTAGCCATGAGCCAGATCACGATGAAGGAGCTCCTCGAGGCGGGCGTCCACTTCGGGCACCAGACCAAGCGCTGGAACCCGAAGATGAAGAAGTACATCTTCGGGAAGCGCAACGGCATCTACATCATCGACCTGCAGAAGACGCTCAAGTGCTTCCGCGAGGCGGCCGCCTACGTCACCGAGGCCGCCTCCCAGGGCAAGAACGTCCTCTTCGTCGGCACCAAGCGCCAGGCGCAGGACGCCATCTACGAGGAAGCGAACCGCTGCGGGATGTTCTTCGTGAACAACCGCTGGCTCGGCGGCACCCTCACGAACTTCGTGACGATCCGCAAGTCGGTCATGCGCCTCAAGGAAGTCGAGGGCATGCTCGGCGAGACCTCGGACGCCATCCTCACGAAGAAGGAGCGGATCCGGCTCGAGCGCGAGAAGGCGAAGCTCGCCAAGAACCTCTCCGGCATCACCGAGATGGAGGAGCTTCCGGACCTCCTCTTCGTGATCGACCCGAAGAAGGAGGCGATCGCGGTGCAGGAGGCCAACAAGCTCGGCATCCCGATCGTCGGCATCGTCGACACGAACTGCGATCCCGACCCGATCACCCACGTGGTGCCGGGCAACGACGACGCCATCCGCGCGATCAAGCTCTTCACGGGCAAGATCGCCGACGCCGTCCTCGAGGGCCTGCACGCCCAGGAGGAGCGGTTCGTCGGGAAGGCGGCGGAGGCCGACGACGAGCCGATGCCCGCGAACTTCGTGGCGGAGGGCGCGGCCGTCGCCGAGGCGATCGTCGCGAAGGACTCCGCGCCGGCCCAGGCCTGAACCTCGACCTGACCTGATCGAGCCGGGCCGGCGGGAGTCGCGAGAGGCGCGCTCCCGCCGGCCCTTTTCACGTCCGCATCGCCGGACGCACGAAACCGAGAAGCAAGCGCGCGCGGCGGACGTCCGCGCGACGGGAGAGTCCGATGGAGATCACCACCGCCATGATCAAGGAGCTCCGGGAGAAGACCGGAGCCGGCATCCTCGACTGCAAGTCGGCCCTGGCCGAGGCGAACGGGAGCCTCGAGGAGGCCGAGATGAGCCTCCGGAAGAAGGGCCTCGCCGCCGCCGCCAAGAAGGCCGGCCGCGTCGCCGCCGAGGGTCTCGTCGGCTACGCCTGTAACGGCTCGGTCGCAGCGCTCGTCGAGCTGAACTGCGAGACGGACTTCGTCGCCAAGACGGACGAGTTCAAGGCCGCCCGGACGGCCCTCGCCGCCTGGGTCGCCGGTGACTCCTCGTTCGCCGACACGATCGACGGGAACGCCGAGGCTCTCCGGTCGATGGCCGCCCCGGCGACGCTCGCCGGCGCGACCGGCACGATCTCCGACTGGCTCCAGGCCGCCACGGCGAAGACCGGTGAGAACACGCAGCTTCGCCGCTATGCCCGCATCGTCGCCGCCGACGGGAACGCCCTCGCCCTGTACGCCCACCCGGGCGACAAGACCGTCGTCGTCGTCGAGACGAAGGGATGCGACGCCGAGCTCGGCCGTGACCTCGCGATGCAGGTCGCCGCGATGACCCCGCTGTACGCCGTCCGCGAGGACGTCCCGGCCAAGGCCCTCGCCGACGAGCGCGAGATCGCGAAGGCGAAGGCCGTCGCCGCGGGCAAGCCCGAGGCGGTCGCCGAGAAGATGGTCGAGGGGATGATCGGCAAGTGGTACGGCGAGGTCGTCCTCGTCGACCAGACGTTCGTGAAAGACGACCCGAAGAAGGTCTCCCAGGTCATCGCCGAGCGCGGCGGAAAGGACGCCCGCGTCGTCCGCTTCGTCCGCTACAAGGTGGGTGAAGGGGTCGAGAAGAAGCAGACCGACCTCGCCGCCGAGGTCGCCGAGCTGACGAAGTAGCGAAGGCGAGCCGATGGGCACCGAGACGGGCCAGCCGGTCTACCGCCGGGTCCTCCTCAAGCTCTCCGGGGAAGCCCTCCTCGGAGGGCAGCCCTTCGGCATCGAGCCGGCGATGGTGGCCCGCATCGCGGACGAGGTGGCCGCGGTGGCGCGGATGGGCGTGCAGCTCGCCGTCGTCATCGGCGGCGGGAACATCATCCGCGGCGTCTCTGCCGCGACGCAGGGCATCGACCGGGTCACGGGCGACAACATGGGGATGCTGGCCACGGTCATCAACGCGCTCGCGCTCCAGGACGCCACCGAGCGGCGGGGCGTGCCGACGAGGGTCATGACGGCCTTCGAGGTCCGCTCCGTGGCCGAGCCGTTCATCCGCCGCCGCGCCGACCGCCACCTCGACAAGGGGCGCGCGGTCATCCTCGCCGGCGGCACCGGAAACCCCTTCTTCACGACCGACTCGGCCGCCGCGCTCCGCGCGAGCGAGCTGCGCGCGGACGCGATCCTGAAGGGGACGAAGGTCGACGGCATCTACACCGCCGACCCGAAGAAGGACCCGTCCGCCGTCCTCCTCCCCCACGTCACCTACCAGGAGGTCCTCGAGAGGCGGCTCGCCGTGATGGACGCGGCCTCCATCGCCCTCTGCCGGGAGAGCCGCATCCCGATCCGCGTCTTCAACCTCCTCGTCCCCGGGAACATCCAGCGCGTTGTCACGGGCGAGCCGATCGGCAGCACCGTGGACGCGGGCGAACCCGCAAACTGATCCAGCAGAGAGAGGAGAGAGCCGATGCCCCTCGCCGAGATCCGGAAGGAAACCGAGCGCCGGATGGTGGTCTCCATCGACGCGCTCAAAGCGGAGCTGAAACACCTTCGGACGGGCCGTGCCTCCGTCGCCCTTCTCGAGGGCGTTCACGTCGAGTATTACGGCACGCCGACGCCGCTCAACCAGGTCGCCAACCTGTCGACGCCCGACGCGACCCTCATCCTGATCCAGCCCTGGGAGGCCCAGCTCTGCCCGGTCATCGAGAAGGCGATCCGCTCGAGCGACCTCGGCCTGAACCCCAGCTCCGACGGCCGGGTCGTCCGCGTGCCGGTTCCTTCCCCGACGGAGGAGCGCCGCAAGGAGATCGTGAAGAAGGCCCACACGCTGGCCGAGCAGGCGAAGGTGGAGATCCGCCACCACCGGCACGAGGCCAACGACAAGGTCAAGAAGGAAGGGAAGGCCTCGACGATCTCGGCCGACGAGGAGAAGCGCGGCCTCGACGAGATCCAGAAGCTGACCGACCGGTACGTGGCCGAGGTCGACGCCGTCGTCAAGGCCAAGGAAACCGACATCCTCGCCCGGTAGCGTGACCGTCGTCGCGCTGATCCCCGCGGCGGGCCTGGGGGCCCGGTTTCACGACGCGGGGCCGAAGGCCCTCGTGCGGCTCGCGGGGAAGCCGTTCCTCGTTCACGCCCTCGAGCGGCTCGCGGCCTCCGGAAGGGTCGACCGGGCCGTCGTCGCGGTCTCGCCGGGGAGCGAGGCGGCTTTCGCCGAGGCCCTCGCCGGCTTCTCCGCGATGCCCGTGGCGACGACGCCGGGCGGCGAGACGCGCCGCGACTCGGTCGTCGCCGCCTGGCGCGCCTCGGCCGCCGGAGATGACGACCTCCTTTGCATCCACGATGCCGCCCGGCCGCTCGTCGACCCCGCCGACGTCGCGGCCGTCGTCGCGGCCGCAGCGGAGCACGGGGCCGCCCTCGCCGGGAGCCCGGTCACCGACACGGTCAAGCGGGTGAAGGACGGGGCCGTCGTCGAGACGGTCCCGCGTCACGACCTCTTCGCCGCCGCGACGCCCCAGGTCATGCGCGCCGGTTTTCTCCGCGAGGCGGTCGAGGCGGGTCTGGCCGACGCCACCGACGACGTCGAGCTCCTCGAGCGGCGTGGCGTCGTGGTGCGGGCGGTCGTCACGTCCCGCTGGAACGTGAAGATCACCTACCCCGAGGACCTGGCCCGGGCCGAGGCGTGGCTCGCGGCGGAGGGAAGGCGGTGAGCCTCCGGATCGGGCAGGGGATCGACGCCCACCCCCTCGTCGCGGGGCGCCGCTGCGTCCTCGGCGGAGTGGAGATCCCCTCCGACGCCGGTCCCGAGGGGCACTCCGACGGCGACGTCGTCCTCCATGCCCTGGCGGACGCCCTCCTCGGAACCGCCGCGGCCGGCGATCTCGGGAGCGTTTTCGGGACGACGGCCCCGGAGTGGAAGGACGCGCCGTCGTCCCGTTTCGTCACGGAGGCCCTCGAGAGGGCCGGGCGCCCGCAGGTGCTGAACGTCGACGTCACGCTGATCGCCGAACGCCCCCGCGTCGGGCCGTACCGCGACGCGATGCGCGGGACGATAGCCGCCCTCCTCGGCATTCCCCTCGAACGTGTCTCCGTCAAAGCGTCGAGCGGCAACGGGATGACCGGCTTCGGGCGTGGCGAGGGCGTCTTCGCCTCGGCCGTCGTCCTGGTGGAGGTTCCGTGATCGTCGCAGGCTTTCACCCGGTGTCCGCCGCGCTCGCCGAGCGCCCGGAGGCGATCGAGGCGCTTCTCCTTCAGGAGGGCCGCCGTGACGGTCGGGTCCGGGAGCTGGAGCGAACGGCGCGCGGGAAGGGAGTCCCCGTTCGGGTCGTCCCCCGCGAGGAGCTGGACCGGACGGCGGGGAAGGCGCACAACGGCGTCGCGGCAAGGGTGGCGACGCGGGAGTACGACCCGGTCGAGGAGGCCCTCGGCGGCGAGCCGGGCAGCCGCCTCGTCCTCTTCCTCGACGAAGTCACCGACCCGGGAAACCTCGGCTCGATTCTCCGAACGGCCGCCGCGGCGGGGGCCTCCGTCGTCCTGCCCGAGCGGCACTCGGCCGGCCTGAACGAGTCGGTCTCGAAAGCCAGCGCCGGGGCGCTCGAGAGGGTGAAGGTCGCCCGCGTCGGGAACGCGGCGCGCTTTCTCGGGGACGTGAAGAGCGACCGTTTCTGGGTCTACGGCGCCTCGCCGGAAGGCGAGCCGCTCTGGGACGTCGACCTCACCGGCGACGTCGTCTTCTGCCTCGGCGCCGAGGGCCCGGGCCTCCGGCGGCTGACGCGGGAGACGTGCGACCGGCTCGTCGCGATCCCGATGGCCGAGGGAGCCGGCTCCATGAACGTGGGAGTCTCGGCCGCCGTCCTCCTCTTCGAGGCCCTTCGGCAGCGCCGGGCGAAGCGGCCGGCCTGACCGAAGGACGCCGGCGCGCTGCGAACGCGCCGCCACCGGCCCCGGCGAGGGTCAGCGCACCCGGAAGACGTGGACGACGGGCCTCGCCTCGTCCCCGAAGAGCTCCATCAGGTAGAGAAGACCATTCTGCCGGTCGAACGTGACGTCACCGAGGCGGAACCGCTGCTGAACGCCCGGACCGACTTCCTCGACATCGACGTGCGACGGATTCAGGAAGAGGTACGGGTCGACGTCGAGGAATGCGTAGGGCTGAGGCGCCCAGGGATCCATCGTCCCGGCAGCAACGCGGGCGAGGTCGTCCGGGTCGTACAGGAGGAGCCGCCCGGCGAAGCGGCTGCTCCACCAGCCACGGCTCGAAGTGTGCCCCGTGCATTCGACGAGATCCTCGGCGGGGCAGGGAGTTCCGTCGGCCATCCGGCAGGTCGTGTACTCGTTCACGAAGGCCCCGGCCACGCAGGGCCGGTCCGGTCCGGCCGGATTCAGGAAGCCGTACCAGAAGCGCTCACCGACTCCCTTCGTCCCGGCGAAGAGGAACGCCGACCTTCCGGACGCGGTCGTGAGGAACGCCGCTCCTTCCCACGTGTCGGCGTGCTGCGTTCCGGCGAGGCACCGCTCGATGCGCTCGGTGTCGAGTGCGGAGGCGTAGAGGAGAAGGGTCGTCGCGGGAAGGGTCGCTCCGGCGGCGGGGGGCGTTCCAGCCGGGTCGAGCCAGGGCCGGTAGGCGAAGAGCGCCGGACCCATTCCGGCGAGTCCGCCGTCGCGGTAGCGGCCCGTGCCGAGGACCCGGCCGGAGGTGTGGGCGTTTGCCCAGGCCTCCGGGATCTCGAGCATGTACCCGTTGACGGCGTACGGAGAGAGGCCGCCCAGGAACCAGGCTCCCCGGGGCCGCGGGGCGGAGAGGTCGGGCTCGAACCAGGCGTGCGTGGGCCGGTCGGGGGGTGGCGGCAGGTGCTCTCCCCACGCCAGATGGATGCGGGAGCCGGTCTCGGGCCGGTCGAGGTACTGCATGCCGAGGCGGGGGATCTCGTCGATTCCCGCGAAGAGCCCGCCCGTGACGTCCGTCAGCGGCTGGATCAGTCGGGCCTGCGGCAGGTCCTCGACGTTCCTGGAGACGACCGGAGCCGGGATGCTGATCTCGGCGACGCGGCTCCCATCCGGGAGCTCGCCGTAGGGCATTCGGTCGTGCCCCGTCACGAAAAGAGAGCCGGGGAAGCCGTCTGCTCCTCCCGCCGGGTTGCCGCCGGGCCGGAACGTCATCGCGTTTCCGCCGTACTCGAACGTGAGGGGCCTCAGCCCGCCCACGGGAAGCCTGAAGGCGCCGAGATACTCGATCTCGGCCGGCGAGATGCGCGTGGACGGCACCACGGGGGACGCCAACGCAGGGACATACGCGCCGTCCCCTGTCCGCTGCCCCGGAATCCCTCCGTCGTTCAGGACGCCGTAGGCGATCCAGGGTGCGCTTCCGGAGGTCCTTCGCACCCGCGCCCAGCCGCTTCTCACCCCGAGAGGCCGGAGGGGGTCGGGGAGCTGAAGCCAGGCGGCCTCGTCGAGCCGCATCGTCGTGGGGGGGGCTGCCGGGCTGCCTCCGGCCTCGCCGTCGAAGAGCTGGACCTCCAGGGTGACCGGCCCGGAGCCGGCTCCTCCGGCGTGGACGAACGCAACGTTCGAGCGGACGTCCGCCTCGGCCCGAAGTCCCGTGACGACGCCCTCGGTCGTCGCCTCACTGCCTTCCGGCACGCCGGGGAGAAAGACCCCGTAGGCGCCCCCACCCGGCGAGAGGGAGGAGACCCGGGCGCCCGCGTAGAGCCCGGCCATCCCGGCTGGGCCGGTCACGCGGAGCCGGCCCGCGTACGAGGCCGCTCCGGCGGGTCCGACGGCGATGCCAAGCGTACGGAGATGGGAGAGGGCATCCGGGACGATTCGCTGCTCGTGCGGCGCGAGCGTCAACGTCGCGGTTCCGCCCGCGCCGAGAGCCGGGGAAAGGGACTCGCGGTAGTCGAGGGTCAGCGTGGCCGCCGTCGTCCCGCGGTTCGCGAGGACCAGTTCCGTACGGAAAGCCGGCGTCTCGACGAGAGCCGGTACAGTCACCGATGCCGCCGTCGCCGTGTCCGGGAGCGTCTCCAGGAACGAGCCGTCGTTCGTGCCGCCGTCGTTGACGACGCCGTAGGCGCCGAAAGCCCCCCCTGCAATCCTCTCGACGACCGCCCAGCCCTGCGCGAGCCCGGCTTTCGCGAGGATCCCGTCGATCTGCCGCCAGTCTCCCGCCTCCAGCCTCAGGGCGTCGGCAGAAACCACTTCGACGCCGCTCCCGGTTCCGCTCACGGCGGTGACCCGGACCGTGACGAACGACGTTCCGGGATTGAAGACGGCGACATTCGAGCGTTCCGCCGCGGTCGCCCGGAGGCCGTGAACGACGGCGCGCCCGGTGAACGAAGCGGACGAGGAGATCGCGAGGTAGGCCAGGCCCGAGGCTCCCGCCGGGTGGGGTGCGAAAGTGGGGCTCGTGGTCCTCGCGACGGCGGACATGCTGCCGGCGGCGGTGTCGGGCAGGGTCAACCGGAGCGACCCGGCGTGGGGGGCCCCCTCCGACAGGCCGGGGAAGTCGATGCCGCGCCCGGCCAGGAAGCCGATGACGTCGGGCAGGGTTCTTTGCGTCCCGGCCGGGAGGTTCTCGGTTACCATTCCGGAAGCCGCGCCGAGCGAGCCCCGGTACGAGAGGGCCAGTTCGACGGCGGCGTTTCCCCGGTTCGTCAGGGTCAGCTCCGTGCGGTAGCGCGCCGCTCCGGATCGGACGTCGAGGACGACGGGAACGACGAGGTCGGCTGCGGGGAGCGGGAATCCCCCCAGAACACCCACGACCCCGATCGCGAGGACGAGGCCAGCGCGCATGTCCGCCTCCGGTGGAACCTCCCGGAATATGAGGTCGACGGGACGGGAGCGCCATCCCCCCGGTGAGGCGTTTCGGGCACGAGAATCGCTTGACGGCAGATCCGGGCGCTGATATACACCACGGTTCGCGCCTCTCGGCTTCGGCCGGGTGTCCGGCCGGGGCCTCGGGTGCGACGGGCTGGCGTAGCTCAACTGGCAGAGCAGCTGATTTGTAATCAGCAGGTTGCGGGTTCAAGTCCCATCGCCAGCTCCACGGTCGACTCCGGAGACGACTCCGGGGCGGTCCGCGGGAAGGAGAATCCAGAGACGGACGAAGACGTGGGTAGGTGGCCGAGTGGTTAATGGCAGCAGACTGTAAATCTGCCGCGCTTAGGCGCTACGGGGGTTCAAATCCCTCCCTGCCCACCAATAACTCCGACATCGGTTCCGGCCCCGCAGGGGGTGCGGACCAGCCAGCGGTGACAGGGCCCACGTAGCTCAGTTGGTAGAGCACGTCCTTGGTAAGGACGGGGTCAGCAGTTCAAATCTGCTCGTGGGCTCCAGAAACCTCTCCCGGGCGCGAGGCCCCGCCCGGGGAGGCGAAGACGAAGGGCCGGAAGGACACCGGCGGGAGTAACTCAGGGGTAGAGTCACAGCCTTCCAAGCTGTTGGTCGCGGGTTCGAATCCCGTCTCCCGCTCCAGACCTTTCCGGGAAGCGGGAAGACCGGAGACACACAGGGAGCCGGGACAAGCCGCGGGGACGGCGAGGAAGCGGAGAGAGCGATGCCGAGAGACCTGATCAGCCTGGCGTGCGGCGAGTGCAAGCGCCGGAACTACACGACGACGAAGAACAAGAAGACCCACCAGGAAAAGCTGGAGGTCGCCAAGTACTGCCGTTTCTGCAGGAAGCACACGGCGCACAAGGAAGGCAAGGTCTAGGGCCACCGGGGCCAGGACGTGCGAAGGGGTGTAGCTCAATTGGCAGAGCAACGGTCTCCAAAACCGTAGGTTCGGAGTTCGAGTCTCCGCACCCCTGCCACTTTTCCCGCCGCGGAGGCGGGCCGGACGCCCCGGAACGGGCGGCGCGGCGCCGAGGGCGCAAGGAAGACGGATCGAATGAACCTCACCGAGCGGTGGAAGACCTTCAGGGAGTTCCTCGTCGACGTCCGGAAGGAAGTCGGCAAGGTCAGCTGGCCGGCCAAGGACGAGGTCGTTGGCACGACCACGGTCGTCATCGTCTACACCGCCGTCGTCGGCGTGTTCCTTTTCACGGTGGACGCGGCGATCACGCCGGTCATCAACTGGTTCTTCGCCAGTTTCGGCCAGTGAGCCGCCGAGGCCTCGCGAGATGACGGAATACGACGGCTCCCCGGCCCCCTCCGACGCCACCCCCGCGGCGCCGTCGATGGACTGGTACATCGTCCATACCTACTCGGGGTTCGAGGACCGGGTCGTCCAGGAGCTGACGAACCGGATCAAGGCCCAGGGCATGGAGTCTCAGTTCGGCGAGATCCGGGTGCCGAAGGAGACCGTCGTCGAGATGAAGGCGGGGAAGCGCCGGAACGTCGAGCGAAAGTTCTTTCCGGGGTACGTCCTCGTCCAGATGGAAATGGCGGACGAGACGTGGCACCTCGTGAGGAACACCCCGAAGGTCACCGGTTTCGTCGGCGGCTCCTCCAAGAGCCCGGTTCCGTTGATGCCGGAAGAGGTCGAGGCGATCCTCCACCACACGGCCGAGTCGAAGGAAAAGCCGAAGCCGAAGTACACCTACGAGCGGGGCGAGAAGGTGAAGATCGTCGACGGTCCGTTCAAGGAGTTCACCGGCGACGTCGAGGAGATCAACGTCGAGCGGTCGACTCTCCGGGTCCTCGTCACCATCTTCGGCCGGCCGACCCCGGTCGAGCTCGAGTTCGTCCAGGTTCAGAAGCAGTAACTCCTCAGGGGCCGGCGCGCCGGCGCCCGAAGAACGCGGGGTCCGCCCCGCCACCGATCGAAGGAACCCACAATGGCCAAGAAAGTCGTCGGGATGGTCAAGCTCCAGATCGAAGCCGCGAAGGCGACGCCCGCGCCGCCCGTCGGCACCGCCCTCGGCCCGCAGGGCGTCAACATCATGGACTTCTGCAAGTCCTTCAACGCGAGGACGGCGAAGGACGCGGGGCTGATCATCCCGGTCGTCGTCACGGTCTACTCCGACCGTTCCTACACCTTCATCACGAAGACTCCCCCGGCCTCGGTCCTCCTCAAGAAGGCGGCGAAGGTCGAGAAGGGCTCCGGCGTCCCGAACAAGAACCGCGTCGGGAAGGTCACGATGAAGCAGGTCGAGGAGATCGCGAAGCTCAAGTTCCAGGACCTCAACGCCGCCGATGTCGAGGCCGCGATGAAGTCGGTCGCGGGAACGGCGCGGTCGATGGGGATCGAAGTCGTCGGCTGACGAGAGCCAGGGAAGAGATGGAGAACGAAATCGTCGCGTGACGGTTTCTCATTGAGACGGTGTACGGGCCGGCGCTGACCCTCTCACGGCGCGCGGTCCCGCGATGCCCGGGGTGCCACCGGGGCTTCTCTTCGCGGGGACGCAGGACGGACGCCGCTCTCGGAAGAGCGGAAGAGACATGACGGAAGGCAAGAAGTACACCGCTGCGGCCGCCCGAGTCGACCGGACGAAGCTCTACGACGTCCAGCAGGCCGTCGCGCTCGTCCGCTCGGCGGCGTACGCAAAATTCAACGAGACGCTCGAGGTGGCCCTGCGCCTCGGCGTCGACCCGAAGCACGCCGACCAGATGGTCCGCGGCACCGTGGTCCTCCCGCACGGGACGGGCGCGAAGATCCGCGTCGCCGTCGTCGCGTCGGGTGAGAAGGTCCGCGAGGCCGAGGACGCCGGCGCCGACGTCGTCGGGGGGGACGACCTCGTCGCGAAGATCCAGGCCGGCTACCTCGATTTCGAGGCCCTCGTCGCCACGCCCGACATGATGAAGTCCCTCGGCAGGCTCGGAAAGGTCCTCGGACCCCGCGGCCTCATGCCGAACCCGAAGGCCGGGACGGTCACGTTCGACGTCGCCAAGGCCGTCAAGGAGCTGAAGGCGGGCAAGATCGAGTTCCGGGTCGACAAGACCGCCATCATCCACTGCCCGGTCGGGAAGATGTCGTTCGAGGACAAGGCTCTCGTGGAGAACGCGGAGGCCCTGATCTCGGCGATCCAGAAGGCCAAGCCCGCGGCCGCGAAGGGCAAGTACGTGAAGTCGATCTTCCTCGGGTCGACCATGGGCCCGAGCGTTCCGGTCGACCCGGCGGTCGCCGACAGGCTCGTGGGGAGGACCGCGTGAACCGCGCCGAGAAGACCGACGCCATCGCCCGGATGACGGATGCCGTGGGGCGCGCGCCCCATGCGTTCCTCATCGACTTCCAGGGGATCAACGTCCCCGACGTCACCGAGCTCCGCCGGCAGATCCGGGCGACCGGCTCGGAGTACGTCGTCGTCAAGAACACGCTCGCCCTGCGCGCCTTCAAGGACGTCCCGATGGGAGCGCTGTCCGAGCACTTCTCCGGCATGACCGCGGTCGCCTACTCGACGACCGACATCGTCCAGCTGGCGAAGGTCCTTCACCAGTTCGGCAAGACGAACCCCAAGGTCAAGGTCAAGGCCGCCCTCGTCGAGGGCCTGCCGGTGCCGGCCTCCGCCCTCGAGGCGCTCGCGAGCCTCCCGACCCGTCCGGAGCTCCTCGCCCGTCTCGTCGGGCTCCTCCAGTCGCCGGTGCGCCGCCTCGTGGTCGCGCTGTCGACCCCGCAGCGCAAGCTGGCGATGACGATCTCGGCCGTCGCCGAGCAGAAGGGTGCCGCGGCCTGAGGCCCGGACCCGCCCGATACCTCACAACAGTAACGCGTACGCGCGAAGAGACAAGGAGAACGCAATGGCCCTTACCGTCGAGCAGTTCGTCACCGAAGTCGAGGGGATGTCCGTCCTCGAGCTCAACAACCTCGTCAAGGCCCTCGAAGAGAAGTTCGGCGTCTCGGCCGCGATGATGGCCGCACCGGCCGCCGCCGCGCCGGCTGCCGCCGCCGCCCCCGTCGAGGAGCAGACGGAGTTCACGGTCTCCCTCAAGGAGGCCGGCTCGAACAAGATCAACGTCATCAAGGCGGTTCGCGAGGTCAACTCGTCCCTCGGCCTGAAGGAGGCCAAGGACCTCGTCGAGAACCTGGGTGTCCTGAAGGAATCCGTGTCGAAGGACGAGGCGGCCGCGATCAAGAAGAAGTTCGAGGAGATCGGCGCCAAGGTCGAGGTCAAGTAGTCGAAGTCCGGCTTGTCCCCAACGGGAGGCCGTCCGGTGACGAGCGTCGATTTCCCGAGGGGCCGGTCCGTCCGGCCCCCCGGGAATCGCGCCGTCGCGCCGGACGGTGTTTCCCTCTTTTCGCCTTACCCCTCTCTCGGCTGAAGGGAGCCCGCTCGAATGGCTGACCGCATGCTCGCCCCGGGGCAGACCCCCCGCCACGATTTCGGCAAGATCAAGACCTTCCTGCCCCTGCCGAACCTGATCGACGTACAGAGGAGGTCCTACGAGGACTTCCTGCAGATGGACCTGCTCCCCGTGGAGCGGGCCGACGTCGGTCTCGAGGCCGTTTTCCGCGGTGTCTTCCCCTTCTCCGACTTTCGCGAGACCTGCGCCCTCGAGTACGTTTCGTACCGGATCGGCGACCTGGCCTCGCGGAGCGGACGCCTCGAGGGAATCCAGCACCTGCGCTTCACCTGCGAGCACTGCGGGGCCACGGTGCGCGTCAAGGACCCGAGGGCCAACCGGGTCGAGTGCCAGGTGTGCGGGCACCCCAACCCGAACAAGGTCACGATCGACGAGGTCTGCGGGACCCCGGTCGAGCTCCGCCTCCCCTTCACCGTGGCCGAATGCCAGGAGCGCGGGCTGACCTACGCCGTCCCGCTCAAGGTGACGTTCCGGCTGAAGGTCTTCGACAAGGAGAACGCCCCGACCGGGAAGAGCGCTCCGAAGGAGTGGCCGATCCGGGACATCAAGGAGGAGGAGGTCTACTTCGGAGACATCCCCCTCATGACGGACAACGGGACCTTCATCATCAACGGCACGGAGCGCGTCATCGTCTCGCAGCTCCACCGTTCGCCCGGGGTCTTCTTCACCCGCGAGGGGGCCCACACCCTGATCGGCAAGATCATTCCCTACCGCGGCTCCTGGGTGGAGTTCGAGATCGACTCCAAGGGCCTCTTCGGCGTCCGCATCGACCGGAAGCGGAAGTTCCCCGGGACGGTCTTCCTCCGCGCGCTGGGCCTCGAGAGCGACGAGCAGATCCTCAAGAAGTTCTACTCGGCCGTCGGACTGACGTTCGAGAAGGGCAGGGCACACCTCGTCCTGCCTCCCGACGTCCTCACGAAGGAGGAGCTGCGCCTCAAGCACCTCCGCGGCATCAAGAAGGACGGCAAGATCTTCGCCGACGTCAAGCTGAACGCCGACCAGCGTGAGAAGCTGGCCGCCGGCACGCCGGTGACCGTCGCCGTCGACCCGGCCAAGCTCGGCCGCATCCTCTTCGCCGTCGACGTCGTCGACCTCTCCTCGGGCGAGGTCCTCTACGAGGCCGGGAGCGAGGTGCCGGACGACCTCGGCACGGTCATGACGGAGAAGCAGGCGACGCCGGTCGAGGTCCTGTTCCCCGACTGGGAGCCGATCGGCGAGACCCTCATCGCCACCCTCCGCAAGGACTCCGTCAAGACGAAGCGCGAGGCCCTCCTCGAGATCTACAAGAGGATGCGCCCCGGCGACCCGCCGACGGACGAGAGCGCCAAGAACCTCTTCGTCGGGATGTTCTTCGACCCGCGCAAGTACGACTTCTCGCGCGTGGGACGCTACAAGTTCAACATCCGGATGGACCTTTCGACGTCGCTGGACCAGAAGACGCTTTCCGCGGACGACTTCTACGTCGTCATCAACTCGCTCCTCAAGCTCAAGCGCGACATCGGAAAGATCGACGACATCGACAACCTCGGGAACCGCCGTGTCCGCTGTGTCGGCGAGCTCCTCGAGAACCAGTTCCGGATCGGCCTCGTCCGCATGGAGCGGGCCATCAAGGAGAAGATGTCCGTCCACCAGGACATCGACTCGGCGATGCCGCACGACCTGATCAACTCCAAGCCGGTCATCGCGGCGATCAAGGAGTTCTTCGGCTCCTCGCAGCTGTCGCAGTTCATGGACCAGACGAACCCGCTCTCCGAGGTGACGCACAAGCGCCGCCTCTCGGCCCTCGGGCCGGGCGGCCTCTCGCGCGAGCGCGCCGGGTTCGAGGTGCGCGACGTCCACGCCACGCACTACGGCCGCATCTGCCCGATCGAGACGCCGGAAGGGCCGAACATCGGCCTCATCTCGTCGCTCTCCACCTACGCGCGCATCTCCGAGTACGGCTTCATCGAGGCGCCGTACAAGAAGGTCCGCGACGGACGCGTCCTCGAGCACTACGAGGTCGTCACCGTCGGCGATTCCGGCTGGTCGAAGGGCGCCACCGTGGAGGTGTCCGAGCTCGAGTCGATGAACGCGAAGCTGAAGAAGGCGGGCAAGAAGCTCGCCGTCGGGAGGCCGACCGCCTTCTACCTTCCCGCGTGGGAGGAGGAGGACTACAGCATCGCGCAGGCGAACGAGCCGCTCGAGGCCGACGGACGGTTCCAGAACGACCGCGTCCAGGTCACTCTCCAGGGCGAGTTCAAGGCCGAGCCGCGCGAGAAGGTCCAGTTCATGGACGTCTCGCCGAAGCAGCTCGTCTCCGTCGCGGCCGCGCTCATCCCGTTCCTCGAGCACGACGACGCGAACCGGGCCCTCATGGGCTCGAACATGCAGCGCCAGTCGGTTCCCCTCCTCAGGACCGAGCCGCCGATCGTCGGCACCGGTCTCGAGGGCGTCGTCGCCCGGGACTCCGGGGCCGTCGTCCTCTGCAAGAGGGACGGCATCGTCGACACGGTCGACGCCCGCCGGATCATCGTCCGGGTCGAGGGGATCGGCCCCGACGGCAAGCCCCGCGAGTTCGGCGCCGACATCTACCCGCTCCTGAAGTTCCGGCGCTCGAACCAGAACACCTGCATCAACCAGAAGCCGATCGTCAAGGAAGGCGAGCGGGTCGTGGCCGGGCGCGTCCTGGCCGACGGGCCCTGCACGTCGGGCGGCGAGCTCGCGCTCGGCCGCAACATCCTCGTCGCCTTCATGCCGTGGCGCGGCTACAACTTCGAGGACGCGATCCTCATCTCCGAGAAGATGGTGAAGGAGGACTACTACACCTCCATCCACATCGAGGAGTTCGAGATCGAGGCCCGCGAGACCAAGCTCGGCCCCGAGGAGATCACCAAGGACATCCCGAACGTCTCCGAGCACGCGCTCAGGGACCTCGACGAGTCGGGAATCATCCGGATCGGCGCGAACGTCAAGCCCGGCGACATCCTCGTCGGCAAGGTCACGCCGAAGGGCGAGACCCAGCTGACCCCCGAGGAGAAGCTCCTGCGCGCCATCTTCGGCGAGAAGGCCGGCGACGTCCGCGACGCCTCGCTCAAGTGCCCGCCCGGTATCGAGGGCGTCGTCGTCGACGTGAAGATCTTCACCCGCAAGGACGACGAGAAGCAGAAGGACGTCCGGGCCAAGCAGATCCTCGACGAGGAGATCGGCTACCTCAACAAGGACGCCGACGACGAGATCCGCATCGTGCGGACCGAGGCGCGCGAGAAGATCGAGCGCCTCCTCGAGGGCCGCGCGGTCCTCGAGGACGTCGTCGACCCGCAGGGGAACGTCCTCGTCGCCTCCGGCCACAAGCTCACGGTCGAGAAGATCGGGATGATGGGCCCGCGGCTCCTCAAGGGCCTGAAGCTCCGCGACGAGGAGGTCCGCGACACCGTCCGGCTCGTCCTGCAGCGGGCCGACTCCCAGGTCGACGTCATCCGCAAGGTGGCGGCCGACCGGATCCACCTCCTCTCGAAGGGCGACGAGCTCGCCCCCGGCGTCAACAAGACCGTGAAGGCCTACGTGGCCATGAAGCGCAAGCTCCAGGTCGGCGACAAGATGGCCGGCCGCCACGGGAACAAGGGCGTCATCAGCCGGATCCTCCCCGAGGAGGACATGCCGTACCTGCCGGACGGCACGCCGGTCGAGATCGTCCTCAACCCGCTCGGCGTTCCCTCACGAATGAACGTCGGACAGATCCTCGAGACCCACCTCGGCTGGGCCGCCAAGGCGCTCGGCCTGAGCATCGCCTCGCCCGTCTTCGACGGCGCGAACGAGGACGAGATCCGCGTCCTCCTCGAGAAGGCGAACCTGCCGCGCAGCGGCAAGACCGACCTCTACGACGGCATGACGGGCGACCGCTTCGAGCAGAAGGTGACGGTCGGCTACATCTACATGCTCAAGCTGTCGCACCTCGTCGACGACAAGATCCACGCCCGCTCCATCGGCCCCTACTCGCTCATCACGCAGCAGCCCCTCGGCGGCAAGGCCCAGTTCGGAGGCCAGCGGTTCGGCGAGATGGAAGTCTGGGCGCTCGAGGCGTACGGCGCGGCCTACACGCTCCAGGAGCTCCTCACGGTGAAGTCCGACGACGTCGAGGGGCGCTCGCGCGTCTACGAGTCGATCGTCAAGGGCGAGGTCCCCGAGGAGCCGGGGCTGCCGGAATCGTTCAACGTCCTCGTGCGCGAGCTGCAGTCGCTCTGCCTCGACATCGAGCTCCTGAAGGTCTGAGGAGGGAGACATGACCATGGACACCTTCGGCGTTCCCCCCCTCTCGCCCGCGGTACCCGCGTTCCGGGGCACGGGCCCGCGCGACTTCAACGCGATCAAGATCGCCCTGGCGAGCCCCGAGAAGATCCGCTCCTGGTCCTTCGGCGAGGTCACGAAGCCGGAGACGATCAACTACCGGACCTTCAAGCCGGAGAGGGACGGTCTCTTCTGCGCGAAGATCTTCGGGCCCATCACCGACTGGGAATGCCTCTGCGGCAAGTACAAGCGGATGAAGCACCGGGGCGTCGTCTGCGACAAGTGCGGCGTCGAGGTGACGAAGTCCAAGGTCCGCCGGGAGCGGATGGGGCACATCGAGCTCGCCGCGCCGGTCTCGCACGTCTGGTTCTTCAAGGGCCTCCCGAGCCGGATCGGCCACCTCCTCGACCTGACCCTGCGCGACCTCGAGCGGATCCTCTACTTCGAGGCGTACGTCGTCGTCGACCCGGGTCCGCTCGCGGACGAGGAGAACATCCTCGAGAAGGTTCTCATCACCGAGGAGCGCTACCGCGAGCTGAAGGCCAAGTACGGCGCCGACGCCTTCGTCGCGAAGATGGGCGCCGAGGCGATCCAGGAGCTCCTCCAGCGGGTGAACATCGACGACCTCGCCGACGAGCTCCGCCTCATCATGAAGACTGAGACCTCGGCGCTGAAGCGGCTGAAGGCCGCCAAGCGGCTCAAGGTCGTCGACGCCTTCCGGCGCTCGGGCCACAGGCCCGAATGGATGATCCTGAACGTCATCCCGGTCATCCCGCCGGAGCTCAGGCCTCTCGTGCCGCTCGACGGAGGCCGGTTCGCGACGTCCGACCTGAACGACCTCTACCGGCGTGTCATCAACCGCAACAACCGACTCAAGAAGCTCCTCGAGCTGCGCGCGCCGGAAGTCATCGTCCGGAACGAGAAGCGGATGCTCCAGGAGGCGGTCGACGCCCTCTTCGACAACGGCCGCCGGGGCCGCGTCCTGAAGGGGACGAACAACCGCCCGCTCAAGTCGCTTTCCGACACCCTCAAGGGCAAGTCCGGGCGCTTCCGGCAGAACCTCCTCGGCAAGCGTGTCGACTACTCGGGCCGTTCGGTCATCGTCGTCGGACCCGAGCTGAAGCTCCACCAGTGCGGCCTTCCCAAGAAGATGGCGCTCGAGCTCTTCAAGCCGTTCATCTACCGCCGCCTCGAGCAGAAGCAGCTCACGTCGACGATCAAGATGTCCAAGGAGCTCGTCGAGCAGGCGCCGAACGAGGTGTGGGACGCCCTCGAAGAGGTCATCAAGGAGCACCCGGTCCTCCTGAACCGGGCGCCGACGCTCCACCGCCTCGGCATCCAGGCCTTCGAGCCGGTCCTCATCGAGGGCAAGGCCATCAAGATCCACCCGCTCGTCTGCGCGGCCTTCAACGCCGACTTCGACGGCGACCAGATGGCGGTCCACGTGCCGCTCTCGCCGAAGGCGCAGGTCGAGGCGCAGGTCCTGATGCTCTCGTCGCACAACATCCTCTCGCCCGCGCACGGCAAGCCGCTCACGGTGCCGTCCCAGGACCTCGTCCTCGGGCTCTACTACCTGACGCGCCGGAAGGAAGGCACCAAGGGTGAGGGCCGGGTCTTCCCGGGCTTCGACGAGGTGCTCCTCGCGCACGGCGCCGGCGAGCTCGACACGCACGCCGGGATCACGGTCCGCTACACGGGGCGGCTCATCGACCTCGAGAGCCAGGTGCTCGGTGACCAGGACATCGTCCACGCCGAGCCGATCGAGTGCAAGGCGACGCGGATCGAGACGACCGTCGGCCGCGTCCTCATGTCGGCCCACCTCCCGAAGGACATCCCGTTCATCAACGGGACGCTCAAGAAGAAGGGGCTCCAGGACCTCGTCAACTACTGCTTCGTGAACCTCGGGCTTCCCCGGACCGTCGAGATCCTCGACATCGTCAAGACCCTCGGGTTCACGGTCGCGACCAGCGCGGGGATCTCGATCGGCATCGACGACATGCGGATCCCGGCGAAGAAGACGATGTTCGTCGACAAGGCGCGCAAGGACGTCCTGGAGGTCGACAACCAGCGCGCCCAGGGCGCCATCACGGACGGCGAGCGCCACAACAAGATCATCGACATCTGGCACCGGGCGACCGAGTCCGTCGCCGAAGAGATGTTCAAGGAGATGAAGGCGGAGGACGCCGCGCCGGGCAACGAGTTCAACCCCATCTACATGATGGCCGACTCGGGCGCCCGAGGCTCCAAGGAGCAGGTGCGGCAGCTCGCCGGGATGCGCGGCCCGATGTCCAAGCCCTCGGGCGAGGTCATGGAGCAGCCGATCATCTCGAACTTCCGCGAGGGCCTCTCCGTCCTCGAGTACTTCATCTCGACCCACGGCGCCCGCAAGGGCCTCGCCGACACCGCCCTGAAGACGGCGGACTCGGGCTACCTCACCCGGCGCCTCGTCGACGTCGCCCAGGACGTCATCATCAACGAGGAAGACTGCGCCACGCTGGACGGCATCACCGTCACGGCGATCGTCGAGGGGGGCGAGATCCTCGAGCCTCTCCGCGACCGCATCGTCGGCCGGTACGTCCAGGAAGACGTCTACGACCCGGCCTCGGACGCTCCGATGGTCGAGGCGAACGATCTCATCAGCGAGGAGATCGCGACGGCGATCCAGGAGGCGGGCATCGAGCGGGTGAAGATCCGTTCGGTCCTCACCTGCGAGACCCGCCGCGGCGTCTGCCGGAAGTGCTACGGCCGCAACCTGGCCACGGGCCGGATGGTCGACATCGGTGAGGCGGTCGGTGTCATCGCCGCGCAGTCGATCGGCGAGCCCGGCACCCAGCTGACGATGCGGACGTTCCACTACGGCGGTACGGCCCGCGTCGCCGAGGCGGCCCGCCACATGGCGAAGAACCCCGGCGTGGCCCGCATCCTCAACGCCCTCACGGTCCGCAAGAACGACGGCACCGAGGTCGTCGTCAACCGCAACTCCAAGCTCGTCATCCAGGACGCCAAGGGGCGCGAGAAGGAGCGCTACTCGCTCGCGTACGGCTCCGTCCTGAAGGTGACCGACGGGGAAGAGGTGAAGCCGGGACAGCTGCTCGTGAGCTGGGACCCGTTCGCCTCGCCGATCCTGTCGGAGATCGCGGGCAAGGTGGTCTTCAAGGACATCATCGAGGGGGAGAACCTCCGCGAGGAGACCGACAAGGTCACCGGCAAGGCGCAGCGGATCGTCGTCGAGACGACCGGAACGACCGAGAAGCGGGCGCCCCAGCTCGTCGTCCTCGGCGTCGACGGCACGGAGCGCCGGTACGCCCTCCCGATCCCGTCGAACCTGATGGTGGCCGACGGCGACACCGTCAACCCCGGAGACGCGCTCGCCAAGAAGCCGGTCGAGAAGAAGCGTACCCGCGACATCGTCGGCGGCCTTCCGCGCGTCGTCGAGCTCTTCGAGGCCCGCCGGCCGAAGGAGCCCGCGGTCATAACCGAGGTCTCCGGCGTCGTCCGGCACGCCGGGACGGTCAAGGGGCAGCAGAAGCTCGTGGTGGAGTCCGAGGACGGGCAGAAGCGCGAGATCCTCGTCCCGCGCGGCGCGCACGTCATGGCCCAGGAAGGGGAGCGCGTCGAGGCCGGGGACTCCCTGACCGAAGGCGATCCCTCCCCGCACGACATTCTCGCCGTCAAGGGCGAGAAGGAGCTGCAGCGGTACATGACCGACAAGATCCAGGAGGTCTACCGCTCGCAGGGCGTCGGCATCAACGACAAGCACATCGAGGTCATCGTCCGCCAGATGATGCGGAGCGTCCGCGTCGAGGAGGTCGGCGACACCGAGTTCCTGATCGACGAGCAGGTCGACAAGTTCCGCTTCCGCGAGGAGAACGACCGGATCGTCGCGGCGGGGGGCAAGCCCGCACAGGGGCGTCCGCTCCTCCTCGGGATCACGAAGGCGTCCCTCTCGACCGACTCGTTCGTCTCGGCGGCCTCGTTCCAGGAGACGACCCGCGTCCTCACGGAAGCTTCGATCGCCGGACGCGTCGACCTTCTCCGGGGGTTGAAGGAGAACGTCATCGTCGGGCGCCTCATCCCGGCGGGCACCGGTATGGAGTACTACCGCAACATCGAGCTCGAGCGGGAGGAGATCCCGATCCAGCCGGACGAGATCGAGGAGCCCTACTACGACGACGAGCCGCCGGTGGTGGCGGCGGACCTCGACGAAGAAATCTGAAGTAACCTGGGGGAACCCGGACCGCCGGGTTCCCCCAAGCCCCCTCCGCGCGGGAAGGCAGCTCGCTTCGCTCGCGCGGAATGAAAGGGACCCCGGACCGCCGGGGGAGCCGGGGGTGGGGTCCCGGCGAGTCGAACCCCTCCGCGCGGTGAGGCAGCTCGCTTCCGCCGCCCGGAACCGCCCCGGACCGGCCTTCGAACCGCATGGGTTGACAGGCCGGGGACTTGCACGTAATCTCTGCCGGTTTCGCCCCTCGGACTGAGCCCTCCGGGCTCTCCGGGAGAGCGATCCGACATCGAAAATTCCGGGGAGACACGGCCCTTTGGGCCGAGAAGTCGTCTCTCCGGCGCGGAAGAGGAACCGAGGAAACCTGATGCCGACGATCAGCCAGCTCGTTCGAAAGGGGCGCGAAGCGGTTCGTTACAAGACGAAGTCGCCCGCCCTCCAGTCCTGCCCGCAGCGGCGGGGGGTCTGCACCCAGGTCAAGACCACGACTCCCAAGAAGCCGAACTCGGCCCTGCGCAAGATCGCGCGTGTCCGGCTCACGAACGGCATCGAGGTCACGACCTACATTCCCGGCATCGGGCACAACCTCCAGGAGCACTCCATCGTCATGATCCGTGGCGGCCGCGTGAAGGACCTTCCGGGCGTCCGCTACCACATCATCCGTGGGACTCTCGACGCCGTCGGCGTCGCGAACCGCAAGCAGTCCCGCTCCAAGTACGGCGCCAAGCGCCCGAAGTCGTAAGGGACAGGGGAGAAGAGTCGTGCCGCGCCGTCGCGAAGTTCCCAAGCGTGAGGTCCTTCCGGACCCGCTCTACCAGTCCCAGCTCGTCACCAAGTTCATCAGCTCCGTCATGAAGTGCGGCAAGAAGTCCACCGCCGAGGGGATCTTCTACGGCGCCATGAAGCAGATCGAGGGCAAGACCCAGGACGATCCGCTCAAGACGTTCAAGAAGGCCCTGGAGAACGTCAAGCCGGCCCTCGAGGTCAAGTCCCGCCGTGTCGGCGGCTCGACCTACCAGGTTCCGGTCGAGGTCAAGCCGAATCGCCGGACGTCGCTCGCGATCCGCTGGATCATCAACTACTCGCAGGCCCGGGGCGAGAAGACCATGAAAGACAAGCTCGCGGGCGAGCTCCTGGACGCGGCCAACAACCGCGGGAATTCCGTGAAGAAAAGGGAGGATACCCACAAGATGGCGGAGGCCAATAAAGCCTTCGCGCACTACCGCTGGTAGTCGCCTGCACGGATCGGGAGGAGGCCGGAAGACGGCTGCCTCCCCGGGATGCCCGGAGCCCGTGGAAACCGGCCGAACCCTGACGGGAACGGCAAGGTCCGCGGAAACAACCGAACCGGGCCACGCATTACAGCGTGCGGAACCCGCCCGAGGTCGCGGAAACGCGAAGCCCGGGAGGGTTCGACGGCGCAGACACGACCGAGGTCGGGAAACAAAACCTTTATGGCGAGAACGCACGCGCTCGAAAACTGCAGAAATATCGGCATCATGGCTCACATCGATGCCGGTAAGACGACGACTACGGAGAGGATCCTCTTCTACACCGGCGTCAGCTACAAGCTGGGCGAGGTCCACGAGGGCACCGCCACGATGGACTGGATGGTCCAGGAGCAGGAGCGCGGCATCACGATCACTTCGGCCGCCACGACCTGCGCCTGGAAGGGTACCCGCATCAACATCATCGACACGCCGGGCCACGTCGACTTCACCGCCGAGGTGGAGCGCTCGCTCCGCGTCCTCGACGGCGCGGTGGCGGTCTTCGACGCGGTGTCGGGTGTCGAGCCGCAGTCGGAGACGGTCTGGCGCCAGGCCGACCGCTACGGGGTCCCCCGGATCGCGTTCGTCAACAAGATGGACCGGGTCGGGGCCGACTTCGACCGCTGCGTCGAGATGATGATCTCCAAGCTCGGTGCCAAGCCCGTCCCGATCATCCTCCCCTGGGGATCCGCCGAGACCTTCCGCGGGGTCATCGACCTCCTCGACGAGATCGCGTACGACTTCAAGGACGAGGCGCTCGGGGCCGAGTTCCAGACGGTCGAAGTCCCCGAGGAGCACCGCGCCGAGCTCGCCGCGTGGCGCGAGAAGGCGATCGAGGCGATCGCCGAGACCGACGACGACCTGATGCACAAGTACCTCGAGGGCGTCGTCCCGTCGGCGGCCGAGCTCAAGGCCGCACTCCGCCGGGCGACGATCATCGGGCGGCTCCACCCGGTCGTCTGCGGCTCCGCCTTCAAGAACAAGGCCGTGCAGCAGCTCCTGGACGCCGTCATCGCGTACCTCCCGTCGCCGATCGACATCCCGCCCATCAAGGGCGTGGACGAGGACGGCAAGGACACGTGGCGCGAGACGAAGGACGACGCCCCGTTCGCGGGCCTCATCTTCAAGATCATGACCGACCCCTTCGTCGGCCAGCTCGCCTTCTTTCGTGTCTACTCGGGGCACCTCGACGCCGGTTCCGGCGTCTACAACGCCACCAAGCAGACGAACGAACGGGTCGGCCGCCTCCTCAAGATGCACGCGAACAAGCGCGAGGAGATCAAGGAGATCTGGGCGGGCGACATCGGCGCGGCGGTGGGCCTCAAGAACGTCGTCACGGGCGACACGATCTGCGAGAAGAAGTCCGTCGTCGTCCTCGAGGCGATGAAGTTCCCCGAGCCGGTCATCACCCTCTCGATCGAGCCGAAGACGAAGGTCGACCAGGAGAAGATGGGCCTCGCCCTCGCGAAGCTCATGCAGGAAGACCCGACGTTTCGGGTCACGACCGACAAGGAGACGAACCAGACGATCATCGCCGGGATGGGCGAGCTCCACCTCGAGATCATCGTCGACCGCCTGATCCGCGAGTTCAACGTCGGCGCCAACGTCGGCAAGCCCCAGGTCGCCTACCGCGAGTCGATTCGCAAGGAGGCGCAGGCCGAGGGCCGCTTCATCCGCCAGACGGGCGGCAAGGGCCAGTACGGCCACGCGAAGATCCGCCTCCGTCCCCACCCGGAAGGGAAGGACTACGAGTTCGTCAACGCGATCGTCGGCGGCGTGATCCCGCGCGAGTTCATCAAGCCGATCGACCAGGGAATCCGGGAGGCGATCCTCACGGGGGTCCTCGCCGGCTACCCGACGACCCAGATTCAGGTCGAGCTCTACGACGGCTCGTACCACGACGTGGACTCCTCGGAGATGGCGTTCAAGATCGCCGGTTCCATGGCGTTCCAGGCCGCGGCCAAGAAGGCCGACCCGGCCCTCCTCGAGCCGATGATGGCCGTCGAGGTCGTCACGCCCGAGGACTTCATGGGCGACGTCATCGGCGACCTGAACTCCCGCCGCGGAAAGATCAACCACATGGAGCCGCGCGTGAACTTCCAGGTCATCACGGCGAGCGTCCCGCTCTCGGAGATGTTCGGCTATTCCACGACCCTGCGGTCCCTGACCCAGGGCCGGGCCAACTACAGCATGCAGTTCGAGCGCTACGACGAGGTCCCGAAGGCGATCGCCGAGGGAATCATCGCGAAGGTCTCAGCCTGATCCGGCTGGTCCCTCGCGAGAGAACGAGTCGGGCAACATTACACAGACTTCCCTAGAGGTCTGACACGACGGACCGAGGAGAGATTCGCGCGCACGAAGCCCCACGTGAACGTCGGGACCATCGGGCACATCGACCACGGCAAGACGACGCTCACCGCCGCGATCACGAAGGTCCTCTCGACGAAGGGCTTTGCGACCGCCAAGGCGTACGACGACGTGGCCAAGGCCGACGCCAAGACCTTCCGTCGCGACGCGACGAAGATCCTCACCGTCGCGCTCGCGCACGTCGAGTACGAGACCGAGAAGCGCCACTACGCCCACATCGACTGCCCGGGCCACGCCGACTACATCAAGAACATGATCACCGGCGCGGCGCAGATGGACGGCGCGATCCTCGTCGTCGAGGCCCCGAAGGGCCCGATGCCGCAGACGAAGGAGCACGTCCTCCTCGCCAAGCAGGTCAACGTGCCGGCGATGGTCGTCTTCCTCAACAAGTGCGACCTGATGGAGGACCCCGAGCTCCTCGATCTCGTCGAGCTCGAGGTGCGCGACCTCCTCAACAAGTACGAGTTCCCCGGCGACACGATCCCGGTCATCCGCGGCGCGGCCATCAAGGCGCTCAACGACCCGACCGGGCCGGACGCCCAGTGCATCTGGGACCTCGCGAAGGCCCTCGACGACAACATCCCGGATCCGGTCCGTGAGACCGACAAGCCGTTCCTCATGCCGATCGAGGACGTCTTCTCCATCTCCGGCCGCGGCACGGTCGTCACCGGCCGCGTCGAGCGCGGCATCGTGAAGGTCGGCGAGGAGATCGAGATCGTGGGCTTCAAGGACACGGTCAAGAAGGTCGTCACCGGCGTCGAGATGTTCAAGAAGCTCCTCGACCAGGGGCAGGCTGGCGACAACATCGGCGTCCTCCTCCGGGGCGTCGAGCGGACCGACGTCGAGCGCGGCCAGGTGCTCTGCAAGCCCGGGACGATCAAGCCCCACACGAAGTTCATGGGCAAGATCTACGTCCTCTCCAAGGAAGAAGGCGGCCGCCACACGCCGTTCTTCAACAACTACCGTCCCCAGTTCTTCATCCGCACGACGGACGTGACCGGCTCGGCCAAGCTCCCCGAGGGCGTGGAGATGGTCATGCCAGGCGACAACGTCGAGCTGGAGATCACCCTCATCGCCCCGATCGCCATCGAGAAGGGGCTGAAGTTCGCAATCCGCGAGGGCGGCCGTACCGTGGGTGCGGGCACCGTCACGGAGATCCTTGCCTAACGAGGGGCCGGTCGTGAAGGGGGACGCCGAGCGCGCCCCCCGGACACGGCCGGTCTCCGCCCCCAGGGGCGGAACCACGAGAAAGACGATGGGCAACGACAAGATCCGCATCCGCCTCAAGGGGTACGACTACCGCATCCTCGACCAGTCGACGCTGGAAATCGTCGACACGGCGCGCCGATCGGGCGCCAAGGTCGCCGGTCCCATCCCCCTGCCGACGGCCATCTCGCGGTGGACGGTCAACCGCTCCCCGCACGTCGACAAGAAATCGCGTGAGCAGTTCGAGATGCGGACCCACAAGCGACTTCTCGACATCTTCGAGTGGACGCCGCAGACCGTCGACGCCCTCACCAAGCTGGAGCTCCCCGCCGGTGTGGAAGTCGAAATCCGCACCATGGGGAAGTAGTCCGGAGCCGCAACGAGGTTTTTGACCATGATCACAGGGATTCTGGGGCGCAAGATCGGGATGACCCAGCTCTTCGCTGCCGACGGCACCGTGGTGCCGGTGACGGTGGTGGAGGCCGGGCCGTGCCTGGTCGTCCAGCGCAAGACCAAGCAGAACGACGGCTACGACGCGGTCCAGCTCGGGCTCGTCGGGCCCCGTCCGTCGCCCCGCCGCCTCACGAAGGCCACCCGCGGCCACTTCGAGAAGGCCGGCGTCCCCCCGACCCGGACCGTCGGCGAGGTCCGGTGTGAGGAGGGGGACCCGTTCGCCCCGGGCGACAAGGTCCTCTGCGACATCTTCAACCCCGCCGAGCACGTCGACGTCGTCGGCGTCTCCAAGGGGAAGGGATTCCAGGGGGTCGTCAAACGTCACGGCTTTGCCGGCGGCGTCGCGACTCACGGCTCGATGTTCCACCGTGCTCCCGGCTCGATCGGGGCCTCGGCGTACCCCTCCCGCGTCTACCCCGGGACCCGCTCGTCGGGCCGGATGGGCGGGAAGCAGATCACGACCAAGAACCTCGAGGTCGTCAAGATCGACGCCGAGAACCACCTGATCTACCTGAGGGGCGCGGTCCCCGGGGCCCGGAACACGGTCATCAAGATCGTGAAGAAGGCCCCGCGGACGCGGGCGGCTTGAGGAGAGGGACGATGCCGACCATCAAGAAGACGGCTCCCTCCACGAGCCTCACCGTTCCCATCCGGAACCTCAACGCCGAGACGGTGGGCGAAGCGAACCTCCCCGAGGAGATCTTCGGGGTTCCCTTCCGCCGCCACATCGTGTGGGAGGTCGTCCGGGCGATCCGCGCGCGCGAGCACGCGGGGACCCACAAGGTCAAGGTCCGCTCGGAGGTCTCCGGCTCGGGCAAGAAGCCTTTCAAGCAGAAGGGCACCGGCCGCGCCCGTCAGGGCGGCGGACGCCCGCCGATCCACCGCCACGGCGGTACGGTGCACGGGCCGGTCCCGCGCTCGTACGACCTCAAGGTCAACGTCGCGACGAAGAAGGCGGCCCTGCGCTGTGTCCTGTCGGAGAAACTCCGCGAGAACCAGCTCTTCCTCGTCGAGAGCCTCGAGCTCCCGACGCACCGGACGAAGGACCTCGCCGCGACGATGGCCAAGCTCGGCATCACGGGCAAGGCGCTCCTCCTGGACCGTCGCGAGAACGAGAAGCTCGCGAAGGCCGCGCGGAACAACCCCTTCCTGGCCGTGGAAGACGCTCTCGGTCTCGACGCCTACTCGGCGCTCGAGGCGGGGGCGGTCATCCTGACGGAGCAGGCCCTCAAGACGGTCACCGAGGTGCTCGGATGAAGACCGCCCAGTCGATTCTCCTGAAGCCCATCATCACCGAGAAGTCGACCACCCTGCGCGAGACGCAGAACGTCCTCACGTTCAAGGTGGCGGGCGACGCGAACAAGATCGAGATCCGGCGCGCCGTCGAGGTCCTCTTCAGCGTCAAGGTCGATTCCGTTCGCGTCCTGAAGACGACGTCGAAGATCAAGAAGGTCGGGCGTTCCATCGGCCGGACGAGCGAAGGGCGGAAGGCCTACGTGAAGCTGAAGGCGGGCGAGAAGCTGCCGCCGATCTTCGAGGGGGTCTGACATGCCGGTTCGCTCATACAAACCCACGTCCCCCGGTCTCCGGCAGCGGACGACCAGCGACTTCGCGGAGATCACGCGGAGCGCCCCCGAGAAGAGCCTGACGCGCGGGAAGATGAAGACGGGTGGCCGGAACAACCTCGGCCAGCTCACGTCCTGGTGGCGGGGTGGCGGCCACAAGCGCCGTTACCGGGTCATCGACTTCAAGCGTGACAAGACCGGCATTCCCGGAAAGGTCGCCTCCGTCGAGTACGACCCGAACCGGTCGGCCCGCATCGCGCTGATCCACTACGCGGACGGCGAGAAGCGCTACATCATCGCGCCGAACGGACTCGCGATCGGGCAGACGGTCGTCGCCGGCCCGACCGCCGACATCCTGACCGGGAACTCGCTTCCGCTGAAGTCGATCCCGCTCGGTACGGTCGTCCACAACGTCGAGCTGACGCCCGGAAAGGGCGGGCAGATGGTCCGGTCCGCCGGCGCGGGCGCCCAGGTCATGGCCAAGGAAGGGGAGCACTGCCTCCTCCGCATGCCCTCCGGCGAGCTCCGCAAGGTCCGCATCGGCTGCTACGCCACGATCGGGCAGGTCGGGAATCTCGAGCACGAGAACATCTCGATCGGAAAGGCCGGCCGGAACCGCTGGCTGGGCTGGAAGCCCCACAACCGCGGCGTCGCGATGAACCCGGTCGACCATCCGATGGGCGGCGGTGAGGGAAAGACGTCGGGCGGCCGGCACCCCTGCTCCCCGTGGGGCTGGAAGACCAAGGGTTCGAAGACCCGGAACAACAAGCGCACTGACAACATGATCGTCAAGCGCCGCAAGAAGTAAGGCGGAGCGAAGGAAACCCTGATGTCGCGTTCGACAAAGAAAGGCCCCTTCGTGGACGGGCACCTCCTGGAGAAGATCGTCGCCCTCAACTCGGCTGGGGACAAGCGCGTGGTGAAGACCTGGTCGCGCCGTTCGACGATCATGCCCGAGATGGTCGGTCACACGCTCGCGGTCCACAACGGGAAGAAGTTCATTCCCGTCTACGTCTCCGAGAACATGGTCGGTCACAAGCTCGGCGAGTTCTCTCCCACCCGGACCTTCAAGGGCCACTCGGGCCGGAAGGTCGAGAAGGGGGCTTCGCCCGCCCCGGCGGCGAAGTAACGGAGCGCCGATGGAAGCCGTTGCCCGCCTCCGCCACTACCGCGGCTCCGCACAGAAGGTGCGGCTGGTCGCAGACCTGATCCGGATGAAGCCCGTCGGCCGGGCGCTCGCGATGCTGCGCGCCACGCCGAAGGGCTGTGCCCCCGACCTGAAGAAGCTCCTCGAGTCGGCCGTCGCCAATGCCCAGCAGAACGGCTCCGGCGTCGACGCCGACGCTCTCGTCGTCTCGCGGATCCTCGTCGACGGCGCAGGTCGCAAGCCCCTCCAGCGGAACGCCATGATCCGCTCGGTTTCCAACTACAAGAAGCGGTACGCACGGCCCCGCTTCATGAGCGGCCCGCAGGGCCGGATGTGGCTCGTCACCAGGCCGTTCTGCCACGTGACGGTCCACCTGTCGGACGACCCGGTCGTCCGTCGCAAGGCGGGGCTCGCCGCCGAACCGGCGCGGCCGGTCGCCAGGAAGAAGGGCGGCAAGGTCGCCGCGGCCGTCGCCAAGGCCTCCGCCCGGCCGTCGGCCCCGAAGGACGCGGCGAAGGCCGCCCCGAAGGGCGAAGGCAAGCCGAAGGCCCCCAGGGCGAACAAGAGCGCGAAGGCCCCGGAGCCCGCCGGCGGGCAGGAGTAGCAACGATGGGTCAGAAGGTACATCCCTACGGGTTCCGCATCGGCTACAACCGCACCTGGCACTCGCGCTGGTACGCCGAGAAGGACTACCTCCGCTTCCTCCACGACGACCTCAAGCTGAGGGCCGAGCTCAAGCGCGACCTCGCGAACGCGGCCGTCTCGGAGGTCGAGATCGAGCGGGGCAACAAGCTCAAGATCAACATCATGACCGCCCGGCCAGGCGTCATCATCGGGAAGAAGGGCGCGGCCGTGGACCAGCTCCGCGACCGGCTCCAGCGCCGGCTCGGGAAGGACATCCACGTCAACATCGTCGAGATCCAGCGGCCCGAGACGGACGCCCAGCTCGTCTCCGAGTCCATCGCGATGCAGCTCGAACGGCGGGTCGCGTTCCGCCGGGCGATGAAGAAGGGCATGGAATCGGCCTTCCGGTTCGGCGCCCAGGGAATCAAGATCCGCTGCTCCGGACGCCTCAACGGCGCCGAGATCGCGCGGTCGGAGTGGTACCAGGAGGGGCGCCTGCCGCTCCACACGCTCAAGGCCGACATCGACTACGGCTTCGCCGAGGCCCGCACGACGTACGGGAAGATCGGCGTCAAGTGCTGGATCTACAAGGGCGACCTCCACCGCGCGAAGTCGCGCCGGAAGGTCGCGTAAGGAAGCCCCGCCATGTTGATGCCCTCCAAGGTCAAGTACAGAAAGCAGCAGAAGGGGCGCCGGCGGGGCACCGCCCTGCGCGGCGGGTCGCTCTCCTTCGGGGAGTTCGGCCTGCAGGCGCTCGAGCCGGGCTGGCTCACCGCGCGGCAGATCGAGGCTGGCCGCGTCGCGATCCAGCGCCACGTCAAGCGCGGTGGGAAGCTCTGGATCCGGGTCTTCCCCGACAAGCCCATCACGAAGAAGCCCGCCGAAACCCGAATGGGGAAGGGCAAGGGTGCGCCGGAGGCCTGGGTCTCCGTCATCAAGCCCGCCCGGATCCTGTTCGAGATGGAAGGCGTGGACGAAAAGACCGCCCGGGACGCCTTCCGGCTCGCCGCCGACAAGATCGGCATCAAGACCCGGTTCATCTCGCGCGCATTCGAGGAGGCCGTGCGATGAAAGGGACGAACGTCGAGACGATGAAGGGCTGGTCCGCCGACGAGCGCACCGTCAAGCTCCGCGAGTGGACGCAGGCGCTCTTCAACCTCCGCCTCCAGAAGGCCACCGGCCAGCTGGAGAACCCGATGAAGATCCGCCAGCTGCGCCGGGACATCGCGCGGCTGAAGACGGCCGAGAGGCAGGCCCGATGACCACCGAGACCACACCCGCCGCGGAGAAGCCCGCGGTCCGCAAGAGCCGCAAGGTCGGCACGGTCGTCTCCAACAAGATGGAGAAGACCGTCGTCGTCGAGGTCACCCGCCTCGTCAAGCACGACCGTTACGGGAAGTTCCAGAAGAAGTCCGCCCGGTTCCTCGCCGACGACCGCGTCTTCGCGTGCATTCCGGGAGACGTCGTCGAGATCGAGGAGACCCGGCCCCTGTCCGCGCGCAAGCGCTGGCGCGTCCGCGCCGTCGTGACCGCGGCGCGGCGAGAGGGGTAGGGGAGGAGAGCCGCCATGATTCAGATGGGGACGATCCTCGACGTCGCGGACAATTCCGGAGCCAAGCGACTCTTCTGCATCCGCCTCAAGGGGGGCTCCGTCGGGCAGTACGGACACCTGGGAGACGTGATCACCTGCGCGGTGAGGGAGTCGGCTCCGGACGCGCCCGACGCCGTGAAGAAGGGGAAGGTCGTGAAGGCCGTCATCGTGCGCACGCGCCGCGAGCAGCGCCGCCGCGACGGCAGCTACATCCGGTTCGACACCAACGCGGCCGTTCTGATCAACAACGACAAAGAGCCGATCGGCACCCGCGTGTTCGGGCCGGTCGCGCGGGAGCTGCGCGAGAGGAAGTTCATGAAGATCATCTCGCTGGCTCCCGAGGTGATCTGAGGCGCCCGCGATGAAGAAAAAGCAGCCCGAATACAAGGGAAAGATCACCGTCCGGAAGGGTGACGACGTCGTCATCATGACCGGCAAGAACCGGGGGGCGCACGGGAAAGTCCTGCGCGTCGTGCCGGCGAAGGGCCGGGTCGTGGTGGAGGGAGTGAACCTCATCAAGCGTGCCACGCGCCCGAACCCGCAGAAGAACATCAAGGGCGGGATCGTCGAGAAGGAAGCGGCCATCGCCATCTCGAACGTCATGCTCCGCGACCCGGAGACGGGCAAGCCGACCCGCGTCGGCGTGCGCGTCGAAGGGGGCGAGCGCGTGCGCTTCGCGCGCCGGAGCAACGCGACGATCTCTTCCGTTGTCAAGAAGACGGGAGCGTAAGAGATGACGTCGCGGCTCAACGACAAGTACCGCAAGGACGTCGTCCCGGTCCTGAAGAAGGAGTTCGGGATCGACAACGAGATGGCGGTTCCGAAGATCGAGAAGGTCGTCCTGAACATGGGCGTCGGCGAGGCGATCACGAACGTGAAGATCGTCGAGGCCGCCGCCGAGGAGCTGACCAAGATCGCCGGCCAGCGGGCCGTCATCACGCGCGCCCGCAAGTCGATCGCGACCTTCAAGCTCCGTGCCGGCATGCCGATCGGCTGCCGGGTCACACTGCGCGGCGAGCGGATGTACGAGTTCCTCGACCGCCTTCTGAACATCGCCCTTCCGCGGGTGCGTGACTTCCGCGGCGTGCCCTCCAGGGCCTTCGACGGCCGCGGGAACTACACGCTCGGCATCAAGGACCACCTCGTCTTCCCGGAGATCGACCCGGGCAAGGTGGACAAGTCGAAGGGCCTCAACGTCACGATCGTGACGACGGCCGGCTCCGACGACAGGGCGAAGGTCCTGCTCCGCGAGCTGGGCATGCCGTTCGGGCGCTAGGAACAAGGGAGAACCGTCGATGGCTCGTCGCTCCTCAATCGTCAAGGCCAACAGGACGCCGAAGTTCGCGATCCGGGCGAAGAACCGCTGCAAGATCTGCGGCCGTCCCCGCTCGTACATGCGCAAGTTCGGCACCTGCCGCATCTGCTTCCGAAACCTCGCGCTCGCGGGCTACGTCCCGGGCGTGACCAAGGCGTCGTGGTGAGGGGGGGCGCGTGGCTGCTCTGACCGACCCGATCGCCGACCTGCTGACTCGTGTGCGCAACGGGCTGACCTCGCGCCACGAGAAGATCGACGTCCCGTCCTCCCGCCTGAAGATCGAGATCGCCCGCATCCTCAAGGACGAGGGCTATCTCAAGAACTTCAAGGTCCTGGACGACAAGGGCGCCGGCATGCTCCGCCTCTATCTCAAGTACGACGACTCGGGCAACCCCGTCATCCACGGGCTGACGCGCGTCTCGCGCCCCGGCCGCCGTCTCTATCGCGGCAAGGACGAGCTCCCCCGCGTGCTGGGCGGGCTCGGGATCGCCATCGTCTCGACTTCGCAGGGCCTCCTCACCGGCCACGACGCGCGCAAGCGCGGCCTGGGCGGCGAGGTCGTCTGCTCGGTCTGGTAGGACCGGGAGGCAAGACGATGTCTCGAGTAGGAAAGAAGCCGATCACCCTCCCCAAGGGCGTCGAGGTCAAGGTCGACGCTGCGGGAGTCCACGTCAAGGGGCCGAAGGGAACGGTTTCCACGCCGATCCTCGACGGCATCTCCGTCGCCGTGAAGGACGGCCGCGTCGACCTCGTGAGATCCAGCGAGGAGAAGCGGATTCGCGCCTTCCACGGCCTGAACCGGGCGCTCGTCCAGAACGCCGTCGTCGGTGTCGCGGACGGGTACCGTCGCGCCATCGACCTCGTCGGCATCGGCTACAAGGCCGAGAAGAAGGGCAGCGAGGTCGTCTTCACGTGCGGCTACTCGCACACGGTCCGGTTCCCCGAGCCGGCGGGCGTGACGATCGACGTGGCTCCGGACGCGAAGGCCAAGGACGTGACGCACATCGTCGTCACGGGCGTCGACAAACAGAAGGTCGGCGAGACGGCGACGCGCATCCGCTCCATCAAGCCGCCCGACCCCTACAAGCTCAAGGGCTTCCGCTTCGTCGGCGAGGTCCTGAAGAAGAAGGCCGGAAAGGCCACCGGCAAGTGAGGTCCCGAGGATGAACAGGGCTCAGGCACGCGTCGAAGCGCGCGAGAGGATCCACGAGAGGATCCGCCAAAAGGTCGAAGGGACTTCCGAAAGGCCCCGGCTGGCCGTCCGCAGGACGTTGAAGTACATCTACGCGCAGCTCATCGACGATGCGTCCGGTCACACCGTCGCGCAGGCCAGCTCCCGAGAGGCGGGCGTCCTCGGCGGACGGAAGAGCGCCGCGGGCAAGGCGGCGGCGGTTTCGGTCGGCGCCCTCATCGCCGAGCGGGCGAAGGAGAAGGGTGTCGTCGCGGTCGTGTTCGACCGGGGCGGGCACCTCTACCATGGCAACGTCAAGGCTCTCGCCGACTCCGCGCGCGAGAAGGGGTTGAAGTTTTGAGCAGCACACCCACGAACCGTCCCCCCCGCTTCGGCAACCGTCCGGGCGGTCCGGGCCGAGGCCCCGGCGGTCCGAACGCCGCTCCGCAGCGTCCCGCGGGGGCCCTCGGAGAGGGCCGCGCCGGCGCCGACCTGATCGACCACGTCGTGCACATCAACCGCGTCACGAAGGTCGTCAAGGGCGGCAAGAACTTCTCTTTCTCCGCGCTCGTGATCGTCGGTGACGGCAAGGGCCGCGTCGGCTACGGCGCCGGGAAGGCGAAGGAAGTCCCCACGGCCATCAAGAAGGGGATCGAGATGGCCAAGAAGACCATGATCTCGGTCACCCTGAAGGGCAAGACCATCCCTCACGCCGTCACCGGGCACTACGGCGCGGGACGGGTCTTCCTCAAGCCGGCCTCGGAAGGCACTGGCGTCATCGCCGGCGGCGCCGTCCGCGCCATCCTGGAAGCCGTGGGCGTCCAGAACATCCTCACGAAGTCGCTCGGCACGACGAATCCCCACAACGTGGTGAAGGCGACGTTCGACGCGCTTCGGAACCTCCACCTGGCCCAGGCGATCTTCAAGGCCCGCGGCCGGACGACCGGAGCGACGGCCGAGGCAGCCGCCCCGGTCGTGGTCGCCGAGGTGGCTCCGGAGGCCGTGGCGGAGACCAAGTGATGGCCGAGAAAGAGAAGAGCTCCAAGAAGACCGTCGACGCCCTCCTGACGGAGGTCGCCTCGGCGGCCGGTGTACCGAAGAAGGCAGCGAAGTCCGGCAGCGCCGCGCCGCCGGCGGCCAAGCCCGCTGCTCCGGCGGTGTCCAGCACGGCCGCCCCGGCCGCAGCGCCGAAGACGATCCGGATCCGGCAGATCCGCTCCGGCATCTGCACCCCTGTCGACCAGAAGCAGGCCCTCAAGGGCCTCGGCCTCCGGCGGATCCGCCACGAGGTCGTGAGGGCCGACACGCCCGCCACGCGCGGGCAGATCCGCAAGATCCGCCACCTCGTCGAGGTTGTGGGCGAGTAGCGAGAGGGACGAGACACCATGGCTCACGGACTCCACACACTCGGTCCCCGCAAGGGGGCGACGTCGGCGCGCAAGCGCGTCGGCCGCGGTCCCGGCTCCGGCCTGGGGAAGACCTCGGGCAAGGGCCACAAGGGGCAGCAGTCCCGCAGCGGCTACTCGGGCCAGCTCGGGCGCGAGGGCGGCCAGATGCCGCTGCATCGCCGGCTCCCCAAGCGCGGTTTCAAGAACATCTTCCGCAAGGAATGGAACACCGTCCCCGTCGAGGCGCTCGAGCGCGTCTTCGCCGCCGGCGCCACGGTCGATGCCGAGTCGCTCGGCAAGGCCGGCCTCCTGCACCGCAAGGGCGCGGAGGTGAAGGTTCTGGGCACGGGCGACCTCAACAAGGCCCTGACGGTCGTGGCCCACCAGTTCACGGCTGGGGCACGGAAAAAGATCGAAGCGGCCGGCGGCCGTTGCGAGGAAGTCTCCGCGTGATCATCCTCGAGTCCTTCCGGAACATCTTCGCGGTCCCGGACCTCAGGAAGAGACTCCTGTTCACTTTCGGGCTGCTGGCGATCTACCGGGTCGGCGCTCACATCCCGACGCCCGGGCTCGACGCCCAGGCGCTCGAGGAGTTCTTCAAGGCGAGCGCCGGCGGGCTCCTCGGATTCCTGGACATGTTCTCGGGGGGCGCCCTCCGTCGTCTTTCGGTATTCGCCCTCGGCATCACGCCGTACATCACGGCGTCGATCATCCTGCAGCTCCTGACGGTCGTCTGGCCCTACCTCGAGAAGCTCTCGAAGGAAGGCGAGATGGGCCGGCGGAAGATTACCCAGTACACGCGCTACGGGACCGTCGTCCTGTCGGTCGTCCAGGGGGCGGGAATCGCCCTGTGGCTCTGGGGCTCCTCGACGCCGACCGGAAAGTTCCTCGTCCTGCGCGACCCGACGTCGGAGGGCGGGAAGATCCCGTTCGTCCTGATGGCGATCCTCACGCTGACGACGGGCACCGCATTCGTGATGTGGCTCGGCGAGCAGATTACCGAGCGGGGGATCGGCAACGGGATCTCGCTCATCATCTTCGCGGGCATCGTGGTCGGCCTGCCGACGGCCGTCTGGCAGTCGTTCCGGCAGATCCAGCGCGGGCAGATGTCGCTCTTCACGGCGCTGCTGCTGACCTTCTTCATGCTCGCGGTCGTGGCGATCATCGTCTTCGTGGAGAGAGCCCAGCGGCGCATCCCCGTCCAGTACGCCAAGCGGGTCGTGGGGCGCCGCGTCTACGGCGGGCAGAACACCTACCTGCCCCTCCGGGTGAACACGGGCGGCGTCATTCCCATCATCTTCGCCGTCTCGATCATCCAGTTCCCGCAGTACCTGGCCTCGGCGTTCAAGAGCGATTTCATGAAGAAGCTGGCGGACCAGCTCGCCATGGGGCAGCCGCTCTACAACCTCTTCTACGCTCTCGCCATCATCTTCTTCTGTTACTTCTACATCTCGATCATCTTCAACCCGACGGACACCGCGGAGAACATGCGGAAGTACGGCGGGTTCATCCCCGGCATCCGGCCGGGCAAGGCGACGTCGGACTACATCGACAACGTCCTGACGCGCATCACCCTCATCGGGGCTCTCTACCTCACGATCGTCGCGCTGATTCCCGAGTTCCTGCTCATGGGCTTCAAGGTCCAGAGCATCCCGGGGATCGGACCGTGGCTCGACTCGAACCTGCCGAACTTCATCACCCAGGGCTTGGGCGTGCCGTTCTACTTCGGAGGCACGTCGCTTCTCATCGTCGTGGGGGTCGCGATGGACACCGTGCAGCAGATCGAATCCCAGCTCGTGATGCGCAACTACGACGGATTCCTCAAGAAGGGCCGCATCCGGGGGCGTCGGGGCTAAGCCGTG
>Ga0209573_1001206_pt1 | contig 42123 bp, 27 predicted proteins | sample TNRBio252014_DNA_FD_185870 | JGI IMG/M metagenome (GOLD analysis project Ga0209573, IMG submission 185870) | Wastewater treatment Type I Accumulibacter community from EBPR Bioreactor in Madison, WI, USA - TNR Reactor_6/25/2014_ DNA (SPAdes)... | ecosystem: Engineered > Bioreactor > EBPR >...
CGGAAATGCTGATTTGAGTAATGCGTTCCACTTCAGTGTTGATACTTTCGATATGCTGGATGTTGAGGGCGGAAATGACGTTGATACCGGCATCCAACAGCTCGAATACATCTTGCCAGCGTTTTTCATTTTTAGAACCCGGTACGTTGGTATGTGCCAGTTCATCTACTAAGACGATGTTGGGACGCAAGATTAAGAGTGTTTCTACATTCAGTTCTTCTAAATATTTCCCTTTGTAAAAAATTTTCTTTCGTACTACTTCGGGAATGCCCTGCATCGCATCAACGGTATCGGCTCGGTTATGGGTTTCGATCAACCCGATACGCACATCATAACCTTTTGACAATAGTTGGCGGGCTTCGGTGAGCATACGGTAGGTTTTTCCTACTCCGGGAGCCATGCCAAGATAAATTTTGAATTTACCGCGACTTGACTCCTGAAGTAAGGATAAAAAGCGGGAGGCTCGTTGTTCTCTGGCTAAGGCTTCTTGCTGTTCTGAAGTCATCCGCTGATATTGGTTATTGTTTTTTCAAGGATGCTTTTTGATCCAAAGCCACATTCAGCTTCAAAACATGAACGGTAGGTTTCCCGAAAATACCTAAAAACGGCTGTTCAGTTTGTTCCGCGATTAGTTTTTTCAAGTCATTTTCCGAAATATGACGGATTTTGGCGATACGCGGGACTTGAACCAAAGCACTTTCGGGCGTTAAATGCGGGTCTAAACCACTTCCCGAAGCGGTAACCAATTCCGCCGGAACATTCCCGATTTTCAAATTGGGGTTATACTTGAGAAGGCTGTCCCGACGCTCTTTCACCGTTTTCAAATAGTCGGGGTTCGTAAAACCTTTATTCGACCCGCCCGACCCCGCCGCATTGTAATTCACGGCGGAAGGTCGGGACTGAAAATAATGCCGGCTGCGAAAATTCTGCCCGATCAACGCATAACCGACCTTTTTATTGCCGTTGAAGATTTCTTCGCCTTTTCCGCCGTTGGGAGCGATGCCTTTGGCAATGCCCCATATCAGGAGCGGGTACATAATCGCCAACAGCACAAAGGAAATGATAGTCAGCTTAAAGCCGATGATAAAATGCTCTTTCATAGTTTAGAATAGATTAATGATAAAGTCAATAGCTTTGATACCGATAAAAGGAACGATGACACCGCCCAGCCCGTAAACCAAGAGGTTATTTCGGAGCAGAGCATCCGCACCAATCGGACGATATTTCACGCCTTTGAGTGCCAAAGGAATTAAAAAAGGAATGATGATCGCGTTGAAAATCACGGCGGAAAGGAGTGCCGACTGCGGACTACCCAGATTCATCACGTTTAACGCTTGCAATGCCGGAATCGAAGTCATAAACAAAGCCGGCAGGATGGCAAAATATTTCGCTACATCGTTGGCAATGGAGAAGGTCGTTAATGCGCCCCGTGTAATGAGCAACTGTTTACCGATTTCCACGATTTCGATGAGTTTCGTAGGGTCAGAGTCCAAATCCACCATATTACCGGCTTCTTTGGCTGCTTGCGTACCAGAATTCATCGCTACGCCAACATCCGCTTGCGCTAAGGCGGGAGCGTCATTCGTTCCGTCGCCCATCATGGCTACCAGTTTACCGTCTTGTTGTTCTTTACGGATGTACATCATCTTGTCTTCGGGTTTGGCTTCGGCGATGAAGTCATCCACGCCCGCTATCTTGGAGATATATTCCGCCGTTAAGGGATTATCTCCCGTAACCATCACCGTTTTGATGCCCATCTTACGTAAGCGGTCGAAACGTTCTTTGATGCCTTCCTTGATAATATCCTGTAATTCCACTACACCGATGACCTGATTATTACGCGCGACGACTAAGGGTGTACCACCATTCGCCGCAATGCGTTTGACTAAGGTATCGGTTTCATTGGAATAATTATTACCGTTCTTTTCTACCAAACGTTTGATAGCATCGGCAGAACCTTTGCGTAATTCCGTACCGTCCGCTAAAGTGATGCCCGAAGTCCGTGTTTCCGCCGTAAAGGGGATGATGGTTGCATGGCTTTGTACGGAAACATTTTTGAGGTCGGGACGGGACTGCGTCGCTAACTCAACGATGGATTTACCTTCAGGGGTGCTGTCGCCGAGTGATGACCAAACACAGTCTTGAATAAATGATTTTTCATCCCCCGCCTTGGAAACATATAAGCCCGTAGCCTTTCGGTTACCGATGGTAATTGTTCCCGTTTTATCTAAGAGGAGTACATCCACATCTCCGGCGGTTTCGATGGCTTTACCGGATTTGGCGATAACGTTGGCTTGTAAGGCGCGGTTCATCCCTGCAATACCGATAGCCGATAATAACCCACCAATAGTGGTAGGAATCAAGCACACAAAAAGCGAAATCAACGCGGAAATCGGAATGTAAATCTGAGCATAGTTGGCAAAGAAGGGCAAAGTCATACAAACGATTAAAAAGACTATGGTAAAGCCTGCCAAAAGGATGGTTAGGGCTAATTCATTAGGCGTTTTTTGGCGGTTAGCTCCTTCCACTAATGCAATCATTTTATCTAAGAAAGATTCGCCAGCATTTGCCGTAACCCGAACTTGGATGCGGTCGGATAGGACTTTCGTCCCGCCGATCACACCCGAACGATCAGTTCCCGCTTCCCGAATGACGGGGGCGGATTCTCCCGTGATAGCGGATTCATCTATCGAAGCCAAACCCGTGATGATCTCACCGTCGGCAGGGATGATTTCACCTGCTTCCACGATAAAGACATCTCCTTTTTTAAGTAAGGCGGAAGATATGGTTTCGCTTTTTCCGTTATCCCGAAGGATTCTTGCCGGTGTTTCCGTTCTGGTTTTGCGTAAGGACTCGGCTTGGGCTTTCCCGCGAATCTCGGCGACGGCTTCTGCGAAGTTGGCAAACAGCACCGTAACGAAAAGGATAATCGTTATCAGAATGTTGTTGGCTAAACTGCCTTCATTGGGAAGCATCCCCATTGCCACCCCGATACAGACCGCTAACATAACCACCGTCCCGATTTCTACGCAAAACATGACGGGGTTTTTGAGCATCGTCATCGGGTTGAGTTTGATGAGGGCATCACGGGTGGCTTGAGCGATGACGGGCATCGTCAATAAGGTATTAGATTGATTGGATTTCATGTTGAATGTTAGCTAAAAAAAAGTTAGTGGGAGGCTAAAGAAAAATGCTCTGCGACGGGACCTAAAACCAATGCCGGAAAGAACGATAACGCCGCGATGATGATAATCACCGAAAAAACCATCAAACCAAAGATAGGGGTATCCGACTTTAACGTACCGGAGGATTCCGGGATGGTTTTCTTCGCCGCTAAACTCCCGGCAATCGCTACTGCCCCAATGATGGGAATAAACCGCCCCAAAAGCATAACTACTCCGCAGGCGATATTCCAGAAGGGGGTATTGTCCCCTAAGCCTTCAAACCCCGAACCGTTATTGGCTGAAGATGAGGTAAATTCATACAACATCTCTGAAAAGCCGTGATAACTCGGGTTATTCAGCCAAGCCAAAGAAGGATCAAGTTGTAATCCGTAGCACGCCATCGCCGTACCGCTCAAAATGAGGAACGGATGTAATAACGATACGATAGCGGCGATTTTGACTTCACGGGCTTCGATCTTTTTACCGAGAAATTCGGGGGTTCTACCTACCATTAATCCCGAAATGAAGACCGCCAAGATCATAAACACATAGAAATTTAAGAATCCGACACCGACCCCACCGTAAAAGGCATTAATCATCATGTCTAATAGTTGCATCATGCCCGCGACGGGTGAAGTGCTGTCGTGCATTCCGTTCACCGAACCGTTGGAAGTGGAAGTGGTGGCAATAGACCAAAAAGCCGTTGCCCCTGCTCCTAAACGGGTTTCTTTACCTTCCATTGCGCCGTTTTCTTGGACGATGCCTAAAGCGGTCAGTTCGGGATTACCTTTCATCTCATGCCAAACGGTTGGAATCAAAACCACTAAGAAACCAATGGTCATCACCCCAAAGATCATCCAAGCCAGCCGTTTTTTATTCAGATAAAAGCCGACCGAGAAAACCAATGCAATCGGAATGAGCAAGATAGAGGTTATTTCTACCAAATTGGTGATACTGTTAGGGTTCTCGAATGGGTGCGCCGAATTGATCCCAAAGAAACCGCCTCCGTTTGTCCCTAACTGCTTGATGGCAATCATGGTAGCGGCGGGACCTCGGGAAGTGCTTACGGTGTCTCCTTCCATAGATATGAAGGTTGTTTCTTCCTTACCGCCGGCATTCATTGGCGTGCCGTTGATAACCAAGATCGTAGCTACGATGATCGAAAGCGGTAAGAGAATGCGGGTATTCGTCTTGGCGAAATAGTTGTAAAAGTTACCTAAGTTATTCGTCGTCTGCTGACGCATCGCGTTAAAGACCGGCACCATGATTGCCATCCCCGACGCGGCGGAGACAAACATCATAAAACAGAAGGCGAAAATCTGCGTCATGTAAGAAGCACCCGTTTCACCCGAATAGTGTTGCAGGTTGGTATTAGTCATAAACGAGATGGCGGTATTAAAAGCCAAATCGGGAGTCATGGACGGGTTGCCGTCGGGATTCCAGAAATGAAATTCTTGGGTAACCAATATCGCATAAACCATTACAAACCATAGGGCATTCATCATCAGGAAGGTAGACAAATGTTGCTTCCATGTCATTTCCTTTGTGGGGTCAATGCCTGAGAAACGGAAAATTAATCGCTCTAAGGGAGCTAAAAAGTCAAGCGGAGTGCGTCGTTCGGCATAGACGTAGGCAATATATTTACCCAACAAATAAGCCAAGCCAACGATAAGCACAAACCCCGCAACAATACCTATTATTTCTGTTGTCATAGTTGAAGTGTTTAGAATTTTTCGGGAGAAATAAGTACATAAAAGAGAAAAAATAGCAAGACAACGCCTAAAACAAATAAGACGATCATAGCTTCAAGAGAATTAAGGATGAATGAAAGGAATATTTAGATACATTCAAAAAGGTCAACTAACTTGAAAAACAAGGCAAAGACACCCAGTCCCAACAAGACTAAGGGAATTAAAAAAAGGATATTCATAGAGGGTTGATTAAAAGCTAACCGTTAAACTGGCTATCAGGGTAAAAGCGGATTTACTAAATGTCTGATTTTCTTTCATAAACACCGGATTTTTAGCCGTTAATGATCTACCCTCTAAGCGCAAGAGTACGTCTGAAGCGGGTGCGTAATCAATATTAGCTGAAAAGCCATAGACCTCAAATCCTTTAGTTGGCGAAATTGGCGTGATGATGACCGAATGCGGATCGGAATAATATTCCGCCCTTCCCGCTAAAGCTAATTTGGGAGTAATGTTATACCGTGCTTTGAGGTTAGCGGTATGCCATACCCAAATGGTATCGTTCACGTTTTGCCTGCCGATGTCGAATAAAGCAACGACTGACCATTTCCCTTTATTAAAAAAGAGATAGCAATCATTAAAGAAACGGTATGAAGCCTTCAAACTATCTACCGTCTGCTCGTTACCCAGATAGGACGACCAGTTGAGTAATAAATGATTGTTGATTTTGTATTGGACTTGGGTGGCAAAGGATTTAGATTTATTCGTTTCGTTGATGTTTTGCCATCCGTTGATCGCATAGACCGAAAGCGAAACCTTCCCACTAATCGGAATACCAAGTCGCGCACCTGCTAAATAATAAGGCGAATTTTCTGCTGAAAAAGAACGACTATACGTGAGCTGATCTTTGGAAATAGCCGTTTCGTAACCGAAAGGGGAAGGTAAGACACCCGCTTCTAACCAGATGTCTTTGAATAAACGTACAGAACCCGTAGCTTGGTAAACGTTTCGGAAAATAGGACGCTCTACAGCATAGTTGCTTTCCATGTAAGTTCCCACTGCCGGAATAAATCGTGCTTTGAGGTTGGAACTCGTGTAATTGAGATCAACATAAGCTAAGTTGACTGAAAATTCATTACTGATCGCTGAGGAATAAAAATATTCGGCACTATGCGGTTTGGGATTTTGAAAATGATAGCCGTAATAGGCATCAACATATCCGCTTACTGTTAGCTTTTTGATTTTTGGCAAAGTGTCCAGAACGGAAGTTGAGTCGGGATTTACTTGTGCGGTTAGCTTCGACCCAACCGGCAGAAGGCTTCCAAAGATAATTGCGAAAATTAAATTCTTCATGTAATTAAAATGTTACGGTAGTTTATTATCGAAAGCTGTGCTAATCCGAAAAATAAAAAAACATACCTGATTATCAAGGCCTTTTAGGAGAAAAAGAAGGGATAAATTTCTCAAAATGAGAATAGGGATAATCAATATGAGAAATGGGTTGCTCAACCCGATAAATGATTAATGGATGCCGTAGCTTTGCAATTTCCGATAAAGGGTAGCTAATCCAATCTGTAATCGCTTGGCGGTCTCGTTTTTATTGCCGTTTGTTTGTTCTAATATTTTGAGGATGTGTTGTTGCTCAACATAGGCTAAAGATTCTGTAGAACCAGGAAGACGGGTAGCAGTTTCGACTTCAGCGGGTAGTAAGTCAGATGTTAGTTCTTCATTATCACAAAGGATAACGGCACGCTCAATCACATTTTTGAGTTCTCGGATGTTACCTTTCCAGTTGTATTGTTGCAAAGCGGTTAAAAAATCTGCCGAAACGGAAAGCGGTTTTCGCCCCATCTTACTGCAAGATAGTTGTACAAAGTGCCGGGTCAATAAAGGAATATCTGCAATTCGTTCCCGTAATGCCGGCAAAGTAATCTTAAAAACAGATAGGCGGTAGAAGAGATCAGACCTAAAATGATTTTCATCGGCTAATAGGTCTCGATGCGTAGCAGAAATAACCCGAATATTTACTTTGGTTTCTCTCGTTTCTCCTAATTTTATAAAGGTCTGCGTTTCTAAAACCCGTAATAATTTGGCTTGAAGTGGTAAAGGCATCTCACCAATTTCATCTAAAAAAAGAGTACCGCCGTTGGCTTCTTCTATCAACCCCCGCTTATCGGTATTAGCCCCTGTAAAAGCTCCCTTTTTGTAGCCAAAAAGCTCGGATTCCAATAATTCCGCCGGAAAAGCACTGCAATTAATCGCGACAAAGCTTGCTCCTCGTCGTTGACTTTCCAAATGGATCGCTTGAGCGAAGAGTTCTTTTCCTGTTCCTGTTTCTCCATTTAAGAATACAGAAGTGTCGGCTAGTGCTACTTTTCGTGCTAAACGCATAACATCTTGTAATGCAGGCGATCCGCCGATAATTTCTTCAAATGAAACTAAATTCTTTTTCTCTAACTGAAGAATCCTTTGACGTAGGATAGCTTTTTCAACCGCTCGAGCTATCGTAACCAGTAGGCGGTCTTTATCATCAGTCTTTGTTAAATAATCAAATGCACCCATTTGAATGGCTTTGACCCCGTCTGGAATTGTACCGTAGGCGGTCATTAAAATAAATTCAGATAGGATTCGTTTTTCAGAGATTAGCTTTAATAGTTCGAACCCGCTACCATCGGGTAACTTACCGTCACATAAAACTAAAGTATAGGGATTATTGATCGATTGATTCAGAAAAGTAAGCCCTTGTTGAAAGTTGTCGGCTTCAGTTATATGATAATCCTCTAATTCCAACAAGCGAGCCAAGAGTTTACGGAAACCGACTTCATCATCAACCAGCAATATATTCTTGACCATAAAAGATAATGTATTTCCACGAAATTAGAAAAATCATTAAATAATAGATTCTACCCATTGTGCTAATTGAAAAAAACACGGCTTGTAACCTTCTTTTCAAGAAGTTCTGAGCTAAAAGTAGGGGTTAATGTAACTTTTTAAGCAAAATATCCTCTATTTCGGACGTTTTAGGTCTCCATTAGCACAATCGGTAGTAGATTCCTATTAAAATAAAAAATTAGGCAGCATTTCGCGTAATTGATAGACATAAACGAGGCGGTAAAACGTGATGGTACGATTACGAGACTACAAAATTACTCATCAACACCTCAAACCGGTTCCCCGCCAATTTAGTTAAATATAACAAATAACGCGATCAGCATTATTTCAAGTGAGAAAAAGAGTCGTTTATCGACTGTTAATTCATTAACAAAAAGGGACTAACTATTTTTAATATTTAACATAAATTAACGAAACATTCAATCGCAAAATGTAACAGAACGCTTTGTTACATACTTCACACTTAATAAATAATTACGTAACGATTAGGCATTTTAATGCAAGATCGATTTATTTTGACTAAAAAACAGGCGAAAAAAATCATTCTTTCGTGTGAAATTAAATTCATTAATAAATTCTTAGCACGCCCGTTTTGGGGTGTTTTGCGTCAAAAAATTAGTGGTTTGATGCTTACTTGGTCTCCTCCAAATCGTGCTTCATCATAATGGAAACCAGTTCTTCCAAGCCGATTTTGGTTTTCCAGCCCATCTTTTGGTAGGCTTTGGTAGCATCACCGACCAAAATATCTACTTCGGTCGGGCGAAAATAGCGCGGGTCTACGGCGACGATCACCCTGCCGGACTTCTTTTCGATGCCCTTTTCTTCCACGCCTGTACCTTCCCAAACGAGTTCCCATCCCAAATATTGTGTGGCGTATTCAACAAATTGCCGAACGGTATAGGTTTTTCCAGTGGCAATGACAAAATCTTCTGCTGTCGACTGTCGCAGCATGAGCCACATTGCTTCGACGTATTCTTTGGCATAACCCCAATCCCGCTGGGCGTTCAGGTTGCCGAGTTTAAGGATTTCGCGCTTCCCGTGATAGATTTCGGATAAGCCTACGGTTATTTTTCGGGTAACAAAAGTTTTGCCCCGTCGTTCCGATTCATGGTTAAAGAGGATACCGTTGCAGGCATATAGGTTGTAGGCTTCCCGATAGTTCTTGACAATCCAGAATCCGTATATCTTTGCCACCCCATAGGGACTCCTCGGATAGAAGGGTGTCTCTTCATTTTGGGGTATCGCCTGCACTTTTCCATATAATTCTGAGGTGGAAGCCTGATAAAATCGGGCATTCGGGCAGTGATTTTGCATCGCATCCAAGATTCGGAGCGTCCCCATCGCATCCACTTGGGCGGTATATTCCGGCACTTCAAACGAAACCTGCACGTGCGACTGGGCGGCGAGATTATAAATTTCATCCGGCTGAATCTGGGAAAGGAGTTTATTGAGGTTGGCACTATCGGTTACATCGCCATGATGGAGTTTCAGACGGGAGAAAATATGATCTATCCGCTCAGTATTGAAATTACTGGCACGACGCACTAAACCATGTACTTCATATCCCTTTTCCAACAGTAATTCCGCTAAAAATGAACCGTCCTGACCCGTAATTCCGGTAATAAAGGCTTTGAGCATGAGGGCTTTTGGTAAATTTGCAAAGTTATGGAATATCATGCCGAATCAACAAGAATTCGTTGCGCCGAAATCATTGAAGTAGCCCAAGTGCAAAAGATAAGGTATGCTATCGTTATCGCTCATACGGCGGGACGGCTTCATATCCTACGTGCAGTTCCGTTAATGCACGTCCCGAACGACTAAAAGCCCAAAAGTCCCGTACATCATCCACTAAGAGCAGGCGGGGCAGCCTCTTTTTCAAATCATTGGCAAAGGATTCACGGTACGTAAGACAATGCAAGAAACCATACACATAATAGAAAATGTCTTCTTTACTTAACATGCCGTATTACTTTATATATATAGAAAAACTGCAAAATGGAAGTACATTTATTTTCAAAATGTTACTTATAGTCTTTGACTCAAAGTCAACAAATTCTGATTTTTGTTTCGTGGATGTAAAATTAAAAATAGGTCAGAGAATAAGGAAACTTCGTGAGGCTGTAAATATGTCTCAAAAGGATTTGTCATTCGCTGCCGATTTGGATAGAAGTTACATTGCAAGTGTCGAAAATGGGCAAAGGAATATATCCATAATCAATATTGAGAAAATCTCCACAGCACTTGGACTAACCCTCAGAGAATTTTTTAACGATGGTGAATTTGATTACGATACAAGATGCAGTAAGCCAAATTAAGGAATCCATAGAAACTGCTATAATGCAGTCTGGCACTCAGGGAAAGACTAATCTTATCAGAAGTCAAAAGCCGATTAAATTGTTACACGAGGTTGTAAAAGCAGAATTTATCAGAAACAAGGTCAATCCGAATTGCCTTAATCCACCATTAGATCAGTCTAGTGGTGAGTTTTCACTTGCAGGTTTTTTCAAAAGGAAAGCACAAGATATTTGCATTGTTCCAAATGGTTTGAAGCCGAAAAGTGAAAAGCTGAATTTTTCAGGTATTCTTTATGGTCAAGACGATAAATTCGGTTTCGATTACACTGAAAAAACTTTGTCAATAAATGTCCGCAGTCAGTTGAGTAGCTCCGCAAAAAACTTTGATACGCTATATGAAAGAACTTTTGCCGAAGCACTGAATTTACATTTACGTTGTCCCAAAATGGTTTTGGGTGAAATTTATATGATTGCTGTCAAAGAATATGATAGCAACGCTGCCAACGAGAACCTTATTGAATACAAGAAAGACGATAATGTTGCAGAACATATTGAAAAATACCTACTATCATTTAGTGCCATAAACAACAGGATTCTTGAAAATGAAGAATATTTTAAATATGAAAGAATTTGTCTACTTGTTGTTGATTTCAGCAAGGAAATCCCAAAAATTTACAACACAGATGCGGAGCTAAAAGCAGATAATTTTTTACCTGCAAATTCAAGAGCTTCTATTGAAAATTTGAGTTTCCCGAATTTTATTGCTGACTTATTGGAGATTTACTCCAAAAGATTTGGAACTGGTAAATTCACATGATACTTGCCCATTAAAAAGTCGTCAATTTCCTGCTTGTTTGTCAAACTCCTAAGTGTTTCAACTTCATTTTCGGTTAGTTCGGGGATTGTAAATTTTTCAATAAAATTTTTCTGATAGCAGGGATACCCCCCCTCAATACTTACACTCGTACAACTTACATAATAGTGCATAAGCGAAGAATTTAGAATTTTAAGTAGGACGTTGAGGTTTTGAACTTGTGCGATGTTGTTCAAATGAGATGTGGGCGTGGATTCAAATAAACTGCCGTTTGTGGAGTTTTGTGGCTTAAAAAACAAACCGTAACCATTGGTAAAATAAGCGTTTGGGTCATCGATAAATAAAAAGCGTGGTTCGCGGCTGAATGTCGGGGTAATGATTTTCACTCCTTTTTTTACGATGCCTTGTGTCCGTCCCCAAGCGTAAAAGGGTGAAAGAGTTTTTTTGCCCTTGTCTCGTCTCTCTAATTCAGCCCGAATAAACTCGAAATAAGTAAAGCATTGCGGAAAACGGGCTTGAAATTCCTTTTCGCCAATCGCAACTGCTGTCTTACCGTCACAAAAATAGGGGCAAATAATTCGTCTTGTGTTGGCTTGCACGTCTCTTTGCGCCCTAAAATCTGATATTTTGTACACAGCTTGAGTAGCCTCTGGTTCGATTAGAAATAAATTGCCATTAACAAATTTGGTGAAATACCCATCATGGATTTGCGAAGCGTCCGTAAAGTATAATTCGTCTTTGAGTGTAGCGATGCCAACGCAAATATCGAAAAGTTGCGAAAGTGGTGTACCAACGGTCTCAATAATGCGGATATTGGTTTGTTCTTCCGATTGGAGCAACCGCCACTTTTTTGAATTCAAATATGACCACAAATTTGGAGACCCATTGGCATTTGCTAAAAAAATTTCGGGTTTTTGGTTTGTCTTAATCCTATCATAAAGAATACTATCACCCATTTGCTTTTGAACGAACGTCAGGGCGGTGTACGTTTGTGCTTCAAATACTTTTTGGTGGCTGAAATCGACAATTCGATACACACATTTCTTTTCAGAAAAAAAACGCCGGAGAGGTTCGCCTGATAAGGATGTAAAATAATTATTTGGGGTAATGTAACCTAATTTTCCGTTTACTTTAAGCAAACGATACCCTAACTCAAAAAAAGCAAAGTATAAATTAAACGTACCACCTCCGACCGTTTGCCAATTATTAGGTAGGTCTTTTCGGCTACTCTCGTCCAAGTCTTGGAACTTTACATAAGGCGGGTTGCCTACGATGTAATCAAAGGATGGATTTTCTTGCCAATCGTCCCGTAAGCTATCTTTTTCAAACAAATTGAAATCGCTTTCCTCCAAGTATTCGCCGTTTTCCAAAGCAAATAGAGCAAGTAAGATTTTCGCCCGCCGAATATTGTACGGCAGAATATCAGCACCAAATATATTTTCGTTTATGATTTCTTTTACCGATTTACCGAAACGATTACGGTAATAACGCGCAATTCCCAAAAGAAACGCACCGCAACCACAACTTGGGTCAAGGACACGGGCTTCTGATTCTGGATGCAGTTCTTCGAGAATGAAATCAACAATATACTGCGGAGTAAAAAACGCACCATTAATTTTTTTGTCCTCATAGGGTATGATTAACTCCAAAGCATTCACTAAGTCCGACAAGGAGTTAATCTTTGAGCTTTCCACACGTTGCTTGGGCGTGAAATCCGAAAAATACAAACGCAAATAATCGCTATCGTCGATGGATAAACCCTTATTACTAACGTAATAGTACACAAGCTGCATTTCCGTTTCTTGCGTTTGCGTTTGCTTCTGTTCGAGCGTTTGATTTAATACCGTAACGATCATATTTGTTTACTATGAGTAACAAATTTACGGATAATTTTCACAATAACAAGATTGTCGAAAAATATCAGATAAATCTAATAAATTAGAAGGTTTACCTTCCATTGACCAAGCGGAACAAACGCTACTTCTCGCGGAAGAAAATCCTAAAACCGAACAAAGTCATAGGGTTAGCCCTACGAAGGCTCGGCTGTTGCGGGATGATTTCCAAAAGGACGATACCAGTACGGAATTCTTGGGTAATTACAGAGGATTCCACGTAAAGGCAGAAAAAGAACTTTCCATTAAATTGGAAGCATCTAAAGGTGATATGCAAACTTGTATTCGTCCGGAAGGTAAACTATCTTTGAAAATCAGAGATAAAGATACCGGATGTGAAGCTGACCTAAGTGCTTTACCCATGTCCCCCCGTAAAGAATCTTTTAATGAATTCGTTACCAATGCGTTTAACCATCAAACGCGTCAACCCTCCAACTTTCAAAGTTGGGATGATTACGAACTTTCTTTAAGAGTCAAGTTTTCCGACCTTGACGAGGAAGAGCAGGTACGGGGAATCAGGAAAAAAATGGAGTTTAACGTTGATGACCGTTTCTTTGGTGGGGCAGGGGCTATATCTGCTTTTGATTTACCTTTGTTAGCTGATGATGAATTAGAAGCTATAAAATGGAGAGATCATAATTTTGTGGAATTCTTAGCCAATGATTATAAATTACCGGGAGATTGCACTAACTATATCAGGGTACAACAAGATATGTTTGCTCCGATTGCTTGCTTCTTACGAGATGCGCCGATTCCTAATGAATCGGAACTTGAAAAAATTGTTTCAGATAATCCGAATGCCTATTGGCATTACTTTGCCCCTATTGACTTAAAACCCTAATACCATGTCTCAAGAACTTACTCCGATTGTTCCGGTATCAAAAACTGAAACGCGTGATTATTCAGATCGGAATGTTACCAACATCTGGATTGAACGACAAGTGCTAATTCTTGAGGCAGAGGTTTCTAATGATTTCAGTCAACGGATCAGTGAACTCATTATACAAGCACGGCAGACGATTTGTTTGATGATTCATGGAAGTTGTGTGGAACTGTTAAACCACGAACTGCTAACCCATCTTTCAAAACGGATTGAAGAAAATAAAATCCGTACTTATATCCTTTGTGATGACCTTAGCTTGTTCGAAGAGGATGTATTTAATCATGTTCTGCTACGGAAAGTTTCAGATTTACCGGAAGGGATAATGATTTTAACGGATACCCATAGCGAAACCGCAGGTTTTTTGGCAAGCGGATCATTGGGTTTTTCTCTTTCAAATGAACAAATCAATTCCTTGTTTATGTTTTTTTGTGAGCAATTTTGGAAAAATGCTGAAATGGAAAAAATTAGTGGGATAGAAAAACTCATTACCAATAATGAAAATATATCCCAAAAATTGCTCATAAAACCGAAAGACGATTCTATTCTTGGGTTGAATTTACGGGAAGGTCAATTCAGTAAAGCCTTTTTGGGTGATTCGATCCCTCCGATTGTTAAAGTTAAAGAAGAGCTGTTGACTTCGCTTGCCGTTAATGTTATGAGTTATGACTGTAAGGCAATTAGAGCCGATAACAGGAATCAAAGTGTACCGTTTGCTTTAATGTTGAATGACGCTTCATCTTATTTTTCAATTAAATATGGCAAACAATGGTTTACTTTAAAGCCTACGTCCGGACAAGTGAAGCAAGCTGAGGTATGGTTTAAAAAACAATTTGATCAAGCATCTTTTGAATGGTCGAACGAGATTATCAGAAAAGATTTAGTTGATAAATCGTTTTACCAACCTTCTAATTTACATGATAAATTAAGGGTAAAAGTTCATTCAACAAAAACAATGGAGGATATTCACTTTGACTTAAATGATTCTAATATTAAATCACAGGATTCGTTGAACTTAATACGTCCAAAAGAAGAACAATTTGAGGATGACGGATTCTCGTTGACTATCGAATATTCATGGGAGCTGATCCCGCCAAAACTTCCTAAAAGTGCCAAAATAGACGGACTATACAAAGAATGGGAGAAATATCAGCAGGTAACAGAAACCGATGAGCAAAAAAATAAAGCAAAGCATTCGCCACAAGCACTACCTTCGATCGGAGAGTTGTTTTCTAAGGATGGTAAACGCTTTATAAAAATTCAAAATTGGGAGGATTTGAGAGAAGCCCAAGAAGAAGCTAAACGTTTTTTCAATGCTACAATTGTCGTATGAAATACTCATTTGATCGTTTAGTTGATCTACCAAGAGGAAAAACTAATGGACTTAGTTGCAACTTTTTGTTTTAGACTTGTTTGGAATGAGGGTATGCTATTACGAAAGTATAAGTAACAAACTAACGATGAACTTTATTTGGGCTAATTACAATTTAACAAGATTTTACGCCCCTAAGGTACGAAAATTGTAAAAATAATCGTATCTTAGTAAAAGAAATACATTAACGCAACGCTATGAAAACGCTCCGAACCGTATTGCTGATGCTCTGCTGTGTTACGGGCTTTTTAATGCCTGAACCGCAAGCCGTTCAAATCATCCCCGATGAGGAAATCTGTGATTGTTACCGAACCCATACCCGCGCCGGACGGTGGACGATTGCCCCCGAAACGGGCATGAAAATCTGGATTCCACCCGTTAAACAGCGGGTAAAGCAACCCTGTGCCAATAACTTCTTATTGTATTATCGTAGACATATCTCGTAATGAAAACGCATCTGTCTGTAATGATTCTCGAATAATATCCTCCTTCAACAAAAACAGGGAGGATGTTTCATTTATTAACGGTTCTACTAAATCTTGTTAAGTATATATATAATGGAGTGATTTGCTTATCTTTGTTGTAGTTTTACCAAACGTCAATTTTTTTGATATGAAAAAAGTATTGTTAGCTCTTACGTTTTCTGCTTCGCTCTTCGCTACTCAAGTGGTAGCTTGTGGTGAAGAAAAAGCCTCTGCCGGAACTACGACTTCCATCGAAGCCAAAGCCGTCAGTAATTCTGATTGCCCCCTCTCCAAAGAGGAGTGTGCAAAAATGTGTCCTTCCCAAGGCGCAAAAGCTCAAAACACTAATGGTTCTTCTGCACAAGTTATCGCCGTCAGCAACAAAGCAGGTAAAACTTGCTCGGGTGGCGGTACGTGTATGATGGGCTTATCCGCCGCGATTGTTGCCGGAATGGGGATCGTAGGCTTGTCGCTTTTCGCTACCAAAAAAATGTAATTTCGTTTTCCTTAATTCCTTTACTTACTTGCGGAGAGAGCCTTCTTTCCGCATTTTTATTGCCATGAAAGTCATAAATTTATATGAAAGTGCGTGGGGAATGCTCCAAATCATCTCCGAAAATGACGTTTTAACTGAATTTCGGGCGAATACGCAACTTCCTTTGGAAAATCTTACCAATGACTATCCTTTTCATCTGGAAGTCCACCGACAAATGGATGCTTACCTTGCGGGAACGTTGCAAAACTTTGACTTACCTATTCATCCCGCTGGAACGCCTTTTCAGCAAAGCATCTGGACTTTACTCCAACAAATACCCTATGGTCAAACGATCAGTTACGTTGAATTGGCTCGACAGGCGGGAGATGAAAAGAAAATCCGCGCTGCAGCTCATGCCAACGCCCTAAATCCCATTTGGATTATCATTCCCTGCCACCGCGTGATTGCTAAGGACGGTCAGTTGACGGGGTATGCCGGTGGTTTACAGATGAAAGGCGACCTTTTACGTTTAGAAGGGGCTTTAGCAAAAACGCTTTGGGACTGATTGAGTTTCGTTTGCCATTTTTGAATACCTTGCACCATGAATACCTACGGGCGCATTTTAGCCTACGGAAAAGCTGACCGCACCTACCTTTTAGCGGGAATCTTTTTCCTACTACTGTTTAATCTTTTTGGAGCGGTTTCGTTGACGCTCATCATCCCATTTCTGGAAATTCTATTCAATCCGGGCAATGTAGCCGTTCCCGACATGCCTTTGGATTGGTTTTCGGTCAATTCCCTGAAAGCCCATGGCTACTACGCTTTAGCTCAACAGATGAACATCTACGGGCGGATGAACGTCCTCTGGGCATTTTGCGGGGCATTGGCGGTAGCTATCTTGATGAAAAATATCTTCAAGTACCTATCATCTTGGTGTATTGTGGTGGTGGAACAGGGTATTATCCGTCGCATTCGGGAGCGTGTGTTTGACCATTTGTTACGACTCTCCTTACGTTTTTATACCTTAAAAAAGAAAGGACATATCATCTCGGTGGTTGTCAATGACGTGCAGGTCATCCAAGAAGCCGTCATCGGAACACTCACCGCCTTTTTTTCCGACCCGATGACGATGATTATCTTCTTTTCGGCAATGCTGTTATTGTCCTGGAAGCTGACCTTGTTTACGCTTATTGTCCTACCGATAACAGGTTTGATTTTGAGCCGAATCGCTAAGAAATTGAAGCACCGCGCCCGTAAAGGTCAAGGCTATTTAGACCGATTGGTAGCGATTTTGGATGAATTCATTACGGGTATTCGGATTGTAAAGGCTTTTGCTTCCGAAAAATACGAGCAGAAACGCTACCGTAATGCCAACGACCTCTATAATGAACAGATGATCTCCTTACGCCGGTACAGTGAGTCAGCCTCCCCAATGACGGAATTTTTTTCGATCATGGTGGTATTAGGCATCATATTGTACGGTGGTTCGATGATTATTTCGGGCGAAGATGACCTCAAAGCCTCTGAGTTTATCGGATTTATAGCCCTTTTTTCTCAATTTTTAGCTCCTTTGAAGACTTTTTCGAGTGCAATATCCCGCATCCAGAAAGCGAACGTCTCTTATGCACGGGTGGAAGAATTATTACATGAACCTGTGATCTCCACCGAAGTGCATTCGGAACATAACCTAAAATCCTTTAACCATGAGATCGCTGTCCGCAATTTATCTTTCCGATACGGTGAACATTACGTACTTAAAAATATTAACCTGACCATTCCCAAAGGTAAGACGGTAGCATTAGTCGGTAAGTCCGGTAGCGGAAAAACAACGCTGGCGGACTTGATCTGTCGTTTTTATGATCCTACGGAGGGGATGATAACGATTGACGGGCAGGACATTCGTTCGTTCAATGCTTCTTCCATTCGGAAGATGATGGGCGTGGTTTCACAGGAAGCCATCCTTTTTAATGATACCGTTTTTAATAATATCGCCTATTCGGATGAACTTTTTTCGGAAGATGACATCCGACGCGCCGCGCAAATCGCCAACGCCGATGAATTTATTATGAAGATGGAAAACGGTTATCATTCCATCATCGGTGAGCGGGGAACAAGGCTTTCCGGTGGTCAACGGCAACGGCTATCCATCGCCCGTGCGGTATTACGCAATCCGCCGATATTGGTATTGGATGAAGCCACCTCTGCATTGGATACCCACTCCGAACGGGAAGTTCAGCAAGCCTTAGACCGACTGATGAAAGATCGAACCTGTATCATCATTGCGCACCGCCTTTCCACCATCACCCACGCGGATTTGATTGTTGTTTTGGAGCAGGGAGAAATTATTGAACAAGGCACACATGCCGAACTCTTGGCACAAAAAGGGGCTTACTTTCAACTGTACAGCCAACAAGTTTCCTGATTTTTTAAGAAAACGTCCGCCGATAGCGTGGCAGGTGGCGCATCTCCAAACGGATGTTACGTTCTTGAGCCGTCTGCTTGAAATCATGTATCATCTCCAATACATCCTGATCTAAATAACGGGTATGGCTGGCATCAATGACTACCTTGCTATCACTGGGCAGTTGGTCTAAGAAATTTCGGAAGTGCGATTTATTCAAAAAGGAGACGATTTCACCTAAATGGATGATGAGGCTTTGCTTACCCGAATCAGGTTCTTGGTCTTGTTCTAAAGAAAAAGGCGTTTGATAATGCGCCTTGAGGATATAATACAATCCCACTGCTAAACCGATGACCATCCCAATCAATAAATCCGTCAACAAGATAGCAATAATCGTTATAAAAAACGGACGGTATTGATTTTTACCCAATCTCAAATAGGAACGGTACAATATAGGACGAGACAATTTGTAACCCGTAAACAACAAGATCGCCGCTAAGGAGGCTAAAGGTATCTGATTTAAGACGTTGACAATTAGGAAGAAACAGACTGCTAACAATACGCCGTGCAGGATGGCAGACAACTTTGTTCGTGCGCCCGAATCTAAGTTAGCAGAACTGCGCACAACGACCGCCGAAATCGGTATCCCACCCAGAAATCCTGTAACGATATTGCCAGCCCCTTGTGCAAAAAGTTCGCGGTTTTTGGGGGATTGGCGGTGTTCCGGGTCAATTTTATCAATGGCTTCCACACTCAGGAGCGTTTCCAAGCTGGCTACCAATGCCAACGTAAAGGCGATCATCCATATTTTAGTATTCAGCAGGTAGCTCCAGTCGGGAGTTGAGAGTTCAGCAAACCATGTCGCCCATCCGTTCACTACGGGTAGACTAACCAAATGCGCTTTTTCAATCTTTAATATCGGTATCGGGTCAAAGGCTATTTTTAGTAATAAACCGATCAGTACCACCACTAACGGTCCCGGTAAAAGTTTGAAGAATTTTAGGCGTTTGACTTTCTTCCAATTCCACAGCAATAAGATGGCTACGGAGATTAATCCGATGATTAACGGTCCCGGTTCGATGCCTAAGAAGGCTTGAAAAATCTCACTGAAGGTATTTTCGCCGTTTTTTTGAAAAAACTCCATTTCACCGAAATCATTGGAATCCAAACCCAACAAATGCGGAATCTGCTTTAATACGATCACAATGCCTATCGCCGCGAGCATTCCTTTGATAACCGCCGACGGAAAGAATAAGGAAATCCAACCGACTTTCGCCAGCCCGAAGGCGATCTGAATGATTCCCGCCAAAACCACAGCCGTCAAAAAAACCGAATAACTCGGTAAAACCTCTATGGCATTGAATACGATCATCGTTAAACCAGCGGCGGGACCGCTTACACTTAAAGCACTGCCACTGATTAAGCCTACAACAATCCCGCCCACAATACCCGAAATGATGCCGGCAGATAAGGGGGCATTGGATGCCATGGCGATGCCTAAATTCAACGGAAGGGCTATTAAAAAAACAACTAAGGCGGCGGAAGCGTCTTGTTTCCAGAAACGAAAAGGGTTCGGTATTCGGTCGTAGGGCATAGTCAGTTTACGGGATGCCAATAGTTTTGGCTGTAGTTTTCGCAAAACTAAGCAATATTGTCGGGTTACGGTGTGTTAAAAGTTTTGGGTTATGAACAACAAAAGGTGTCGCAAAATCACCGCAATGCCAACTTAAATTATAAAGTGATTGGGAATGAATCTTAAACTTTAGTGTTATATCCATAAATTTACCGCATGGATGCCGTTCTTGACATACAACAGGTCGTTAAACGATACGCGACCAAATTAGCCGTTGACCATATCTCATTGCGCGTACCGCCCGGAATCGTTTTCGGACTCTTAGGTCCCAACGGTGCGGGAAAAACGACGCTGATTCGCATGATAACCCGTATCACCATCCCCGATGAAGGGCAGATATTTTTCAATGGGGAAGCCTTAGCGGAAAAACATCAACGGAAAATCGGTTATTTGCCCGAAGAGCGCGGTCTGTACAAAAAGATGAAAGTAGCGGAGCAAATTGCTTACCTGCTGGAACTCAAGGGCTTAAAGGATAAGCAAGCCCTCCAAACCGCCGAAGAATGGTTAGAACGTTTACAATTAGGGGATTGGAAAAATGCCAAAGTGGAAGAACTTTCCAAAGGGATGCAACAAAAAGTGCAACTTATCGCCACGATTGCCCACCGACCGCCTGTATTAATCTTGGATGAACCTTTTTCGGGCTTAGACCCCGTCAATTCTCAAATGTTTGAGGATGTAATCCGCGAGTTGCGGGATGCGGGAACGTCTGTCCTCTTCTCCACCCACCGGATGGATCAATTAGAGGAACTCTGTCAGCGCATTGCTCTCATCCATAACGGCAAACTGATGATTGACGATGATACCAAAGCCCTCCGCAAAAAGTACCGCACCAACCGCTTTTTTATCGAAACGGAAGAACCTTTAGACTTAAATGCTTTCCCTGCCGGCATAAAAACGGAAGAAACAGCGTCCCATCATGCAACGCTGACCCTTCCGGCAACCCTTTCTGCTAAGGAGATGATTGCCTTTTTGAATGAACGCTACTCCCTGCTGAAATGGGAAGAAAAACTACCTACGCTTAAAGAAATTTTCATCAAAGTTGTCAAAGAAAACCAACCTGAAGTACCCTACCATGAATAGTAATAAACTCTGGATCATCTTTAAGCGGGAATTTATGACCCGCGTCAAAAATAAACTCTTTTTGGTAACGACGCTCGCCACGCCCTTACTCTTCTTGGTGCTGATGATCGTTCCAACGCTGGTTGGTAAATATTCCAAAACGGAGACCTACACCGTCCATGTCATAGACCCCTCCAAGCGAATTTTACCCGAACTGGCGCAAAAATCCGATGAAACGATGAAATTCGTTCCCGCCACGATGGGTTTGGAGGAATTGAAAAAATGGTTGGTGGGCAAGGAACATGATGCCGGATTGATGATTCAGGATGATTTGGGTAAGGAAAAAGTCAACGTCGTATTTCAGGCTTCGCAACTGCCGAGTATGACCTTTGAATCCAACCTTAAATCGAAGATTGACCCGATCCTAAAAAACATTAAATTACAAGATGCGGGCTTAGGCACGGAGAAAATCAAAGAAACGGAATACCGCTTAGCCGTGCAGACGATCAAAATCACCGAAAAAGGCGAGGAAGGCGGTTCGTCGGCATTGGGTTTCGTCTTCGGGTACGGGATGGCTTTCTTAACGTTTATGATGGTATTTATCTACGGCGGTATTTTGATGAAGGGGGTCATGGAAGAAAAAGCCAACCGCATCGTGGAGATCATCATCTCTTCCGTCAAACCGATTGAACTGATGCTGGGCAAAATATTGGGCATCGGAGCGGTAGGATTGTTGCAATTTCTCATCTGGGTTGGTTTAATCATGGGTGGGGTGGTGTTGCTTTCCTTTTTTGCGGGTTCGGAGGCGGTGCAGTCGTCCGCTACGCAAAGCATGATGGGCAGTTCCGAAGAGTCAGTTCAGATGGCGGATAAGATGATGAAAGCCGTGGGGCAGTTCAAATTCAGCCTGATCTTTTTCTTCATCTTTTATTTTCTGGGGGGCTATCTGATGTATGGGACGATTTTCGCCGCCATCGGTGCCGCCATTGACCAAGAAGCCGACGCGGGACCTTTAACCACAGCTATTTCCATACCGGCATATATACCGATCTTATTGCTTTTCGCGGTAATGAACAACCCGAACGGTGCATTAGCCTTCTGGCTGTCGATCATACCCTTTACTTCGCCGACAATTATGATGGCGCGGATGGCGATTGTGGACGTACCGGTATGGCAGATCATCCTTTCAATGGTGCTACTCGTGGCGGGGATTTATGGGATGGCGTGGGTTTCTGCGCGCATCTACCGCATCGGCTTATTGATGTACGGAAAGAAGATCACCTTTAAGGAACTGGTCAAATGGGTACGGATGGGGTAAAAATCGCTGATAATGAACTGATTCAATCGCTGTTATCATATGAAATTTAGCATGGGCTTAACATTTGATATGATTTCACTAAAAAAAGGTAGTGCAAATCGTAATGGTGCCATTGTTCAGGAATTGAAAACAGAGATTCAAAAATTCCTTGAAAACAAGGATTATGGGAATACTATACAGGAGTACATTATCATCTTGTATATTGTAAATTTTCCAAATGGAGAAAATGAACGTTTTTTTAAGGACTATAAGCCGAAATATATTGATTATAAGGTAACAAAGAACGCTATTACCGGTGAACCTTATGAATTTGTTAAGCATTTCAGGTACAGCGTTAAACTGGACGGTGATTTATATACCCGGTACACCGAAAGTTCAGATGAAGAGTCTAAAAAACTTCTGGCTACCGAGCTATTTAAGTCGTTCTCCTGTTTGGACAAACTTCCCCGAAAAATCAAAGATTTTGATGTAGCACGTTTTAGAGCAGACATGGAGGATTTTTTTAGGGAGCATAACCTTTTGGATTAAGCCAATGAACTAAATCTTTCTAATGCGAATGATACATGATGCTGTCATTTAATAAAAATTCCGTTAAAAAATTGCCTGTTTTTAACATTAAGAAAAATGTTTTCATTGTATCTCGTTTGAATAAAAATAAGATTAAATATTGATAGTACCCCATATTCGCGCTATTTCCCACGCATAAATCCTAAAATTTCTATTTCGGCAAAAAAGTTGATGGTTTGATAGCAAGTTGTTAAGGAATTGGCACGCCTCTTGTATAGACTATATCAAAGCAACTCATTTAGTACAAACATTTAATTTTCTAACCTTTATGAAAAGCTATCGTATCACCCTCATCGTCGCCTGTGCCTATGCTTTCGGATTGATCGGTTGCCAAAAAAGCCAACCCACTGCAACCCAAAGCACCACCCCGACTCCCGCCGATACTGCGACTTTCCAAACCGTTGATTACAGCAATACCCTCGTGGAAACGGCTTTGGATACCGCTCAAACCGGTGATAATCAATCCCTGACGGGCGATGCGGGCAGTCCTTTTCGTAAAGTTCGGAATAAAGGACTGATCCAACAGTTTACCATCGATGGGGATGAAATGAACACCCTGCGTGGTATGAACGGCATCACCATTCACCTGCCCCGCCACTGCTTTCGTGATGATAATCAACGAATTATCGGTGGAAATATCCAAGTTCAGCTGGTGGAAGGCGATGATATGAGCGATTTTGTAGCCCTCGGCATCCCTACTCGCACTGAAAAAGGCATCCTGAAAACGCAAGGAATGTACTATATCAATGCCTTTAAGAAGGGACATCCGCTCCAAATTGACCCCGCCAAACCGCTTTTGGTACAAATTCCGAAGAATTTAGGCTTGGGAACGCAGGAATTGTTCTTCGCTGTGCAAGATAACGCGGGACAAGCCGTTTGGAGACACCTCACCAACCAAGAACGTACTACATGGAAAGTCGTTGATAATCCGGTACAGCCTGCCCCCTTCGTAACGACGTACAGCCCTGCGTTTTGCGCCTATAAATGCTATGATAAAGTGCAGGAATTGGTCGGAAGGACTGCTACCCCACTCATGGAGCATCTTCAACATATCGCAGGGGATACCATTACCAACGGAAAAACCCCTCATTTCGCTACGGAAGGCTTGATTTTGAGGGCTAAACCCCGCGTGAGTAAGCTGGAGAAGGAGATGCAGAAATACATTTTTGTGCAAGATAAAGTCTTTACCCGCGACCGAAAAGGGGCAAATGAAGCCGAAAAACTGACCGGATTACGTATTTTACCCGTCAAATTGAGCGGTACGGTGCTGTTAACGGATCAAGAAGCCGTCTTTTACAACTTGACCCCAGCCATTGAACCGGCGGAGCGAATCCTGCAAATGTTAGACCGGTATCCCTACTTAAAAGACAACAAGCATACCCTCATTGCCTTAGAAAATACGGCAAATACGACCCTCAACGCGATGGAAAATGCGCCGGTCTTTGAAAATGAGGAGGACATCGTGAAAATGATTCATGCCAACACGCAAGCCGACGAACGACCGACTTATTTCCACTATAAAGGCATGATTTACGCCAATTTGAAGGCTGTAAGGCTCTTTGCGCCGACCTTTAGCATGAAAGATGAGGCGGTACATGACGGCAAACTCAAACGCGCTAACTTCAAAAGCCCTGCGATCAACGCTCGTTTTGTGGAGTTTAAGCACTTCAGCTTCATGGTTCAAGACCTGCACAGCGATTTAGCCAAAGGTAGTATCATGCGTAACATTCCCCAAAACGTACCCTTTGACCAATTAGTGGTGATGAGTAAAAACATCGTTTCGTATCGCCAGACGGCTATGGAAAGTGAACGCCAAGCAGTAGAATTTTTCTGGTTCAAGAATCGCTTTTATGTGGCTCGGCAGTATTTGAATCCACTCATTCATACGTTGGCGCACCGTGAAGGCTTCCCCGAACCCACGCTCAAAGCCCATGAATTGATGAACCGATTGGCTACCGTCTATCACCGAAACGACCTCAAAGACCCGTATTTGAAGTATAATTACATGGACGTAACGGTCGCTGTTAATAAACAAGTGCGCTATGCTCAAGCCGAACAGCGCGATGAAGTCTATCAAGCCCATGAATCGTTAGACATCATCCGTAAAAATGCTTACCAAGACAGCTTAGCAGACGAGGCAAGGCATAACGAAGCCATCACTTGCAACCAAGCTGATAAATATTGTGTGGCATTGATTCAAACGGGTTGGGTGGCTGTGGCTCAAGGAATTAAGCCGGAAATGGTGAAAGTGAGCGGTAAAATCTGCGGGGTAATCCCTGATAATGCGGTTACGCTTCACGTCGTTAGCCCAGATGAGCGCACTTATTTAACTTTCCACTCGAAAGACGGCTTGTTTGAATTCACCTGCCCCCGCAGTCAAGCCCTAAAAGTGATGGCACGATTCGGCAATAATGTGGGCTTGGCTACGTACAATCCATTGCCCCGAGAAAAAAATCATCAGGCAGGAGAATTGACCTTACTCCTCCGCAAACCGAAAGATATTGATAACATCATTGCTACACTGTAATGTGAAACCGGATACATGATGAAGGGCTGTTATTCAACGTAACAGCCTTTTATTATTTCACCCGTTCAATCTTAAAAGGAATTTTCTCCGCCGGTACGTTGGAATTGACCTCCGTTACGGAACGAGAAATCTTTTCAGCAACTTCGATTCCCTTAATCACTTCCCCCATAACGGTATAATCACCATCTAAATCAGGCAATCCGCCAATTTCTTGATAGATTTTTCGTTGTTCGGCAGTGTAGGAAAAGGGTTGGAAGGAAACCAGTTTTCTACGAATAATAAGGCTATCCACCCCGTCATTAATGCGTGTACTAACGGATAAATATGCTTTGGGATTAGATTCTTTCAATTTTGGCAGGTCGTAGGCTTGTAACCATTTACCTTCGGGTGATTGTTGGTATTGTTCCAAAAGTTCTTGGCTGTGAAGTCGTTTATATTGATAAACTGCCGCGTTGCGCAACATTATATTCTTATCTTTCAAAATCGTATCTAATTCTTCTGAAGTAAAAGTTTTACCTAAGGTTATGTAAAACTGTGAACCACTTGATTTTCGTTCGGGATTCATCTCATCGGGATAACGTGGCGCGCAAAATGTCCCTTTTTTATGAATGAAACGTGGACTTATTTCCGCATCAACCAAGTTTCGCGGGTCGCCCTCTGAATAAAAGCCCTTGCCGCCACCTTGTGCTACGGCATCAGCAATTACCCGAAAGAAGGTTAATCCCTTGAAGTATCCTGTATCGGTTAGGGCTAAAAAATTAGCTTTATGTTTGGGCGTTTCGTCGTATAGCTTAACGAATATTTCGCCGTATGGTGTTTTAATAACTACATCAGCTTCATTACGGGAACAAGCCGACACTCCTATTAGTATTCCCAGTAATACAATCCAATAAATCAGGTACTTTCGGCGCATAAATTATCGGCGGAATCGAATTAGTTTGGTGAAAAATTGCTTATACCAAGTGATGTCAAAAAGTCGTGAATCCGTTGATGATTGTTGCGTCAAGTATCCGGCAATACATGCTAAAATCAGAATGGGCATCCAAACACCTACCTCTACGAAGATAATGCCGTCGCGGGCTAACTTCCTTCCGTTCGTTAAGAGTAGGTAAAATAATACAAAAAACGCCAAGGATATGACGGTTGGCATACCTACACCACCTTTTCGGATGATCGCCCCCAACGGTGCGCCGATAAAAAGCATCACAATACAGGCTAAAGGCAAGCTGAATTTCAATCCGTATTCAATGGCATATCGGCGGAATTGCTCACTTCGGTCTTTGAAAGTGCTGTTAGTGTATTCCAAAAAACTACGGATGGAGCGAACATTATTCGTTGCAGTGATTAAAATATCGGAACGAAATTCGGAAGAGAAACGATCCACGACCGGATTTACAGTATCTAAGGTGATAATACCTGCTTGAGGGGAAGGATTACGCCTTTTTTTGAGATGGTAGTAGCCCTCCAGATGGTTGCCTAAGGCTTGATGAATGCTTTGCACTTCTTTGTCAAGGCTGTCTACAGTATGTTTTAATTCCGGCAAAGTAGACATGTACTGGTGTCCCTTAAACGCATTTTCGTCCATCTCTTTCATCTGAAAGGCGGAAATATCAAACTTATACAGGAGCGTATCAAAGGCTAAGCGGGCATAGGGTAGTGCTTTGGTTTCGTTATTTTCTTGGGGTTGGGGTTCGTGCTGTTCTCCGTGAAAGAGTTTGAGCCGGAGGTAAAGCAGTTTTTTATCTAAGGTCATCCGCGCGGAATCGGCGAAGATGAGGTTGGTTTTGGCGGGTGCGCGGGTATGATCCCAAATTTTCACGTCATAAAGCATTCCGTCTTTCCCTTTTTTGGCAAAGTAAAAGGCATAGCCGTCGAACTTACGATCAAAATAGCCGGGTTGAAGGGCTACTTCGGGTTTGGCTTGCTCTGCATTGTAAAGCAAAGAGTACAATCGCCCATTCGATTTCGGAACTACATAACACGACATAAAGAAGGATAAACAGGCGATCAATCCTGCAAAAACAATCAAAGGTATCATCACCCGAATCAAGGAAACGCCTGCCGACTTCATCGCCGCTAATTCATAGGTTTCACCCAACTTACCCAACGTGGATAACGAACTAAGTAACACAGCTATCGGTAATGCCATCACCGTTAACTGTACGCCCGCATAAAAAAAAATCTGTGTAACCACGTCCGCTCCTAAGCCTTTACCGAACAGGTCATCTTGGTATTTCATTAAAAATTGAATAACCAAGATGAATAAGGCAACCGAAAAGCTGGCTAAAAAGGGTCCCACAAACGAACGCAACACCAACCAATGTAACCGCTTAAACATATTAAATCAGTTTTGTAAAATATCGCGTTCGTTGCTGATGAATTGCTCTAAGGTTTGGATCACATCAGTACCGGGTTCATCATGGTTAAGTTTTTTCATCTGCATCGCTTCGATCATGGAACGTACATCGAATTGCAAGCGCAACTTCTTCAGGTATTTTTCATACCGCATCAATAACCAAAATTCCAACGTCTGTTCGATCAATCGGATCATCTTGGGTGGTAAGAAAGCGGACAGAATGCCGAACAAATGACCGATGTAGTAAAAAAACGGAGCATACCAAATCGGTTTTAAGGACCGGCGACGGAGTAAATCATTCAAAAACGCCCGATGTTGCGCCTTTTTGATGCGGAGTTGTTGGATTTGGTCACTGTTTTTGTAATGACGATACCAAGTCATGCGCATCGTTTCGCGGGCATGGAGGTCTTTGAGGTAGTATTCGGTTTGTTTTTTGATGAATTCAGACATGGGACGGTTGATCTCCTTCCTGATGACTTGGACGAATTAAGGTTTTCAAAAGGGCTAATAGGTTACGTATCTCCTGACTATCAGCGGATTCCAAGAGTGGTAACAGCAGATTACTTACTTCGGTGAAAACGGCGGTAAACTCAGCCATCTGTACCAATCGATCATGCAGGGCTTGCACTTCGAGTAATGGTTCGTCAGTATGGCGCACTTCCAAACCCGATGCGATCTGCATCAGTTGCTCACTGACAGGGGTTAGCTCGCGCTTTTGACGTTCGGCGATGATGCGATAAGTAAGCTGACGGAGGTCTTTTTCAGCGGTATAGAGGTCTCTACGACTATCGGGGCGGTCAGCTTTAGTGATGAGTCCCCATTCTAATAGTTTACGGATATTTATATTGGCATTTCCCCTGCTGATGTCTAATGCTTGCATAATCATATCCGTATCCAAAGGTTCATTATGCGCATACAACAAAGCATACACCTGCGCCATACTGCGACTGATGCCCCAATGCGTAGCCATATTTCCCCACAGGGTTACAAACGAATGGATAGCCTCTTGCATTTTCAAATCTGTTTCCGTGCGTAAAGATACATATTTCACCACTATTTTCAATTTATAATGAAAATAAACGGCTTACCGTTCAACAAAAAAACCGCTCCCTGATTAGGGTGAGCGGTTTTTTTAGCATATAAAAGGATGATCGAATTATTCGATGACGACTTTGATAGTCCGTGATGATCCTGCCAGAATATAGCGCAAAATGTACACACCGGACGATAAATTCATTTCGGAATAGTGAATTTCATTGATGCCTTCGTTCAATACGACTTGGTTGTTCCAAACCTGTTTACCATTCACATCGAAGAGACTTAAAGTAGCTTCTTCGGACTGGTTTCCATACAAAGTGATCGTGAATTGACCTTTGTTGGGATTCGGATAAATGCTGATGTCGGTTGGCTCTTCAGCAATTACGTTTGACTCTTTACCTTGTGGTATAGTCAAACAAACCAAATCACTGAAAGGAGACAATACATTGTTTGCACAACGCGAACGGATGCGGAAACAATATTTCTTACCCTTTACTAAGTTACGAACGTCGAATTGGGATGTATTACCACCGCTGACGTTGGTACTTCTGAAAAGACCATTCGGGTCTTCTCGCCAAGAAACCACATAACCATTGATCGCTTCAATTACAGGTGTCCAAGATAAACGTACCGAATTAGCTGTTTGAAGCGTAGCCCGTAAGTTAGTCGGCGTAGGACATCCCACCACGGCACATTCCGTAGTACGGAAAGTAATGGCGTTAGTGTTCGGTGAAATGCCACCGTTAGAACATATGGCTCGAACCACTACCTCGTAATTAGTATTACAAGTCAACTGGGTAATAGTGGTCGAAGTGGAAGCCGACGGAACCGAGATCGGTTGAGGCGCACCAACTACTCGGTAATCCACCACATAGCTTAATGCGTTCGGGACAGCTCCCCATGTAATCACTACGGAATTATTGGTAATACTGGAAGCGACAACCGTACCATTTGCGGGAGGAGAACATTCCAAATTACCTGCACCTACCGTTACATTTACCGTGGTACTACAACTGCCTGCCACTACTTGTACGCAATACGTTCCGGGTAATAATCCCGAGATCGTTGAATTGGTATTGGTAGGCTGACCACATAAACCGTAGCGATAAGGCGGTGTTCCTCCCTGTGCTGTGATCGTGATTTTGCCATCGTTAGCGGTGGGGCTGGTAGCGTTGGTTACGCTTGCAGTAGCCGTTAAGTTACCACCTACCATCACAATACGGGTAATACTGTAAGTACACTGCGCATCACGACCAAAGTAAGTAATCGAAGCCGACCCCATACCCGCCGACGATGGGCAGAATTGGTAAACACCACCTACAAAACGAACACCTTTACCTACAAACTGACCACCCGCCGGTGTTCCCGTTAAGGTAAAGCATGGCGAATTCAAACAATAGGACTCTGCCAAGCCAACGATAGCGGTATTAGGTTCGATAATACGCACTGTATAGATACTGTCTTTCACACAACCCGAATTAGCCGGCGGTGTAACGACTACGGGCCAGTCACCTAATCCCATGGACCCTGGGTCTAAGATATTCGTTACTACACCTTTTACTTTAATTTCCGAACCCGGAATTTCAGGCGTTAAGGTAACCGGATTCGCCAATCGGCAATAAGTCGGTAGAATATTGATGATGGTTGTCGGTTTGGGGGCAGTAACGACCACCGTTACACTGCCATTGATGTTACAACCGCCTTGCGTTACGGAATAGCGGATTGTATGCGTACCTACGCCTGCGGTTGTTGGACAGAATTGCGAGCCGGTAACACCTGTTCCCGAGAATGTGCCTCCCGTCGGTGTAGCTGTCAAATCAGAGCATCCTTCCGTTACGCAATAGATTGCTTTCCATCCTGTGATAATGGCTACCGTATCCCGAACAGCAACCCGTACTGTATTCGTCCTGCAATTACCGGAACCCGAACGAGTAACAGTATAAACTGTCGTTACTTTGGGGGAAGCGGTAACCGTAGCACCTGAAGTAGCACTTAATCCCGTTGCGGGCGACCAAGTGAAGGTAAATTCACCCGGCTGAACGCTCGTAGCGGTTAAGGTCGTACTCGCACCTAAACAAATGGTGTCATTCGCAGTGGTAACCGTTACTTGAGAAGGTATGACCGTGATTTGTTGGGTAAAGGTTTGTTTACAGCCGTTAGAAGCTATACCCGTTACCGTAAAAGTAGTCGTTTCAGTAGGTCGAGCAATTACATTAGCTCCCGTGGAATCGGTAAATAAATTACCGGGACTCCATTTATAGGTGTATGTTCCAGCACTCACCGCCTTTAAATTCACTTCCGTGCCGGCACAAACAGAGGTAGCACTGGCGGAAATCACGATTGCAGGCAAGTTGATGACATTAACTCGGACTTGTTTTTGAACCGAACATCCACCGGTGTTAGCCGAAACCAAGTAATTGGTTGTCGATCTGGGACTTGCTTTTACAGGTTCAGTTAAATTATTACAATTCGGTGCGCAAGCCAAGCCTGTTGTCGGTGAAACCGAGAAACTCGTCGCTCCCGGTACAGAGATCGTTACACTATCACCCGGACAAATGTTGTTTTTATCCAATTTCACCTCAACCGATGCCGGACTGCTAACCAAAATCGTATCCTTAACGACGGTACGACATTGTGAAAGATTATCCACTAGTGTCAAGACGATTTCGTGGCTATCAGCTTTTGCGGCGGCGGGCGTAAAGAGGTAACTAACCCCGTTAAATGTAACGCCGGGTCCGCTGAATTGTGCCGTTATACCCGTTTGAATCGGTTTGTAGGAAAGGATATAGAATCCTGCATTCGACACACAGAAGGGAGGTCCCGCAGGGAAGCCGGTATAGGTGATTTCCGCTTGAATACCGCCACCGCGCACGTTTACGATTTGCTCCTTGCGGAACTCGCATCCATCCACCGTTACTGAATAAGAAATCGTTGTAGATGCTCCTGTTACTAAGGCAGGATTGAAGAGGTTATTATTTACGGGATCAATACCCTCACCGCTAAATGTACCACCCGAAGGAGTCGCACTTAAAGTAATCGGTGCATCACCCGAACAAACGTTTTCCGGTAAGCCTGTGATGATAGCTTCTCCGCCTTGATTAACTAAGACGAAACAAGTATCTTTTTGGCAGTTATTGGCATCAATGATCCGTAAACAATACGTTCCTTCGCAAAGAAGATCACGATCTTCGGAAGCTGGTGCGCCATTATCCTGCCAGATATACGTATAGGGAGCCACTCCGCCGTCAATGGTTAAAAGAATACGTCCCGTACAGCTTTCACCGCAGATCGGTTGAATCAGTTGGTCAACAGTGATACGCATCGAATCCGCTGCAGGGATAACGATAGTAGTATCATACGTACAGCCACCCGTTCCGATTAACAATAAGTTATACGCTCCCGGCTCTAAGTCTACTTTATCTACCGTACTGTTGCTAACGGTAGTTGTATCTTCGGGATTATTATTAAACGTCCATACATAACGAATGGGTTGTGTACCACCCGTAACCGCGATTTGTACACCACCGTCCATTGCGCCTTTACAACTCTCCGGCGTGATAGCAGTAACGGTCGCTTTTAATACGTCAGGTTGCTTGATTTCAAAGGAGGCAACCTCACTCGGACAATTATTTACATCAAATACGGTGAGTTTATATTCACCCGCAGGCTTATCACTGATGACGTTCGTAGTATCCGCCGGATTATTGGTACTCCAAACATAACGATACGGAGCAGTTCCACCCGAAACGTTGACAGAAATACCACCCATAGCTTCACCATGACATTGTACATCAATGATGCCCTGCAATACAATCTGCACAGGGTCAGGTTCTGTAATGGTTGTAGTGAAATTGGCAGTACAACCGTTTTTATCGGTAACAACCAAGCTGTATTCACCCGCTTGCAACTGATTGATGTCTTCGATATTCGGGGAAGTTGGTGTCCAATTAAAGGTGTAAGGTTCTGTACCTCCCTCAATGTCAAGGTTAATTGAACCATTACTTCCACCGTTACAGGTTACATCGCGTTTTTCACGCAAACGAGCAATCAAAGCACCGGGTTCTGCTACATTGATTCTGAATTCTTGGTTACAGTTACCTTTAGTAACCACCAAGACATATTCACCACCTTTCAAGCCGGAGATGGTAGCCCCAGAACCCGAGTAACCATTCGGTCCCGACCAGTTGTATTGGAAAACTCCAGTACCACCGCCTTCAGCCTCTACTTCTATTGAACCGCTTGCCTGACCATTACAGGGTACGCCGGTAACTTTTTGCGTTTTGAGTGTAATGGGCAAAGGTTCAGTAATGACGATTTGAATACACGTTTGACAACCGAGTCGGTCTAAAGCACAAGCCGTATATACGTCAGGTACTAAATTAGAAACACTATTAGCTGAACCGATGTTATTGTTTTTGGAATTCACCCAAGCAAATAATACCTGACCATTATTTCCACCTGAAGTTTGAACGGTAATCGAACCGTCGTTAGCTCCTGCACAAGAAACATGCTTCACGTTAGTAGTATCCAACTTGAATTCAGCGGGTTCAGTTATAGTATAGCATTCCTGTTTTGTACAATTCACTTGGTCGCTAACCGTTACGCAATACGTACCCGGACCCAAATTACGAAGGGAAGTTCCGACGGTATTAACACCGGGTCCTGCCCATTCGGCACGTAATTCACCTGTTCCGCCAATAGGACGAATGGTTAAGCGACCATCTTTTTTACCGTTACAAGTAACATCTGTTCGTGTAATTGTGGTGATTGAGATACCTTGTTGCGGTTGAGTGATAATGATTCCGGTTAAAGTACCTTTACAACCATTAGCATCCGTAACTTCGACTTCATAAGTACCGGGTAATAAATCAGTGATCCTCGGTTCTTCCGCCGTATTAACAGGCGGATTTAGTTGATCGCCTTTCCATAAATACGTATAGGGGGATGTACCACCAACAACCGCTACTTCAATAGCTCCTGATCGGTCTCCGTTACAAAGAATATTCGTTTTATTGAGGACGGAAATTGCAATCGGTGCGGGTTGTGTCAAGGTTACTGCCGCGGTAGCTAAACAACCATTGCTATCGGATGTCACAACGGTGTAACCACCTGCTCCGGCATTTGATAATATCTTTGTATTAAAGCTGTTATTGCTGTTCCACGTGTAGGTATAGGGCGGTGTACCTCCAGTAGGCATTGCCTCAATGATACCAGTTTTTCCATTCGGACATTTAACGGTTTCATTGACTTGGATGGTAACGGTCAATGCCGAGGGTTGTGTAAGGTTCACGCATTGCGTTTTTATGCATCCATTAGCATCCGTAACGGTTACACAATAGTTGCCAAATGCTAAATTGGTAAGATTTTGATTCGAGGAAGTAAACGCTCCATTCCGCGTCCATAAGAAACGATAAGGTACTGCCGGATTGTTGAACTTCGTTCCACCCGTTACACTGATCGTGATAGCCCCATTTGCAAAGCCATTACATGTTGGTCTACTGGCTTTAACTACAGTGATGGTCATCGAATCGGGCTGAGTGATCTTGAACGTTCGTGTTACTTGACACTGATTGGCATCAATAACCGTAACCTTAACAGTATCAGAAGCACAAGCATTGTTAATATCCTGCGACGTTTGAGAAGGAGTTGTATTCCAGCGATACGTATAAGGTGGGACTCCACCCGTAGGCTGAATATCAATCACTCCGTTACAAGTTTTATTACAGGTAACATTCGTTAAGCGATTTAACTGAACTGCCAACTGTTGCGGTTGAGTTATAGTAACTGCTAAACGAGCAGTACATCCGTTGAAGTCAAGAACATTAACCACATAATCATTGGCACAAAGGTTATTGCGATCTTCGGGTGCATTGGGATTATCTTCCCATGTATAGAGATAGGGTTGAGTACCGCCTGCAAAATCCACATTAATAACGCCCGAACATTCACCAAAGCACTTATTATCCGTCTTTTGAACCAAGACAACTTTAAGTTCATCCGGCTCAGTAAGCGTTACGGCAAGTGTACCGGTACAGCCTAACGAATCCGTAACTGTTAATAAATAATTACCGGCATCAGCATCACGCACGTCCTCCAAGGTATTATTGGGAAACGTATTACCCTCTCGTGTCCAACGGAAGGTTTTAGTACCCGGATTGCCACCCGTTACACTTACGTCAATCAAACCATCTTTCTTGCCTTTACAGGTTGGATTTTTCTGGTTCAGTATTGTAATCGTAATGGCGTTGGGTTCGGTTATTGTGAAACAGCGATCCAATTTACAACCGTTCGCATCCGTAACCGTAATACAATAAGGAATGGCGTTAGGAGCTAAGTTCTGACGGTCTTCCGGTTCATTCGGAACGTTAAGGTCTACCCAATCATAGGTGAATGGTGGCGTTCCTCCGGCAATATCAATATTAATTAAACCGTTATTAGCCCCTTTACAGGTAACGTTTTTGAATTCTTTTACCGCTATATCTAAGGCTTGGGGTGCTGTTAAGGTTACCGTTTGAGTTAACGAACAATTATTTGCATCAATGACCGTTACTTCATAAGGACGATTACCACGTAAAGTACAGTTAGTCGGTTGTGTAGAACCATCAAATGCCCATGTAATCTGATAACCACCGTTTCCGCCTAAAGCCACTGCCGTAGCACATCCGTCAGCCGAAGTAGCACATTTTGGTGCAACAAGGTCCGTAAAGATCAAACGCAACGGTTGCGGTTCCGTAATCACAAAACAACGGTTAACGGTACAGTTTTTAGCATCCGTAATAGTTACACAATAAGTACCGGGTTGCCGGTTAAGTAAATCTTCCCGATTTTGATCTTGTTGGGTAACGCCGGGTCCACCCCAAGCAATTTGATAAGGTTGCGTTCCGCCTTGCGCATCAATACGAATACTACCGTCCTTTGCACCAAAGCAAGATACATTTTTGAGTGATTCTTGGTTGATGAATAATACACCCGGTTGTGTAATTGTAACAGTGGTATCCTTGGCACAACCCGATCCGTTTCTGTCCCGAATGGTGATGACATATGTCCCTGCCGTTAAGTTACGGGCATCTTCATTTGTTGATACCGGTGGATTCCATGTGAAACGGTAATTAGGCACACCGCCCGATACGTCTAATTGAATATGACCGTCATTGCCTCCATTACAAGATACATCTCTTTTAATCGGTGTACGAATAACAATCGGCGTAGGTTGGAACAAACAGATGTTAACTAAACTGTCTTGGCAGTTGTTGGCATCGGTTATCGTAATCGTATAGCAACCTGCCCTTAAATTCGTGCGAATAGAATCCAATGTCGGATTAATTTCTCCTGTAAAGCGATAGGTGTAAGGGCGAGTACCTCCAGTAACCCGCAAGGAAATTACACCATCACTGCCTCCTGCACATAAAACGTCTTCTCTACGTAATAAGGTGGGGGTAATGCGAGATGGCTCGGTTAAGGTGATATTATTTAAGGTATCCCGACAAGATTTGCGGTCAATGACAATAACGGAATAGATACCAGCACGTTGGTTCGCCAATGTAGCACGGGTAGAATCGGGAATAGGAGTTCCTCCATTCACATTCGCTCCTCTAAACCAAGAGAACGTATAGGTAGGTGAACCTGAGGTTACAGGAACAGTTATGCTTCCATCCACTCCGCCGTTACAAGATACATTTCGAATCGTTGGTGTTCCAATATCCGGTTTTAAGACTGATATTTGAGCAGGCGTTGAGAAAGCATCTGCGCAATCACCGTTACGAATCACCGCACGATAGAAGGTTGTAACTTGAATATTCGTGCGCGTAATAGTTGTCGTTGTTAAAGCTATGGGAGCTACATTTTGGGTAAATCCGTTATCAGTAGCAGATTCCCAGCGAACGATCTGTCCGGTAAAGCCTGTCGCCGTTAAAGTAACGCTTCCTCCCGGACATACAGTATCATTACGGGTTACTTGTCCCGGTACTGTCGGACGGTCTACGTTTACTTGAACAGAATCATAGAAGAAACAATTATCCCCATGTTGAATTTGGATGATGTACCGAGATGAATCAGTAGGTATCGGATTAACGGTTAAGTTACGTTGGGTAGCTCCGGCAATTTGTACCAAACCATTATTCGTAATATTTCTAACGAACCAACGATAACGTAAAGTATTAGCAGGTGCAAAAGGTCTGATGCGATAGCCCTCCGGCGTGGTAACGCTCCAAGAAGATTGGTTGCGACCCGCGACGATGGCTTTACCTACCTTTCCGCTTTCATTTTCCAATGCCATTGTTTTGGGATAACGAATGGTTACATTGGTCGGATTTTGGAAGAAAGGTGCGCCTAATTGCCCCGTAAAGTTAGGTTTCGCTTCAGAAAGCGTGATAAAAACATCAATAGAGTCCCCTTCGTACAATACTACGGTTGCCGACCATTTAGCAGTGCTGGCAGCCGGGGGATTATTGGTTTGGAAGTGGGCATAGTCCAGATAGCGAATATTTTGGTATTGAGCAATAAATCTGCGTTTTCTGGCTGTAGTATCCCGTATGTATCGAATAGATGTACCCGGAAAAGGATCACCCTGATTATCCAAGACCATCGATTGTACCCAATGGAATGCCAAGATATTATTGGCTACTGTATCGGAAGGCAAACGTTGCGGGAGTAAGTTATTGCCGTTTTCCCCTTGATTGAAAGATAAAAACCCGTTGAGGTTTAGTCCTACATTCCGATACTGGTTACAGTAATAGTTGAAGGGGAATCCCAAACCTACATTTTCGTATGTATTAAAATTTGAGAATTGTGTTTGGTTGGTATTAAAGAATTCCTGTGTAATATCTATCGTATCGCCTTTACCAGCAGCAACAACCGGTAAAACGTGAGGCGTTGTTTGAATAAAATAATCACCACAACCCATCCATTTAGTTGAATCATTTGTCGTAATCGTCATTGCCGTTGGCGGGTTGGTACGACAATAGGAGATCGTATCATTAGCGGCAATGGCGGGAGTACGAGTCGGGTTAATGATCGGATCAGGATTCATTTTCGGACAGGTACTCGGACTATTTAACGAATCACATCCCGGTACGGTGATACGCACTATCTCTCTACAAGCATTGGCACTACCCGCACTGATGGTTACAGTGTAATTCCCTGCCGTTAATCCGGAAACATCTTGGGTAATGGTATTAGCAATACTCCAATTATAAGTTACGGGACCTGGTGCATTCTGAACGGATAAATCAATCGCGCCATCGTTTCTCAAACGGCAGGAAGCTGATTTGACTTTATAACTAACTTCCATACGACGGCGACCCGCCGTGTTTTGATAACATGCTACTGCATTGGCTAACAGCTGTGCGGTATAATCATCATAGCTCTCATAATCCATCCCCAATAAAAAGACTTTTCCTGTTCCCAATGTCCGTACCCCGATAGAGGTGGGATCAGCCGGATTTAATACATTGGTAAAGCCACCCGAAGTAATGGTATAAGTAGTAACGTTAGGGGATTGGAAGATCAGGTTCGGTAGACGGTCAGTTAAGCAAGTAGATTGATCTCGGATAATTGCCGGCTCTACCAGCCGACTGTGCGCTGCCTGATTTCCTGCTAATAGTCCCGTATTAAAAATAACGTTGGCAAATGTTCCGTTATTGAGACCAATACGATTGTTACTACCTAAGAAGATAACTGTACCTCCCGCAGTAACCCACGTATTGAGCCGTGTACCTAATGTTGTAAATAAAGTATAATCTACGGTTGGGTCTTCGATTTCGGGGATGATTAACACATCAATACCTGCTAAAGCACCGGCAGTAATGTCATCGGGATTGGTAAACTCGGTAAGGATGTAGTTTTTGAATTTGGAATCCAAGGCCGCTAAAGTGTTGGGATATTCCATCGTCAAATCCACCTTGTATTTCAAAATACCTACCTTAATCGGTTGATTTGTAAACGTGCCGGTACAGTTGGCTGTCGGAGCAGTAGGCTCAGTAAATTTGATAACGAGCGCATCGTCCCCGCCCGAAGTAGCATTACGAGGTGCTGCCAAAGGGCTGAAAGCGGGTGCTAAGAACGTGTTGGTACTTGCCGACCGTCCTGCAAGGTAAGTAGTACCGTTTGGTGCAATGGTAATACCATATAAGATGTCCTGTGCAGGTCCACCCACCAAAGTGGAATAAACCAAAGGACCTGTACCGTCCGACTTCATGATGGTAAAGAAGCCGTCCTGACTACCGGCTTGAGTACCCTGAAGCGGAGTTACTGTTGGGAAATTATTACTAAAAGTCGAACCGGCAATACCGATTTTACCATCAGCATAATGCTCGATGTTGTATGCAAAATCGGCAGAAGCGGCACCTCCTAAATACGTCCCCCACTTTACACCACCTAAACCACCTTTGGTGCTGATCTTTGCCAAATAAGCATCACCTAATCCACTACCTAATGTCGTGCTGAACGCCCCCGTGGTAGCAATTCCGTTATCAGACTGTGTAAAGTTTGCAATGACAGGGTCTCCGAAGGGGTCAATATCTACATCTCCTACGTTAGCCCGCCATGTCAATACTGCAAAAACACTGATGATCGCATTATCCAAAAAGTCTGCACCGTAATATGAAGACATTAATATCCGAGAATCGGGTGCTAACTTAGTGATGATCCCGTCCGTAAAGCCTGCATTTTGCTCTTGAAAAGCATTATAAATTGGGTAATCATCACTGAATGACCCGCCGGTTACAAAGATATTACCCGCACCATCGGTAGCAATACCTGTCCCCCAATCCCAACTCGCACCTCCGATAAAGGTAGACCATTGTACAAAGCCTAAGTTACTTATTTTGCTGACAAACACATCACTTTGTCCCGCTCTTGTCCGACGATAACTTCTGTTAACTAACGGAATTGAATCACTATTGGTAGCTCCAGTGATGACGACATCCCCGTTAGGATCAATAGCTAAAGCAGGAATCGTAAAGGCATCTTGTCTTTCATCAAAAATACCGTTGATCTGTGCGCATTGTGCATTATTTCCGGCAAAATAGCTCGGCATGTTACCCGCCCCTTCATTGCCTGTACCACCGTAAAAACGACTCCAAGTGATCCCACCACCTTGACCGAATTGTGCCACAAACACATCAAAAAAACCGCTCAACGTAGTAGCTGTTTCATTGCCGGGGGCAAACATTGGTAAATTGGCGGAGTTAGTCGTTCCGATGACAACCGAATTGCCGTAGGGATCAATTTTAATATCAGAACCGATGTCCCAACCTCTTTGCAAACCCGTAATATTAAAAGTCGCAAAATTTAATGCACCGTTATTCACACAGGGCAATGTGGACACCAAATCAAAAGTGGTTGGAGCATTCGCACCGAAACCACCGCCATAATAAGTAGACCATGTTCCGGTAGTTTGTCCGGTTGGCATAAACTTCGTTACAAAAGCATCGGGAGTAGTCGGAGTAGCTCTGGTATCTGCATTTTGTGCTTGGTTCGGGTTTTGTGTCGGGAAATTAAGACTAAAAGATAAGCCGGTAATGTGTGCCTGATCCTGATTATCAACGGCAATAGCTGTGGCATAATCATTCCTTGTACCACCATACATCTGCGACCAAGCAATCGTTGGGTCAATGACCAATAAACGAGAAGGATCATAGCCATCTACTTGGAAGGTAATTGCATCACCTTGCTGAACGAATCGTGATTCACACGTTCCTTTTTGAAAGCGGTTTTCGTTGGTAATCTCCTGAAAGGAAAAAGGTTTATCTTCCACCAATTCGCCATACTTTCCTTTGACGACCAGACTACCTTTTTCGTTAATCGAAACCGATTGCGCACCTACGTATTTTAGTTTGATGTCGTTGGGATTACCGCCCGGATGAATAACAAAATCATACTTTATCCCTTTGCTCGCTCCATAAAAAACCAAGTCAATATTCGGATAAATATTTTTGTAAACAATCATCCGATAATTAGGGACATTGGTCTTATTCAAGTTCAATGCACCCAGATAATAGTTGACATGCGATCCTGCTTCTTTTTCGCCAATCAGTTCTGCATTGGGGTTCGCCCCTACAAATTCTAAATCTATTCGTTCCTGATAAACCATGATTGGCTTAGCTTCCAACGGTAAGGGGTTGAAGTTATATAACTTACCTTGTTTGTCCGCCTCAATCATAGCTTGTTTCGCTTTATTGGAGGCTTCCTTGTCGAACTTGATCGGATTATCACTTAATGGCAGGGATTTGTTCCAAAACTCATCTTCAAACTTGTTGAAGACGTAAGAAATGCGATCCTTTGCAAAGTAAAGATTGAGATCACGAGACACCACTTCATATTTAATCTGTGGTTGTGGGTTGCCGTCCGTCCCCACAATTTGACCCACATTCGGTCGAAATACCACTTGACTTTGAGGTATCCAACTGTGAGTACCACGGGGTTTTAATCGGGCTTGTTGCGCCCATTGAACCATTGAGGTTAGTTTCTCTTGATCCGATCCTACATCATATTGTTGGGTCGTAGGATTAAATTGAAGGGGTAATACAGCTCCATGACCGGAACTACCCGTTAAATGGGGCTGCTGACTTCCGGTAGAAACTTTCGGCTGGGTAACTTGGGCTGTTAAGAAGCCCACAGTCCACGCGAAAAGAGATAGCAATAAGGCGATTCGAGTAAAAATGCGCATAGTATTTCCAGGTTTAAGTTAACCTAATGGTACAGGATACTCTCCAACCTTCAAAATTACACAATCTTATGCAATCGTACAAGTCATAACTCAATCATCAGGGCTATTTTTCAAAAAAATTATAACTATTCTGTGCCGAATAACTCTTCAGTGGCTATTCAAAAATGAAATCGTATTGGTTAAATAAACCGCAATGAGTTGGGATTGGGGCTTGTTCTTATGAATTAAAAAACAAATTAATTAAATATTATATCAAGTAAATTCATAAAAAGACCACTCCAACACCCCGAATTATATTAAAACATTCATTAATAATTATTTTTTATCAAAAAAAAATTATTATAATTTATTCATATTAATCACGTTTTTTATTAAAATTAAGATTTCAAACTCATCCGCTTCGCCCCTTTTAGGGTCTGAACGTTTCGTTAAAATAGCTTTTATTTTTGACAATAATTGCCTAATTTATCTTAAAATACATCTACAAAATTAATTATACCATTTGCATTATTTATTTTCTTAATTTTGCGTTAGAAAAGCGTCAATAATGAAAACCTACAACTGCATTAGCATTACTATAAAGGAGACTAATAGTGAATTACTTCAATTGATTCAGCAAGAA
>Ga0209573_1001207_pt1 | contig 42106 bp, 28 predicted proteins | sample TNRBio252014_DNA_FD_185870 | JGI IMG/M metagenome (GOLD analysis project Ga0209573, IMG submission 185870) | Wastewater treatment Type I Accumulibacter community from EBPR Bioreactor in Madison, WI, USA - TNR Reactor_6/25/2014_ DNA (SPAdes)... | ecosystem: Engineered > Bioreactor > EBPR >...
AAAGACCCGAGGGATAATGACCGCCCTCGATTGTGCACAGCGGCGTTTCTGCGAAGCACTCCGGTTCCAGTCGGCGAATCCATCCGGAGTCATCCAGATCCAGTTCAGGTCCCTTTCCCCAACCAACACCCTGCCGCTGACTAATCCACACTCGCGACAGACGAAAGACATCCACGAAAGGAAGTTCGGTGTTCCAGTCGGCTGGTCCGGCCAGATTAATTCCCAGTGATGGCTGGGCCGGCATCGACTGCGCGATGGCCGGTTGGAATGTTCCAGTAGTGATCAGTACTGCAATGCAAAGAGATATTCTGCTCCGGAACAAATCCATGGGAGTCACCTTAGTCGACAGAAATCCGGATGGTGGACGGAATGAGGGTTGTTCGATGGATGCGACGGCCTCACGGGACAAAACAATGACATTCCTGACTGGTTTCAAACCCACACGAAACGCATCATTGGAAACCTCACAACGTGAGCGACACGGATTCTCCGAGCGTCCGCTCGAACCAGGGTCAAGGGGCTCTGAGCCCCTTGTCAGGTCAGATCGCGGGCCACCACGACGATATGCTGACCTTTGGGAACAGGTGCGACCCACGCCTGAGCCAGCACAACGCCGTCCAGCGCGGCCACACACGGCCAGGGTTCCAGATCGATACGATCAAAGTCATGCAGCAGACCAACTGTCTGTCCTTTCTTCACAGCCGTTCCGCATTCCACGAGTGGTTCATAATGCCCGGCAAACGGCGCGGGAATGAAGCAGTCCCGATCCACCATTTCCAGCTTGCGCTGCGTGCCGTCTTTGTGATGAGCAATGGGTTCAATTTTTCCGTGCATCAGTCCGTTGTTGATCAGAGCCGCAAGAACTCCCTGACGTCCATATCGAACACCGTCGGGATTCACAGATCGCCCCCAGCCGAGTTCCGTTCCGACTGTGATCTTGCCCAGTCGTTCTGCCTCTGAAGGAAGGAGCCCCGGTGTCTGGTTCTGATAAACCATCAGGGCCGGAGTACCAAACCAGCGGGCGGTGTCTTCGATCTTCTTCCCCAGCACCGGATCATCCATCGGGTGAAAGTTAGCGCAGATGGCAAACCGCGCGACATCGCCTCCGGAATGCAGGTCCAGCACGATATGGACTCGGGGCCAGATGTATTGCCGTACAAAAGCCGCGATGCGATGCGTGATGCCTGCCAGTGCCGGAGAAACTCCTGCGCCATCGACGAAGGCTCGATTCAGATTCACACCATCGTCAAGGCGGCTTTCACGAGTCCCTGCAAGGAACGCAGCCGGGTTCAGAACGGGAATCAGAATGACACGGCCGCGCACATCCTCAATTCGGATCTCATGCACCAGATGCTTCAGCGCGACGGGTCCTTCGTATTCATTGCCGTGATTGGATCCAAACGAAACCAGTCCGTGGCCATCCTTCGTCTCCGGGCCGACAAAGACGGTCAGCGGCATCAGGTGGTCGCCCCAGATGCTGTCGTGTTCCAGTGCCACCCAGTAATCACGGCGACCGGGGGAATCCAGGTCCAGTTTTTCAGGTCGAACAATCACTCGTTGCATGGAGTTGAGATCCTGGTCTAAGGAAAACTGAGTGATGCCTGGCGGAAGCCGTTCAACAACGCACCTGCCCGGTCACCGGGATGAGCAATAGAACGGTCGATCTTCGGGAAAACAGGCCACTCGTGCACGCTCATCACATCCCGGAACGATTCCACGTCCATTGATTCAAGTCATGATACGTCGTATCGTGAAACCCAGGGAGCGAGTGATGAATCGAATTCGAGTGATTGCGTTCGTTTTGGCCTGCCTGTCCGTGTTGCCGCCGACCGGCGCAGCGGAACCGATGCGAATCAGCGGCAGGACGATGGGGTCGTACTATGCCATTTCCATCGACAATCCAGGCACTGCGGATGCCAAACAACTTCAGGCCGAGATCGAAGCGAAACTCGAAGACATCAATCGGCAGATGTCCACCTGGGATGAATCCTCGGAGATCTCCGGGTTCAATCGTTCGACGTCAACAGACTGGATCCCGGTCAGCCACGACTTTGCCGTCGTCGTTCAGGAAGCCATTCGCCTGAATCAACTGACCAAAGGTGCCGTGGACATCACCGTGGGGCCGCTGATCGACGTGTGGGGATTTGGAAAGGAGAAACGGAAGTCTGTTCCCGCTGAGAATGAGATCCATGCCGCGCTGGCGCGGGTGGGTTCGAATCTGCTGGAAGTCCGGATGAATCCACCGGCTATCCGCAAAAGGCGGGCAGATGTTCAGATCAGTGTGTCATGCCTCGCTCCGGGGTATGCGGCTGATGTGATCTCGGAGTTACTCGCGGCACGCGGATTGAAGGCGCACGTGGTCGACATCGGCGGCGAGAATCGGGCCGGAGCAGCAAAGTCCGACGGCAGTCCCTGGCGGCTGGGCGTGGAATCGCCAATGGGCGGCCTGCATAAAGTCATTCCACTGATCGACCGGGCCATCGCCACTTCGGGAGATTACCGCAGTTTCTTTGTCGCCGGAGGACGTCGGTATTCTCACATCATTGATCCACGAACCGGCTATCCTGTGGAAAATCCACCAGCCAGTGTTTCCGTCATCCATTCGTCGTGTATGACGGCCGATGGCTTCGCAACGGCCATGATGGTGACCGGCTCGGAAGGCGGCCTGAAAATTGCCTCGGAAGCCGGCATCGACGTCATGTTTCAGGATGTCGATTCAAGCGGGAAACTTAAGGAATCCAGCTCCGGGATCTTCCGGGATGTGGAATGACACTGTTATGCCAGCACCGGGACCTGCTATCTTTCCCGGTCCACAGCTCTGAGCTCTCTCACCCCTGATACACCGAGTTGAACACGCGAACGAACCCGGGGAATCGGACCGCCGTTTTTTGCGTTGATTTCTACTCCGATGGAACCCCGCGATGCCGCTTTTTGAGATTGAAACTGAAGCGCACATCATGATTGGCTGGGCTTCAAGCCTGGAACAGGCCGAACACATTGCCCAGAAATATTATCCGGAAGAGCGAGTGCTGCGGATCACTCGACGCCCGCGTGATCTGTGGGTCATTTCCAAACGGCTGCTGGGGCTTGAAGGCAAGTTCCGCCCCTGTGATGTGGCCCGCGATTGTCTCGCCCGGGCTTCCGGCGACAAGGTCCATGCAATTCGGCTGTATATGCTGGACACGGGCGTTGATCTTGCCGAAGCGCAGCGAGTGATTGAAGCCAACATGTCGGCCGGCTGGTAAGAAAACACCTGTACGGGGCACTGCGAGCGAAACATCCGACCCATCCAGAGCAGGGCGATGAGAGCTCCACTGTGCACCAACCCGAATCGCAAGTGAGGAAACGAGTTAGAGCAAACACAGAATCTCCTCATGGCCCGTCTCGCTGGCGTTTCGGGCCGGCATTTCCCCTGTGTTTTACCAGCCCACAGAACGACAGATTACCAGGTGCGCAACGTAAGCAAGCGGCACCCGCGGGGTCACGACATCAGTCGAAGCAGATAGGGCGTCAATCGCACAATCCCGATCACGCTGGCAGTCATCGCAGCCAGCAGGACGGCTCCCGCGGCAAGATCCTTGGCGTCTCGAATCATTGGGTGTTCCTGAGTTGTCACGGCATCGCCAAGGCATTCAATCGCCGTATTGAATGCTTCACAGATCCAGACCAGACCCATCGCCGCGATCAGCCAGCACCAGTCGTCAGCAGATACCTGCAGCCGCACTGCAACGGTTATCACGAGGACAGTAAGCGCTGCATGGATCCACGCGTTGTGCTCGCCCACCACAAGTCGTTTCAGTCCCTGGAACGCATCCTTAAAACTGAGCATTCGATCTTTGAGGCTGAAACCCGATTTCTGGTCCATCATCGACACTCAGTTCGAAGGCCTCACGGAAATCAGTAACCGTCAGAAACCGCGGTTGCATTCAGTGAGATCGGCGACAATCCCAGACGCCGACGACATTCATCCAGAATGAACTGTGTCACGCTGGCTCCGATACGAGTGACGCCAATCTCGCGGCACTGCAGCAGGCTGTCCAGATCCCGAACACCGCCCGCGGCCTTGACCTGAACTTCGGGAACCGAATGCTGTCGCATCAGGCGCAGATCATCCATCGTGGCTCCCCCGGTGCCGTAGCCCGTCGATGTCTTCACCCAGTCTGCATGAAGTTCACTGCAGATCTCACACAGCCGGATTTTCTGCTCGTCCCTGAGATAACAGTTTTCGAAGATCACCTTCACTTTCTGGCCGGCCGCATGAGTCACGTCAATAACGGCCTTCAGGTCCTCACGAACGTAATCCCAGTCTCCGCTGAGGACCCGGCTGATGTTACAGACCAGATCCAGTTCTTCGCCGCCATCCGCCAGTGCCTGTTTGGCTTCGAAGACTTTGACGCTCGTGCAATGACCACCATGAGGGAAGCCGATGACGGTGCTGGCCTTTGTGCCACTGCCTCGCAGAATCTCAGCACAGCGTTTCAGATAATGCGGCTGAATGCACACGCTGCCTGCCTGGTACGCCACGGCCAGCCTGCAGCCTTCTTCAAAGTCAGCAATCGTCAGCGACGGCTTCAACAGCGAATGGTCGATCATTCGCGAAATGTCTTCGTAGGCGTAGTCCATGCGATCTGGCCTGAAGAATGAGGAATGGCACAGAGGTAGAGCAAAGAAGTTCAGGCAAATGCTATCCGTCGCAGCATCAATTGTCAGCCACAGCTGTCGATGCTGAACAGCATACCAGCACAGCTGGTTTCGGTGCATGCAGACGCTGTTCGCCTCACGATTCACCCGAGCATCGATATTCAGGAACCTGAGTTCCGTGATCGATCGTCGGCGTCGGACGAAGGTCAGCAGAGTCAGCCTTCAGCAGCGTCCCGAAACGACGGATCTTCCGGCACACCGGGCTCGTCCGCAGGACGCATCCTCGAATCGGCCTGTTCAGAGGAAATCGGAGCCATCAGGGCCATCAGTTTGGGGCCGCGACGTGTTTCTTCGATCACCTTGTGCATGTGATCGGCAGACATCGTTTCCATTTCGATCAGGTCAATCGTCAGCTTATCGAGCGTTTCGCGCTGGGACAGAAGGGTATCCATTGCCGTGCGATAGGCCTCATCAACCAGGCGTTTGACCTCCAGATCAATCTCCCGGAGCGTGGCTTCGGCATGAATGGATTCCGAAACGATGGCACCAGCTCCGTTAAGGAATGGTGACCGCTGCGCTTCGCTGTAATACATGCGGCCCAGTCGAGGACTCATGCCGAATTCCGTCACCATGCGTCGGGCAAGATCCGTCGCTCGCTGCAGATCATTCTGAGCCCCCGTCGAGGTTTCGTTGTACACGATCTGTTCGGCCGAGATGCCTCCCAGCAGAACGGCCAGACGACTTTGCAGTTCCGACTGAGTCAACAGTTCGCGATCATTCTCCGGAAGCTGCAGCATGTAACCCAGCGCGCCCATTCCTCGCGGGATGATGGAAATCTTGTGCACGGGATCCGTGTGAGGCAGGCTGGCGGCGACCAGCGCATGACCGGATTCATGACAGGCCACTCGGCGCTTGATGTCTTCGAGGATAATGCGGGACGTTTTCTCCAGCCCCGCCATGACGCGTTCGATGCCATCTTCGAACGACTTCATTGTCACGCGTTTATCATCTCGCCGAGCTGACAGCAGAGCCGCCTCGTTGACCAGATTTGCCAGATCGGCACCGACAAAACCCGGCGTGAGTTTTGCCAGTCGCTTCAGGTCGACATCGTCTGCCATCTTGACTCGTTTGGAGTGAACATTCAGGATGGCTTCACGTCCTTTAATGTCCGGGCGATCCACCAGCACATGACGATCGAATCGGCCAGGGCGCATCAGGGCAGGATCGAGTGTTTCCGGGCGGTTGGTCGCTCCCATCACAATGACGCTTTGATCCGTTCCGAAGCCATCCATTTCCACCAGCAGCGCATTCAGAGTCTGTTCACGTTCGTCGTGACCACCAGGAGCACCACTGCCACGAACCTTCCCCAGCGCATCCAGTTCGTCAATGAAGATAATTGCAGGAGCTCGCTGCAGTGCCTGCTGAAACATGTCACGAACCCGGGCCGCTCCGACTCCGACGTACATTTCGACGAAGTCCGATCCTGACAAGCCGAAGAACGGCACGCCGGCTTCGCCCGCAACGGCTTTGGCCAGCATGGTCTTGCCGGTTCCCGGAGGTCCCACCAGCAGCACACCCCGAGGAATTCGACCACCCAGCGCCTGATACTTCTGAGGCGTCTTGAGGAATTCGACAACTTCCTTCAGTTCTTCTACCGCTTCATCAATCCCGGCGACGTCGTTGAATGTGACATTCACGTCTTCCTGGGCGTACAGACGTCCGCGGCTGCGGGCAAACGACATGGCCGAGCCCGCTCCTCCCAGACGCCGCAGGACAAAAACGAAGCCGCCAATAAACAGTGCTGTGATCAGCAGCATCGGCAGCATGGCGGTCAGTTCGGAAGGTGGTTCTGTGGACCCGTAGCTGATCTCTTTTTTCTGCAGAAGCTGTTCGAGTTCTCTGCGGCTCGCTTCGGTAATCCAGGTCAGCGGCGTGTAATACTGCCGTGCTGATTCACCTGAGGACCGAGGATCTCGAGCGGAGCGATCCTGCCAGTAAACGGCCGACGCGCTGATCTTCATCTCGAACACATTGTTCTGATTGTATACGTCGTCGCTGACTCGACGGATGAATTCGCTGTACTCGACTTTCTCGCCTGTGCGGGAGCGGGCAGCCACAGACAGGGCCACAGCCCCGATAATGCCGATGACCAGCAAATACCAGAATCCGTTGTTGGCCTGACCTTTGTCCTTGCGAGGCGACTTGCCGGAATTCTTGTCGGAAGACGGATCCTTGGAGCCAGACATAAATCATTCACCGCGAAAATGTGAAGAATCAACTGGTGGCAGCGTGCAGGCTGGTCGGCCTGAAAACTGCTGCTGCAACTCTAGACCGGTGCCAGAAACCGGTCAACCAGGCAGGCCGAAACGGCCACATTCCGCAAACTCCCTGTCTTGACTGACTGACCGTAAGGAAGAACCGGACGAATCATTTCCCTGCCGCCACTTACGACGCATGAAATTGCTTGGTATTCTGAAGAATCCCACAGGGTTTGGTTTTGATGGAACACCGGTCTTTTCCCGTGTGTGAGCGACCATTTCGGTCTTTCCTATGACTACGACTGTTTCCAGATTCTCGTTTTCGACGACGACCGATTCGTCCCGCTTTCGGCTGGCCATGATTTGCGGTTTCACAATTGCCGTCCTGACTACGTGCATCTCTTTGGCACAAGAGCCTGCGAACACTGCGGCCGCGATGCAACCCGCAGACAACTCCCGTGCGAACGATAGCAGCCCGTCAGAAACCACAGACGCTCAAAAAATCGGAATTCCCTCAGACCCCCTGGGCATTGCAAATGCCATGGGTCGCTCGTTTACCATCGCCTTTGTGATCGCGTCGATTGTAGCGGTATGGTCGATTGTCGAGCGACTGGTGGTTCTGCGACATCGTCGGGTCATCCCGCGAGCCTTTGTCGACCGCTTCCTGATGCAGATTCGCGCCGGGCGAATGGATAAGTCCGAAGCCGTGGCCGTTTGCCAGCAGAATGCCAGTCCGATCGCAGACGTTTTCCTGCATGGGATACGGAAGTGGGGACGCCCCAGCGCTGAAATCGAGCAGGCCATTACCGACGGCGGCGAGCGTCAGCTGGCACGACTGAAGCGAGGTCTGCGAATCCTGAATGGTGTTTCGACCATCAGCCCATTGATCGGGCTGCTGGGAACGGTGGTGGGCATGATTCAGTCGTTTAACGACATCGCGACGGCTGGTGCCATGGGGCAAACGGAAACACTGGCACACGGAATCGCACTGGCGCTTCTGACGACAGCAGTCGGGCTTTTAATCGCCATTCCCGTGATGATTGCCTATCTGTACCTGGCAGGTCGAGTGGATGCGATCGTTCAGGAAATGGATCGGCTGAGTCAGGAACTTGTGCATCTCATTTCCGCAGAGTCGCTGCGTGAACGAGCCATAGTGGCACCGCTTTCTGCTGATCCGATCGCTCCTCCGTCAAGACCTCGCAAACCCGTTGTTGAGCAGTCATGAGTTCCGTCACTTCCGAGAACGAAACGGCTGTCGCGCTTTCTGTGATCGTGCCTGTCTTCAATGAGTGTGACAGCCTGAAGCAGTTACTGGCGGAACTTGATGCCGGAATTCGCAGGTCAGTCCCGAGTTTTGAAGTGATCTTTGTCGACGATGGCTCCACAGATCGCTCCTGGCAAATCATCCGCGAACTGGCAGAAACGGATCCCCGAGTCCGGGGCATTCGGCTGCGGCGAAACTTTGGAAAAGCGGCCGCACTGACGGCAGGTATGCGGCATGCCTCCGGCGCACTGATGCTGATGCTGGATGCCGATCTGCAGGACGATCCGGCGGAGTTCCCGGTCCTGTTAAAGCAAATTGAGGATGGTTTTGACGTCGTCAACGGATGGAAGCTCAGACGACTGGATCCCTGGCACAAGGTGTATCCCAGTCTTGTCTTCAATTGGCTTGTCGGACGGATGACCGGCCTGCATCTGCATGATCACAACTGCGGGCTGAAATTGTTTCGAGCGGAAGTCGCCCGGGAAGTTCAGATTTACGGCGAGCTGCATCGCTTCATTCCGGTGCTCGCCCATGCCCGGGGTTTCCGCGTGACGGAAGTCGCTGTGAATCATCGTCCCAGGCAGCATGGTCATTCCAAATATGGCGTCCGGCGGTTCCTTCGTGGGCTGCTGGATCTGATCACTGTCACGTTTCTGACCAGCTTTGGCAGACGACCGCAGCATGCCCTGGGGACCGTGGGACTGTCGTTTTTTGCGGCAGGGATGCTTGGACTGACATATCTGAGTTTTCTCTGGCTGCTGATGAGGCTGCATGTCGTTACGCCAGCGCCTATTGGAAATCGACCGTTGCTGGCATACTCGGTGGCGGCCGCACTTCTGGGAGGACAGGCGCTGTCACTGGGATTGCTGGCGGAATTGATTGTCGCCTACACGACACGCAGTTCGGATGGTTACAGTATTCGGGAGAAAACGCGGTCCGGAGATCCTGTATGAATGACAAACCCACGCTGACCGCCGAAGAATTTGCGGCCAGCAAACATCTGCTGCCCGAGGCCGGTCGCTGGCATGAACTTCATGATGGCCAGACGGTTCTGCTGTCGGCTCCGGATGACATCCACGGAACGATCGTTCTGAATCTGTCCCGGTTTCTGGCTCAGTGGTTTCAGACGCAGCCGGTGTCATCCCGAGGCTACGCGTGTTTTGACCTGGGATTGTGGGTGCGCAAACAGCCTGACACCGTATATGTTCCGGCGATCAGCGTTTTTCGTGACGGTAAACCGTTTTCTCAGTTCGATCAGGTAATTGCGACCGAGGTTCCGCAACTGGTGATCGAAGTCGCATCCTCCAACGACCGCCGCGAAGACATGCGGCTGAGAACAACGTCGTATCAGAAAATGGGCGTTTCAGAAATCTGGATTCCTGACCCGTTCAAGAAGGAAATTCAGGTCATTCGCAAGGCGGCCCATACGCTGGCGCTGGGGTACTGGCAGTTTCTGGAAGGCGGCACGGCATTGCCGGGCTTTCGTGTGTCAGTAGAAAAGGTCTTTTCACAGCCCGAATGGTGGAACGGACAACTTCCGGAATTCGAGGTCGTTGAGGATCCCGAGAAGACAAAATCGGACCGTGCCAGGTTCAATTGACGGGCAGTTCGTACGGCGTCGAACGGCTCTCATGCAAAGGATCCGTACCATGTCGGCGGCAAGTATTCCTGCAGACCTCAATTCGCAATCGCAACTTCTCACGGTGACAGAACACAACCCTTCCGTGCTGAGGTGCTCGGTCGGTGATGCGCTGCGGTCCGTTCACCAGATGCTGGGCCTGACCCTCCAGACGCTGAGTGGTCTGCTGCTGATTGGTCTGCTGTCGATTTCCACCTGTTTTGGGCAACCGCAGAATTCCAGCACGCCGGTCGCGACCAAACCGGATGCCCCGGATAAAGACGCTTCGACCGACCAACCAGACGCATCAGACCGCGCCACACTGGTGATTATGGCACCGCTGGGACCGGTTCTGGCAGACCTGAGAATCTCAGTGGCAAAACTTCCTTATCGAACCTGGGTGGGTCGATTCCTGGCCACGCAGCTGGATCGAAATAAATCCGGCACTCTGACTGCCGACGAACTGTCGCTGCTGACCGATCGAATCCGGCGTCTCGCGGAGATTCCCGACGACAAAGAGATGGTGGCGAGCATCTCCGGAAAGAAAGACGTGGAATCTGTGCGAGCCACTGAGTTCGCGGACTGGTTGCGAAATCGCCTTCCCCGAGCCTTTGATCTGATCGCTCAGCCCCAGGCTGCGGATGACGCCGTGCGACTGTCGGCCCTGCTCGATTCGGACGGGAATGGGGCCATCTCCAATACGGAATTGCTTCAGACGTTTCGCACGCTGAGATTTCGGGATCTGGATAATGATGAAACGCTCAGCCTTGTCGAACTAATGCCGTATCGAGATCCGCGAAGTCAGAACGCGGCCATTGCTCCCGACGTTGCCAATCTGCCTTTTTTTCATATTGCCGACGAAGAATCCCTCCACGCCGCGGCACAAAGGATCATCAACCGGTACGGCGCCGAGGGAACACTGGAAAAGTCGGTCCTGCGAATCTCCGGATCAATGCCAGCGGAAGCCTCATCGCTGACTTCTGACCAGCTGATCGCCTGGCTGAAATCTCCCGAGTATCACCTGCAGATCGACGTGCGGCTCTCGGATCGAGCCAACACCAGTGACATTGATGTGGTTGTTAAGCCGTCAGCCGAACAGTTCTGCAGAATTCAGGACGATTCGTTTGGACAAACCGCCATGAAGATTGATGGGTTGTCTCTGAAAATTGTGGCTCGCGGAGGTGGTGCGAATACTCGATCAGTGACTCGGGGATTTCTCGGTCAGACATTTGTCATGGTCGATGGTGATCGAAATCAGTATCTGGACGAACAGGAATTTATGGGCCTGCAGACAGCGCTGCAGCAATCCGGAGCGACAGGGGACTTTGCCGTCATCGACCAGAACAAGGATGGCCAGGTCACTCGAGACGAACTGTTCTCATTTGTCGAACGTGATCAGATGGCAACGGCCAGTCGCATTGAAGTGTCTGTGCGACAGGACGGACGCACCTTGTTTAGTCTGCTGGATGCAAATCAGGATCGTCGACTGTCCATTCGTGAAATTCGATCGGGGATGGAACCGCTGCGAAAATTTGATCTGGACGGAGATGGCTCATTCGAGGAGATGGAACTGGGAACCGAATACATTCTGACACTGGGACTGGGACAGCCGGAACTTCGCCGAAGTGGTGGTTCCATGTCGATGATGAACGGGATGAACGCCGATCGGGGCGATGCGATTCTGCCGGGACTCGAAAACCTGCAGGGTCCCGACTGGTTTCGTCGCATGGACCGCAATCAGGATGGTGATGTCACTCGACGAGAATTCCTGGGGACGGCCCATCACTTTCAGCAGATCGACACAGACAGCGATGGGTTGCTTTCATCGACGGAGGCAATGGCCGTGACCAATACCGCGGCGAAATAGCGAGTTAGTTCCCCGTTGTTCGTGCGCAGGCGGGATCCCAGCAACATGCCATGCGATCGTCACGCCACATCGGTCTCCCTGAACGTCTCTGAGTTTGTCGTCAGCGAAATCGCTGTTCACGACTCTGCCGCCCGCATAAAAATCCTGAGTCGTCTTGCTCGCGCGATCGGTGATTGCCTTTCCAGGTTGTTTCTTCGTTGCAGGAACCTGCTTATGCGGCCCGCTGCCTTTCGGCCATTCGGTCTGATGTGTCTGATCGTTGTCCTCGTAACAGCTCTGGATTCATCTGAACCGGCTCGCAGTGATGAACCATCCAACGAACTGTCGAAGGTACTGGCCGAGCGAATTGTGCCGGAAGACCAGGCGCTTTCGGATTTCCGAAGTTTTGCATCTCAGCGCATCATGCCGGTACCGCAGCCGGAAACTGCTGACCAATGGCTGAATCATGCGGCGAGAATTCGGGAAGAGACGCTGCGTAACGTTGTCTTTCAAGGAGCCGCCGTCAGCTGGCGCGACGCAGCCTGCGACGTGAAGTGGCTTGAGGAAGTCGGCAGTGGACCGGGTTACCGAATCCATTCACTCTGGATCGAGGTCCTGCCGGGCCTGCGGATTCCCGCACTGCTCTACAGACCGGAAAAGACCGAGGGCCGGGTTCCTGTATTCCTGAATGTCAACGGGCATGATCCGAATGGCAAAGCGGCCGACTACAAGCAGGCGCGCTGTATTCACATGGCTCGCAACGGCATCATTGCACTCAACCCCGAATGGTTCGGGATGGGGCAACTGGCGGATGCCGGGTACGCCCATAGTCGCCTGAATCAGCTGGATCTCTGCGGAACCAGTGGTCTGGCGCCGTTCTACCTGGCGATGTCCCGAAGCCTGGATTTCCTGTTGTCGCTGGAGAATGCAGATCCGGAACGAGTGGGTGTCGCCGGACTTTCCGGAGGCGGCTGGCAGACGATCCTGATTAGTTCTCTGGACCCGAGAGTCACCCTATGCAACCCGGTCGCCGGGTATTCAGGGTTTCGAACTCGCATGGAACATGGATCGGATCTGGGCGATTCCGAACAGACACCCGTCGACCTGGGAATCCACGCGGATTACACCGTGTTGACAGCTCTGCTGGCTCCCCGTGCGGCTCTGCTGACCTACAACGACAAGGACAATTGCTGTTTTGCATCCGGCCATGCCCTTAATCCGCTGGTGGAAGCGGCTGCGCCCGCCTATCGGTTATTGAATGCCGAATCCCGGCTCAGGACGCATGTGAACTCAGACCCCGGAACCCACAACTTTCTGAATGACAATCGCCAGGCGCTGTATCGAATGATTCGGGATCATTGGTATGAGGGAGATGAATCGAAGTTTGCGACAGTCGAATCCCACAGTACCGAGGAGATCCGAACGCGGGAACAACTGAATATTCCCATGCCCACACCCAATGCCAGTTTCAACAGCATTGCCAGATCACTGGCCGAGTCATTGCCTGCCACGCATGCTGAAAAGCCTTCCACGGTTGAGGCGGTCAAATCCTGGCGGATGAATGAAACCCGTCGGTTGTCCGAAACGATTCGTTACGAACAGTCCACAAGTCGGGTGATGCGTGCGGATCTCGTGAGTGAATCACGTGACTCCGACATCAACATCACGCGCTGGACGCTTGTCGTGGGGACAGAGTGGACCGTTCCGCTGATCCGGCTTTCTCGCTCGAAGTCAGGCACACCCGCATTAATGCTGCATGACGCCGGCACAGCGCAGGCGTCAAAGCGTGCCACGGAACTGCTGAATTCTGGTCACGATGTCTACTGCTTTGACCCGTTCTACTTTGGTCAGTTGGAAATCCGTGAACGCGCCTATCTGTGGGCACTGATGACTTCGACAGTGGGTGAGCGACCGTTGGGCATTCAGGTGGGTCAGACCCTGGCTGTCAGCCAATGGATCGCAGACGCTCACAAGGTAACGTCAATCACGCTGGCTACCGAGGGGCCTCGCACTGGCGTCATCGGGCAGATCGCCGCAGCCATCAAACCTGAAGTTTTCGGTGATCTCCAACAGCGCGATGCCATGGACTCACTGAAATTGCTGCTGGAAGGCAATCGGTCGTTTGAATCATCCCCGGAGCTGTTTTGCTTCGGACTGCTGCAAGTCACAGACGTTCCGCACCTGCGAAGTCTGTACGAAACGGGCAGAGGAGATCTCTGACAAACAAGGAATATCAGTTCACACAGCGCATGCTGACAGCATGTCAATCCAGGAACGCCAATGGATTCCGGCTGAAGCCGGGGCTACGAACGAATCACTTCAGCTCTGTGCCATTGCCTCCGGCGGCAACACTCATCAGTTTTTCTGACGCGGATGGTGACCGTGGTGTTCGGTCGGCGTAGTAGTAGCCGTAGTATCCTGCACGTTCAAATTCGTTTCCGCTTCCGAACGTGTTCAGAATGCAGCCGATCATTTTCACACCGGCCGAGCGAAGCGTGTCGACCGCATCCACAACCTGCTGACGAGTATCGTTTGAAGACCGTACGATCAGCAGCATCCCGTCTGCCTTTTGCCCGACAATCACAGCATCCGACACGGCAAGCACCGGGCCCACATCGACAATGACAAGTTCGAAGCGTTCTCTCAGTGTGGTCATCAGCACGTCGAAAGACTCATTCTGCAGCAGCTCGGAAGGCTTCAGCGTACCACCACCGGCCGGGAGGAGGGTCAGATTCGGAACGTCGGACTTCACAAGCACATCATCAAGGCTGGCAAGTCCTCGCAGATGTTCAGACAGCCCCGTTTCCTCGGGGATCTGAAAGCGTTTGTGAAACGTGGGACGACGAATGTCCGCTTCGACGAGGACCACACTCATATCCAGCTTGGCAAACGCAACGGCCACATTTGCCATAATTGTCGTCTTTCCGTCGCCAGGCAATGGACTGGTGGCGGAGAGCACTCGCAGTTTTCCTGATCGAATATCGTTCAACAGCAACGTTCTGACCAGGCGGAACGATTCGCCTTCCGGAGTGTTATCACGAACAATCGGATGATTCCCTTCCAGTCGCAGTCGCCCGATCCGCGTCATCACCGACAAGCCTATCGCCGTGTCAATTTCTGAGGACGACCGGAAGCGATTGTCGAGCTGATCGTTGACCAGTGCAAAGAACAAACCCGCGATGGTTCCCAGCATCAATCCGCCAATGCCGCAGATGGGAAGGCTTGGCCAGACCACTTCTCCGATGCGTGGGGCTTCCAGCAGTTCATGGATATATCCCTGCATACCCGAAACCAGATCCAGGTCCCGCAACTGCTCGACCAGACCATCAAACATGGACTGCGTTCGCTCCAGACGAGATCGCAGAACTCCTTCGCGAAGTTCGTATTCGACAAGGGTTCGAGACTGACTTTCGGCGTCGGCGATCAGGATGCCCAGTTCCCGTCGTCGTTCAGAAATGGCTGAAATATCGCTTTCCAGATAGGCCAGGTACGCCTTCAGCAGGCCTCCAGGCGTCATCTGTTCGTCCTGCCAGCCTGGATTCAGCAGCTCGCTGCGTTCTTCCACGAACGACTTCACCAGGGCGATCTCTTCGTCCAGCTTCCTGACCTCCGGATGTCCCGGGCCAAAATCGGCTTCCAGGCGTCGCTTGTCCGCCAGCAGCTTCAGCATCAGCGTATAGTTTGTCCGCGCCTCTTCCAGACGTTCAGGTTGAGTCGCCTGGAACTCGGCCGTCTTCGCGGCATTGGCCTGCAGACCGGCAAACACACCCAGACGTGTCAGAGAATCTGAATCAATGACACCCAGGTCATCAATCGTGATCTTTGATTCGTCTCCCTTCGCAGCCACAACGGCCCGGGCTTTTTCCAGTCGGGCCTTCGCCGACGACTCCTGAATATCCAGAGTCAGTGATTCTTCGTGCAGTCGCTTAAACTGCTCCAGATACACATTGCTGCTGCCCTCACCCTGAAAGATCACCGGAGCAGACTGTCGCACTTCAATGTAATCGCGCTGGATTTTCTCCAGTTCCTCTTCCAGACTGTTGCGGGCGTCCTTCACAATCGTGTTGGCTTCGGACATGGCCTTCGAAAGCTGTTCGCCCAGGAACTGCTGATACTTGACCAGAATGGCTTCCAGAATCAGCCGCGTGTCATCCGCCGAAGTGTGTTCAAAAGCAATGGTCAGACTTCGAGCATCTTTTGCGGTGCCTTCACCGCCGCGAGTCAGCTTCAGATGATCGATCACGTAGTCTGCAGCGTCGATGTCTTCGCCTTCAATCTGGTCCAGAATCGATGGCAGAGTTTCCAGATTGTAAGCCTTCAGCGCCTCTTCCACGATTCGTCGGCTGCGGAACACTTCCATGTGATTCGCCAGCACATCTTCATTGATAACGGCTTCCGCTGAAGCGGCAGACGTCGTGGTGGACGTCAATCCGGGATCTCGCTGGCTGACCAGCACCTTCGCCCGAGATTCATACCAGACCCGGGCCCGCGTCCAGTACAGCGACGACAATGCCAGCCCCAGACTCATCATTCCCATGATGACCCAGCGCTGGCGACTCAGGACTTCTGTCAGTTTCAGCGCGCCCTGCTGTCCGGGCGATTCCGCGAAGACAATCTGATTGACCTGCTGCTTTTCCCTGGCGGATTTGCTTGTAGCCATAGCCTTGGTGCTTCCAGTGGGCTCAGCGATCAGCCCGAATTCAGCCTCGTATCCCTGCAACGATCCCCATGTGAACGATTCTGCACACAGGACACCGTGAACCATCCTTGAACCGCTTCACTGCGATCTCAATGCCAGAATGGCTTATTCCGCGAGTTTTGCCGGATTTACGCACAAACGGTTGCGGCAATTTTTCTCGTTTGATTTGCCCGCTTCCAGTTTCTTACCGGCAACGCACAACGATCTGCACTTCAGTTCAGTCAAACCAGCGAGTCTGCTGCTTTTGTAATCACCGTGAAACTGAAACAAATCGGCCGGAACAATCAACGGGGCCGTAAATCCTGCAGCACATTCCGTCGGAGTGTCAGGTGACTGTGCGATCTGGTGCGCGATCCGGTGTGCCATCTGGTGACACCCACCATTCCCCTTCCACGAAACGCTCAGCCAGCAGTTCAATCAGTTCGGCTTCCCAAATCTGTTCCGGGGCCGACGGCGATTCACTGGCAGGAGACGGAATGCGAGCTTCGGCCGAAGCAAGGGTGAATCGCGAAGCATCGTCAGGTTTCAGTTCTGTCTCGGGAGGCAGCACTATTCTGTCAGTGCTCACTTCTGCAGACCGCTCGGGGCCTGGAAGCGGTGACTCCAGAACTGCCAGCAGTTCTTTGTTCACGACATCACCTTCGGGCAGGTCAGCTCCCACTACACTGAAAGTCACCGGAGTGCTCCAGTTGGACACGCTGCCATCTGCACGGATTGCTCGCACCCACAATCGATAGGACCCGGGTTCCAGCGGATCATTGGGCGTATACTCTGTCTGATTGATGCCGCTGGCCTGAATGTAATCAAAGTCCACATTCAGCCAGGCCAGATGAATTTCATACGACACGGCATCCGGAACGTCGGTCCAGGTGAATGTCGGCAAGCCAAATACGGTCTGCTGCGACTGCGGAGACAGAATCAATGGCGCGCCGCCGGTGGCTGTAAATGTGTAAGGCTGACTCCAGGCCGTCATCACGCCCGTGGTACTGATTGCACGCACCCAGACCCAGTAGTTGCCGGCCAGAATGTCTGATTCAAACGTGTAGGAATTCGTTGTCGAAGTGGTCCTCAGATATGTCGAAGAGCTGGCAGTACGGTCGACCCAGATCTCGTATCGAGCGGCTTTGTCGATGGCCGTCCACTCAATCGTCGGCCGAACACCTGTGACCGTGCGGACCGTGGGATTGTTTGTCGACACACCCACCGGAGCTGTGATCACGGGAACTCGCAGTGATGAAAACTGAGTCCGTGCACTCCAGATCCCAATCACTTCCGGAGATGTGCGAGTGGCCGACGTCAGCGTCCCTCCGGTGATCGTACCCGTCACAACAACTTTCACCTGTCCCGACGTCTGCGGAATCTGAATCAGATGCGTCTGCAGTGGAGACGTACCGCTGGAAATGACCTCGACATTGCTGAATCCTGGCAGATCCGCGATAGCCTGGCGGACCTGATCCTGAGTGGCATCGAACGGAATCAATCCGGTTTGAACTGTCGTGCCGCCCGTTCCAAAAGTGGTGAGGGCGATCCGATACGATCCGGAAGTTGGGGCACCACCAATTTTGACTTCAGTGACCTGATTCAGCCTGCGTGCACGAACCCAGAACACATAGTCCGAAGAGTCGAGTTCCTTCGGGATCTGATACGAAGTCGATGTGAGATATTTTGCCGAATACAGCGGAGTTTGTTCGGATCCGACTTTGCTGACCCAGACTTCGTAATGAGTGGCATCAGCAACGGCCTTCCACTGCAGCAGCGGTGGGTTCTCGAACGAGGGACCCGAAGGTCGCAGAATCTGCACAGCAGGGGCAACTTCAAACTGATATGCAGCCGTCCACGGTGAAATTCGTCCCCCGTCATCAATGGTTCGCATGAAGACGCGATACTGTCCCATGGAAAGTTCTTCGGGCAGTTCGAAGGACCGTGTTTCCTGCAACACAACTCCGCCGTTTCCATCCGGAATCGGATTTCCTTCCGAATCCAGTACGGGCTGCAGGTTCTGGACTCGATAGGTGACGGAGGTTTGTTCCGTCTGATTGCTGATAAAGATCTCAAACGTCCGCGCTCCGGCCGGCGACGTCCAGGTAATGGTCGGCTGTCGTTCGTTCAGTTTCTGAGGCGTCTGTGGCTGCGCTGTGTTGATGGGGCCTGTAATCGACGGAACGACCTGCAATGTCACATCCGTGGGCAGCCCCCAGCCGGAGTTCGTGTTATTCGCAAAGTTTGCCTGAACCCAGATGCGGTTTCGGCCCAACGTGAAGTCCGTCGGCGATGTCAGACTCGTGCCGGTCACTCCTTCCTGAAGGAACAGACGCTCACGGGTTTCCACGTCCGAAACCCACACATCGTACGACACGGCCGAGTCCACTGCTTCCCAGGTGATCACGGGGCGGACTTCCGAGATCGTGCCAGTGGGGCTCAGCACCTGCGGCGCGGCCAGCAGGGCTCGGGACTCCAGAGATTCGATCAGCGCCGGAGCGTATGCGTTGCGACTCTGGCGACGGGACCGGCGATTGCCATTCAACGAATCGAATTTCATGATCTGTTCTGCCAACGTTCAATCAGGGAAATGTCAGTGCCGCAGTCAAGCGCCCGTGGAGCAGGCATCGATCAGCGAAGAATGACCACTCCACCGAGTCGGTCTTCTCAGTAACCTATCGCCATTGCGAAAAACGCATTTTCACGGAAGACTCGTTACGACCGTCAGATCGCACAAACACGGGCAATGCGGCGCCGTGCAATCGATACAACCGTCAGGATCACCCCAGACCTCCCTGCCTGTCACCGCGGCAGTTTTCTCAGGCTTTCGCTGCCCTCAGAAATACGCTGCGACCATGCTGTCAGACGGTTCAGGAGGCCGATTCCTAACACTCTCTTCCAGCAAGTCCTTCTGGCTGCAGCAGATAGGAAAACAGGCCGAGCAACTCTGAAGCTCCACGACAGGAAATCTGCCTCGGCCGTGCGGCAGAAACTGCCGCAACTGTGGCCCAGGACCTGGCCGCACCGTCACCAGCCGCGTCAGCGCTGTCACCGTTTCAATCCTTTCCTCTGATTCGATCCGCAAAATCGAAATATTTTCACAAGTCAGTGGAAAGGCAGGATCGATATCAGAAAGGTCACCAGAAGTCGGTGTGCAGGATTCGGATGTTCAAGTCGAGGGATTCGTCGATCCGGAACCTGCAAGAGGATGACACACATGACAACGCCCAAGGTCTATTCAGGGAAGAGCCCCATGCAGACGTTTGCCAGACAACTACGACGAGGCGTCGTGATGACGGCAATCGGCCTGATGATTCTCTCGAACAGCGGCTGTACGCTGACCGGTGGCTTCATCGGTGTGATGTGGACTTACATGACATTCTGGAAGACGCTGCCGCCTGTTCCGGTTCCAGCCTACGCCAGTCAGCTCATGGAAGACAAGCTGTGGGAGGACGAGCGGTATAACCGAGCTCCAGTGCTTGATCCGGTGGAAGGCGACGTGTTCTGCGTCGATCCGCCCAGCGAAGATCAGGTGATGCGAGCACTTCCGGATGATGGATCCGGCGGATTCGCATTCCTGCAGGAAACCCAGCTGAACAACGTGCGAATCGTGGTGGAACCCCTGGTCGACCGCCTCGACGAATGCAAGATGTATCCGCTGGTCGGCCCGGCTCGTCTGCATCACTGCCACTACAAGTGCACGATCTACTACGAAAAAACGATTCGTGCCTACTGGCCAATTCCGTTCTCACACGTCGACCAGTCTGAAGAAGTCGTCTACATCGACAAGGACCACCTGATCCGCTGTGCCGGACCCACCATGCAGTAGTCCGCCGCCATCACAAAACAGACCATTCAGCCCGACCCTGCCAGTCGGGCTTTTTCATGCGCCAACATGAATTCCCCCCGGATCCCTTTGCGCCATTCTTCCGGGTTGGCTACGATTGAGGACCGTGGCAGAATCTGATCACAACTTCACTCCCGCAGCTCCCGTTGGCGAATTGTCAACGCTGGAGAGGGACTCAGACGGTCTGCGTGCTGCAATTGTGAACGCCGACACAGGGTTCAGCCTGCCTTCAGTCAGCACTTTCGAATGTGCGACCGCAGGGCACTCGAAGACAATCCTTTCGGTAATTACAAGTTCTGCCGCGGCAGGCATCTATTCGTCGCTGCTCTTTCATCTGCTGGTGTGGGGGAATGCCCTGGCGATCTGCCACTGGCTCGGGCTCACCTGGATTGTACGATCAGAAGAATTGACTCCTCCCATGCAGGTATCGCTGGGTGATGAGGACATCATCGATGACCTGCCGCAGGTAAATCTGATCGGCGACATCAATCCGGATCTGGAAAAGCCGTCCAGCACCATGCAGGAACTGGCCATGCAGCTTCAGAAAGCGGAATCAGCCACGCTGGTCACAACACTTGAAGATGCCTGGAAGAATCTTCCCGGCAGCCTGAATGAAAACAACGAGGGCCCCGGATCCGCAGCTCTGCTGAAAGTCCCCGAATCCGGACTGGCCGTCACCAAAGGCAGCTTCACAGCGTTCACCATCCCGGCTCACCCGCAGCCCATGGAAGCCTACAGCATCGTCATCGAAGTCCGCCTGCCCAGTGATGTCAAACGCTTTCGAGTCTCAGATCTGAATGGCGAAGTCCGCGGTTCCGATGGATACACTCAGAAGATCCCCTACGACTCAAGGACTCCGTACGCGGCCGGCTATCCAACCCCTGAAAAGAAGATTGAAATCCTGCAGGCCTCAACCACCCTCGACGTCGTCGACAACAAGATTCAGATTGTGGTCAAAATCCCGGGTGGAGCCCGCCTGGTCAAAGACGTGATCCGCATCCGATCCCGCAAGCTGAACGAAGAACAGGAACTGACGCTGATCTTCGGAGTCCGCAGGCCGGAAACGCCGCCAGCCAATCCCTACGAAGAAGCGGAAAAGGCCATTCCGAAGCCCTGAAGGCCCCAGTCCGTCATCCCTCGCGCTGCCGATGACCAGCACTCGGGGGACGTTCAGCAGACACACTCAATCCTCGACCGTTTTTTCCGTCGGCGCGACCCACACCCAGACTCCCGAATGTTCATCCCGATATCCGCCGCCAGCTGCCAGGCGAGTTCCATCGGGTGAGATGGCCACGCTGTTCACTCCGGACGGTTCGTATTCGCCCAGATTCAATAACTCGCGGCCAGTCTCGGCCTGCCAGAGATGAATCTCGCGACCCGCTGTCACGATTGAACGTCCATCGGGCATGAACCTCAGGTGTTCGACAACCATAGGAATGGATGACACCTCGCCACCGCTGGTGACATCCCAGACCTGCGCGGCCGATTCGCCGTATGCCGCAAGGCGACTGCCATCCTGGGAAAACGTCAGGCCGCGTTTCGCTTTGCCCAGGATCTGCTCGCGCGAATCCATAATCCACCACAGCGACAACTGCCCTGCAGCATCCAGCAGCGCAAGGCACTGACCGTCGGGCGAATACTGAACTTCATGGAACTCCCGTGAAACCATGGGAGCCTCAGCCGCATCATCACCATCCGTCTCCAGTATCCACAGGCCGCCCCGACCAGCCACGGCCAGCGTCCTGCTGTCGGGTCCAAAGTCAAACGACTCGGCATCTGCACGATGCAGCAACTGGCGACCTGTCGCCACATCCCAGACCGTCACGGCGGATGATCCCTGTTCGCGAGATTCCCCACGACCGCTGCAGGCAAGATGCTGACCATCTGCTGAGAAAGCCACATCCTTTGCCGACAACACCTGCGGATCCAGTGTGGACTTTGCTGTGCCGGTGGCGACATCCCAGATCTTCACCACACCCGGTTCCTCACCGTCGGCCCCCTGATTTCCGGCCGTCGCGAATAATCGACCATCGGGAGACACATCGGTGTCGAACACCCAGTGATCAATCGGAAACACATGCCGCTTTTCAAACCGCTGCGTGTCACAGAGCGTGACCTGCGAATAGGTCGCAATCATCAGCCACCGACTGTCAGCCGAAAAATCCACGGTCCCGATCGCCCAGGGAAAATCACTGATCATCGTCCGCTGCGGATCGACATGAGGATCCCATAATCGAATGGCACCATCGCGACCACCCGAGGCCAGCAGACTGCCGTCGCCGGAAACCGCCAGCGCCGTCACAGCGCCGGTGTGGCCCTTATAGAGGCGGTTCCCCTGTTCACGACCAATATCCCAGACTGTGATCAGACCGTCGTCGCCCGCAGATGCCAGAAAGCGTCCGTCCGGCAACCAGCGAACTGCCGCGACAGAACCGGTATGCCCTCGCAGTATTCGTCCTCCGTCGAGGTGATTCACGTCCCACAAGACGACCGTTCCTTCCAGCGTCGCCGCCGCAATTGTGGTTCCCTGAAGGTTGAAGCTGACATCATGCAACAGGGATCGCACGGCCCGACATTCGCCAAGTAACTGCTGGCTGTCAACGTCCCACAAACGCAGTTCACCGTTCAGTAACTGACTCCAGGTGGGCTGCCCTTCATCACCACCACCCGCAGCCAGCCGTTTACCATCCGCCGAAAACGCCAAGCAGAGAATCGGCATACGATGCTTCTCAAAGGTCGCCGTCTTCTCACCCGATTGAATGTTCCACAGAGTGATCAATCCGCCGGTATCTCCGACGGCCAGATGCTTTCCATCCGGTGCGAAAGCGACGGACCGAGCTTTCCCGGGAAGGCCCTCAAGGACTCGCAGCAACCTGCCGGAATCCACTTCCAGCAGTCTCACGTTTCCCGCATCCACCAGCGCACAGGTCGTTCCATCCGGAGAAGCGCTCAGCGAGCGAATGCCGGGATAGTAGTCCGCGTATTCCGGAGCAGCACCCTGAGTGAACAACGTGACGGGTTCGTCATTTTGTTGCGGATGCCACTTGCGCACGGTGCCTGGACGGCGATACTGATATTCCAGATCGCCCGACAGCAGCACATCCTGCGATCCGGCAAACGTCAGAGAATGAACAGGCTGCGGATGTCCGTGCAGCGTCCGTTGAGCGCTGTGGGCGAGACGCCACAGGTAATGCCATTCGAAACCACGATAGTCCCGATCTCCGGCAGCAGGACGATGCCGCTGCAGAAGTTCGGTCATTCGGCCCGCGCGATTGGCATCCCAGTGATTCCTGGCCAGTTGAATGTCGGTGGCATACAGAATCTGTCGCACCTGTTCACGACTGACCGCCGCTTCCTGCGCGGCACGCTGACTTGCGGCATCACTGGCAGCGGCCTCTTCAGCAGCACGTTCCGCGACGCGTCGCAAATCATCGGCCAGCTGTCGCTGTTCAATCGCCTGGTCGCGCGCGGCGATTTCTTCCCTTCGCTCGCGTTCCGCTCGAGCGTACAACGCGCCAACGATCAGTATTCCGGCCACCGACATCAGGGCAACCAGTATCAGTCCTGCGGCGATGACTCGCCCTGAATGCCGGCTCACAAACTTTCGCAGGCGATACACGACTGACGGAGGTCTGGCCTCGACAGGCTCATCGGCCAGATATCGCTGAACGTCGCGGTTGAGCGCACCGGCCGTTTCGTAGCGACGATCGCGCTGCTTCTCCAGACATTTCATCACCACCCAGTCCAGTTCGCCTCGAAGCACCGTCATCAATCGTCGAGGTTCCATCTGTCGCAGCGCTGCCAGTGATGGCAGCCCTTCATCCGTCGACAGACGCTTGCTGGGCCTGGACGGTTCCTCTTCCCGAATCATGCGGATCAATTCGGTCATCGCAGCCTTCTTCAGCCGTGTGGCGTCGATGGGCCGAAGTCCCGTCAGCAGTTCGTAAAGGATCACACCCAGCGAATAAATGTCGGATCGAGTGTCGATGTCGACACCGGAAAACCCGGCCTGTTCGGGTGACATGTACTCCAGGGTGCCGACAACCGTGCCGAACTGCGTGTTCAGCGATTCCTCAGTCAGCCGCCCCGATGTGGCTTTGGCCACACCAAAGTCAATCACTTTGGGAATGGGTCTGCCATCAATGATCGTCACCAGAATGTTGGACGGCTTGAGATCACGATGAATGATGCCCTTCTGGTGGGCGTGTTGAACAGCCTGGCAGACCTGAGCAAACAGTTCCAGACGTCCCCGAATTCCCAGTCGAGCTTCGTCACAGAATCTGTTCAGCGGCAGCCCATTCACCAGCTCCATCACGAAATACGGTCGACGATCATCCGTCATGCCACCGTCGAGAACTTTCGCGATGTTGGGATGCTCCATCATCGCCAGTGCCTGGCGTTCCTGTTCGAAACGAGCCAGCACGGTCCTGGAATCCATCCCGACTTTGATGAGCTTCACAGCAACTTTGCGCCGGACAGGCTCGGTCTGCTTCGCCGCCCAGACCTCGCCCATCCCGCCTTCACCCAGCTTGTCCAGCAGCACATACCGGCCGGCAATGACCATGGAGGATCCAGGGTGCGAATCGTTTCCATCAGTCGTGTCCAGGACACGTTTGGCATCATCACGAGGGCTTCGGTTGATGATCTCTGCTGAGTGCTCTTCAGCTGACGTCGGAACGACCGTCACACGAAGATTTGCCGGCGGCTGATCCAGCAGGTTGCCCGATCTTTCATGCGCGGCCAGCAGCTCTTCGACAGCCGCCTGCAGCTCCGGCCGCCCAGCACAGGCCTGAGCCAGAAACGCAGCGCGCTCGGCCGGAGATCGGGCAAGGGCTTCCTGAAACAACGTCTCTTCGTTCATCGCATTCATCCGGAGTTCGTCGATCCGGGCTCGAAACGGAACTGAGCCCCCAGGTCAATGCGACGAAAGCATGCCGTAAGCGTCACGGGATTCAGGAAATTTCGTGTTCCGCGTGGTTTCCGTCCATCTCACGACGCAGCCAGGCACGAGCATACGCCCAGTATCGGTCGGCCGTCTTCGGCGAGATCCCCAGAATCACGGCCGTCTGATCGCCGGTCAGGCCCGCAAAGTATCGCAGATCCACCAGTCGAGCTTTGACGGGATCAACTTCCGCCAGTCGAGTCAGTGCAGCATCCAGCGCCAGCACCTGGTCATCCGTTTCCGGAGCAGCGATCAATCCGTCCGTCAATTCCTCACGGACTCGCCCGCCTCCGTGAATGACTCTCTGCCGCCGGCGAGCCCGTTCGATCAGGATTCGCCGCATGGCTGTGGCAGCGGCCGCAAAGAAGTGGCCTCGACCGGCCCACGTGGGATCGCCTTCCTCAATGCCCACCAGTCGCAGCCACGCTTCGTGCACCAGCGCGGTGGCCTGCAGCGTCTGACCTGGCAGCTCGCGAGACAGCTGGGCTGCCGCAAGTTTCCGCAATTCGTCATATACCAGCGGCAGCAGTTCATTCGCGGCCGACGGATCGCCGGATTCCATTTGCGACAGAATGCGAGTGACGTTGTTCATCTGTGCTGGTACGGCATTCACTCAGACAGGAAGAAGCAGGTGCTCGGACAATCGTGTCAAGACTGTAAACATCGGAAGTTGTAGTTCCTCTACGACAGCACATCCGTCAGCAGCTTCGCGGGCAGCACTCCGGTGAGTTTGACATCCAGTCCCTGGAAGCGGACCGTCAGACGTTCGTGATTCAGCCCCAGCTGATGCAGCAGCGTCGCATGAATGTCGCGAACATGGACAGGGTTCTCTACGGGACCAAAACCAAATTCGTCGGTCTGACCATAGAGCGTCCCGCCTTTGAACCCGCCTCCGGCAAACCACATTGTGAACGCATCGATGTGATGGTTGCGTCCGGTCGATTCACGGACTTCACCCATTGGCGTTCTACCAAATTCGCCGCCCCAGATCACAATGGTGTCGTCCAGCAGTCCGCGCTGTTTCAGATCCGTCACCAACGCCGCACTGGCCTGATCGATATCTTTCCCTTTCTGGGGCAGATGCTCTTCCATGTTCTCGATTGGACCACCGTGATGATCCCAGTTGGTGTCGTACAGCTGGACAAATCTGACACCTCGCTCAATCAGCCGTCGCGACAACAGACAGTTTCGCGCGAAGGTGGCTTCGTTCAGATCTTTGATCCCATACAGATCCAGCGTCTCCTGCGTTTCGTTGGAAATGTCCATCAGTTCCGGAGCACTGGTTTGCATCCGAAATGCCATTTCGCACGCATTGATGCGAGTGGCAATCTCATCATCACCGGTTTCCACCAGACGTTGCAGATTCAGTTCACGCACTGCATCAACCAGTTGTTTCTGCTGCTCTGAAGTCACCGATGGCGGAGTCGAAAGATTCAGAATCGGATCACCCTGATTTCGCAGGGGAACACCCTGATAGGTGCTGGGAAGAAACCCGCTGCCCCACAAGACGGCCCCGCCGCGAGGTCCGCGAGGTCCGCTCTGCAGCACCACAAATCCCGGCAGATCCTGAGACTCACTGCCCAGACCGTACGTCACCCACGCTCCCATACTCGGCCGACCGAACAGGCCACTGCCGGTATTCATAAACAGCTTGGCCGGCGCGTGATTGAACAGATCCGTCTGGCACGTGCGAATCATGCACAGGTCATCCACAATTCTGCCGGTGTGCGGCAGCAGATCGCTCACCCACGCACCACTTTCACCATATTGACGAAAGCGACGTTTGGAACCCAGCAGGTTGATTCGATGACTGCTGTCCATGAAGGCAAACCGCTTTCCGGCAATGAAACTCTCCGGAATCGGCTGGCCGCTGTGTTCGTTCAGCATGGGCTTATGCTCGAACAACTCCAGCTGTGAGGGCCCTCCGGCCATAAACAGAAAGATGATGTTCTTCGCGCGAGCCGGCAGCGGTGTCACTCGCGGATCCAGAGGATTTGCTCCGGCAGCGTCTGCCGCGAAAGTCCGAGCGGATTCTCCAAACATGGTGGCCAGCGCCAGTGAACCCAGTCCCATGGAACAGCGACTGAACACGTGGCGGCGAGTGATCTCGACGGGATGGTGCGGTGTCATGGTCATTCTTTTGTCAATCATTCTCTGGTGATCGTCTCGTCGAGATTCAGCAGTACACGGGCCGCCGTGAAACGGTCCAGTCGCTCCAGCACAGCCTTCTCATCCCCATTCGGCAGACGTCCCGTGCACCGGCGAAATGCCGTTTCAAGTCCGTCTGTCTGAATGATCTTCTCCAGAGCCTGCGCAAATTCGACGAAGGCGGCATCGTTCATCAAAGTCAGCGACTGCAGCGGCGTGTTGCTGCGATTGCGCCGCGTGCAGGTGCTGTAGCCATCCGGCACATCGAAAACATTCAGTGAAGGCGGCGGAGTCGCTCGATAAAGAAACGTATACAGACCGCGACGATAACGGTCTTCGCCTGTGCTGGCCTTCCACGCTCGATTCGCCTGGCCCAGGTTCATGGCTCCATCGGGAATCGGCGGATACACGGGCGGGCCATTCATCTTCCGCGAAAGCAGACCGCTCGCGGTCAGAGCGACGTCTCGCACCAGTTCGCCGTCCAGTCGCAGCCGCTGCTGGCGAGCCAGCAGGTCATTGCGAGGATCCACGTCACGCAGGTCATCGCGATCATTGGAACTTTGCTGGTACGTGGCCGAAGTCACAATCAGACGATGCATGTGCTTCAGATTCCACTGCCGCTGCATCAATTCGCAGGCCAGCCAGTCCAGCAGTTCCGGATGAGTCGGCCGCGATCCCAGCGTTCCAAAGTCGTTCTCCGTTTCGACCAGACCGCGACCAAAGTACTGCTGCCACAGTCGGTTTGTGATCACCCGAGCGGTCAGCGGATTCTGCGGACTGACAATCCAGTGTGCAAGATCCAGTCGGTTGGGCTGGCTTGCTGAGTTCTCAAAGGCGTGCAGGACGGACGGCGTGCCAGGAGTCACCTCTTCGTCCGGTCGAGTGAAGTCGCCATTGATGAACACTGTGGTCTTCCGCGGCTGAGGCAGTTCCTTCAGCACCATCGTCGTCGGAGCGGAACCGAGGATGGCGGTGACTTCGGCATGCCGCTTCTGCAGCGCGGCAAACGATTCGTTCGAGCTAACCGGACTGGCGGCTGCCACAAGCAACTTCTGTGCGAACGAACGCTTTTCGACGGCTGCGTCCAGGGCCTTGCGCACGTCACCCGGAAGTGCTCGTCGGGCTTCGACATCCAGAGCGGATTCCCACGCAGCAATCGCTTCGGACTGCTCAGTCAGAATCTTCGAAATCTGACCTTCGAGCTGTTTCTGTTCGGCCGTCAGCTTGGCTCCGTCGATCCCATGGTCGTAGACCTTCATTGTGGGCTCGTCCTGATTGTTCAGAAACGCAAACAGCCGGTAGTACTCCTTCTGTTCAATCGGATCGAACTTGTGGTCATGGCACTGAGCACATCCGATTGTCAGTCCCAGCCAGACGGTTCCTGTCGTTGCAACGCGATCGAAGACGCTGTCGATCCGGAATTGTTCACGGTCAATTCCGCCTTCCTGATTGATCTGCGTATTGCGATGAAACCCGGTGGCAACTTTCTGACTGGCTGTGGCATTCGGCAGCAGATCACCAGCCAGTTGTTCGATCGTAAACTGATCGAACGGCATGTTGGCATTCAGCGCTTCGACCACCCAGTCGCGGTACTTCCAGATTTCCCGAGGTGCATCGATGGAATAGCCATTGCTGTCCGCATACCGCGCCTGATCCAGCCACCAACGCCCCCAGCGTTCGCCATAATGAGGACTGGACAACAGACGATCGACCAGCGTATTCCAGGCCTGTTGCTCATTCACAGCCGACTCGGCCAGGAATGTATCAATCTCTTCCACAGTCGGTGGCAGTCCGATCAGGTCGAGGCTGACTCGACGAACCAGTACTGTGAGCGGAGCTTTGGGTGACGGCGGGATTGCCGATTTCTTCAGTCGAGCCTGAATAAATCGATCAATGGGATGATCGACGCCGTCAATCATCGGCGGTTCGACCTGCACTGGAGCAATGAACGACCAGTGCCGACCGTACTTGGCACCTTCAGTGATCCATTTGTTAAGCGACTCTTTCTGAGCAGCCGACAACTGCTTTCCCGTTTCAGGCGGAGGCATCATCAGATCGTGATCGGTGGAATTGATCCGTTCCATGATCAGGCTGGCAGAAGGAATTCCCGGAGCAATTGCCTTGTGTCCGTCGCGATCAGCGGTGGCATCGTCAAACGTGTCGAGTCGCAGGTCGGCCTGACGGCTTTTCTTGTCAAACCCATGACAGGCGAAGCAGTTCTCAGCAAGGATCGGCTGAATCTCGCGATTGAAGAAGGCCTCAGCGGCCGAGTCTGTGATCGTCTGTCCCACAGCAGGATTCGAAATCGCTGAGATCAGTGAAAGAAAGGTCAGTAGTCGAAAGCAATTCATGGGCAGACATCGTGGCGAAGGTGGCAGGAAAGAGTTGGCGGAACAACAGCCCAAAAAGCATGTACGGACTGACGGACGATCTGATGTCAGTCGCTCCTCTGCTGCCAGGATTTCCCGCAGCCGCTCGGAACACTCCATCATGACCTCAGTTGGGCCGACGTTCAATGGAAACACGCAGAGGCAATGGAATCAGCCTGCGTCCATTGCGGTTCTCACGGGAGAACCCATGGTTGCCAGAGTGCCAGGCTGATTCTTAACGAAGGCAACGCGGTAGCGAGAATTTGCCAGTTGTTTGACCGATCAGTCCGTTGGATGCTGCTGTGCGGCCGTGCCATCAGAATGCAACGTCCGGAATCAAATCGTTGATGGCAAACGCAGCCACAGTGCCACGATCGATGTGCGGAGGGATCTTCTGATCCCAGCTGCATCCCACTGCAGGGCGGACCAACGATCTGTGATCTACCCGGGATGATGAATTCTTCTTTCGCCCGCACTTGCACACCTTGCACCGCTTGCCCGCACAATGGAGAGGACACTACTCTCTCCAGAAGTGGGAGTCACCAGTAGGCACTCTGTCCACGAAACCCGAAATGAATCAGGGGGAGACGCAAAATGCCAGATCCAATCTTCAGGGGTTTCACCGTGAAACTCGGCCGTAAAGTTGGCGATAAAACGAAATCCTTTGTGCACATTGAAAATGTGGAGGATGGTGCTGAAATTAAGCTTGAAGGAGAGCTGGGAGGCACGCAGTACATTTGGAGCGGTGAAGTCAATATCCTGGGTGCTTCGGGAATTCAGCGTGTCAACTTTAATTGTGACGAAGGTGATCCTAAGTCTTTCGCCTCAGAGAAACCGGATACGTCTGATGACATCATTCTGGTGACCGTCACAGTGACTAATGATCCAGACGCCGAAAACCCCATATCTACTTCCACCCCTGATGTACCAGTCGAACTGGTCCCATAAGCAAGTTGATTCGCCCGTTTAACGAGGTATCGGTCCTGGTCAGACTTGGCTCGTCCACTCCGCCAGCAGTTCCTGCCGCAGCTGGCGTTTTGCTTCAAACACTTTCGCATCGGGAGATAATTTCATCGCTTCGTCAAGCAGCCGCACGGCTTCTGTCAGTGCTGCTGTTGCTGCCGTTCGATCACCCGCAGCTTCCAGCAGCAGCGCCTGCTCATAGAGCATATCACTCAGGACGGCGCGACTGTCGGCCGTGTCTTCCGTCGCCAGCCGCTTCCTGAGCACCTCTTCGGACTGCTTCAGGAACTCTTTGGCCGGTTCAATTTCAGCTTTCAACCTGGCAACTTTGGCCCGCGTGCGGAGAGCATCTCCCAGGTTGGCAAGGAATCCCGAGTTGGACGGCGCAGCGGCCACGTTCTTACGACACAACCGAATCGCCTCGTCCAGCTGCTGCGTCTCTTCGTCGGTCAGATTTGCCCGAGCGATGAGTGCGCCATCGGCATTCCAGTGCAGCAGTCGGGAATACGGGTATTCGATGTTGATGCTGCCCGGAGTCTTTTTCATCCATTCACTGCCTCGCTGTATTCCGTCCACAAAAACTTTGCGAGCTTCGTCATGCCGTCCCTGCAGATCCAGGGCCTTGCCATGCCAGGCATTTGCCAGCATGCATAAAACGGGGTCGGTTGCGGTAGCGTTTGATGTCTGGCAAACATCGATGAAGAACTGTGTGCTTCGGCCTGCCAGCAATTCGGACTGAGCATAGCCCATCATGTCGATCAGGACGCCGGAATGTGACAGGTCAATCGTCGCCGCGGTCCGCTGATAGTTGACATTCTGGGGATCTGTCTCTTGCAACTTAGCGAGAATCACACGGCCCTCGGCAAATGCGTCTCGAGCTTCGCGCAGCCGAGCAAGTGGCCGAAGAACGTTGGCGTAGTCACGGTAGGTCTCTGCCAGGTAATCCTGAGCTGACGGGCTGCCAGCTCCATCGGTCAGCAACTGCTTCTGCAAATCAAGCGACAACTTCAGCCGTTCCGCGGCTTCGGGACGACGACTGACTCGCCCAAGCTGATTTCCGGACAGGCGAGCTGCCCGGGCCAGAGGTTCCCTGAGTGAACGATTATCTGGATCCTCCTCAGAGAGACCTCGGAATGTATCAAACGATTTCTCCATCACGCTGGTGCGGAACTTGTCTGCGGCCGTCACGTTGGACAGCTCTGTTTCCGCCGACTTCAGGACCCCTGCCGACAGATCCGTCAAAACATCGCGATTCTCTGCCAGTCGATCCCGTTGCTGCAGGATCACTTGCTGGTCTGCTTCAATCTTCAGATTCCTGGCCAGCAGTTCCGAGTTCTGTCGCGAAACGAGCACGCTGATGGCTCCCAGTGCCAGCAGAGTCACCAGGGCGATTCCGGAACCGGCGGCAACCGTCGCTTTGTGATGCCGAGCCCAGCGCGAAACAGCATCAACCAGCGGTTCACGAAAAGCACTGACCGGCGCGTCGGCAAGCCACAGCTCCAGATCGTCCGCCAGTTCCCCGCACGTGCGGTACCGCTGGTCCTGTTTCAACGCCATGGCCTTCAGACAGATGGCTTCCAGACTGCGCGGCACATCCGGATTCAGCGCACGCGGTGCGGGATAGTCGGCCGTGCGAATCGCTGCCAGCATGTCTTCCGTAGCGCCACTCGCAATCGGTGCGCGGCCGGTCAGTAGACAGTACAGAGTTGCTCCAAGACAATAGACATCAGATGGCGGCCCCAGGGCATCCAGTCGTCCTTCCGCCTGCTCGGGACTCATATACGCCAGCGTTCCAACAACAGTTCCGATGCGCGTTTCCGTGGACCCTTCGGCCGACAGTGGAACCACGGTCGCTTCATCAGCGGCTTCGGTCACTCGGTCCTTGTCCTTCCGACCAACCGACTTGGCCAGTCCCCAGTCCACGACCAGTGTTTCTCCGTATCGGCCCAGCATGATGTTGCCAGGCTTCAGATCGCGATGCAGCACGCCGCGACTGTGTGCGTAATCGACCGCGTTGCACACATCGATCAGTCGCTGAATCAGCTTCCGCAGTTCCAGCCGACGTTCATCGGACGTTGTCGATGTTGTCGGCTGATGAAATCGGGTGATGGCATCTTTCAGACTGTCGCCACGAATGAAACGCATCACATAAAACGGAGTTCCGGATTCCGACTGACCGAGACTGTACACAGGGACAATGCCCGGATGTTCCAGTCGACCGGTGACTTCCGCTTCCACCAGAAAGCGACTGCGGCTTTCCGGATCCGAGGAATAGCGGTCCTGGATTTCCTTCAGAGCCACTTCGCGATGCAGCTCCCGATCTTCGGCAACAGAAATCTGTCCCAATCCCCCTTTGGCATGCGGACGAAGAATGCGAAATCGCTGTTCCCGATGGTCGCCTGTGTGATGACTGCCGATGATCGTCTCAGCCACTTGCGTCGCGCTCTGAACGTGAATCGTCGGATCGGCATCTCGCAGTTCGGAAACCCGGGTCAGCGTCCGATCGATTCCGGAATCATTCAGATCCTGCAGCTTCTTTCGCACGGATGTGGATGAGCTGAGTGCGGCGAGGCTGCGTTCGGCATTATTGGAGTGCAGCTGCAGATGCTTTTCTGCCAGGGATCTCAGAAAATCCCGCGACTCAGGCTGCACAGCCTTCTGCTGCAGCAGCAGATCTTCCAGTGGCACCTGTTTACTAAGCAGCCACGACTGCATGGCCTGAATGAGCTGCTGCTGACTGATGAGATCCATCTGCAGCGCGAGGATGCCGATCAGCAGATTGCGATCCGTGGAGGCATGGGAGGAACTCATTCCAGCTCACTTTCCAGGAAACAGGCCCAGGAGGCGGATCAGCCAAAGTTTAACCCGTGGCCGCCAGGCCAGGTCGGCGAAATCCTGGCCTGGCGGCCACGGGTTAAACTAAGCGAACGCTTAGACGATACACAGTCACTCCCCCTATCTGTTCTAAACCGACGCAAAAAGCCAGTCATCGCCGGAGCGCATGTCAGTCACCCCCGATGAGCGTCAGGAACTCGTCTTCCGTCAGCACCTGAATTCCCAGCTCCTGAGCTTTTGTCAGCTTACTGCCGGCTGCTTCGCCCGCTACCACAAACGCGGTTTTCTTTGACACACTGCCGCTGGCTTTCCCACCGTGGTCGCGAATGAGCTGTTCCATTTCGTCGCGAGTCATTCGAACCATGGTCCCGGTGACCACGACGGTCTTGCCGGTCAGTTTGCCACCCGTCGCTACAACCGCTGATCGTTCAACGGGCTGACCGGTATTCAGTCCCAGTTCCTTCAACTCCTGAACCAGCGCCCGGCCATAATCGGATCGAAAGAACCTGGCGACCGACGCCGCGATCACCGGGCCAATTTCATCGACTGCTGACAGCGATTCTTCGGACTGCGCAGCAATTTCGTCCAGAGTCCCAAAGGCGCGCTCCAGAGTTCTCGCATTGGTTTGTCCGACATGTCGAATATTCATGCCGGTCAGCAATCGCCACAGTGGTTGCTGCTTAGAGCCTTCCAGTCCCGACAACAGTTTGTCGACCGACTTCTCACCCAGTCGATCCAGGTGCAGCAACTCAGTTCTTCGGGCAGCAAGGCGATACAACGAGGGAATTCCGTCCACCAGTTTTGCGGCCAGCAACTGCTCCACCAGCTTCTCGCCCAAGCCATCGATATTCATGGCGGGCCGCGACGCAAAGAAGATCAGCGTCTCTCGAAGCTGCGCGGGGCAAGCGGGATTCGGGCAGCGAATGTAGACGCCCCCTTCATCCTGCACGACGGTCGTCCCGCATTCCGGACACTCCGACGGGAATTCGAAAGGCACTTCGCTTCCCGTCCGAGCAGACTCATTCACTCGAAGCACATGCGGAATAATTTTGCCAGCCTTCTCCACGACAACTCGATCACCGATGCACACTCCCAGACGAATCAGTTCATCGCGATTGTGCAGACTGGCTCGTGAGACCGTGGTTCCGGCAATCTCGACCGGTTTCAGTTCAGCCACCGGTGTCAGAGCGCCGGTCTTGCCCACCTGAACGGTGATGTCCCGCACGCTGGTTTCTGCTTCGTAGCGTTCCCATTTGTAAGCGCGGACCCAGCGCGGACTCTTAGATGTGGCTCCCAGTTGTTCGCGATCCGCAAGTCGATTCAGCTTGATCACCAGGCCGTCGACTTCAAACGGAAGCTCGGGGACTCGATCAATCATCTGCGCGCAGACCTTCTGCAGGTCTTCAAATCCGCGGGCCAGCGAAACGTCTGGCGTGGTGGGGATGCCCAGTTCGCGGATCGCGGCGAGGAACTCCATGTAAGTGGCCCAGGCCACTCCTTCGGAATATCCAACTCCGTGAGCGAGAAATCGCAGGCTGCGTTCCCGAGCCAGTCTGGGATCCAGCAGTTTCAGCGCACCGGCGGCAGCGTTGCGGGGATTCTTGAATGGTTCTTCGCCCTGTCGCACCTGTTCCGTCTGAAACGCCGCGAAGTCTTCATTCAGGATCACTACTTCTCCGCGAACCTCTAACGCGTTCGGTGGCGATTCGGTCATCAATCGCAAAGGGATTCCGGAGATGACTCGCGCGTTGGCGGTCACATCATCACCGACCATTCCATTTCCCCGAGTTGCCGCCTGGACCAATGACCCGTGTTCCCACACCAGAGCGATGGCCACTCCGTCGATCTTATATTCGACCGAATAATCCAGTTGCTCCTGCTCGAGTGATCGCCGCAGGCCGGCGTCCCAGTCGATCAGTTCCTGTTCCTCGAACGCGTTGTCGATCGACAGCATCGGCACACGATGCGTGACCTGAGAAAACCCGTCGATTGGTTCGCCGCCCACTTTGCGGCTGGGACTGTCCGGTGACTGCAGTTCCGGATGAGCGCCTTCCAGAGCAATCAGTCGGTTCATCAGTGCGTCGTACTCGCGATCGGAAATTTCCGGGCGAGCATCGACGTAATACAGACGATTGTGGCGTTCGAGCTGATGTCGCAGAGATGCGATTTCGTCCCTGACAGATCCAGTCATCAGGAGAATCCATGTCGTTAAAAAAAGGGTGTCTGGAACTCTCCGGCATCAGGTTGTCGCAAGGTGTTCTGATGCCTCCAGAGTTCCAGACACCTTTTTCAACGCGATGCATCTCAGAAGTGACATCACACATCGCGACCATCAGGGAATCACATCGTCCAGCACGGCAACGCTGACCACCTTGTCCAGACGGACGTGGACCTGACGGCGGTTCGGCTGAATCCCGTGTACTCGCGCGTCGCGGACGTAAACTTCGCGAGTGGTTGTGGAATCACGCAGGTCATGGACGTCGACATTTTTCAGAATCAACGTTTTGTCGCGGATTTCGTGCAGCTTGCCGAGGTACACAAACAGGCATTCCACGTCCACGACGACGTTCTTTCCGACCAATTCATCCACCGAAACATCCTTTCTTCTCAGAGCCCTTATTCTGCGCAGCCACTCCCCGCCTTTCCACCGTCAGCGTTCCTCCATCAGCGCCGGCTCGCTTCATGGATATCAGAACCATCAAAGCGGTGGCCCGGTTTTTTGTTACCGCAGGGAGTTCCGGTCTGTCGTATCGCATTCATGCGACATAACCGGATAAAGCCGGCACTACGAACTCGAAAATCGGGTCGTCGAAAAACACAGAGCGGAATCTGCTGATGTGACACAGCACCTGCCCTCGGGTCGAAGCACCTCCAAAGTATTCGCAGGGCTCGTCCGGAGCATTCTCGAAGGCCGGTCCCACCCCCCTGCCCGTGCCTACTGCAGGTGAAATCCACAAAAAGGCTCGCTTGTTGCCACCTTGCGCCCAGTCTAGACTGATGGTTTTGCAGGATTCAGGCCGAAATACTTCCAGAGGCAGATCTGAGGAATCCCATGATTCCCGTTTTGACAGGACAGGTACCTTGAGAGCGCTGATCAGCGACATACACGGCAATCTGGAAGCACTGCAGGCCGTCCTTGCCGACATTCGCAGTAAGAATGTCACCGAGATTTACTGCCTGGGAGACATTGTCGGATACGGCCCGAATCCGGCCGAATGCATTGACCTGGTGATGGACCTGGATATGTGTCTGCTCGGCAATCATGACCAGGCCGCACTGTTTGACCCGGAAGGTTTCAACGCGGGTGCTGAACGCGCCATCTTCTGGACTCGTTCCGTCCTCGAACAGGGCGTTGGACCAAAAGCCGAAAAGCGATGGGACTTTCTCGGCGAGTTGAGTCGTCGTTTTCGTGATGAAGCAACGAAAATGATGTACGTCCACGGATCTGCCAGAAACCCACTGAATGAATACGTGTTCCCTGACGACATCTACAACCAGGTGAAGATGGAGAAAATCTTCGCGCTGGTTGAGCAATATTGTTTCCAGGGACATACGCACATTCCCGGCGTCTTTACGGACGCACTGGAATTCTTCCCGCCCGAAGAGATTGACTTCAAATACAAACTTGGACCCCAGAAGGTCATGATCAATGTGGGGTCCGTTGGCCAGCCTCGCAACAACGATCCTCGTTCGTCGTATGTCACAGTCGATGGAGATGCGGTGGAGTTCCATCGCGTTGCGTACGATCTGGACACCACCATTGAAAAGATCTACGCAATTCCGGAACTTGACAACTTCCTTGGCGATCGCCTGCGCGAAGGTCGCTGAGCCGAGCCCGTTCCGGTGCTTGCTGAACTGCCGATGAGACATCCATTCGTGTGCCACATCAGATGATGCGGAACGCCGTCCGAGTCTTCTGTTACTCCAGGGACCGTGTCTCCCCGGGATCGACAACGCGAACGCCTGGCCGAGGTCCTGAATCTGGTTCCGCAGGCCTGGGATCCGTCGCTTCGGTCCCAAACGAAGTTACCCAGACAGAACTGCGAACGTCGCTTACAACGCGACCTGCACATCGCTTCTGCAGCAGACTTGCGATCACGGCTCTCACCGGTGGAATCAGCAGCAGCAATCCGGCCGTGTCAGTCAGCAATCCCGGTGTCAGCAGCATAGCCCCGGCCACCAGAATCAGAACCCCGGAAATGATCGCCTTTGAGGGCGATTGACCGCTGGCCAGTTGTTGCTGAATCTGCTGCCAGGCCTTCAATCCCTGCCACCTGACAAGACTCATTCCCGTTACGCCCGTTCCGATCACAACCAGGATCGTCACCGGCAGACTGGTTTGCTGAGTCAGTTTGATCAGCAGCACCAGTTCCAGAAACGGAACAACGGCAAAGACGATCAGCAGCCACGGAAACACGGACGTTGTCTTCCTCAACTGAAGCAAAAATGCGAGAGAGATTCACTGCCGATATCTCGAATTCGGGCCGCCACAACTCGCCCTCTCTTCGCAGCCCGGCACTGCAGGCACCGATCTCCGATACTGTCACAGATCTTCGGGAGTGCATTTCGATCGGAGCCAGTCCCATTTGCTCCACTTCCCACACACGATCCGGGTTAATAGTCAAAACCCAGCGACAGGCCAAGTCCCTGAAATCCAAGGAACGTCAGCGTCGGGGAACCTGCTTCTGTCCACAGTTGTCCTTCCAGAGTTCCCTGAACGAACATCTGCGCCTGCTGAGTGACGTCCACTGTGTAGCGAAGGCCAATTCCCATGTCGCCGGCAGCCACGACTTCATCTGCATCTTTCAGACGAATCACGGGCGGTGCGGCTGCGGCGGGCGGAGTAACGTCACCTATGACCGTTCGATTCAGATCCTTCTGACCGTAAAGCAGCGATCCGCGAAAATTACCGACCGCCGACAGGCCGGCCCATAACGGATGCGTCGCGGTTGCAGAAACCGTCGGGCCGAATCCCTGAAACTCACGACTCCATTGAAGCAGACCAATTGGAACTCCTCCGCGAGTTGCTGCGGCCTGCATATGCTGATCTGTTGTGGCAAATCGAAGTCCGCCACCGAGTGTCAGTGCTGTTTCACGAATTCGCAGGTCCAGAGTTCCCTCGGCGTCGATTGTCCTGACAGTCAGCGAATTCTGAGTCTGCAGAATGTCGCCCGGAGCAGGAGCAATGATGGAAGCCGGATAGATCACGGTTGTCGCCGTAGCACCGGGAAGAATCACACCATCCGAAACAAACTGCTGGTTGTTTCCGTTCTGATCAAAATCCCAGTAGGTGACTCGCGCTCCCACCGTGTCATCGGCGCGAAAGCCGGCCCAGATACTGGGAGTCAGATTGAAGCTGTAATCGAGTGGAACGAGCGACATCTGGCCGACAGCCGTGTTGATGAGCGTTGCCTCAAACGATTCCTTCATCTGCGGCTTAATAAACAGAAACTTGTAGCCCGCATAGATCGACGGTCCCGCTGACGAATCACACGTCGGATTTCCAGAGGCGCTCCCGCACCCATCCGATGACAACAGGGATTCCATCCGCAGCATTCGCTGTTCGAGATCAGTGACCCGGATCTCCGAGAATGACTCGGGGTTGGTGGCCATAACCGATTTCATCAGACCACAAACCGACGCCACACCAATCAGCCAGAACAACCACGTGTGTCGATGAATCATGTCATCGTCTCCGGAACCCAAACTAACTGCGGCCATGCTCCCCTGCGCGAAAATATCGGATTTAACGGATATCGGGATGATTCCATTTATGGCAATAGTGCACATTACAGCACCTGGGCTGTTCCGGACTCACGCCTGGCTTTCAAACGGGCGTCCATACATCCTGCGCAGCAGCACAAAGTGCCGAGCCGCTGTGTGCACCTTTGAACCCGTATCTCGTACGACAACAGCAGCGAACGGGGCTGGCTCCGGGATTCATCCGCGATCGAGACTAATCGCAGGGCATTCACAACAGCCCTGGAATCAAAGCGGTGCGGCTTTTGGGGTACTCTGGAAAATGCGCCTGATACCAGCGGTGATGGGCGAGTGCTCGAGGCAGCAGATTGCTGATCGTCCAGATGGCGAACGCCAGGGCGGCGATGTTCCAGCACATCAGCGCCCAGCCCAGCCACTGAATCATCTCGCCCAGGAAATTTGGGCAGGACACCCATTCGAACAGGCCACCTCGCGGGATGTGGTAACCGGTCTCTCCCGGCTTTCGCAGGCCTAACAGAATCTCGTCTGACCAGAGGTTGATCAACCAGCCACTCAGAAATGCGGCAATGCCCATCCACATGACCGGTTCCCCCAGCCAGCTGTTCGTGTAGTCAGTACCAAATGTGCCCAGTGATAAACCGTTGAAGCTTCCGTTGATCAGCTGAAAGGTGAATCCGGAAAACACGGTCACCAGGGGAATCTGTTTTCCGGCGGTTCGTGTCCGCAACGGGAACACAAGACAGCGATACACGTAGTGAATCATCCACAACGACCAGAACAACCAGGCAGTTGACTGAGAGCGGGAAACGCCCAGAACAAAGATTATGGTAAAGCACCACACGGCGGGCGATTCCATCAGAATCCACCCCGCTCGGTTACTCATCGCGGGGCCAAAGCGATGATGTGTGTGCCGTCCAAAAGGTGGAGTGATCCACAGCGTTAACGGCAACACAAGAACCCCGATCGCTGACCAGATCCAGACAACCTGTTCAAAGCTGGTTTGATCCATGATAAGTTCCCCACAGCTTTTCTATGGCACGTCTGGAACCTGACGCCGTATTTCTCTGACGAAATGCCATGGAGTTTGGATACTGGGACTGCCGCCTGAACCAGCTCCGCGGACTACGCCAAACGCCCACGATCCGTCCTGGCTTTCAAGTCGATTCAACTCAATATCGCGTCCTGGCAGAGCCATAGGAGCGTGTTGAAAAAGGTGTCTGGAACTTTGGAGGCATCAGAAAACCTCGCAACAACCTGATGCCGGAGAGTTCCAGACACCTTTTTCAACACTCTGACAGGGCTTGTAGCTGTTTGTTGATGGGCTCAAGTCGCAGGCAGTGGATTTTATGATTCGTGTGAATCTCACTCGCGGAGAACCGAATGACAATCCTGCCCGCGGGAGCACCCTGTTGTCGACCAGCCTCAGATCTGTTTCGGTGCGTTCTGGGCAATACGAGGAATGCGCAGCGGCTTGCCGACGTCCAGCCGATCGGGACTCGACATGCGATCGCGATTCGCTTCGTAAATTTCCTGGTAGCGTGACTGGGAACCCAGCATCTTCTGAGCAATGCCTGACAGCGTGTCACCGTACTTCACGATGTACTCGTCGAATTCTTCCGGGATCTGAAACGGCAACTCAGCGGATTCGGATGGGGCGGCCACGGATGGAATCGGTTGCTGCTCGGCGATGGCTTCGCGAGGAAACGGTGGAAGACTGTTATCAGACGGCAGGATGGCAATGGCTTTGCCTTCAGGACCCGGCTTCTCAATGGGCCGCGCGGAATTGCCTTCCTCAGTGACATCGCTGATAAATGCCCTGTCAGACTCAAGTGGTTCCTTCTGAGATTCGCGGGCGCTGCCGACGGGAGCAGGGGCCGTCCTGTTGCGTTCACTCATGCCTCGCAGAACATCACGCAGCGTCCAGGGAGGTTCGTTGTCGGCTTCCGATACGCCCGTGTCTTCTTCATCGCTGTCTTCGAGATAAACGGCCACGTCGCGTTCCCGCAGACGCTCGTTCAGTTCCTTCTCCCGGCGCACCGACGGCAGGTCAGCATCCGTCAGTGGCTCATTGCGAAAGAAGAGCGCAGCAACAATCCCGATCAGGAGGATGCCCATGGCAAACCCGATTTTTCGGTCGGTGTGCATAAGAGTGTCTGCACTCCAGGATTGTGCGCAGCGGCAATTCCTGCCGGTGAAGGGTGTCTCTCACGCTTTCGGCAGTCGCAGTGGAAAACTTGAGAAGAAATCTGCAGAAATCAATTTCAGGACATCAGAGGAAGGTGGAGCCGGCTGGGTGGCCGGAGTTGGAGGGCGACAGCCCGAAACCCAGGAGCCGCATTCGTTCAGTCCAGCCCCGACCACCTGATCCTGCGAATCCAGTGTGACAGAGAATTACAGCGATTATTCGCGCGACAGGCTTTCATCCAGATTGAACAGGGCCAGACACACGGCCGTCAGCGCGGCGTGTTCGGATGGATTCAGATCGGCCGCCTGCGGAGCTTCGCCGGTCTGCAGAAGCGCCGTCGCCGCAGCCGCATCCTGCTGATACACGGCCAATTGCTTTGTCCGCGCGGCGTGCAGGATCGTCAGATCGCGGGCCGTGGGGTGCCGCGACAGGACTCGTCGAAAGGCGAGTGTGAGCTGCTGATCGGGTTCAGTGCTTTCATGCAGACATTTCGCCGCAAGGACTCGAGCGGCCTCAACCCAGGTCGGATCATTCAATGTTGTCAGTGCGTGCAACGGAGTACTTGTGGGACTCTGACGAACTCGACAGGCCTGGCGGTTGGATGTGTCGAACATATTGGCCGGTGCCACCGTTCGGCGCCAGAATGTATACAGACTGCGGCGATAAAGATCAGCTCCCTTCGATGCCGGGTACGTGAAATCTCGCTCCTTCGTGATGGCCAGGGACTCCCAGATGCCATCCGGCTGATAAGGATACACAGGGACTCCACCAACGCGTGAATCCAGCAGCCC
>Ga0209573_1001208_pt1 | contig 42044 bp, 40 predicted proteins | sample TNRBio252014_DNA_FD_185870 | JGI IMG/M metagenome (GOLD analysis project Ga0209573, IMG submission 185870) | Wastewater treatment Type I Accumulibacter community from EBPR Bioreactor in Madison, WI, USA - TNR Reactor_6/25/2014_ DNA (SPAdes)... | ecosystem: Engineered > Bioreactor > EBPR >...
CGAGGAACAGGCGCGGGCCGCCGAGGAACAGGCGCGGGCCGCCGAGGAACAGGCGCGGGCCGCCGAGGAACAGGCGCGGGCCGCCGAGGAACAGGCGCGGGCCGCCGAGGAACAGGCGCGGGCGGCGGAAGCGCGGGAGCGGGCCGAGAAAGAAGCGGCGCTGGCGGAAATCGCGCGGCTGAAGGCCCTGCTGCAGGGTCACTAAAACCGGGGGCGGATTTGGGAGCAGTGGCTGACCGAGCGGGAGCAGGATCGGGTGGCAACGGCGCTGCAAGGCGAAGGCTGAAAGACCTATGAACCTTCAGGAACGGAACGCGGACGCTGACCCGGCGCCGGATTTTGATTCGCCGTGGAAAGAAGCCATCAGCGCCTACTTCCAGCCGTTCGTGGCGCTGTTCTTCCCGGCGGTGCGGGAGTTGATTGACTGGAGTCAGCCCTATGAGTTCCTCGATGCCGAGCTGCAACGTATCACTGGCGACTCGGACCTTGGGCGGCGTTATGCGGATCGGCTGGTGAAGGTCTACCGTGTCGGAGGGGCGGAGGTCTGGCTGCTGATTCACATTGAGGTGCAAGGCCGGACAGATGCTCAATTTCAAGAACGGATGTTCCAGTATTATTACAGAATTTATGATCGCTATGGCGAGATAGAGATCGTTAGTCTGGCGGTGGTGACGAATGAACAGCCTGATGCGGATTTGGGCGTGTATCGGCGGGAACGGGACGGTTATGGGCTGCGGTTTCGGTTCCGGGTGCGGGGGTTGCGGGATTGGCGTGAGGAGGAACTGGTTACTTTGGCGGCGACCAATCCGTTTGCGGTGGTGGCGTTGGCGCAGTTGGCGGCGCACCGACGGTCGAGCAATCCGGCGCGCAAGGCGCGGAAGCGGGAAATTATTGCGTTGCTGTACCGCTACCGTTATGCGCGTGAGGATGTATTGAACTTGTTGCGGTTTGTGGATTGGTTGATCCGGCTGCCGAGGGTGCTGGAACTGGAGTTGCGCGATGAATTGCAGGTGTTGGAGGAGGAAACGAACATGGCGTATGTAATGAGTATTGAGCGGTTTGCCAGGGAAGAAGGTTGGGAGAAGGGCTGGGAGGAAGGTCGGGAGGAAGGTCGGGAGGAAGGTCGGGAGGAAGGTCGGGAGGAAGGTCGGGAGGAAGGCGAAAAGCGCGGCGAAGTCAAGGCGCTATTGCGACTGGTTCAGGCCAAGTTTGGTTCGCCGGGGCCGGCGGTGGAGGCGCGCATTCAAGCGGCGGAGTCGGTGCAACTGGAGTGGTGGCTGGAGCGAATTCTGACGGCGAATAGCCTGGATGAGTTGTTTGGTTGAGGGTTTATGAGGGTTCGGTGTCTTTCTATCGATGTGTTGCGGTGGGTGACGGGAACCGGGTTGGCGCAGCTTATCGCCGTTCGGATGAGGACGAGACCACGGGAAATTGGACATGACGACGCTGCACAACCCGCACGACCGGTTTTTCAAGGCGACGTTCGGACGGACCGAGGTGGCGGCGGAGTTTCTGGAGCGCTATTTGCCGCCGGCGGTCGCGGAGACCCTGGACTGGACCACGCTGCGGACGGAGAAAGATACGTTTCTGGACCCGGAACTGGCGCAGCATCCGGCGGATTTGCTGTATGCGGTGAATCTGCGCGCGGGCGGACGGGGCTATGTTCACATGTTGTTCGAGCACAAGAGCTATGTCGAGGCACGGATCAATCTGGATCTGTTGCGTTACCGGGTGCGGATTTGGGAACAGTGGCTGAACGAGGGGAATACGGGGCTGTTGCCGGTGATCGTGCCGGTGGTGTTCTATCATGGCGCGGCGGCCTGGCGGGTGAGCCGGCAGTTTGCGGAGACGGTGGACGATGCGCCGATGCTGCGGGCGTATGTGCCGAGCTGTGTCTATCATCTGGTGGACTTGAGCGCGTACCGGGATGAAGAGTTACGCGGGGCGGTGAGGCTGCAGGTGGCGTTGCTGACGCTGAAGTACGTTTTCCGGGACGAGTTGCGGGAACGGTTGCCGGGGATTTTAGGGTTGTTGCGGGAGTTGGAAGAGAGTTCGAGCGGCTTGGATTTCATTCGGGCGCTGTTGCGGTATCTGGCGCAGGTGGCGAGTACGGACCGGTTGAGCAATGAGGAATTGCGCCAGGCGGTGACGCAGGCGTTGAGCGGTGGAGGTGAACTGATGATGACGATTGCGGAACAGTGGGAACAACAGGGCATCGAGAAGGGCATCGAGAAGGGCGAGGCGCGGCTGTTGCGTCAGCAATTGACATGGCGGTTCGGCGCGTTGCCGGGCTGGGTAGAGACGAAGTTGGCACAGGCGGAGTCAGCGCGGTTGGAAGCGTGGGCGAAGCGGGTGCTGGATGCACCGACCCTGGAGGCGGTATTTGCTGAAAGGTGAGCCGGTGCGGTTGCCTGGGCGCCTCCGTGCTTGGCCTTTAGCCTTTAGCCTTTAGCCTTTAGCCTTCTGTGGTGGAGATGAGCTGATGATGACGATTGCGGAACAGTGGGAACAGCAGGGCATTGAGAAGGGCGAGGCCAAAGCCCTGCTGCGGCTGGTTCGAGCCAAGTTTGGCCCGCCAGGGCCGGCGGTGGAGTCGCGGGTTCAGGCGGCGGAGCCGGTGCAACTGGAGCGGTGGGTGGAGCAGATTCTGACGGCGAATAACCTGGATGAGTTGTTTGACTGATGCATCTTAGTTATCCATGAACCCCACCCCACCGCTCCATGAACCGCCACAGCGTAATACGACCTTCAAGGGCGATGTGTTGCGGCTGGTTTCGGGCACCGGCCTGGCGCAGCTCATTGGCGTATTGGCGGCCCCGATCCTCACCCGGCTCTATGCGCCCGAGGCGTTTGGGGTAGCGGCCAATCTGTTGGGGGATCAGTCTGTGCTTTGCGGTATTGATCGCGTTGTTGACTGTCCCCATCATCGTGTTCGCCGGGCGTTTCGCCAGACTATCCAGTAGCGGCACTTTTTAATTCAACGAGGTTATTTTAAATGTTGACATTTGATAAATATAAAAAATATTTCTTAATTAAGAGCTATTACAACTACGCTAAAAATAAAGCGATCCAGTTTTTATCTCATATGTTATGGAAAAAAAAGTTTATTCTTATTAGAGAAATGGCGGAACTTGATAAGGAAAGAAAATTGACTCCATTAATGATTGAGCGTCTTGATTTTGTTAGATGCTCATCCTTAGAATTGGTTGCTAACGAGATTTATGAAAATAAAGTTAGTGGGTCGGTTGCTGAATTAGGTGTATCACAAGGATTATTTGCTAGACATATCAATTACTTATTCCCGGATAGAGTATTATATTTATTTGATACTTTTGAGGGTTTTGATGAAAGAGATTGGGTAGTTGAGAAAGAAAAATTTCCTGATTCCGTGTGGCAGGAGTTTAAGGTCAAGGATATTCAAAAAGTAATGGATAGAATGCCATATAAAGATAAATGCATCATCAAAAAAGGATATTTTCCTGATTCTATCGATGGCTTAGAAGAAAAATTCTGCTTTGTGTCAATAGATGTTGATTTGTATCAGCCTATTCTTGAAGGACTTAGGTATTTTTATCCAAGACTAAATCAAGGGGGATATATTTTTGTTCATGACTATAATCAATCATGGTATAAAGGAGTTAAGCAAGCGCTTCGAGAGTTCTGTGAAGAATCAGGTTGTGCTTTATTCCCATTGTCGGATTATGGTGGTACCGCTGTTATTAGTAAAGGATCACAAAAATGAATAAAATTTTCTTTGGGAAGAAAAAGCTGGAATATTATTCTGGATTGTTAATAAGAGCTGATAAAGGACTGCATGATCAAATTGCCGAAGTAATACAATTAAAAGCAGAAAAAGGCGCGAAAGTTTTAGACATGGGGGCTGGTCAAGGTGCATTGTCCGCCAGATTATATGATCAGGGTTATGTTGTAACCGCAGTGGATATGAATGACGGTGATTATGGTTTAAGTGGGCGTGAGATCAAATTTGAGCATGTAAATTTTGACGACGAAAAAGACTTGGAAAGCTTTATTAGTCAGCATGAATCTCAATTCGATGTGGTTTGTGGAGTTGAGGTTATAGAGCATGTAGAAAACCCATGGGCCTATGTTAGGGGCTTGAAAAAATTGGCGAAACCAGGTGGCCTCGTTTTGATTACCACCCCCAATACCACATCTTGGCTATCCAGGCTGACCTTCTTAAGACAAGGTCAATTTTTGTGTTTTAAACAAGAAAATCTCTCTTACGGTCATATAAATCCAATTGCCTGTTTTGAGTTAGAGCTTATCATGAATAGGTCTGGTCTCAAGGATATTGAGATTTTTTCGGCGGGTACGCTGCCACCACTATACTTTACATCTGTGAAAATGATAATTTTGTCTTTTATGGCGCTCATTTTAAGACCTTTCCAATCCGGTATACTGAATGGCTGGTGTGTGATCGCGATTGGTAGAAAGAAATCTGATCCATAGTATGAAAATTTTGATTATCCCTTCCTGGTATCCTGAAAAATCCGGAGATATCAGTGGCAGTTTTTTCCGTGAACAGGCCATTGCCCTAGCCAAACACGGTCATCAGGTCGGAGTGATTTACCCGCAACTGCGTTCGCTACGCGCATGGAAAAGTGCTTTCGCTGGACCTTACGGAATCGTTGAGGAGTTGGATAACGGGATGCCGACCTTCCGATCCTATGGCATAGCGTGGTTTCCGCGGATACCTTACGCCAACACTATGCTAGTGATCCGCCATGGTCTCGAATTGTACCAACGCTACATCGCACGGCACGGAAAACCCGATCTGATCCACGCGCATTCAATGTTGAATGGCGGCGTTCTGGCTCGGGCGCTATCGGCGCGACACGGCATTCCGTATGTGGTAACTGAGCACAGTACTGCTTATGCACGGGGACTGGTTCGGGCTTGGCAGATCCGACTGGCGCGGAAAGTCGCCAGCAACGCGGCGCGGCGGTTTGCGGTCAGTTCTCCTTTCTGCGCGCTATTGGAACAAGGCTTGGGTACCTCTGAATGGCGATGGGAGGCAATGCCCAATATCGTTGAAAAGAAATTCATCGAAATGCCATTAGCTAGGCCCACTCGCGCCAGTTCCGAATTTGTTTTTCTCAATGTGGCCCTTTTAACCGCAAAAAAAGGCGTTCATCACCTCATTGCCGCTTTCGCACGGGCCTTTGGCGATGAGCGGTCCGTGGCCTTGAAAATTGGTGGCGATGGCGTGGAGCGCCCACGGTTGGAGGCGCTGGCTGTGAAACTGGGGGTAGCCGACCGGGTGCATTTCCTTGGGGCGCTGACCCGCGAGCAGGTGGCCGACCAGATGGCAAGTGCCGATGCGTTCGTATTATCGAGCCAGTACGAAACCTTCGGGGTGGTGGTCATCGAGGCGTTGGCGCTTGGAAAGCCGGTCATCGCCACCCGCTGCGGCGGTCCCGAGTCCATCGTGCGCGAGGAGGACGGCTTGCTCGTGCCGTCGGCTGACGTACCGGCCTTGGCGAGCGCGATGCAGTCCCTGCGCGCCAATCATGCCCAGTACCACGCCCAGGAGATTCGAGCCGCTTGCATAGCGCGATTTAGCGAGGCCGCTATTGTTGGCCGATTGGGCCAGGTCTATGCCGACGTTCTTGTCGAACAATCGCTAAAACATTAAGAGCGCGTCATGCAAGGGCTTGGATTAAAAACACTTTCCAGTAACTTCGCGGCGACCTTTGGTCGACAACTTGGGGCCGCTGTACTCTACCTAGTCACGGCCGCCATCATCGCCCGTGTCTATGGCCCGGAAGGAAATGGTGCTTATGCGGTGGCACTGTTGCTGCCGAGTATTTTGGCCACCTTCCTCAATCTTGGCATCGCGCCGGCTAATGTTTATTACTTGGGTTCTGGCCAAGTAACTGTACGGAGTTTGCTACACGTCAATTTTCGCATTTATGTAATCCTGGTCGGTATCGGTGTGGTGGTCGGTGCAATCATCTTGTTCTGGACAGGAGCGGAGTTCTTTCCTGGAGTGGATCAAAAAGTTCTTTGGCTGGCCTTAGTCGCTTTTCCACTGGGTCTGCTGCAAGGCTTTTTGATGAGTATCTTTCAGGGCCTGCAGCAGTTCCGGGTATTCAATCTTGTCTTGCTGGCGCAACCGTTGCTCATGCTGATACTGGTCGGATTGCTCGCAGTCTTGAACATGCGAAATATCGCCTTTCTGGTTGGCGCTAACCTCTTGGCGGGGCTTGTAGTCATCATTCTGGCTTTGTGGCAGTTAAAGCCTATGCTAGGCGCCAAGCAGGAAGCGTATCAGCCCAATCAATACTTCCGTCAGGCATTGAGTTATGGCTGGAAAGCTCACCTCGGTAGTATTCTCCAATTTGTCAACTATAAGGTGGACATCTTCCTGGTTAATATGTTTATTGGCTCCGCCGCTGCTGGAGTCTATGTAATCGCGGTAGCTCTCGTAGAAAAGCTCTGGCTCGTTTCCCAAGCAGTAAGTACTGTTTTATTGCCACGTCTTTCACAACTTTCTTCAGAGGAGGGGAAGCGAAAAATAATCACACCACTGATCTGTCGTTGGGTACTGCTGGTTACCTTGGTTGGCGGGCTTGGTCTTGCGGTGATTGTCTATCCCTTTACTTTGTTGGTATTTGGTTCGGATTACCTTGGATCGGTATTACCCGCACTTGTTTTATTGCCCGGTATCGTGTTCGTATCAGGTGCGAGAGTACTCGCCAATGACATCGCATCCAGGGGGAGACCTGAGCTAAACATGTATGTGTCGGCTATTACAATGGTGTGTAATGTGATAGGGAATTTATTGTTGATACCGCTGTATGGATTGGCCGGTGCGGCAATGGCGACGACTATAGCTTATTCACTGACTCTGGTCCTCACGTTACTGATCTACACTCGATTTACGTCAAACCGCTGGACGGACTCGCTCTTTTTAAAGCCTAGCGATATCCGTATGGTGATGAGCGCCATAACCCGATCATGATAACCGCAACAGACGCTAGCCGCGAATACTCGGTATACGATGTCGTGGAACGCCGCCCCCTCCCGCTGCGCGAGCGCCCGCTGATCGTGATGGAATGTTCAGTGATCGCCGAGCGGTATCTTGGACTGGGTTATACCGACGCGGCGCTGGACCTGATGCTCGCCCTCAAGGCGCGGGCCTTGCGCCATTGGTGGGGACTTCACCCTACTGTGGCACAACTCGCATTTCAGCCAGCCACGGGATCGAGAGTTTTATCGGGTGCTGGTGGCGTGAGCCAGTAGGTCGAGTAAAAGCGCGGCGTTGTCCGACGACAAAACCACAATCAATCATGTATAAACTCAAACATTACACCACGCTGGACGGGATAGACTGGTTTGCCCAGTGACTGGATAGCCTGCGAGATCAACAGGCCAGCGCCCGGATTGCCGCACGATTGCTGCGGCTACAAAATGGTAATTTTCGGGATTGTCGGGCCGTAGGCGACGGTGTCTGGGAGTTGCGCATCGACTGGGGGCCAGGATATCGCGTGTACTACGCCTTATCGGGCAAACGAGTCGTATTGCTTTGCGAAGGCGGCGATAAGCGAACCCAGACCGCTGATATCGAGCGGGCGATCACGCGCTGGCGCGAATGGCAAGCAAGAGGCGGACATGCATAATATTCAACACGATGACTGGCTTTACCAACAACTCCAGGACACCGCATTCGCTGCGGAGTATTTGAATGCAGCGTCTGAAGATGACGACCCCAGAACTTACCTGGCGGCGCTCCGTAAAGTCGCTGAAGCGCGCGGTGGCATGGCGCAGGTCGCCCAGAGGGCGGGGGTTTCGCCAGAGACGCTGGGCCGTATGCTGTCTACCCGGGGCAACCCCACCCTAAAAACCCTGTCCGCTGTACTCAAGGCGACGGGACTCAAAATGGCGATCTTCCCACATGCAACTTAAAACTTAAAACTTCCATGCCAACAATCGCCACCATCGTCGGCGCCCGCCCGCAGTTCATCAAAGCCGCCGTGGTCTCGCGGGCATTCCGAGAGCATCGCCCGGCAGTGCGCGAGGTGCTGGTGCATACCGGCCAGCACTACGACGCCAATATGTCGGATATCTTCTTCGCCGAACTGGACATTCCGCGCCCCGATTATCACTTGGGCATCGGCGGCGGTACTCATGGCCAGAACACCGGACGGATGATCGAGGCGATTGAAGGCGTTCTGCTCCGGCAACGACCGGACTGGGTGCTGGTGTACGGCGATACCGACAGCACGCTGGCCGGGGCGCTGGCCGCAGTGAAGCTGCATATCCCGGTGGCGCACGTCGAAGCGGGCCTGCGGTCGTTCAACCGGCGGATGCCGGAAGAGATCAACCGGGTGCTGACCGATCATGCCGCCGACCTGCTGTTCACGCCGACCGACACCGCCACTCGCAACCTAACCCATGAGGGGATGGCCGGCGAGAAGGTTCAACAGGTGGGCGATGTCATGTATGATGCGGCGCTTTATTACGGCGAGCGCGCCGAACAGCGTAGCCGGATTCTCGACACGCTGGGGCTGGTAGCGAATCGCTATATCCTGGTTACGCTCCACCGCGCCGAAAACACCGATGACCCGGAGCGGATGCGTAATATCCTGGCCGGTTTCGCCGAATCGCCCCAGCCTATCGTCTGGCCCCTGCACCCGCGCACCCGGAAGCGGCTGGCGGATTTCGGGCTGACCTTGCCAGACACCGTGCAGGTCATTGATCCAGTCGGCTACCTGGACATGGTGATGCTGGAGAAACATGCCGCCCTGATTGCCACGGATAGCGGTGGGGTGCAGAAGGAAGCGTATTTTCACCGGGTGCCTTGCCTCACGTTGCGTGAGGAGACGGAGTGGGTGGAGTTGGTGGAGGCCGGCGCCAACCGGCTGGTCGGAACCGCGCCCGCCGCGATCGGGGAAGGACTGGCCCAAGCCGGCGCGACCGGGCGGAACCCGACGGCCGGGCTTTATGGTATGGGCGACGCCGGCGTGCGGATCGGCGAGATCCTGAGCGCCTTGGCGGCATGACCGCAAGCGCTTAGACCCTGTCGCTCCATCCGAGCCGTACCATGCGGATGCGCTCAATCAATTGGCCGGGACATTGCGTCTGCCGGAAGATCGGCGCGTCGGTGTGGAATGGGACTGAAACCGGGGGTGAGCGATGGCCACTGGCGCCGGCGAGAGGGGAAAGATTGAAGCATCAAATCGACCCGAAAGTGGATTGTGTGTTCAAAGCCCTGCTGGGGGCCGAACAGAACCGGCGGCTGTTGATCCACTTTCTCAACGCCATCCTGGCCGACGAACTGGCGGCCCCGGTGGCTGAGGTCGAGATTCTCAATCCCTACAACGAACGGGAATTTCTCGACGACAAGCTGAGCATCGTCGACGTCAAGGCGCGCGACGCCGGCGGGCGGCTGTACCAGATCGAAATCCAGTTGCTCAACGCGCCGGAGTTACCGGCGCGGATTCTCTACGGCTGGGCCGATCTGTACAGCGCGCAATTGCAGGACGGGGACGGCTACGACCAGCTCAAACCGACCTACAGCATCTGGCTCCTGGGCCAGACCCTGCGACCCAAGCTGTCCGAAGTCGTCCACCGCTTCCGGCTGCGCGACGATCAGGGGCGGAGCCTGCTCGATCACGGCGGGATCTGGCTGCTGGAACTGAGCAAATTCGCGGCGGAGGTGGTCGAAACCGAGCAGGACCGGTGGCTGAAGTTTTTCGTAGAGGGCGACCGGCTGGATGCCGAGCGCCTGCCGGCGTGGATGGACACCGAGGAGATGCGGCAAGCGATGAGCACGTTAAAAGCGTTTTCCGAGAAGACGCGCGCCTATCACCAGTATCAGGCGCGGCAAAACTATTTGCGTCAACAGCAAAGCATTCAGAACCACCTGAACGCCTTACTCGCCCAGGCCGAACAGGCGCGGGCGGCGGAAGAGCGGGAGCGCGCCGAGAAAGAGCGCGAGCGCGCCGAGAAAGAGGCGGCCCTGGCCGAAATCGAGCGCCTCAAAGCCCTGCTCCGGAATTAGACGGCTTTCCATAGTCGTGCTCGTGGTTTTGGGCAGCCGCCCGATTGCCCTGGAATTTACGCCGATGGCAAAATCGGCTATGCCATCGCGGGCTTGCTAATGAATCTCTTACATCGGACAGATCCCGAATGGACAGTGGATTGCGAGCGCGAATGAGCACCGCTATGTTTGCCTGGCTGATGCTGTGGATCGGCGGGCTGGCGGCGGCGCCGGCTTTCGCGCAGGTCACGGTCAGCGTCAAGACCGAGGGGGACCATCATCGCATCGTCGCCGAGACGCCGTTGTTCCGCGCGACCATCGTTCCGGAGTGGGGAGGGCGCATCGTCAGTCTGTTCGACAAGCAGATCGACCGGGAAGTGGTTTACTTCCAGGACGGTCAGGGCGGTTTGCTCGACGAACGCGATGAATTCACTGCGACCCACTTTATTTATACTGCCGTCGTCGACCGCAAGCGGGTGTCCACTGATGGCGCGGCGCAATCGGCATTGCTGATCGAACTGGACGGTACGGCCTATGGCGGCTTCAACGTGCGCAAGCGGCTGTGGTTTTATCCGGATAAGCTGTTTATCAGGGTCCATTATCGGTTGGCCAACTACTCGCAACATGATCGTGCGATTTGGGTGCGCAATTTCATCCGGCTCGGCGAAAATTTGAGCGACGCCGCGCGCTGGGTGTTGCCGACCGCCGAGGGGGTGAAGACCCTGACCGCTAAGGATGTTCATGCAGTCAGCGAGATGCCGCAACCCTGGGCTGCTCTGCTGGACACGGAACGTAAGGCGGGTGTACTAGGCACGGCCGAGTCAGGGTTGTTCCAGCATCTCTATTTTTGGTTGGATAGCAGCCAGTTTTCCACTTTCGAATGGGTTTCTCAGACAGTCCCGGCCGGTCAGTCGGTTGAAGCCATGTGTTACCTCGTTCTTTTGCATGAGATCCAGGCGGTGGACGAGAAAGCTATGATGCGGCTGGCGCCTGATGGCAATGGTCAAGTGCGACATGAACCTAAATTTACTGGTATTGGTGGATGGCGCGATTTGCGCCCGAAATTTACGTTGTCGGAGCGCGACAGTGTTAACGGCTTTGTGCTCTATGCCATTCGGGACAGTCAAGCCAAACCGCTCACCGATCTGACCTTTGATGTACCGCCGGGTGGCGCGGATAGCCAGTGGGCGATGCTGAGCGCCTTGCGCGATGTCACCGTTGATCTGAGCCTGAGCGGCGCGCTGGGCGAACGGGTGGGCGTCTGGCGCGAGGAGGGCGAACAGCGCCGCCTGCGCCGTGTACAGCGCTTGGAGTTGAAGCAGGGCGACATCGTATCCTTGTTGCTGGATCTGGATGGGGCGGCGCTGAAGGCTGGCGAGTATCGCGGCGAACTCCGGGTGGCGTCGGGGCAGGATGGGCAGACCGTGACGTTGAAAGCCAAGGTTTGGGATATCCTGGTGCCCGACCGTCCCCTGCTGTACTGGCGCGGCTACGGCGCGAGTTCCTATCTGCACACACGCGGCTATAAGCTGGAACAACCGGACGCGCTGGATCGGCTGCGCAAATTTTTCAGCGACGGCAAGGCCATTGGCCAGTCGGTCCACGAATGGGGTTTTCTTGGAAATCGCCTGATTCCACAGGTTCGGTTGCGGGAAACCGGCGAATTAGTCGCTGACGCCGCCAAGAAGGGGCCACTGCTCGGCGACGGTCGGTTGCCCGCCCTCGACTTTTCATTTCTCGATCCGGTAGCCGATATCGCACTGGAGTTTGGCCTGCGCTACGCCGACATGGTGGCGCCTGACCCCAAGCACTGGGCTACGACTCCGATTTACCGGCTGGCCTGGGGCAAGGATGTCGCGTCCGACAGTGACCAGGCAAAGCAAGTGTATCAGTGGTTCGTCGGCGAGTTTGTCCGCTACGTCCGTGAGCGGGGCTATCCTGTGGTATTCGGCAAGGTGATGGATGAGATCAGTTCCGAGCATCTACCCGCTTATCTGCGCTATGCCCAGCAGGCCAAAGCGGCTGGTTTGCGGATTTTCACCACTATCACCGGTACGCCCTCTGGGGTCGAGCGACTGGTGGATGCGATGGCGTCGGTGAACGAGGGTTGGCAGGTGCAGTTGATGAGCAACCTGACCTTTGAGCGGCTGCGGTCGAAAGTGCGGCCGAGCGATGTCGTCACCTATTACGGGGGTGGCAGTAAGCCGTATCGTTGGGACTACGCGCAGGGCCGACGCTATGGCTGGTTCGCCGCCGCGCGTGGTTACGCCGGGTATGCGTTCTGGGCGTATGTTCACTGGCAACCGACCGAAAATATCGTGTTCGAGGAAGCGGATGGCAGGCTGACGCGCACCCCGGTCTGGTATGGTCTGCGTGATGGCAACGCCGATGGCAATTTATTGCGCCTGTTGCAACGGTTGATCGCGCGGGCGGAAAAGGCAGCTACCACGCCAGAACAGCAACGTGCCTTGGCGCAGGTGCAAGCTACCGCGCGACAGGTGTGTGGTTCGGACCCCAATACCGTATTGCCATTGGTGGAGCGCAACTCCAGCGCATCGCGGTACCTGTGGTTTCCCGACGACGTGACGGACCAACAATTCGTCCAAGCCCGGCGCTTGGTGCTGGAAGCACTGACGCAATTACAGCACAGCTTTCCGCCACAAAGCTTCGCCCCTGATTTGTGGTGGGGGGATTTACAGATTGCCGCGCGTGGACAGAGCAATTTCCAGGTCATTGCGGAAAATCAGACTGCAAAGCAACGCTTGACAGAGATTTGGCGGGATGGTCTTCAACGGGTGACGATGTTTGCGACGAATAACCATGCCGCTGCGCCGTCCACACAGGTGGTGGTGTTTGCCCAACGGCCTGGTGACGAGGAATTACGCGAATTAAACTTAGATCGCGCTGCGTTGGGTATTACGGAACGCTTTCCGGCAGCGGACTATTATGTGATCGCCAGCGGCGGCAACGTGATCACTGTGATTGGAGAGGATGAATCGGGGGCGAAGCGTGGCCTGCGTGCGTTGCTGGCGGCGATGGAATTGCGATGGTGAGAACGTGCGAACTTGCGCCGAGCATCTTGGTGGCTGAACCCTGTCTGACGCGCTCAAAAAAATAGTTGGTGGACCATGAAAATTGCAATTCTTGCCTATCACTTCAAACCTGATGAAGCGGTTGGCTCCATCCGCCCGGAAAACTGGGCTGATTGGCTCAGTCAGGAACATGAGGTATGCGTCATTACTCGTGAAGCCAAAAATTATCAAAACAATAACGCAAATACCTATAAAGTAGTGCGCCCAAAGTCTTTAGCAATACGCCTGCTGGAGGCATTGAATGATTACCGAAAAAATAAGCGACTTTTATCTCAGATAGCCATTAGGAATAGAAAAACGATAACGGAACCCGTAGTATCCATCGCCAACTCAGGTGTTTTTGTTTACCGAATGCCATGTTTTTATGACCTTTGGTTTTTATCTGCTTTCAAAGCTTTAAAAAAAGAAAATCCTGACTTAGTTATTGCTACACACAGCCCTTACATCAGTATTATTATTGCCTATTATTATTGTCGGCTATATAAAAAAGCAAAGTTATGGCTGGACTTTCGAGATCTGTGGTCTACCAATCATTTGGCAACAGGGTTTCCCTTTTTCTCATGGGTCGAAAAAAAAATTGAGAACCTTGCTTTACTTAAGGCAAATATGATTTCGACAGTTAGCGAGGGTCTAAGAAAGGAACTTTCTTTATTATCTGATGGTAAAAAAACAGAGTTGATTTATAATTGCCCAGCAAAAATGAATATCCAGCCTAGCATTAAAAAGCTTGATGATAAAATAATCACCTTTTGTTACACAGGAACGATCTATAGTGGTTGGCGGGATCCAACACCATTATTTATCATGCTCGGACATCTAGCAAAAAATAGAAAAATAATTCCAGCTAATGTCCGATTTTGCGTGGCCTCTAAGAATCCAGGTAATCTCATAGAGTTGGCTAAAAAATTTCAAGTATTAGAATTTATTGATTTTAAGGGTTCCTTGAGTAGAAAGGATGCTATTTTGCTTCAGGCAAGCTCGGATATTCTAGTTTTAATGGAAACTTCGGCGCCAAGCGCCGTAGGCATACTTACAGGCAAGGTTTTTGAATATCTGTCCACTGAAAAACCAATTCTGCTGATTGGCCCAGGTAAAGACTCCGAGCTGTACACGCTCATTAACAAACATAATCGCTTGATTAGTCTTGAGGAAGCACAGCAAATTCTTGAAGGTTGCCTTGCAATGCCAACCTATCAGGCAGTCAATTATTCCGATTTATCCCGTAAACAGGTTCTGAATGCAATCAGATCCTTGGCGCTACCATGCTAAAAATTAGATGGGAAATTTTTGTCGGACTCTGTTTGGCTCTAATTTTACAAACAAGCTATCGCTTCGAAATCGGTCTTGGTCTAGGGGAAATTGGCCTTGCTCTTTTTACAGGCTATGCAGTACTACTATATATACTGTATTGGCCAAAACTTTATAAAAGCGAATACTATACCTTATCGTGGTGGCTACTTATTTATCTGTCTTTTGTATTGTTACCAGTGACAGCATTATATGTAATATTTGAAAATCCTGGCGCGAGTTTTCGTGACTTTTTCGCCTACTTTCTCAGTTTTTCATTTATTTTTAGTCTTACAATCCATCATAGTAATGTTAAAGCTATTGCGTACTCAGTTATACTGTTCACCCTTATGCTTGTTGTCTTGCAGTTTTTTTTTGGTGGTGATGATGCTTGGTATGCTAACCGGTTTACTGGTGGAGCAAAAAACCCCAATCAACTGGGTTTATATATGGTTTGCTGTCTGCTACTGACGGTAATTTTTGTAAAGAAGAATCTCATAAAAATTGCCACGGTTACCGTACTTCTATTTTTTGGGGTCGCGACTCGTTCCGATGCTTTTACAGCTTATCTGGCAATTATGCCCATAGTTTTGGCGTTGGCTATGTTTATACCCAAAAAATATTTTCCGGTTATTGTAATCCCAACCATTGCAATATTCTGGATAGTTATTTCATTTTTTTCCTCAGAATTAATGCCTTGGCTGGCTCAAACATGGGCGCAAGCAGATGAAGGTGGTGGGCGATTAACGCTATATCTTAATGGCTTGGAGGCTTGGCTGTCATCGCCTGCAACATTCCTAATCGGTAACGGTGCGGGGAATTTTTCTGGACTGACTGGACCTTTTCAGCTTTCGGAAGCTCACAACACACCGATCGATGTCCTTGCTATGGGGGGGTTATTGGGTTTTTTCTTGTTCTACTACTTTCCAATCAAATATGTCATTACTACTTACATACTCAATCAAAAAATTGTGTTTAGCTGTGCTGTTGGTTTGATCTGTTTTTCATTGTTCCACTTCGTGGTCCGACACCCCATTTTCTGGTTTACGATTTTCGCACTATCGCAGTTCGTCTGGACACAGAAAAAGCAGGATACTCAATAGCATGTGCGGTATTGCCGGATTCTGGTCACTGGCGGCCACTGAAGCGGGTACAGCCGAATCTATCGCTTGGGCCATGGCCGATACCCTGCTGAGCCGTGGGCCGGATGACGGCGGCGTGTGGCGGGACAACAGTCATAACCTCTTTTTAGCGCATCGCCGTCTGTCGATTCTCGATCTTTCTCCCGCTGGTCACCAACCCATGCACTCGGCCTGTGGGCGTTTGGTGCTGGTATTCAATGGCGAGATCTACAACCACCTTGAACTGCGCGCCCGACTGGAAGAAATTAACCAAGCGCCTGCTTGGCGCGGCCACTCCGATACCGAAACCCTGCTGGCCTGCTTTACCGCCTGGGGCATCGAACAAACTCTGCAAACCACCGTCGGGATGTTCGCCTTCGCGGTCTGGGTTCGGGCCGAACCCTGCCTCACTCTGGCCCGGCCATCCAAGCGCAGGACTACGTCCGGGGACCGAGCCGGACTGCAAGAAAATAGCTGTACTCGGCGCGGCCTATCCGATCGAGCCACTACAAATGCATTGGCCCGTCAGGGATACCGCTCAGGGGCAAAAACATCGACACCGGTTCGGGGCAGTCGCCCAGCGAGCCTTCCAGCACGTCCAGTGGCTCGAAACCATAGCGCCGGTAAAACGTCACCGCTTCGGACTTGGCGTCCACCACCAAACCGACGCCGCCCAGCGCCGCGCTCATTTCACGGGTCAACCGCAATGCGACGCGCAACAGCAACCGACCGATTCCCCGCCCTTGGGCCGGTTCCGCCACCGCCAACCGAGCCAGGCGCAGCACGGGCAGCGGGTAGTGAGGCAGACGCTTGCGCTGGGCTGCTGGCAGGTGGTCAATGGCGATCTGTGCGGGACTGACGGTCATGAAGCCCAGAATTTCGCCACCCTCCACCGCCACATAAGTATTACCGATGTGGTGACGGAACTGGTTCTGGCCGGCATAGCGGGCGAAGAAGCGATCCAGGTCCGGCTGGCCCGAGCGAAACTGCGACCGGTCGTCCTCTTGGCGCAGCAGGCGGACTTCAATCATCGTGAAATAGCTCGCGCATCGCGGCAGTGGGTTCGTCGGCTTGAGTCAGCCGTTCCAGCAGGCGCTGGCCAGACGCTTCGGTCACCACCAACCGGGGCGGCACGATGACAGCGGCGGGCAACTCATTGAGTGCTTGGAGATGATGCAGCAGGGCCGATTCGATGACCTGACCCTTGCGGAGTCCGTGACGGCGGGCAAAGCGTTCCAGTCGCGCCTTGGTTTCCGGCGAGACGCTGGCCGAAATTTGAGTGTGTTCGGTGGTCATGGGAATGCTCGACATTCACAAATGGAAGAATGGATAGCCATGTTTCTCCATGGAGGATCGGGCTGTCAACTCGGCGGCTTCGATCTCCGTGGTCTCGACCAGTAGCGAGTGAGGGAAAACACTGTAATGTGTGGCTTAACCGGTTTCTGGCAACCCGGCGGTTTTTCCACCGAACGCGCCACAGCAACGGTGGCGACGATGGCAACGAAAATCGCCCATCGTGGCCCGGACGACGCGGGGGTATGGGTTGACGCCGCCGCCGGCATTGGTCTGGCGCATCGCCGCCTGGCGATTCTCGACCTTTCCCCCGCCGGTCATCAGCCCATGTTGTCGGCCTGCGAGCGTTTTGCGCTGGTATTCAACGGCGAGATTTACAACCATCTTGAGTTGCGCGCCCGGCTGGAAGAAACTCAACAAGCCCCTGCCTGGCGCGGTCATTCCGACACCGAAACCCTGCTGGCCTGCTTTACCGCCTGGGGCATCGAACAAACTCTGCAAACCACCGTCGGGATGTTCGCCTTCGCCCTGTGGAATCGCCAGGAGCGCACCCTGGTTTTAGCCCGCGACCGCCTGGGTGAAAAACCGCTCTATTACGGCTGGCAGGGTCCAGTTTTTCTGTTTGGCTCGGAGCTGAAAGCCCTGAAGGCGCACCCGGCTTTTCGCGCCGAGGTCGACCGCAACGCGCTCGCCCTGCTGCTGCGCCACAACTGCATTCCAGCGCCGTACAGCATTTATCAGGGCATCTCCAAATTGCGGCCCGGCCATATCCTGACTTTCACCCATGCCGACCATACGGCGGTCCGCATGCCCGAACCGCGTCCGTATTGGCGCTTTAACGACGCGGTCGTCGCCGGCTTGGACAACCCCTTCACCGACTCGGATACCGAAGCGGTAGATGCGCTGGAAACCCAGCTCAAACAGAGCATTCGGGCGCAGATGCTATCCGACGTGCCGCTGGGCGTCTTGCTGAGTGGCGGCGTGGACAGCAGCACTATCGCGGCCTTGATGCAGGCGCAGAGCCAACAGCCGGTACGCACCTTCACCATCGGTCTTGAGGAAGGCGGCTACAACGAAGCCGTGCATGCCAAGGCCGTGGCCCGACATCTGGGCACGGAACACACCGAACTGTATGTGCGGCCAGAAGACGCTCAGGCGGTGATTCCCCGGCTCTCCACCATCTACTGCGAACCATTCAGCGACAGTTCGCAGATCCCCACATTTCTGGTCAGTCAGTTAGCGCGTCAGCAGGTCACCGTGGCGCTGAGCGGGGATGCCGGCGACGAATTATTTGGCGGTTATAACCGCTATCTGATGGCCCACCAAGTCTGGGGCAAAATGCAACGCCTGCCCCCGTTCGCCCGCCAAGCGGCGGCTGGAATGCTCCGCGCCTTGCCGCCCGCCACTTGGGACCGACTGTTCGAGAGGGTCAAAGTGCTGCTGCCCCGGCGGCTGCATTTGGCCACCCCTGGCGACAAAGCGCACAAACTGGCCGAGGTGCTGGCGCTGGCCGATGATCGGGCCTTCTTCCGGCAACTGACCAGCCACTGGCCAGACCCGACCAAGGTGGTGATCGGCGCCCAGGAACCGCAAACCCTGCTCACCGACCGGTTAGCCTGGCCGCCCGCCGACTCGTTCGAACACTGGATGATGGCCATGGACGCCCAAACCTATCTGCCCGACGATATTCTGGTGAAAGTGGATCGCGCCGCAATGGCGGTCAGCCTGGAAACCCGCGTGCCATTCCTGGATCATCGGGTGGTGGAGTTGGCCTGGCGCATGCCACTCAGGCTGAAAATCCGCGATGGCCAGGGTAAGTGGCTACTGCGGCAGGTGCTATATCGGCATGTGCCAAAAGCGTTGATCGAGCGGCCCAAAATGGGCTTTGGCATTCCGCTGGACACCTGGTTGCGGGGGCCGCTGCGCGACTGGGCCGAGACGCTGCTGGACGAGAACCGGTTGCGTCAGGAAGGCTTCTTTTACCCGGAACCGATTCGGGTTAAATGGGCGGAACACCTGGCGGGAACCCGCAACTGGCAACATCACCTGTGGGATGTGCTGATGTTTCAGGCATGGCTGGAACCAGCGCGGTAAAATCACGAAGAATTGGCCGCCATGAGTAGGTCGGAAAAGCGCTTTAAGACTCTCTGCAAAACGTCTCCAAGAGACTGTCGGAAAACGCCCGTAAGTGTTTAACCAGAAAACCTTGCAGCGTTAGCTCTCTTTCCAACTCTACTATTTTATAATCAGATAGTTATATGAGTTTTTAGACAGTTTCTGAAGGCCAGAAGCCAAAAGCCAAAGGTTGAATGGAATTGGCCGAGACATTATTCTGTGAAACACTCAATTATGTGTTGCAAGATGAGGGGTAAGGTTATGGCCAATGTCAATTTCACGGGCGCGGTCGATCGCGATTTACTCAAGCGGGCGAAAGTGCTCGCCGCCAAGGCCGAGACTTCAGTCAATGCGCTGTTCAACGCCGAGCTACGCTATCTGGTAGAGACCTTCGAGGCCGCCGAAGCGGCTGGCAATCAGAATTTTCGCATCCTGCTCGACTTTTCCCTCGGCCGCAGCGACCACCGGGCGACCATGGCGGCGCTGGGCATCGATAGTGAGGAAGACCTGTTTCTATTGATGGCCCAGGCGCACTTGCCCCTGCCCCGCCTGCCCGAAACGACCACGCAGGGTATGGTCGATGAACTGAACGCGCTGGCGGGCTGAACGGTGGCGTCTACCTCGCAAAAACCGGTGGTGTTGCCCGACGCCGGACCGTTGATCACCCTGGCCTATGCCGATGCGCTGGATCTGCTGCTCAAGCCCGGCTGGCCCGTTCGGTTGGTGGACATGGTGTTGCATGAGGTCACGCGCAACGCGACGCCGACCAGCGCAAAAATCGCGGTTTGGGCAGACCAACCTTCGATTGCAGTACAGGCCACGCGCACCTTTGCGCACTACCAAGCGGCGCTGGCTACCGACCAGGCCGGGTTGCGCAAAGCCCATCTGGGCGAAATCGCCGTACAGGAAGCGATGAACGCACTGGCGCTCGCCAACCCCGGCGTTACCGGAGTTTTTCTGTTTGAAGACCACAAGATTGCGCGCGCCCGTTTTTTGTTGCCGGATAACTGCCGCAAGGTCAGCACGCGCGCCTGGTTATTGTTTTTGGAGGGCAAGGGCTGGATTGATTCCGCCGCCGAAATCGAACGGGTCGCGATTACCAATGGGCGGAATTTCTCGCGTCTGCGCTTTCCACCCTGAGCGATATGGAATGTGCTGATGTTTCAAGCATGGCTGGCGGATAACCCATGACGACCTTCCTCCTGATCGCCGGCTTCCCCGATTCCCTGCTCACCTTTCGCGGTCCCCTGCTGGATGCCCTGCTGGCCCGTGGCCTGACCGTGCATGTCGCCGCGCCCGATTTGCCGGCGGGGTCGGATCTGCATCGGCGGTTGCTGGGGCGCGGGCTGGTGGCGCATGAAATTCCATTGCGCCGCGCTGGCATGAATCCGCTGGCGGACCTGCGGTTGCTGCTCTGCCTGTGGCGGTTGCTGCGGCGGATTCGACCGGACGTGGTGCTGGCCTATACCATCAAGCCGGTGATTTACGCATCGCTGGCGGCGTGGCTGGCGCGGACGCCCCGGCGCTTTGCCTTGATCACCGGCTTGGGTTATGCCTTTCGGAACTCCGGCGCGGCGAATGGCGAACTCAACCCAGGCGGCTGGTTGCGTTCGCTGGCGCAAGGGCTTTATCGCCTGGCCTTGCGGCGAGTGGACAAAACCTTTTTTCAGAACCCGGATGACGAGGCGCTGTTGCGTCGTCTGGGCGTTCTAGCGCCGCAGGCTACTTCGGTGGTCGTCAACGGTTCCGGGGTTGACTTGGCTGAATACGCCGTGGCGCCCATGCCAGCGGCGCCGCATTTTCTGCTGATCGCCCGCCTGCTGGGCGACAAGGGGGTGCGTGAATACGCCGAGGCCGCCCGGCGCCTCCGTCGCCAGCACCCCCAGGCGCGGTTCAGCCTGGTGGGCTGGATTGACGACAGCCCTACCGCCATTGCCCAACCTGAACTGGACGCCTGGGTGGCCGAGGGCGCGCTGGAGTTTCTGGGCCGCCTGGCCGATGTGCGCCCGGCTATCGCCGCCGCCAGCGTGTACGTTCTCCCCTCTTACCACGAAGGCACCCCGCGCACCGTGCTGGAAGCGATGGCCATGGGCCGCGCCATCATCACTACCGATGCGCCGGGCTGTCGGGAAACGGTGGTGGATGGCGACAACGGGTTGCTCATTCCGGTTCGATCCGTGCCCGCCCTGGCGGACGCGATGGCGCGGTTCATCACCGAACCCGGGCTGGCCGAACGCATGGGGAGGCGTTCCCGTCAGATCGCCGAGGAGAAATACGATGTGCGCAAGGTCAATGCGGCGATGCTGAGGGAGATGGGCATCTGAGAGACATCGGCATCGGCCCGGCGCAATCCGGAAATGGTAAATAGTGAATCCCTCTTCTTCCTTCTCAAGGCCGGTGGGAGTTTCCATTGGAAAATCAGACTCGTGAAATTCTGCTGGCCGGTTTGCACCGGGATGCAAGCCGGCTTGACACCGTGAATTGGCCGGCCCTGGGCGAAGAGGAATGGACCGCGCTGATCGAGATGGCGGCCCGGCAGGGCGTGGCCCCCCTGCTGTATCAGCGATTGAAGGCTCCCACGATGACCGGACGGATACCGGATCGCGTACTGGAACGATTGCGTGGTTTTTATCTCAATACCGCGGCAAGCAATGTCCGCCTTTACGAGGAACTGCGGGTGTTGTTGCTGGCGTTGCGCGCGGCTGGAATTCCCGTCCTTGTATTGAAAGGCGCTTATCTCGCCGTGAATGTTTATCGGAACATCGCGCTGCGGCCGATGAGCGACATCGATATTCTCGTGCCCAAGACCGCCGCGCGGGCGGCGCTCAAGGTTCTGCAAAGCGCTGGTTATGAATTGCTTGCTCCAGCGACCGAGGAAGCGATTCCATGGGCTGGAAAAGATATGGTCTTGCGAAAGGAAGGCCATCATTTTCCAGTCGAGGTTCACTGGACGCTGACCGATCAGGAGATTGATGTCAATATGGACGAAGGATGGGAGCGTTCCCAAACGACCCGCATTGACGGCATCGAGGTTGGAGTATTGTCATTGGAGGATTTTTTACTACATATCTGCCTGCACGCTTCTTACCATCACTCCTTTAATATCAGCCTGACGCCATTATATGATATCGCTTTGTTTATTGATCAATTTCAGTGTGAACTGGCTTGGGATCGCTTTTGCCAGTACACGGCCAGTTATCGGTGGGATAAGGGCGTTTATCTGATTCTTTGGCTTGCCAGAGAGCGAGTGGGCGCAAACGCGCCTGCTGAAATACTGGAAAAATTAAAACCGGTCGATCTGCCAGAAGCCATGGTTACAGCGGCTGAATACCGTATTTTCCAAGGTCGAGATGCAGCCGGAGCATTATCAAATCAATTTGTTTCCCTGTGGGGCAAGGCAAAATGGATTGAAAAGCTCCGAGCTGTATGGCGAAGTATTTTCCTTAGTCGGGAGGTCATGGCGCGCTTGTATCCAGTACGGCTGGATTCACTGTGGCTCTATGGATATTATTTGATTCGGATGAAGGATCTAGCAGTGCGTTATGGGCAGCCGTTATGGCGGCTGTTGCGCGGCGAGCGGCAATTTACAGAAACCGTGCGTCAGCGCGATGCGTTGCATGAGTGGCTGTTTAAGTAGATCACATGAAAGTTTTACACGTTATTACTTCCATTAATCGCGGCGGCGCCCAGAATCACCTGGTTGATTTAATTCAAGGTCAAATTGATGCCTATGGATGTCAAATCGCCTGTGCCTATCTGAAAGGTGATGGCTACTGGAGCAACGGACTAAAACAACTTGGCGCATCGGTGATTCCGCTTGGGCTTGGACGCTATGGCGAGATTAAGCCGCTACTGCGGCTTCGTACTGCCTTGCGGGGATTCCAACCCGATCTGGTGCATGCGCATTTGGGGCCAGCGGAGCTTTACACCCGTATGGCGCTGATTGGCAATGCCAGATTGCCTTTGATCATCTCGCAACACAATGAGGACCGTTTCTATCCTGGACCTGGATATACTGTACTGGAACGCTGGGTCGTAAAACGAGCGCGCTGCATTATCGCTATTTCCCACTCGGTCGGAAAATCCTGCGCCGCGCATTGGCCCGACCATTTGAGTCAGCGGTTACAGGTTATCCATCATGGGATTAACCCTGCGCCTTATCGTGCGGTTCCCGCCGAGAAGGTTGCCGCGCTACGCCGGGCGTGGGGCGCGGGTAGTAACACTTTACTGGTCGGCGCCGTGGCGCGGATGGTTCCAGAAAAGGCGATAGACAGTTTGATCGATGGCTTTGCCGTCTTTACCAGCGCAAACAGTGAGTCCAACGCAAAACTTGTCCTGGTAGGCGATGGGCCGCTCGAACCACAGCTCAAGCGCCAAGTCGAAGAGCGGGGATTGGGAGCGCGGGTGGTTTGGGCGGGTTTTCGGGAAGACATCCCGGTGGTCATGCAGGCTTTGGATCTCTTCGTTCTGAGCTCAACCTCGGAAGGATTTGGGCTGGTGCTGCTCGAAGCCATGTCCACCGGCAAGCCGGTGATTGCTTCGGCGGTCAGCGCAATTCCAGAGATTGTGATCAATGAGGTAACAGGAATTCTGATTCCTCCCCGATCTCCCCAGGCGCTTGCGGATGCGCTCAGTTTCCTGGCGGCCAACCCGGAAATCGGAAAGCGCTATGGGGAAGCGGGCAGGCTTCGGGTCGAGCAGAGTTTTCAATTGGGCGATATGCTCCATAAAACCATGGAATGTTACCAGCGCGTGCTTTGTAACCAATGGTGACGGGCGAAAGGCTATAACCTGACAAGATTCAGCCCCTTCACGGCGAAGGAATACAACATGAGCAGCACTACACTGGATGAAGTTTGGGCCTTGTTCCGCGAGGTCGCGGAGGCCCAGAAAGAAATCGCGGCGGCGCAGAAGGAAACCGACCGCAAATTTCAGGAAACCGACCGCAAGTTTCAGGAAACTGACCGGCAGTTCAAGCAACTCGGTAAAAAAATCGGTGATTTGGGCAACCGGCTGGGCGAATTTGTCGAAGGCCTGGTCAAGCCGGCGGTGGTGCGGCTGTTTCAGAGCCGGGGAATCGCGGTGCATGAAGTGCATCCCGATGTCTCGGTGGACCGTCACAACGAAGGCATCCAGATCGACCTGCTCGTGGTCAACGAGAGCGAGGCCGTGCTGGTGGAAGTCAAGAGCAAACTGGCGCAGGCCGATGTGGACGAGCACCTGGAACGGCTGGCGAAATTCAAACGGATGCTGCCGCGCTACGCCGACGTGCGGGCGATGGGCGCGGTGGCGGCGATGGTGGTTCCGCCCGAAGTGGCCCGCTACGCCTACCGGCACGGGCTGTTCGTGCTGGCGCAAACCAGCGACAGCGTGGCGATTCTCAACGACGACCGCTTCCAGCCCAAGGCGTGGTAGCCCCAAACGGGTTAAAGGGTTCTGACTCTTTTTCTTGAAAAGATAACGCAGGAATCAATCCATGAAGCTGATCTTTGACCACCGCATGTTTCAGCACATTAATGAATCGGCGATCAAGGAGCATGGCCGCGCCTCGCGCGCTTCCGGTCAGCAGCGTTAGCATGAATAAACAGGCAATTTATCGGCGGGTAGCGCAACTCCACGCCGAGAATATTAACCAAGGTTTTTTGTCCTCGCTGGGGCCAAACTTTCTGACGCTGCTTTATCAGGCCATTGATGAAAGTCCAGTCAGTGTCTTGATTCTGGATTGGGAAGATAACCAAGTGGTGGGCTTTGTATCGGGGGCGCTGGGTATGGGATCGGTGTATCGGCAACTGCTGAGGTATTGGCCGCGCTTGATAATGGCATTGGCACCCTCGTTGCTGATACCGAACCGGCTTTGGCAGATAATTGAAATTTTGCGTTATAGCCGGGGAGGACATGAACACGGAGCAAAGCTGCCCGCAGCGGAGCTGCTGAGCATCGTGGTTGATCCCGCTGTTCGTGGTCGCAGTCATGCTGATCGCTTGTATCGGCAATTGACGGAATTCTTCGCCCAGCGGGGCGAACACGAGTTCAAGATTATTGTTGGCGCGGCGTTGGCCCCGGCCCATCGATTTTATCGCCGCATGGGCGCGCAGCCTGCCGCCGAGATTGAAGTCCACCAGGGCGCGCGTTCCACGGTTTATATCCAGACGCTGAGGGAAGCAAGGCGCTGAGGCACTGAGAGTAACTGATGAAACCGATTGTTTATGTAGAAACCTCAGTCGTCTCTTATCTTACCGCGCGTCCGAGCCGGGATCTGGTTATTGCGGCGCGGCAAATCTGGACACGCGAATAGTGGGGGCAGGCGGCTCAAGCCTGTACCCTGCGGCTGGATCATAGAGGGAATAGGCGGTGAAAGATGAGGTCAAAATCTATCGTTTTGTATATCCTTCGAAAACCGACTACTTAATTTCAGGGAGCCGCTCATGTCTAAAAACAAGTTGCACCAACCAGACGAATTCAAGAAGGCCGAATACCTATCCGCCGAGGCTGAACTTGCGATTATCCAGCGCACCACAGAGTTTCTCCGCACTCATCCGGAGGCGTTACATGACGTCATGCAACGTGCTGGAATTATTACAGCCCGTGGCAAACTTGCCAAAGCGTTTGGCGGCGACTGATGGCGGGAGGCCACGCTCGTTATGAGGCGGGATGATTACGATACGCCCTGGAAACAGATCCTGGGGCGGTATTTTCCGGCGTTTCTGGAGTTTTTCTTTCCAACGGCGTATCGCGGGATTGACTGGACGCTGGGGTATACGCTGCTGGACAAGGAACTGCAAAAGGTGGTGCGGGATGCGACCTTGGGTCAGCGGCGGGCGGATACACTGGTGCAGGTAACTGGGCGGGATGGTGTGGAAGACCGGGTGTTGGTGCATGTCGAGGTCCAGGGCGAGGACACATCGGACTTTGCGCAGCGGATGTTTGTCTACAACTATCGATCGTATGATCTGTACGGGCGGCCAGTGGTCAGTTTGGTGGTGCTGGGCGAACCCTATCCGGCAGAGTATGGGGCGTTTGGCTATGGCCGATGGAATTGCGAGATCCGGTTGCAGTTTCCGGTGGTGAGCTTGGCGGCGTATCGAGAACGGTGGGCGGAACTGGAGACATCGGCCAACCCGTTTGCGGTAGTGACGCAGGCGCACTTGAAAGCCCAGGAAACGGCGGGTTCGGACGCGGCGCGGTACCGGGCGAAACTGGGGCTGATTCGCAGTCTGTACCGGCGGGGTTATGCCCGGCAGGAAATTCTGGAGTTGTTTCGGTTTATCGACTGGGTGCTGGCCTTGCCGGAGGGCTTGGAAGATCAGTTGTGGGCCGAGATGCAGCAGTTCGAGGAGGAAAAGCAGATGCGATATATGAGCAGTGTCGAGCGGATTGGAATGAGAAAGGGCATGGAAAAGGGCATGGAAAAGGGCATGGAAAAGGGCATGGAAAAGGGCCAAATCAAGTTTTTTAATTTCCTGCTTCGGCAACGGTTTGGGGAACTGCCCGGTTGGGTGGAGGCGCGTTTAAAGCACGCCGCGCCGGAGGAGGTAGAAACATGGGGAATACGGGTGTTATCGGCAGGGAGCCTGGAGGACGTCTTTGGGGTCGGCAACGAGCGGGAGAGGGAGCCGCATTAAACCATTGATGCCTGAAATCACCACCCGCTTTGCCCCCATCATTGCCTGCGTCCGATCGATCTACGGACCCGGCTTCGTACCCTTGCACCGCCCAGTATTTGAGGGCAACGAGCGGCAGTATCTGGTTGATTGCATCGACTCCAACTTCGTCTCCTCGGTGGGCGCAAAGGTCACCGAGTTCGAACAGCGGATCGCCGCTTTCACCGGCGTGAAGCACGCCGTAGCTACAGTCAACGGCACGGCGGCTTTGCACGTAGCCCTGCAACTGGCCGGCGTCGAGCGCGATGATGAGGTGATTACCCAGGCGCTGACCTTCATCGCCACCGGCAACGCCATCCGCTATTGTGGCGCGCACCCCGTCTTCATTGACGTTGACCGCGATACCCTGGGCCTGAGTCCCGAAGCCCTGCGGCGCTTTCTCGAACAGTATGCCCAAGTCCGCAACGGCCAGACCTGCAACAAAACCAGCGGGCGGCGGCTGGCCGCCTGCGTCCCCATGCATACCTTCGGCCTGCCCTGCCGGATCGAGGAGGTCATAGCTCTCTGTGATCAATACGATATCCCAGTGGTGGAGGACGCGGCGGAATCGCTCGGGAGCACCATCGGGACACGCCACACCGGCGGCTTCGGTCGGCTGGGCGTCTTGAGCTTCAACGGCAATAAGGTTATCACCACCGGCGGCGGCGGAATGATCCTCACCGACGATGCCGAGCGGGCCGCGCGGGCCAAGCATCTGACCACTACGGCCAAGATCCCCCATCCCTATGAATTCGTGCATGATGAGGTCGGCTACAATTACCGCCTGCCCAATCTGAACGCGGCGCTGGGCTGCGCGCAAATGGAGCGCCTGCCGGAGATGCTGGCGATCAAAGCCAGAGTGGCGGCGCAGTATGCGGCGTTTTTCGCCGAAACCGACTTCCAGTTCATCCAGGCCCCACCAGGCACGGTCTCCAACTACTGGCTCAACGCCATCCTGTTCGACTCGCTGGCCGAACGCAACGCCTTTCTGGAGTACAGCAACAGCCAAGGCGTGATGACCCGGCCCATCTGGCGGTTGTTGCACCGGCTGGCGATGTACGCGGACTGCCAGCATGACGACCTGGAGAATTCGATCTGGCTGGAGGAACGAGTGGTCAATATTCCGTCCAGCGTTCCCGACGGCGCACTACCGAGTATGACGCCATGAATATCCTGCACCTGATCGGTCGCGACCAGCCCCTATTCGCTACCGACATTGCCCACCACGAGGCCGAATTGTCGGAACGGGTGGCGGCCAGCCGCTTTCTGGTCATCGGCGGCGCTGGCTCCATCGGCCAGGCGGTGGCCCGCGAAATCTTCACGCGCCGGCCGCGCGTCCTGCATGTGGTGGACATTAGCGAAAACAACATGGTCGAACTGGTGCGCGATATCCGCAGTACCCTGGGCTACATCGAAGGCGATTTCCGCACCTTCGCCATCGACTGCGGCTCGTCCGAATTCCGCACATTGCTGCGCTGGAGCGGCGGCTACGATTACGTGCTGAATCTGTCCGCCCTCAAACATGTGCGCAGCGAGAAAGACCCCTTCACCCTGATGCGGATGATCGAGGTGAACGTGCTGAACACCATCAGCACCGTGGAACAGGCGCAGGCGAGCGGAGCGCGCAAGTATTTCTGCGTGTCCACCGACAAGGCGGCCAATCCGGTCAACATGATGGGTGCCAGCAAGCGGATTATGGAAATGTTCCTGATGCGGGCCAGCCTCGATCTGCCGATTTCCACCGCCCGCTTCGCCAATGTCGCGTTCTCGGACGGTTCGCTGCTGCACGGCTTCAACCAGCGATTCGCCAAGCGCCAGCCCATTTCCGCGCCCAACGACGTGCGGCGCTACTTCGTCACGCCCCAGGAATCCGGCGAGTTATGCTTGATGTCCTGCCTGCTGGGCGAAAACCGGGATATTTTCTTTCCGAAACTCAGCGAAAAGTTGCACCTCATCACCTTCGCCGAGATCGCAGTCCAGTATCTGGCCGCCTTGGGATATGACGCATACCCCTGCGCCAGCGAGGATGAAGCGCGCGCCAGCGTCCAGGAACGGATGGTCCACAAGCAATGGCCCTGCTATTTCTTCACCAGCGATACTACTGGCGAGAAAGACTTTGAAGAGTTCTATACCGACCGGGAAACCCTGGATATGGAGCGATTTGACAGCATTGGCGTCATCAAAAATCAACCAGGGTACGACGCGGCAAAACTGGAGTGGTTTCTCCAAACGGTTGCGGCGCTCAAGGAACGGGGCGCCTGGGACCGGCAAGACTTGGTGGCTCTCTTTCATGTCATGCTGCCAGATTTCGGACACAAGGAAACCGGAAAGTTTTTGGATGACAGGATGTAGGATGTAACTGCGCGTTTTCTCAGCTTGAGGACTTTGGTTGTTTATGGAAAAAATAGATATGACACGGTTGGTTGATATGGCGCTTTCCGCCATATTCATCTCATGGGTGTTGCCGCTCTGGATTATCGTGATCCCGATCCTGCGCCTGACCGGCGAAGGCGAAGTTTTTTATCGTCAGCCCCGCGTAGGGAAAAACGGCAAGCTGTTTAATCTGCTCAAATTCGCCACCATGTTGAAAAACAGCCCTAATTTGGGCACGGGCGAATTGACCGTCCATAACGATCCCCGCGTGTTGCCAGTGGGGCGATTCCTGCGCAAGAGCAAGATCAATGAATTGCCGCAACTCATTAATGTATTGATAGGGGATATGAGCATTGCTGGTCCCCGGCCACAGACGCCACGCTGTTTCGCCGCGTTTCCGAAAGAAATGCAAAACCAGATCATGCAAGTCCGCCCCGGCTTGTCGGGAATCGGCTCAATTATCTTTCGCGGTGAGGAAAAGCTACTCCAGAACGTCTCCGATCCAGTCACGTTTTATGACCAGGTCATCATGCCCTATAAAGGCGAGATCGAGCAGTGGTACATTGAAAACCATACGATGAAAAACTATTTTCTCGTGATTATCACCACCATCTGGGTGATTCTGTTCCCCAAAAGCAAAATCGCGTGGAGATGGTTTAAAGGCCTGCCGTCGCCCCCGGCGAAATTGGCAGGTCATCTTTAAACCGGCGTTTCAGGGCGCCCGTCGTCTCCGTCCTCATGGATCGCCACACCCAGTCTTCAATGCCATTGTCTGGCTGATATTCCGCCACCGCTTCCCGCAGGATCGCCCGCACCGCCGGGTAATCGAAATGGCGCGAGGCCGCCGTCAACCGCTCCAGGTAACCTCGCACCGTCGGCCATGGCAGGCATTGCTCGCGGGCGCGGCGGATCATCGGATGCTCGGTTGGCAGGTCGTCGGTCCCGATCAGCAATTCCTCGCGCAACTTCTCGCCGCTGCGCAGGCCGGTAAACTGGATTTCGATATCGCCGTTGGGTTGTACCTCGTCCCGTACCGTCAACCCTGATAACTGAATCATCCGCCGGGCCAGGTCGAGAATCCGCACCGGCTCTCCCATGTCGAGCAGGAACACATCGCCACCCTGAGCCAGGGCGCTGGCCTGAATCACCAGTTGCGCCGCTTCCGGGATCGTCATGAAATAGCGCTCGACCTCGGGATCAGTCACCGTCACCGGTCCGCCCCGACGGATCTGCTCGCGAAACAGCGGCGCTACAGAACCGGAAGAGTCCAGCACGTTGCCAAAACGCACCATGCACAATCGGGTGGCGGTGCCCTCCCCCGCCAGCCCTTGCAGGATCAGTTCCGCCAGCCGCTTGGTGGCGCCCATGACGTTGGTGGGCCGCACCGCCTTGTCGGTGGACACCAGCACGAAGGTCTCGACTCCGGCGGCGATGGCGGCCTCGGCGGTGCCCCAAGTCCCGAACACGTTGTTTTGCACGCCCTCGATCGGGTTGTGCTCGACGATGGGCACATGCTTGTAGGCGGCGGCGTGATAGACGGTCTCCACCTGGAACTGCTCCATCGCCACCTGCAAGCGCCGGCGATGCGCCACCGAACCCAGCAGCGGGATCAGTTCGACCGGTGGCTGACCCATGTTGGCCAGCATGGCCCGCAATTCCTGCTCGATGGCGTACAGGGCGTATTCGGAGCGTTCGAACAGCACCAGCCGGCGCGGGCGCAGCGCCAGGATTTGCCGGCACAGTTCAGCACCGATCGAACCGCCGGCCCCGGTGACCATCACTGACTTGCCGCTAACCCGCGCCCGCAGCAGCGTCTCGTTCGGTTGAACCGAATCACGGCCGAGAATGTCCGCGATATCGATTTCGCGAAACTCATCGATGCGCCGGGTTCCGCTGGTCAGCTCCGCCAGGGTAGGTAGATTCCGTACCTGCACCGGCAGGCCGGCCAACGACTCCAGGATTTCCCGGCGACGGCGATGCGGCGTCGAGGGCAAGGCCAGCAGGATCAGTCCGGCTTCGTAGTGGGCGATCAACCGTGGTAGCCTGGACGGCGGTCGAACCTTGAGACCCAGCACCACGCTGCCCCACAGTCGTGGATTGTCGTCCACGAACACAACCGGCTCGAATTCGGCGCTGTAGCGCAGGGCATTGACCAGTTGGGCGCCCGCCTCGCCCGCGCCGTAGATAATCGCTGGCGTCCGGGCGGCGCCCGGACGAAATCGCTGGCGCAGCCAACGGCGCAGTAGCAAGCGGCCGCCACCGATCAGCGCGATCAATACCAGCCAGCAGATCAGCCAAAACGAGCGCAGCCACAACCCCTCGCCCAGCAACACCCAGACCGCCATCACCAGCAGGATCCCAGCACTCACGGCCAATACGATGGTATAAAGCAGGCTTTCGTCGGCGTAGCGCAGGATGGGCCGGTATAAGCCGACCATCGCGAAAGTCGGAATCACCACGATGACGGACACCGGGAACAGCCAGGCCACGTCCCATAGCAGATTCGGCCACACCTCGCCAAGGCGCAGGGCGAACGCGGCCCAAGCCGCGATCAGTACGGCGAGCGTATCGCCGACGATCAGCAGGGCGCGGCGCGCGGCGGTAGGAAGATTAAACAGCCAGGGCAAGCGCATTAAAATTCTCCTGTGGGGCCAAACAGGAGGTGGGTCAAGTAATCGGTACTCCACCCGGCTTTAAGCCGTTTGTTTTTAGAAACTGTCTAAAAACTCATCTAACTATCTGATTAGAAAATATGTAGAGTTGTCAAGAGCTAACGCTACAAGGTTTTCTGGTCAAACACTTACGGGCGTTTTTCGACAGTCTCTCAGTTTATGAAGCATTTTGAAATGCCGTTAGACATCGAGGATGTAGAAATTGAGCGTGTGGAATTCAAGGAAATGGTGAAATTATCATTACAGTCACCAGTACATTAGAAGGAACCTATTGTCACCGATGTGGCCAAAAAATTACCGATTCATACGGTTATGATCGCGAGATTACGTTGCGTCATTTATCGATTTTAGTTCGACCGACTTCTATTCAGATCAGACCCAAACGCTATCGATGCCGTTCTTGTTCTGATCGCCCGACCACGACCCGAAAATCAGAAATATAGCACGCCCAACACTACCCTGCGCGTGCAACACGCCGGCCGTTCCTATCGGGGCGCGAGTTGAGCGTCATCCCGCACGGAGCGGAGTACGGGACGACGAAGTCGCCGCGAAGCGGTGACGTTCTAACGAGGGGTCGACGGCGCGCGCCGTGAACCCGGAGTGGGTTCAACTCGCGCCCCGTTCGTCGGCGCTTCGCGCCGCTGCACCATCCTGTTGTTGGGTGGGGACAAGGCCGGCAACCCGCGCCGGTACGACGAGCATGGTTGGCCTGGCCCATGCCGTCTGTCGGCTCGGCTGCACCGCCGCCGACCACCGGCGGTCCCGGTGAGGGTGAAACGGCGGCTTGTCGTGTTTTCACGAGCGATGAAAAGCGTTTACCGTCTTTTTCGGATCGGCCCCGGCGCTCGGATTCCTCCAGGTCGCAGAGGCCTTCCGAGCGCCTTTTCTGTCAGGATCAAAGCCGGTCGAAGCGATCCAGGGTCATCACCTTGGTCCATGCAGCAACAAAGTCATGCACAAACTTCTCTTGTGCGTCGTCCGCCGCATAGGCTTCTGCGACCGCGCGCAGCTCGGAGTTAGACCCGAAAGCCAAATCGACAGGGGTAGCGGTCCATTTGAGCTGGCCCGTGCCGCGGTCGAGGCCCTCGTAAACGCCCTCTGATGTAGAGGACTTCTTCCATTGCGTCGACATATCGAGCAGGTTCACGAAGAAATCGTTGCTCAGCGTACCGGGGCGATTGGTGAATACACCGTGTTTGGTTTGTCCAGTATTGGCATCCAGGGCGCGCATGCCGCCGACCAGAACCGTCATTTCAGGAACCGTGAGGGTCAACAGGTTGGCCCGATCGACCAGCATTTCCGCAGGCGATTGACGGTTACCGTTGCCGAAGTAGTTGCGGAACCCGTCTGCGGTCGGTTCGAGCACAGCAAAAGACTCCACATCGGTCATCTCTTGCGATGCGTCCGTCCGTCCCGGCGTGAAGGGAACCTGCACATCATGCCCTGCCTGCTTCGCAGCCTGCTCGATGGCCGCCGCTCCGCCCAACACGATCAGGTCGGAAAGAGAAACTTTTTTCCCGCCGGATTGCGCGCGGTTGAAGTCGTTCTGAAGGCCTTCAAGACGCTTCAGCACCTTTTCCAGTTCCTTCGGATTGTTGGCTTCCCAATCCTTCTGCGGCGCTAGACGGATACGCGCCCCATTCGCGCCACCGCGCAGGTCGGAACCACGGAAGGAAGCGGCCGACGACCAGGCGGTTCTGACCAGTTCGGAGGGGGTCAAGCCAGAATCAAGGATTGCCGACTTCAGCTTGGCAATGTCCTTTTCGTCAATCAGGGCGTGATCGACGGCGGGGACGGGGTCTTGCCAGATCAGTACCTCGCCCGGAACCTCGGAACCCAGATAGCGCGCCCGCGGACCCATATCGCGGTGCGTCAGCTTGAACCACGCCTTGGCGAACGCAAGTTCAAACTCCTTCGGGTTCTCCTGGAAGCGCTTGGCAATCTTGCTATAGGCCGGGTCGAACTTCAGTGACAGGTCCGTGGTGAACATGATCGGCGTATGCCGCTTGGCCGGATCGTGAGCATCCGGCGCGATTTTGGCCGTGTCTGCATTTTTGGGAACCCACTGGATCGCACCTGCGGGACTCTTTGACTGCACCCACTCAAAAGTAAATAAGTTGTCCAGGTATTGCGTGGTCCAGGCAATCGGGTTAGCGGACCATGCCCCTTCCAGACCGCTGGTGATGGTGTCTTCCGCATTACCCTTGCCACACTTGTTTTCCCAGCCAAGGCCTTGCTGCTCCAGGCCCGCAGCCGCAGGTTCGGCGCCCAGACACTGGGACGGGGCATGGGCGCCATGCGCCTTACCAAACGTGTGTCCGCCGGCGATCAGTGCAACGGTCTCCTCATCGTTCATCGCCATGCGACCGAAGGTCTCGCGAATGTCCTTGGCTGCCGCGAGCGGATCCGGGTTGCCGTTCGGGCCTTCCGGGTTGACGTAGATCAGGCCCATCTGCACCGCAGCGAGCGGCTTCTCCAATTGCCGATCACCGCTGTAGCGCTTATCGCCCAGCCATTCCTTCTCAGGACCCCAGTAAACCATGTCAGGTTCCCAGTCGTCCTCGCGACCGCCGGCAAATCCGAACGTCTTGAAGCCCATGGATTCCAGCGCGACATTTCCCGTCAGCACCATCAGGTCGGCCCATGAAATCTTGTTGCCGTATTTCTGCTTGATCGGCCACAGCAATCGCCGGGCCTTGTCAAGACTGACATTGTCGGGCCAGCTATTCAGCGGCTCGAACCGCTGTTGGCCGCCGCCGGCGCCGCCGCGCCCGTCAGCGATGCGGTAGGTGCCCGCGCTGTGCCAGGCCATCCGAATGAACAGCGGCCCATAGTGGCCATAGTCAGCGGGCCACCAGCCCTGAGACGTGGTCATCAACGCTTTGAGATCCTTCTTCACCGCATCGAGGTCGAGAGTTGCGAACGCCTCAGCGTAGTTGAAATCCTTGCCCATCGGATTGGACTCGACCGCGTGCTGGCGAAGGGGCCTGAGGTCCAGCATTTCAGGCCACCAGTACTGGGTGGACATCGACTCCTTCTGCGCATTGGCTGGGCTGGATGGCGCCACCGCTGCCGTGACGATAGCCACCGCAGCGAATAAAGGTATTGTTTTTCTCAACATGATCATAGACTCCTCTGGGGTGAAAATTGCGGTGTCTAAAAGCAATGGTAGTCCTGCAAAAAGTAGTGGTTGAGTCCGTCTGCGGCTAGACTTGGAAAGCAGGAACACGGAAGATTACTACGCAATGCAGGACTACCAAAGCAATATAGCCCCCCGGTGGGAAAGATGGCATTTTTATAAGCTATCAGATCGATTTAAAACTCATATTAACCCAAGTTGCCACCTTGACGGGGTGAGTCCATCGAGGTCTGCTGTCGTTGTGAGTACCGCTACTGCACGACGACGGGCGAGGAACCCCGATGGACACCCTAATGGTATTCGTGGAACAGGGTCCCAGCGATCAGGGAATGTTTCGAATTCTGAGACAAACCCAAGTACATCGCGACCGTCCCGTTCGGTGTTGCGGAAACCGTGAGAAAAGACGGTCGGGGTTTGCAGTTGCTCGTTAGACCGTTAGTCTATGTACTTCCGTACTTGACCGAAGGAGATTCCCATGGGGGCCATTCAAAATTATGACGATCTGCCCATGAACTGGGTGGGCGATTGGGCAGGACGCCGCGCCGCCCTGACGCCTCATCGGACCGCCCTGTATGACTCGTTCACCCAAAAGACCTACACCTTTCAGGATATGAACGGCCGGGCTGACCGGGCAGGAACCTATCTGACCGACGCGCTGGGCTTGCGCAAAGGCGATGTCATCGCGCTGATTTGCCGCAACCGGATCGAATCCATCGACCTTTATCTGGCTTGCGGAAAACTGGGGATTATTTTAGCCCCGTTGAGCCAGCGTTTGAAAAAGCCGGAATTGGATGATCTGATGGCGCGTCTCCAGCCCCGCGTCCTGTTTCATGAACATCCATTTGCTGAACTGATTTCGACCTTATCGGTTCCCTCCTCGGTTCAAGCGGTCATTAATTTCGATGATGAAAAAAATTTTTTCGAAAATGTCATCCTGAAGACAGAGCGCCGAGCGGTTAATATTCCGCTGGCGATGAATGATCGCTGCCTGTATGTCCATACCGGGGGGACGACGGCGGCCCCGAAAATCTGCATCGTGTCTTATCGGCAGATGGTCTGGAATTCGGTAGACATTCTCGCCACCGGCCTCGCCGGGGCCTGCCAAAAGGTGCTGATCACCTTCCCGTTCTTTCACATCGGCGGCTGGAACACCTTTACCCCACTGTTTCATGCCGGCATCACCAGCGTCTTGATGCGCGAATTCAATCCCGGCCTGATGCTTGAATTGATCCACGAAGGGCGTATCGAGAATTTTGGTGCGGTTGAGGCCATGCTGCAATTCCTGATTGCCCACCCCAAATTTGGGGAAACCGATTTTTCCCACCTGAAGGCGATCACGACTGCCGCCGCGCCTTGCTCCAAAGCGGTGATGCAAACTTTCCTGGATAAGGGCGTGCCCATCAGTCAGACCTACGGAATGACCGAGGCCGGCCCTTCCAATTTCGCCTATATCCCCCGTTCCGACTCGCTGGACGAGTTGCTCGCGAATTCGGCCAGCATCGGCACGTCCATGTTTCATTGCGATGCCAAAATCATCGATCAGGAAGCGGGGCGCGAAGTCGCTCCCGGCCAAATAGGTGTGCTGTGTTTGCGCAGTCCGCATAACTTTGATGGCTATCTTCACGATCCGGCGCGGACCGAGACAATCCTGAATCAGGACGGCTGGATTTATACCGGCGACCTGGCCGTGCAGGACGAGGACGGCTTGATCTTCATCAAGGGACGAGCGGACAACATGTTCATCTCCGGGGGAGAAAACATTTCCCCTGAGGAAATCGAACAAGCCTTAATGAAACATCCCGCCGTCGCCGGGGCGATTTGCGCCGGCGTTCCCGATCTGAAATGGGGACAAGCGCCGGTTGCGCTGGTGATGTTTCATGCTGGCCGGAGCGCCGCTGAAGAGGAACTGAAGACCTTCTGTCGGGATCATTTAGCCGATTACAAGGTTCCCCAGCGCATTCGACCAGTCACTGAATTGCCGCTCACCGGCGCTGGAAAACTGAACCGCAACGCCGTCATCACGCTGTTTTCCTGAAAGCAGCGTTCTTCACCGGTTCGTCCGGAGGCGCAGCGTCAGGCGCCGAAGAAACTTGATCCATGGCCCCGATGAGCGGGCTGACCCGCATCAACCCGACTCACCGGGAGCCGCGTTTCAAGCGATCCTTATTCCTTGATCGCCTCGACAGCGATGTCAATGCGCACCTCGTCGCTCACGTTCGGCGCGTACTTGCCGGCGTTGAACTCGGAGCGTTTGACCACCGTATAGGCGTTGGCGCCGATCGCATCCTTTTTAAACATCGGATGCGGCATCGCCTGGAACGAGGTCACGGTCAGCGTCACCGGCTTGGTCACGCCCTTCAAGGTCAAGTTGCCCTCGACCTTTACCGGCTGGTCGCCTTCAAAGACCACTTGGGTGGATTTGAACGTGGCCGTCGGGTACTTGGCCGTGTCGAGGAAATCCTCGCCCTGGATATGCTCGTCGAAGGTTGCATAGCCAGTGTCCACCGACTGGGTATCAATCACGATATCGACCGCGCCGGTTTTCGCCGCCTGGTCGAGAACGATCTGGCCGGTGGTCTTGTTGAAGCGGCTCAACTGTGTCGAATAACCGAAGTGGCTGTACGAGAATCGGGGGAAGGTATGGGTTCCGTCCAGCACGTAGGTTTCCGGCGCCGCCAAGGCGGGGGCGGTAGTAAGCGCCGTCATCGCGGTCAAGGCGAGAGCGGCTGAAAGAGCGGTCAGTTTCTTCATGGTGAGTCTCTCCGGTAAGGGTGGAAAGGTTATTCGCCCGTGTGGGCGGTGATGCGGAACTGAATCTGAACTTCATTGGCGACCACGTCGAACGCCGCCCACGGTCCCTCGCCCATCGCGAAGTCGGCGCGGCGAAGGGTGAATTGGCCGGCGAAGACGCCGGTCTGGCCCTGCGCCGTGAAGGTCGCCGGGATGACGACGTCCTGGGTCTTGCCCTTGATCGTGAGCTGGCCTGCCGCTTCATAGCGGTGATCGCCCAACGCCTTGACGCTGCGGGTCACAAAACGCGCTGTTGGAAACGCCGGGGTGTTGAACCAGGACTTACCGGCGACTTCCTGATCGCCATCGGTGGAGCCGGTGTCGATGCTGGCCAAATCAACCTCCACGGTCGCCGTGGCCGATTCCGGACGATCCGGATCAAAACTCAATTGCGCGGTGAATTGGCGGAATTTTCCGTCCATGGCGACGCCCATCTGCTGGTAGGCGAACGTGATGGCGCTCTGGTCGGTCTGCACCTGGCGGTATTCGGCGGCGCGGGCGCTCCAGGGCAGGACTGCCGCTAAAGTCAAGGCGAGAACCATCGGTTTCATGTTCATAGTCATTTCTCCGTGGAACGGGCGGGCCACATGCGGGTCAGCACGTCATCCCGGTCAATGAAATGGTGCTTCAGGGCGGCGCCGATGTGGCCGACGATCACCGCGACGAACAGCAGGTTGAGACTCAGGTGGACGGTCTGCAACAGATCGCCCAGTTCCTTATCTTTATCCACCAGGTCGGGGATCGGCAGCACGCCGAACCAGACGGTCTGGAAACCCTTGGCCGAACTCATCAGCCAGCCCGACAGTGGAATGACGATCATCAGCAGATACAGCAGCCCGTGGCCGGCATGGGCGGCGAACCGCATCATCTTCGGCAGATGATCGGGCAGCGGCGGCGGCCGATGGGTCGCGCGCCAGGCCAGGCGAACCAGCACCAGCAGGAACACGGTCACGCCCGCCCATTTATGCCAGGAGTAAAGCTGCAACTTCTGGGGCGACAGCGGCAGGTCGGTCATGGTGAAACCCAGGGCCAGCAACCCAAACAGCAGAACGGCCATCAGCCAGTGCAGCGTTTTCGCCACCGGGGTGTAGTGCGGTGTCATGAGTCACCTCGTTCATCCGGTAGAAAAGCGTAGGCGTCCATGGCGAGCACATAATCGTCGATGCCGGCATGGAAGCGGTCGATCCGGGCCGGGTCGCCACCCGCGCCGAGCGCTACATACAGCGGCAGCAAATGCTCGTCGGTGGGATGGGCCTGGACGGCGCCCGGCGCTTGCCGGCGGTAATCCAGCAGCGCGGGCAGGTCGCGCGCCGCCAGGCGATCAGCCATCCAGTCGGCAAATGCGCGCACATAGGCCGGGGTCTGGCCGCCGTTGCGCCCGACCCGCTGAAAATCGCCCAGGTTATGCGTCATGTTGCCGGACGCGATCACCAGAAACCCCCGAGCCGCCAGCGGCGCCAGCGCCTGACCCAGCCGATAAGTGTGTTCGGGTCCGCCCTGACTCTGAATCGATAGCGGAATCACCGGCGCGTCGGCGTCGGGAAACATCAGACGCAACGGAATCCACGCGCCATGGTCGAGACCGCGTTGTTCATCCCGCTGTACGGGCAGACCCGCCGCTTCCAGCGCCGCGACCACTTCATTGGCGGCTTCGCGGCAGCCGGTGGCCGGATAACGCAGTGTGTAAAGCGCTTCCGGGAATCCCCAGAAGTCGTGAATGGTTTCCGGGCGGTCGGCGAATCCCACGGTCGGCGTCGCGGTATCCCAGTGCGCGCTAATGATCACGATGGCGCGGGGACGCGCCAGAGTGCGGGCGGCGGCGGCGAGCGCCGCGCCGGCGGCGCCGGGACGCAGCGCGACGGTCGGCGCGCCGTGCGAGACAAACAGAACCGGTTGGGCTGCGGTCATGGTGGATTCTCCAAAATTCAGATGGCCGCAGTGTAGCCTTCCCGACTGGCGCGAAATAGCCGACAATCGGCAAATCTTTATTGCGAAAATAGCAACAATGGACCGACTGGACGCGATGCATCTGTTTGTACGGGTGGCGGAACGGGGCAGTTTTGCCGGTGTAGCCGATCAGCTTGGCGTGGCGCGTTCGGTGGTGACGCGGCAGATCACGGCGCTGGAAACCCATCTCGGCGTCAAGCTGATGGCGCGCAGCACCCGTCGGCTGACGCTGACCGCCGCCGGCGCTGCCTATCTGGAGAAATGTCGGGTGATCCTGAATCTGGTGGAAGCCGCCGAAACCGATGTGGCGGAACACCGCCTGACGCCGCGCGGGCATCTCCGCCTCGGCTTGCCCTTGGTCTTCGGCTTGAAGCGCCTGCTGCCGATGCTGCTGGAGTTCGCCCAGCGTTATCCGGAGATCAGCCTGGATATGGACTACACCGACCGGCGGTTGAATCTGATCGAGGAAGGATTCGATCTGTCCATCCGCATCACCGATCATCTGGAACCGGGCGCCATCGTGCGCAAGCTGGGGGCGTGTCGGTTATTGACCGTCGCCTCCCCGGATTACCTGGCGCGGCACGGGCGCCCCGCCCATCCCGCTGAGCTGAAACACCATGAGTGCCTGACCTACACGAACGACGGCAGCAACACCACCTGGCTGTTCCAGGTGGAGGGACGTCCGGAGCCGGTGGCAGTGCGTTGTCGCATCAGCGCCAACAACGGCGAGGCGCTGATCGAAGCCGCCGCTTCCGGACTGGGGATCGCCCTGCAACCGGATTTCATCGCCGGGCCGGCGATGGCGGCAGGGACCGTCGAGGCTATTCTGGAATCGTTCGCCCCACCGGCTCTCGGCATTTATGTCCTGCTGCCCAGCAATCGCTACATGCCCTATCGGGTTCGGGTCTGCATCGACTTCCTGGCGGCCTGGTTGCGGGAGCCGGCGCCGCCATGACCAAGACTCGTTCCGGAACCGCCGCCGCTATATCCAGTGGCAATCGAAATCATCTCAAGTAGTCTGGTCCCGCTCTGCGATCCGGATATTGATCAGGGGTAGTCCTGCATGGTGTAGCGATCTTCCGTGCTCCTGCTTTCCAGATCTAGCCGCAGGCGGACTCAACCACTACCTTTTGCAGGACCACCTTCTGGGGATCCTCAAAGCGAGCGGGGCGAGAACGTGTCGCAGTCTTGCACGCGACCCGAGTTCATGCCGCGCTTGAACCAGCGTACCCGTTGCTCCGATGAGCCGTGGGTGAACGACTCGGGTACGACGCGGCCCTGAGTCTGTTTTTGCAAGCGGTCGTCGCCAATCGCGGTCGCGGCGTTGAGCGCCTCAGCGATGTCGCCGGAGTCCAACTGATTCATGACGCCCGCGTAGTGTCCCCACACGCCCGCATAACAGTCGGCCTGCAACTCCATGCGCACGGAAATCTGATTGAACTCGACCTCAGAGACGCGCCCGCGCGCCGCTTCCCTTTTCTGGAATGCGCCGGTGAGCTTTTGCACATGGTGGCCCACTTCGTGGGCGATCACGTAGGCTTGGGCAAAATCGCCTGGGGCGCGAAAGCGCGTTTGCAGGTCGCGAAAGAATGCGAAATCGAGGTAGAGCTTCTCGTCGCCGGGACAGTAAAACGGACCCATCGCCGCTTCTCCCATGCCGCATGCCGAGCGCACTTGCCCGTCGTAGAGAACCAGGACCGGCGGACGATACGCATGGCGTGACTGCTGGAAAATCGCCCCCCAGACGTCTTCAGTGCTGCCAAGAACCTTGGCGACGAACTGCCCCATCTCGTCGGCGGGGGCGCCCTGCGGCGCAGCGTGCATTTCACTTTGTGGGGCGACCGGCTCAGTCAGGTTCATCACCGCACTGGGGTCGAAGCCGAGGAAGTAGGCGATCAGAGCGAGCACGATGCCGCCGATCCCCAACCCGCCGCCGACAACGCGCATCCCGCGTCGATCCTCAACATTGCCGCTGGCTCGCTGTTTACCTAATCGCATGGCTGCCTCCCCACTTTTACTGATGTTTATGAATTAGACTTGTCCACAAATAATTTTCTTATTATATATCATTGTGTTATAATAAACACCGGTTTCTTACTTCTTTTTAATTCAATAAGTTAGAATCGAAAATTCTAGATCCTAAGCTTATTCACCTTGGACTTTGGAGAAAAATATTGATGACTCCGTCTTCTATTAATGTCTCAGAAGTTTTGAAAAATGATCGTCAACTAAAATCTTTAATTGGTTTAGGTTGTGATGAGTTTCAAAAACTCTTGAACGAGTTTAGAGGCTGTCGGAAAAGTCTAATTTCATGATTTCTTAAATATCGGCCCCTATAATGTCACTAAAACCGTCGCTTCTAATAATGTCCGTTCTTTCATGATTCTCCGCAGCATTAATCGAATAGAAGCGACATAGACATGACCTGCACTTGACGTAGGTTTTCGCTCATAATCTTTGCTTAACCGTCGAAACCGACTTAGCCAAGCGAAGGTTCGTTCGACCACCCAACGCCGAGGTAAGAGCTGAAATCCTTCGACGTTTTCTTCTCTCTTTACGATTTCAAGAA